>FWPU01006937.1_pt1 | contig 21707 bp, 15 predicted proteins | sample 2228361 | NCBI WGS metagenome assembly FWPU01 (sample SAMEA103939777, study PRJEB20133) | metagenome
ACCGAGCGATTTGAACGCGCCGACGGGATTGCTGCGGGCCTGTCGGCCGATCACGATTTCGGCAGCGAGGATCGGAATGCCAACCAGGACGACGAAAACGAGGTAAAGCAGAACGAAGGCGCCGCCTCCATACTTGGCGGCCATGTAGGGGAACTTCCAGATGTTGCCGAGACCGATGGCCGACCCGGCGGCCGCCAGAGTGAACATCAGCCCGCTCGACCACATCCCTCTCGCTTCAAGGGAGGAGCTCGGTTCTCGAGTAGCCATGGAAGTCGCCTCTGTCCGTTTGGAGAAGGGTGCACATCCAGCATCCTGGGGCGGGGGCATCGGCGCTCTCTACGGCGTTTGCCGGGAAACGATGAAGCCAAGCGGCCCCCCGAACGGCTCGACGGTGTCCGGTCGGGTTGGTATACTTCACTTGAATCGTCGCCGTTCAGGCCCCCGGGCTCATGCAGCGCCTATGATAACCGAGGAAGGCCGGACGCTCAATCACCGAACCCTACCGGATGGGCCGAGGAGGTGCGAGCCCCATGAAGACCGAGGAAATCCCCCTTGCGCTGACCTTCGACGATGTTCTCCTGTTGCCCCAGGAAACATCGATCCTTCCGCACGAAACGGATTTGCGGACCCGCCTGACCCGGGAGATCGGTCTCAACATTCCTCTCGTCAGCGCGGCCATGGACACCGTGACCGAGGCCCGCACCGCGATCACCATGGCGCAGGAAGGGGGCATCGGGGTGATCCACCGGAACCTGCCCGTCTGGAAGCAGGCCCAGGAGGTGGAGAAGGTCAAGAAGTACGAAAGCGGCATGATCGTGGACCCCGTGACCATGCACCCGGACCAGATGATCGCCGAGGCCCTCGAGGTCATGCAGAAGCGCAACATTTCCGGCCTGCCGATCGTGGAGGAGGACCGCGTGGTGGGCATTCTGACCCACCGGGACCTGCGGTTTGAGAAGAGGCTGAACCTCAAGATCCGTCAGGTCATGACCGGCCTGGACCGCCTGGTCACGGCGCCGGAGGGAACCACGCTGGAGCAGGCCGTCGACATCCTCCACACGCACCGGATCGAGAAACTGCCGGTCGTGGACTCCGGCGGGAGGCTCAAGGGCCTCATCACGATCAAGGACATCGAGAAAGCCCGGCGCTTTCCCCACGCGTCCAAGGACGGAATGGGAAGGCTGCGGGTGGCGGCAGCGGTCGGCGTGGGCAGCGGGTGGGAGGAGCGGGTGTCGGCGCTTCTTCAGGCCGGCGTCGACGTCGTGGTCGTGGACACGGCCCACGGCCATTCCCGGCGCGTCCGGGAGGCGGTCGAGGAAATCAAGAAACACTACCGGACGTGCGCCGTGATCGCGGGCAACGTGGCTACGGCCGAGGCCACGGAGTACCTCATACGGGCCGGCGCGGATGGCGTCAAGGTGGGGGTGGGGCCGGGCTCCATTTGTACGACCCGGATCGTGGCCGGCGTGGGCGTGCCTCAGTTGAGCGCGGTCCTGGAGTGCGCCTCGGCGGCCAGGAAGTACGACGTTCCGATCATCGCGGACGGCGGCATCAAGTATTCGGGGGATATTGTCAAGGCCCTGGCGGCCGGAGCCGAATCGGTGATGATCGGCGGACTCTTCGCCGGTACGGATGAAAGCCCGGGCGATCTCATTCTGTATCAGGGCAGGAGCTACAAGGCATACCGCGGCATGGGATCCCTGGAGGCCATGAAGGAAGGCAGCGGCGACCGGTATTGCCAAGAGGACATCCGGGATGAGAAAAAGCTCGTGCCGGAGGGAATTGTGGGCAGGGTTCCCTACAAGGGACCGCTTTCGGAAAGTGTTTTCCAGCTCGTGGGCGGGGTGCGGTCGGGCCTGGGGTATGCCGGCTGCCGGACGATCGCAGAACTGCAGCGCAAGGCCCGCTTCGTGCGGATCACGGCCGCCGGCCTCAAGGAGAGCCATGTCCACGATGTGATCATCACCAAGGAAGCCCCGAACTACCGCATGGAGTGACCGGTGGGAGGCCGCAAAGGAAAAGCCCCCCTCTCGAGGGGCGAGAGCCGGCTGGACGGGTCCATCCTTGTTCTGGACTACGGCTCTCAGTACACGCAGTTGATCGCCCGAAGGATCCGGGAGCATCGCGTCTACTGCGAGATCCACCCCTTCTCCATGACCGCGGAACAGATCGAAGCCCGAAACCCAGCCGGTATCGTGCTGTCCGGCGGACCGGCGAGCATTTATCAGACGGGGGCGCCGTCTGGAGATCCCGCAATCCTCGACGGACGCAGGCCTGTTCTGGGAATCTGCTACGGCATGCAGTGGATCGCGCAGCGGCTCGGTGGCAGGGTGCTTCGGGGGGAGGAGCGCGAGTACGGGCCAGCCGAAATCTCCTTCGATCCGGGAAGCGATCTGTTTTACGGCCTCAACGGCTCGGAGGGGCGGCTGCGCGTCTGGATGAGCCATGCCGACCGGATCGAGGTTCTGCCGCCGGGCTTCCGGGCTATCGCCACGAGCAAGGGAGCCCCGATTGCGGCCTTCTGCCACCCGGACAAGAGGATCTACGGCGTCCAGTTCCACCCCGAAGTGCATCACACCCCGGAAGGAAGGGAGATCCTGGCCAACTTCCTGTTTCGGATCTGTTCGTGCTCGGCTGACTGGACCATGCACGCTTTTATCGAACGAACGGTCGATGTCCTGCGCGAACGGATCGCGGACGGAAGGGTGATCTGCGCGCTGAGTGGAGGGGTGGACTCTTCGGTCGTAGCCCTGCTCCTGCACCGGGCCGTCGGAGACCGGCTCCAGTGCATCTTCGTCGACAACGGCCTTCTAAGGGAAAACGAGCCGGAGCGCGTGCGGCAGATCTTTGGAAAACACTTTCAGATCCCTCTGGCCTGCGTGGACGCGTCGGAGCGTTTTCTCAAGAAGCTCCGGGGCGTCGAACATCCGGAGGAAAAGCGAAAGATCATCGGCCGGGAATTCATCCGGGTCTTTGAACAAGAGGCCCGCAAGTACCGGAAGGTCCGTTTCCTGGGCCAGGGGACCTTGTATCCGGACGTGATCGAGAGCGTGTCGGTTCGGGGACCGTCGGCCGTCATCAAGAGCCACCACAACGTGGGCGGGCTTCCGGATCGCATGCGGCTCGAACTGGTGGAACCTCTCCGGGAGCTGTTCAAGGACGAGGTCCGCCTCGTGGGCCGGGCCCTGGGGCTCCCCGAGGAGATCGTTCTGCGGCAGCCCTTTCCCGGGCCCGGGCTGGCCGTGCGGATCCTGGGGGAGGTCACGGCCGAGAGGCTGCGGATCCTCAGACGGGCGGACCGGATCGTGCAGCAGGAAGTGCGCGAGGCGGGCCTGTATGAATCCCTCTGGCAGTCCTTTGCCGTGCTTCTGCCCGTGCGGACCGTGGGCGTGATGGGGGACGAGCGCACCTACGAGCACGTGATCGCGGTCCGGGCGGTTCAGAGTCAGGACGGCATGACGGCGGACTGGGTCCGCCTGCCCTATGAACTGCTCGCCGCGATCTCGTCGCGCATCATCAACGAAGTGGACGGGGTCAACCGGGTCGTCTACGACATCTCCTCCAAGCCGCCCAGCACGATCGAGTGGGAATAGACGGCGGCCGCAGGCCTTTGGGATGACGCCGTGCCCTTTCCCGGCCGGATCTTTTCGAGGTCCCGGGAGGGTCCGGGTCGGTCATGCGGTCACGACTCTGGAGGTGCGATGGGAGCCAAGGAGTTCGTTCATCTCCACCTGCACACCGAGTACAGTCTTCTCGACGGTTCGATCCGGATTCCAGATCTATGCAGGAGGGTGAAGGAATTCGGCATGGGGGCCGTTGCCGTCACGGACCACGGCAACCTTTTCGGCGCCGTGGATTTCTACCAGGAGGCGGATGCCCAGGGTGTGCAGCCGATCTTGGGGTGCGAAGTCTACGTGGCCCCGGAGAGCCGCTTCGACCGGTCCTCCCACAGCATAGGGGAGGCCTCCCACCACCTGATTCTGCTGGTGGAAGATGAGCAGGGGTACAGGAACCTCTGCAGGCTGGTCAGCGCAGCCTACTTGGAAGGGCATCATTACCGCGCCAGAGTGGACAAGGAACTCCTGAGGAAATGGAACCGAGGCCTCGTGGCCATGAGCGCCTGCCTGGCCGGTGAAATCCCGGCCTGGATCCTCAAGGGCGACATGAAGCGGGCCAAGCAGGCCGCCGCGGAGTACCGCGACATCTTCGACGACGGAAGGTTCTTCCTGGAAATCCAGGAAAACGGGATTCCAGACCAGAAGAAGGTCAACGAGGCCATCCTGGGGCTGTCGCGGTCCTTGTCCCTGCCGCTTGTGGCCACCAACGATTGCCACTACCTCGCCCGCGAGGACGCCCGGAGTCACGACATTCTCCTGTGCCTCCAGACGAACAAAACCCTGGAAGACCCGGACCGGATGCGGTTCCCCACGGACGCGTTCTACCTGAAGTCGGCCGAGGAAATGTGGGAAGCCTTTTCCCATGTTCCGGATGCGCTTCGAAACACCGTGGCCCTGGCCGAGCGGTGCCGTTTCCGGATGACCTTCGGCGGCTACCAGTACCCGCGCTTCGATATTCCGGAGGGGGAATCCCTGGACAGTTATCTGGCCGCCAGGGCCCGGGAGGGACTCGAAAGGAGGCTCCAACAGAAGGCGCTCAGGGAGAACCGGCCGCTTTCGGAGGAAACGAAGGCCCAGTACCGCGAGCGGCTCGAGGCGGAACTGGAGATGATCCGCAAGATGGGCTTTTCCGGGTACTTCCTGATCGTCTACGACTTCATCGCCTATGCGCGGGCAAAGGGGATACCGGTCGGGCCGGGGCGAGGATCGGCGGCGGGAAGCCTGGTGGCCTACGCCCTTGAGATCACGAGCATCGACCCCATTGCCTACAACCTCATCTTCGAGCGGTTCCTGAACCCGGAGCGGATCAGCATGCCGGACATCGACGTGGATTTTTGCGAGGAGCGACGGGAGGAGGTCATCCGGTATGTGATCGACAAGTACGGAGGGGAAAAGAGCGCCGCCAAGATCATCACCTTCGGCACGATGAAGGCCCGGGCTGCGGTGCGGGACGTGGGCAGGGTTCTGGGAATGACCTACAGCCAGGTGGACCCTCTGGCAAAGCTGATCCCTGCGGGACCTCAAGTGAAGCTCGAGGATGCCTTGGCGCAGACCCCGAGGCTCCGGGAGGCAGTCGAGAGCGACCCCAAGGTGGCGGACCTTTTCGATTTGGCCCGGAAGCTCGAGGGCCTCGTCCGACACGCTTCCACGCACGCCGCCGGGCTCGTGATCTCGAGCGGGTCCCTCGAGGACCAGTTGCCGCTCTATCGGGATCGGAAGACCGGCGTGGTCACGACCCAGTTCGGCATGAAGCCCCTGGAGAAGCTCGGCCTGATCAAGTTCGACTTCCTCGGCTTGAGGACCCTCACGGTCATTCACAATGCCGTTGAAATCATCGAGCGGGAGACCGGCCTGCGAATCGACATCAACGACATTCCCCTGGACGATCCCGTGACCTACCAGCTGCTGGCCCGGGGCGACACAGACGGCGTGTTCCAGCTCGAAGGAAGCGGCATTCGAGCGCATACGGTCCGTCTGAAGCCCGAGACCTTCGAGCAGATCATCGCGCTTGTGGCCCTCTACAGGCCCGGCCCCCTCAAGAGCGGCATGGTGGACGACTACATCCGCCGGAAGCACGGTCAGGAGAAGATCCGGTATCTGCTGCCCGAACTCAGGGAGGTCCTGGAGGAGACCTACGGGGTCATCCTGTACCAGGAGCAGGTCATGAAGATCGCCACCCTGATCGGCGGCTTCACCATGGGAGAGGCGGACAACCTGCGGAAGGCCATCTCGAAAAAGGTGGAGGCCGAGCTTGAGCGGCAAAAGGACCGGTTTCTGGAAGGGGCGAAGAAGAAAAGGATCCCCGCCCAGAAGGCTGCGGAGATCTACCGCCTCATCGAACACTTCGGCGGGTACGGCTTCAACAAGTCCCACAGCGCGGCCTACGCGCTGGTCGCCTACCAGACCGCCTATCTCAAGGCCCACTATCCTGTCGCCTACATGGCCGCCCTGCTCACCTCCGAGGCCGAGCGAACGGACAAGCTCATGCGCTACGTCCATCACTGCCGGGAGCTTGGCATTCCCATGGATCCCCCGGACGTGAACTCGGGTGTCTGGGAGTTCGCCGTGAACCGGGGCCGGATCTCCTTCGGGCTCGGGGCCATCAAGAACATCGGGGCCGCGGCGGTGGAGGCCATTCTCGCTGCCCGGGCCAGCGGGCCCTTCCGCTCCCTCTGGGACTTCTGTGAGCGGGTGGACCTGCGAAAGGTCAACAAGAGGGTGATCGAGTCCCTCATCAAGGCCGGCGCCTTTGACTCGGTGTCGGGAGGAAGAAGGGCGGCTCTGCTTTCTGTTCTCGACCAGGCCATGGAAAGGGCTGCCCGAGTGTCGAGCGAAAGGGAGTCCGGTCAGGCGAGCCTGTTCGAAGAGGGAGTCGGCGGCGGCGGGAGGGATGACGAGATTCCGCTCCCCGAGGTCCCGGAGTGGTCGTATCTGGAGAGACTCAGCCGCGAGAAGGAAGCGCTCGGGTTTTATCTGACCGGCCATCCCCTGCGGGAATATGCGGACGAGTTGAGACGCTACGGAGTCGTGGGGATCCGGCATCTTCTGGACCTGCCGGACGGCTCCCAGGTTTCGGTCGGCGGACTTGTGGCAGCCCGAAAGGAGGTCCAGACAAAGGGGCGCAATCCGGGTCGAATGGCTTTCGTCACCCTCGAAGACGAGGAGGCGCGGGTAGAGGTCGTGATCTTTCCGGATCTGTTCAAGTCGGCCTGGCCGGCCCTTTCGGAGGACGTCCCTCTGGTGATCCAAGGAAGACTCGAAGTATCGGAAGAGGAGGCCGAAGAGGAGGAGGACGAGGAAAGACCGAGGCAGGAGGTCTCAAAAAAAAGCGTCAAGATCCGGGCCTCCAGGGTCACTCCACTCAGGGAGCTCCGGTACGCGAGGAAGGAAAGCATTCTTTTCGTGCTGGCTCAGGGGGCGGCGACGCGGGAGAACCTGGAGGAACTCAGGGACATCCTGCTGGAGTACCCGGGCCGATGCGCTTCTCTGGTGCGTCTGCAGGACCCTGCGAGGTGGGAGGCGACTTTTGAACTGCCGGAGGACTTCTGGGTGAGTCCCTGCCCGGAGCTGGTGGAAAGGGTGGAGAGGCTTTTTGGCCCTGACCTCATTGAGATACAATAAATAATGTAAAAACAGACCCTTATCATGAAGAAGAAAAGTAATTTATCACTTTTTCTCGCTGCCACACCTTTATCTGTCCTTCTTGCTCTTGGCGCGCTCTTGGTTCCCTGCAGTGTTCCCCGTGTGCAGGCGCAGAGCGGCGCGGGCTCCGTCGTTTCCTACGAGGGATACGGAGAAGGGCGGGTGGAGCAGGGGGCGGATGTCTCCGGGGCGAGGGCTCAGGCGTTCGACAATGCCCTCCTGGATGCTTTCCAGAAGGCCCTTCGGGATCTCTGCCCTGCCAACACACCCCTGGAGGAACAGGAGAAGGCGATCCAGAGTCTTGCTCCTGAGGTGAAGTCGTTTCTTCTCCGCTATCGAATCGTCTCGGAGATGCCGACTCAAGGAGCCTTTTTCCTCACGGTGGAGGCGAGCTTCTCGTCCAAGGCGGTCCGGGAAGCCTTGGCCAGAACTCTCGCTGGCGGGTCTCGGGCGCCCAGGCCAGAACGTGGCGGCACCGTGATGGTGCGGGTAAGCGGCATAACCTCGCACGGCTTGTACCGGGAACTGGTGGCCTTTCTGCGGAGCCGCGTCCCCGGGGTCCGTTCGGTTGTTCCGGCGGAGGTTTTCGGCACCCGGGCCTTGCTGCGCGTGGACTCCGAAGGGGATGCTGAGAACCTGGCGGCATTGCTTCTTCAATGGGAACCGGAGGGCTTTTCGTTGCGAGTGGAGCCGGGTGCCGGTGAGCTGGCCCTGTTTCTGTCGCCCTCACCTGTGGCAGAAGCCGCCCACGGTTCCGGGGAGCCGGAGGATTCGCCTTGAAGGGGCCGCAGACCGCGGGCCGTCGACGGGCCGGGCAGGCCGGGGCCGGCTCGGAGACGCCGATGGCAGCTTGCAGGCCGCCGCTGAAAGGTCCTGGCCCGATGGTCCTCGGTCCTGCCTCCGATCGGAAGAGATCCATGCCTGCCGGTGTTCGCATCGTTTCTATCGGCGAAGCGGTGATGGGCCGTGGCGGTCTTCGTCCCGGCGATCGCATTGTCCGGGTGAACGGCCACGAAGTGCGGGACGAACTGGACGTTCGCTTTTACGGGCAGACGCCTTGGATCCGACTGAGGGTTTTGCGCGGGTCCAATGGCAAAGCCCTTTCCCTGCGGATTTGCGGGCGCGAGCTGCGATCTTTGACCTTCGAGCCCCTGCGGCCTGCCCGCTGCAAGAACCGGTGCATCTTCTGCTTCGTGACCCAGCTCCCGCCCGGGCTCCGGCCTTCCCTGTACGTGAAGGACGAGGACTATCGGTTTTCGTTCCTGTACGGGAACTTCGTCACCCTGTCCTCTCTGACGGATGCCGAGCTTGGCCGGATCGTCGAACAGCGGATGCAGCCTCTATACGTGTCGGTCCACGCCACAGACGAGCGCGTTCGGAATTTCATGCTCGGTCGAGACAGGAGCCGGAACATTCTGGAAACCCTCGGGATCCTGGCGGCCCATGGCCTGAGGGTGCATACACAGATCGTTCTTTGCCCGGGCATCAACGATGGCCAGGTTCTGGTTCGGACCCTGGAAGACCTGGCGGCTCTCCACCCCTCTGTCGCCTCGATCGCCGTGGTCCCGGTGGGTCTGACGAGGCATCGCGAGAAAAGGGAGCGGGTGCCCCTGCGGCCTGTATCGCGTGAGGATGCCCTGAAGGTCCTGTCGATTGTTTCGAGCTTGGCCGATAGATTCTGGAAACGGTATCGAGATCCGATTGTCCACGGGGCCGATGAACTTTACCTCAAGGCGGGCCTCCCGCTTCCTCCGCCTGCGAGGTACGGAGATTTCCCCCAGTGGGAGAACGGCGTGGGGATGATCGCGTCCTTCAACGCTGCTTGGAAGCGGCAGAAGAAGACGAAGTCCTGCTGTCCGCGGCGGGCGCGCGTGAGGGGGGCTTTGGCGGCTGCCACCGGGGAACTGGCCTATCCGCTTGTCAGGCTCTACCTGGATTGGCTGGAAAAGTCCCGGGGCGTGCGGGTCGATCTGATTCGGGTGCGGAACCGGTTTTTCGGCACACGGGTCACCGTTGCCGGACTCGTCACAGGGGAGGACCTTGTCCGAGAGCTGAAAGAGTCCCGCCTTGGCAGCGGGGTGATTCTCATCCCTGACGTGATGCTCGATCGGGAACAAAGGCGCTTCTTGGACGACATGACGCTGTTGGAAGTGGAGGAGGCGACAGGCTGTTCCGCGGTCGTGTTTCGGGCCGATCCCGATGGGTTCGAGTCCGCTCTGGCGAAGCTTTCAGGGGAGATAGTTGAGCAACCGGTTGACAGATGACGTAAAAGCTGTTAAAGATTAGTGTCTTTTCCAGTATGGCTCTGTAGGCACGTAGCTCAGGGGGAGAGCACTACCTTGACGCGGTAGGGGTCGGCGGTTCAAATCCGCCCGTGCCTACCAGGACTGACGATGCCCGGTTGCCGGCTTGCCCGGGGCGGCGTATGTGGCCGGCGGCTTTCCAAGATTCCTCCGTTCGGAACACGGATGTTTGCAACCCCGATCCGGCAAAGAATTTCCCGGCCTGTCGGAAGGTATGAGAGGATGGGTCTCTCCTGCCGCGGAGCGGCGGTCCGCGACCGCGAGGCCATCGAAGGCCGCGGCTGGTCCGCATGATCCCTCCCGGGAGGAACCCGTGGTAGATCCCTCGCCTGTTCAAAAAGAAGTGCGGGTTCTGATTTTGGGTGCCGGCCGGAAGTGCTTCCCTCGAGGCACCCTGGCCCGCGAGGCCCTGGAACAATCGGGCGTACTGGTTCGAGGCGATACGGTCGCCGTTCGGTACAACGGGGTTCTCGCGGATCTGTCCACGCCTCTCGAACAGGATGGCGAGCTCGCGGCGATCTCGGTGGCGAGCCCCGAAGGCCTCGACATTCTTCGGCACAGCACCTCTCACGTGATGGCCTGCGCCGTCAAGGCTCTGTTTCCGGAGACCAAGGTGGCGATCGGGCCTTCTGTGGAAAACGGATTCTACTACGATTTCGATCGGTCCGAGCCCTTCACGCCCGAGCATCTTGAGCAGATCGAGAGAAAGATGGCGGAGATCGTCTCCCGGGACGAGCCGTTCGAACGGAAAGTCCTGGCCCGGGAAGATGCGATCCGTCTGTTCCGCACCCAGCAAGAGAGGTACAAGCTCGAGCTGCTCGAATCGATCCCGGATCCCGAGGTCTCCCTGTACTCGGTTGCCGGATTCACGGATCTCTGCCGGGGTCCCCACGTTCCGTCCTCCTCGTGGGCAGAGCATTTCAAGCTGACTGCTGTTGCAGGGGCCTACTGGAAGGGGGATGAGCGGAATCCGATGCTGCAGCGGATTTACGGGACCGCTTTCCCGGACAGGGACTCGCTGGAGCGGCATCTCTTCTTGCTGGAGGAAGCGCGAAAGCGGGACCACAGGAAGCTCGGAAGGGACCTGGATCTTTTCAGCATCTCCGAGGAGGTCGGGGCTGGCCTTGTGCTCTGGCATCCCCGGGGCGCCAAGGTGAGACTTGTCATCGAGAACTTTTGGAGAGAGGAGCATATTCGCAAGGGATACGAGCTCCTTTACACCCCGCACATGGCCAAAATTCAACTCTGGCAAACCAGCGGCCATACCGATTTCTACCGGGAAAACATGTTCGCTCCCATGGAGGTGGAGGGGCAGGCGTACCTGATCAAACCGATGAACTGCCCTTTCCATATCCAGGTGTTCAAGAGCCGCCTTCAGAGCTATCGAGACCTGCCCAGGAGATGGGCAGAACTCGGCACCGTTTACCGGTATGAGCGCTCCGGCGTCCTGCACGGTCTGCTCCGCGTGCGGGGCTTTACCCAGGACGATGCACACATCTTCTGCAGGCCCGATCAGGTGGAGGACGAAATCCTGGGCGTTCTGGAGCTGACCTTGTTCATTCTGAGAACCTTCGGTTTCGAGAGGTTCGACACCTTCCTCAGCACCCGCCCGGAAAAGTACGTGGGAAGTCTCGAGCACTGGGAGCTGGCGACGAACGCCCTGGTCTCCGCCCTGGAACGGATCGGCCTTCCTTACCAGGTGGATCCGGGCGAAGGGGTTTTCTACGGCCCGAAGATCGACGTGAAGATCCGGGACAGCCTGGGAAGACAGTGGCAATGTTCGACCGTCCAGGTGGATTTCAACCTTCCGGAGAGGTTCGATCTGACCTTTGTGGGCGAGGACGGGGCCCGGCACCCGGTGATCATGATTCACCGCGCTCTCATGGGGTCCCTCGAGCGCTTCTTCGGTTGCCTGGTGGAGCATTACAACGGCGCTTTCCCGGTTTGGCTTGCCCCGGAGCAGGCCATGATCCTTCCGATCACGGACCGGGTCCACGACTACGCCGAGACGGTCCTGGACGCGCTTGTCCGGAACGGAATCCGGGCGGACATCGACCGGCGAAACGAGAAGCTCGGCCTCAAGATTCGGGAAGCGCAGCTCAAGAGAATTCCGTACATGGTGGTCGTTGGAGACCGGGAGGCTGATACCAGGACCCTCTCCGTGCGGCTGCGGTCCGGCCAGAGTCTTGCTCCCATGACGGTCGACGACTTCTTGGCGAGGATCCTCGGCGAGATTCAGAGCCGGGCCCTCTAGGGGAAGCAGAGGAAGCACCGTACCGGCAGCCCGGCTCCGCTGCGGGCCCGGCGCCGGAATCGCAGGAAAGGAGGAGAAACAGGGGAGACAGAATGGTCAACGTCAATCGCGAAATCCGATCCAGAGAGGTTCGCCTGATCGATCCGGAAGGAGTGCAGGTGGGGATCGTCTCTCTGGAGGAGGCCCTTCGGATGGCCGCAGAGTTCGGGCTGGACCTTGTGGAGGTGGCGCCGAACTCGACTCCGCCCGTCTGCAGGATCATGGATTACGGCAAGTACAAGTACCAGCAGGCGAAGAAGATCAAGGACGCCAAGAAGAAGCAGACGGTGATCCAGGTCAAGGAAGTGAAACTCAGTCCGAAGACGGACGAGCACGACCTGGAATACAAGATCGCCCACGTCAAGCGGTTCCTGACCGAGGGAAACCGGGCGAAGATCACGATCCAGTTTCGGGGAAGGGAAATCGCCTACCCGGAACTGTCCCGAAGGGTCATCGACAGCGTCCTGGCGAGCGTGGAAGGGCTTGGGGTGGTGGAGCAGGAGCCCAAGATGGAGGGGAGGCGGATGACGCTCGTCCTGAAACCGGTATCGGCCGGCAAACCACACTGACCTCTCGGATTGCCCGGGGGGCCGGAAGAAGGCCGAGAAGGCTGCGAAGCAAAGGTGCTGGGGCCCGGGGTGCGGGTCTCGACAGACAGGAGACTTTCGGAATGCCAAAGCTGAGAACGAATCGGAGCGCCCACAAGCGGTTCGCCCTGACCGGAACCGGAAAGATCCGCCGGAACAAGGCATTCAAGAGCCACATCCTGACCAAGAAGAATCGCAAGCGAAAGAGAAACCTCCGAAAATCGGCGATTCTCCACGGCTCGAACGAAACCCAGGTCAAACGGATGATCCCTTACGCCTGAAAGGGCTCGCAGCCAGGGGCTGGCGAAGGGGATCGAGCCCACAGAAGGGAGACGGAACATGCCTCGCGTAAAGAGGGGAACGGCTGCCCACAAGAGAAAGAAACGGCTTCTGTCCGAGGCCAAGGGATATTACGGGGCTCGGAGAAGCCAAGTGCGAAAGGCGAGAGAGACCTTGCTCCGGGCCGGCGCATTCGCATACAGGGACCGAAAGGCACGGAAGCGGGTGGTCCGAAGTCTGTGGATCACCCGGATCAACGCGGCCGCCAGGCTCTCGGACCTTTCCTACAACCAGTTCATCCATGGCCTGAAGCTGGCTTCCGTGGACCTCGACAGGAAAGTATTGGCCGACATGGCCGTGCGGGACCAGGAGGGTTTCCGCAGGATCGCCGAGATCGCCAAAACCCATCTGACAAGAAAGCGGGAGCAGCGGGCGGCGGCCGCAGCTGCCCGGGGAGCAGCCTGAAGCGGAGGGGGGCGGGATGCGCGAACGGATCCTTGCTCTCCAGCAGGAGGCACTGGAGGCTCTTGCCCGGGCCGCCTCCGAGCCTGAGATCGAGCAGATCCGGGTACGGTTCTTGGGCCGCAAGGGACGGCTCACCGAACTGCTCAGGGGCGTCAAGGACCTGCCTGCTTCCGAGCGGCCCGCGGTGGGTCAGGTCGCCAACGAAGCCAAGGAGGTCATCGCACGCGCCCTGGAGGAAAACAGGACCCGCCTTCGGGAAGAGGCCGAGCGGCGCAGGCTGGAGGCCGAGCGGGTCGACATCTCCCTGCCGGGCAGAAGTCCTTTCAGGGGAACCTACCATCCCCTTACCCAGATCAACCGCAGGATCCTGGCCATCTTTCAGGGCATGGGCTTCGAGGTCGTGGAAGGGCCCGAGGTCGACCTGGATTTTTACAATTTCGAGGCTCTCAACATTCCGCGGGACCATCCGGCCCGGGACATGCAGGACACGTTCTATCTTTCCCGCGAAGTGGTCTTGAGAACCCACACGTCCAACGTCCAGATTCACACCATGATGTCCAGGAAGCCCCCTCTCAGGGTGATTGCTCCCGGGGCCGTGTATCGCTGCGACTCGGATACCACACACTCGCCCATGTTCCATCAGGTGGAGGGATTCCTGGTGGACAGGGACGTTTCCTTTGCGGAGCTCAAGGGCGTTTTGACGGCATTCGTGCATGCGCTGTTCTCTCCGGACGTGCCTCTGCGCTTTCGGCCGAGTTACTTCCCCTTCACCGAGCCGAGCGCCGAGGTGGACATCGGCTGCTTCCTCTGCAATGGAAAAGGCTGCCGCGTCTGCTCCCAGACCGGCTGGCTGGAGATCCTCGGGTCGGGGATGATCCATCCCGAGGTGTTTCGCATGGTGGGATACGATCCGGACCGGTACACGGGGTTCGCCTTCGGCCTGGGCGTGGAAAGGGTGGCCATGCTCAAGTTCGGAACGGACGATATCCGGCTTTTCTTTGACAATGATGTGAGGTTCCTCGACCAGTTCTGAACCTGGCCCGGCCGGCGGGCGCCACCGACCCGGTCGGCTGCGCGGTCCGGAAATCGCCGGGTGCACAAGCCGGACAGGAGCGGCAAGCGTGCGCTTCCCCTTGAGTTGGCTGCTCGAATACGTGGACGTCTCCGAGCCGGCAGAGGAGATTGCCTCCCTCCTGACGAGCCAGGGGCTCGAGGTCTCCTCTGTGACGAAGATCCGGCCCGAGTTCTGCGGCGTTCGGTCCTGCCGGATTCTCTCGGTTGAGGTTCTGCCGGGGAGCGACCGGCTCTGGGTGTGCCGCGTGGATGCGGGCCAGGCCGAGCGGCAGGTCGTCTGCGGCGCGCCGAACGTGTCGTCTGCGTCGGGAGCCTGTGCAGCCCTGGCCGTGCCGGGGGCTCGCCTTCCGGGAGGCCGTGTCGTCGAGGCGGCCCGGGTGCGAGGCGTGCTCTCCGAAGGAATGCTCTGCTCGGAGGCCGAACTTGGGCTTGCCGAATCCAGCACCGGGATCTTTCTTCTTCCGGACGAAGTCGGGCCCGGCAAGGACCTGGGAGAAGCGCTCGCTCTTGAGGACGCGGTTTTCGACGTGGAGATCACGCCCAACCGGCCCGACTGCCTCTGCGTGGTGGGAATTGCCCGGGAGATCGCTGCGGCGAAAGGCCGAAAGGTTCGGCTGCCGGCCTGCTCCGTTTCCGAGCAAGGCCCGGAGGTCTCTCGGTTCGCTTCGGTTGAAATCCGGGCTCCCGAGCTCTGCTACCGGTACGTGGCCCGGGTCGTGGTGGACCTCAGGGTTGGCCCTTCGCCCTTTTGGCTGCGCAGGCGACTGTCTCTTGCCGGGCTGCGGCCGATCAACAACATCGTGGACGCCACGAACTTCGTCATGTGGGAACTCGGGCAGCCCCTGCACGCCTTCGATCTGGACAAGCTCCGGGGGCAGAGGATCGTGGTGCGAAGGGCCGAGCCGGGAGAGAATCTCATCACACTCGACGGCGTTGCGAGGAGCCTCGGCCAGGAGGATCTCGCGATCTGCGATGCCACGTCGCCCGTGGCTTTGGCCGGAATCATGGGAGGGCTGGACAGCGAGATTCAGGAGGAAACGGTCCGGGTCCTTCTGGAGAGCGCCTTTTTCGAGCCCAGAGGGATCCGGAGGACGGCCAGACGGCACGGGCTTTCCACCGAGGCATCCTACAGGTTTGAGCGGGAGGTGGACCTTGAGGGGACCTTGCGGGCGGCGGACCGGGCCGCAGAGTTGATGCGTTCCCTGGCCGGGGGCCGCGTCCTGGCAGGCGCACTCGACGTCTGCCCCCGTCCCTACCGCGCCAGAACGATCCGGTTTTCGGTTGGCCGGGCCAATCGGCTGCTCGGAACGGCCATTGACCCCAAGGAGATGCAAACCCTCCTGGAACGACTGGATTTCTCGGTCCGTCCCGCGGGGGATGATGTTCTCGATGTCGCGCCGCCGTCCTTCCGGCCCGATGTTCGGGAGGCTGCGGACCTGGCCGAGGAGGTTGCCCGGCTCTACGGGTATGACCGGATACCGGTCAGGATGCCTGTGGCCTGCCTGGCTGTGCCGGCCGTGGATCCCGAGAAGAGAGCCGAGGAGGCTGTCCGGGACCTCATGGTGTCCAGAGGGTTTCAGGAGGTGATTCAATACAGTTTCGTGCCGAGGGAGCGGATCGAGCTCATGGGCTTCCCCAAAGGAGACCCGCGTGGCTGCCCGGTGCCCCTCCAGAATCCCCTGAGCGAGGCGCAGGCTGTCTTTAGTACGACTCTCGTGAGTTCCCTGCTCGATCTTACAGCCCGGAATTTACGAAAGAACAACTGTGACTTGAGGCTGTTTGAGTTGCGCAGGGTTTTCCTCCCCGCGCCCGGAACCGAGGTGCCAGAACAGAAGAGAATGCTGTCAGCCGTGATGACCGGCCGGCGGTTTCCCAGGCAGTGGAACCAGCCCGCTGACAACGTGGATGCCTACGACTTGAAAGGCCTTCTGGAGGCTCTTTTTGAGGCCTTTGGGGTGGGGGAATGGGAATGGGTGCCATCGGAAGAAAATTCTTCTTTACATCCAGGATGTTCCGGTGATATACTCATAAAAAATGTAAGGATGGGCTTTGCAGGCAGGCTTCATCCCCGACTTGAGAAAGAACTTGAGATCAACCAGGATGTTTACCTGTTCGAATTGGAATTTCAGCATCTTGTCGCCGGCGGAGAACGCGGGAGATTCTACAGGCCCATCGCCAGATTTCCGGCGATCCAGAGGGACGTGGCCTTTGTGGTGAGAGAGGAGATCACGTATCGGCAGGTGGTGGAGCAGATACGAGCCAGCGCCGCACCGGAGGCCGTGAAAATCGAGCTCTTCGACGTCTACCGCGGCAGTCAGGTTCCGGAAGGTCGGAAGAGCATGGCGTTTCGGATCACCTATCAGCATCCGGATCGCACGCTGACGGACGACGAGGTCAATGCGCTTCAGGAGCGTCTTCTCGAAAAGGTCTTGCCGGCACTGAATGCCCAGTTGCGTTAGAATTTCTCCGGCCCGGCCGGGGGAATGGCATAGGGGGGGACGAGTTCGCTCGACACGCTTTCTGCGGAGGGAGCACGCATGACCAAGGCTGATATCGTCGCAACCATCTACGACAAAGTGGGGATCTCCAAAACCGAGTCCTCTGACGTGGTCGAGAGCGTATTCGAGATTCTCAAAGAGACGTTGGAGAAAGGCGAGAAGGTCAAGATCTCGGGATTCGGCACGTTTTACGTCAAGGACAAGAACCCGAGGAAAGGCCGAAATCCGCAGACAGGGGATGGGATCACGATTTCAGCCAGGAATGTCCTCACCTTCAAGCCCAGCCAGGTTCTCAAGAAGGCCTTGAACGAGGGATAGTGGGACGGCCCCTGCATGCGCGCCAGGGAGGAGACGATGGGCAACAAAGACGGGGCCTCGTTTCCGGAAAGGAAATTGGATTCCCTAGAAAAGGGGGAAACCGCGATGAGCGCCTTGGCCAAACCCGCTCCGTCAGGAAAGAAATACCCGATTCCCGACAAGCTCTACCTGAAGATCGGCGAGGTGGCGGAGATCACGGGCGTAAAACCGTACGTTCTCCGCTACTGGGAGTCGGAATTCAAGATGGTCAACCCTTCCAAGAGTCGTTCCCGCCAAAGGCTCTATCGAAAGTCCGATGTGGAGCTGATCTTCAAGATCAAGGAGCTCCTCTACGAGGACCGTTACACCATCAACGGAGCCCGAAAGAAGTTGCGAGAGATGGGGTACGGCAAGATCACCCAGCCCGAACTCCAGTTCGAGGACCAGGACTCCCGAAAGGTGCTCGACGAAGTCATTCAGGAGCTCAGAGAACTCGAACAGCTCCTCCGGTGACTCTCTCTACGCCCCCGAGTTCCCGCAATCCTTTGGGTACGGATGCACGTTTCCCTTTTCTCACGTTGGACGGTCCGCGGCCTAGCGGCTGCGCCGCCGCATCTCGACTCCATCGCCTCTAGCCATCCGTTGCCGCGGAGACCCGGATGAGCCGGTTCTTCGGTCTGTCTCGGACCCTGCCGTTCCTGCTCTGCCTGGGGGCCGCGGCGACGATCCTGACCCTTGAGCACGGGGCGCCGTCGGGCTGGAACACGGTCAAGACCTACCTGTTGTCCGGTCCTTTCTTCTATCACTCTCTGGCGATCTACCTGGTTGCGCTCATCCTGGCTCTTTTCACGTACCGAAACCTCTACAATTTCAAGGTCCTGCTGGCAGGCGTCTTTTTCCTCATGGCCGGGGTTGTGAGCCTCCTCTATTTTGTCGAGATGCCCCTGCCTTCGGGCGGGGTCTTTCGGCTGCCCAGGGACGAGAGTCTGCGGCTGCTCCTGTACATGGCATACAGCCTGGACCTGCTGCTGATCGCCCTGGTCCCATCCTATCTGCCCCAAAGGCCTACGCGTCTCTTGCTGCTGTTGCTGCTCCTTGCGGAGGCCGTCCTCTTGTGGGCCTTTGTGCGGTTTCGAGGGTCCATCCTGCCTGTTCTGGCCGGCTTGGCCGGTTCTGCTTGGAACCGGCCCCTGGCGCTGGTTGCAGGGACCAACGGCGTCATCGCGGCCCTGGCCCTGGCGGTTTCGGCCCGGCGGAGGGATCCCTACGGGTGGGCCGTTGCCGGATTTCTCCTGCTCTTCTGCGCGGCTTTCTTCCGCAGGGGCACGGATGCGGAAAAGCTCCTGTTTCTGAGCCTGCCCTTCGTGCTTTCCCTTCTTGTGTTTTTGAACCTGATCACGAGCCTGGCCCACAGGGCCAACTACGATCCCCTGATGAACATCTACAACCGCGGATACGGCAATCTTCTCTTGCAGGGTCGGGGAAGGCCTCTCGGGAGGCGTTTCGCCCTGGCCCTTTTCGACCTGGATCATTTCAAGAAGGTCAACGACCGCTACGGGCACGGCGTGGGAGACCAGGTCCTTCACGCGGTTGCCCAGAAGATCCGCGAGACGGTGCTTCCCCGGGGCATCGCGTGCCGCTATGGAGGGGAAGAGATTTTGGTGATTTTCCCGGACACGTCTCTTCCGTACGCGGAGAAGGTGGCGCGCGAAGTCGTCTCCTCGGTGGCCGTTCTCGACATTCCGATCTCGCGCAAGAGGGGCAAAGAAAAGCTGCGCGTGACGGTCAGCGGCGGCGTTGCGGCGTCGGAGAACGGAACGTCCAGCGCGGCCGATGTCCTGGAGGAAGCGGACCGTGCCTTGTACCGCTCCAAGCGGCTGGGAAGAAACCGCGTCACAGCCGCGCACCCGGCGGGACGCAGGAGTTCGGCCTGAAGGCACGACCGGACGGAAGCGGCGGGAGGCTGCCCCGGTTCAGCGGAGCCAGATGTACCGCGCGAGCAGGGCCGCCGCCAGCACGTACATGCCCCAGTGAACGTCCCGGCCTTTTCCGCTGGCGGCCTTGAGCAAGGTGTACGAGACGAAACCGAAGGCGATCCCGTCGGTGATGCTGAAGGTGACGGGCATCACGATCAGGGTCAGGAAGGCGGGCACGGCCTCGGTTACGTCGCCCCAGGAAATGTAGGAGACGCTCTTGGCCATGAGGGAGCCGACGATGATGAGGGCTGGCGCCGCGACCGGATACAGGCGCAGCGTGACAGTCTCGCCGCCGATCGTTTCCTGCCACGTGAGGCCTCCGCCGATCACGGAGATCAAGGGATAGAAGAACAGGGCGGCCAGGAAAAGCAAGGCCGTCACCAGGGAGGCCATGCCGGTCCGGGCGCCGCTCGACACGCCTGTGGCGCTCTCGATGTAACTGGTGACCGTGGAAGTGCCGAGAAGGGCGCCGGCCGCCGTGCCCAGAGCGTCGGCGATGAAGGCCTGCCGCGCCCTGGGCAGCTTTCCGTCCACCATGAGACCCGCCTCTGTGGCCACGCCGACCAGGGTGCCCACGGTGTCGAAAAGGGCGAGAAAGAGAAACACGAACACCACCTCGATCATGTGCCCGGAGAAGACGCCTTTCAGGTCGAGCTGAAAGAGCGTCGGCCGGAGCGAGGGCGGAGCGGCGACGAGCCCTTTGAACTCGAGAAGGCCGGCGGTGCTGGCAATGGCGCACATGGCGAGCATGCCGATCAGGATGCCCCCCTTGATGCCTCGGGCCATGAGGATCGCGATCAGAATCACCCCCCCGAGGGAGAGCAGGACCGGTGCCGAAGAGAGCGAGCCGAGCTGGACATACGTCGCCCGGGAGGGGATCACGATTCCACTCCATTCCAGGCCCACGACCGCGATGAGAAGGCCGATGCCCACCGCGATGGCGTGCTGAAGGGAGGATGGAATCACCTCGATGATCCGCTCCCGCACGCCCCAGCGGGACAGAGCCGCGAAGAGAACCCCCGCGCAGAACACGGCTGCCAGGGCCGTCTGCCAGCTGATCTTGCCCTGACTGGCCACCACGACGGCGAAGGTGAAATAGGCGTTGTGGCCCATGGCCGGGGCCACGCCGATGGGATAATTCGCCCAGAGCGCCATGAGAAGGGTGGCCAGGAAGCTCGCAAGGCACGTGGCGGTCATGACCGCGCCGAAATCCATCCCGGCAGCCTGGAGCATGGCGGGCTGGACCGCGACGATATAGGACATGGCCATGAAGGTCGTGACACCGCCGACGATTTCAGAGCGCAGTCGGGAGCCGCTCTCCTTCACGCGGAACCGCTGTTCCAGCCAGCGCTGCATCCGTGTGTCCCTCCTCCCGCACCGATCCGCCCGAGTGGAGCCGGCCGAACCCCGGAGGGAATGCTACCACACCGGAAGCCGGTTCGCCTAGTAGCGGGGCTGGCCGCGTCGGGGTGTGGACGCTCAACCACAGGCCGGCCCGAGAATTCTTGGCAGTCGGCGGAAGAACGGAAGATCAACCGGTTGGGTTGCGTCCCGCCCAAACGGCACGACCCGGCGTGTGGAAGGAAGGCGGAGAGGATCTCTGCGGCGTGAACCGGCCCTGGAGAATCGGCGGGAACCCCTTCCTCGCCAAGGCTCTGCTTTGCCCCGGTTTTTTGAGCACGGCACTGCCTCTTTGCGGCTTGGCACGAGCTTTGTACGAGATCGCCCGTGAATCCGTCCGAGCGAACCGGACCAGGGACAGGATGCCTAGGGGATGAGGCCGAGCAGCTACTGCATTTTTGTGAGCCTCCCGGGCGAGGAGCGATATCTGCTCTTTCACGGGTACTCAGGGGCGGTGGATCTCGTCAGCCCGGCCGTCGCCGACTTTCTTCGAGAGACGGGCAGGGCTTTGGCTCCTTGCTCCTCGGCGCTGCCCGAGGAGACCCTCGGCGTACTCCGAAGACGCGGGTACATCACGGACAGATCGCCCGCGGAAGAGAGGGAATTCGTCCGCCAACTCGGCCTGCTCGTACACCGGGTTCACCGCCGCCACGCTCACGGCGGGTTTCTCGTTCTGCCCACCTACGGGTGCAACCTTCGCTGTGCCTACTGCTACGAGCAGTCTCTCCGGGAGAAGGGAAGCCGGTGGCTGGAGCGGCACATGGACGAAGAGACCATAGAGGCCGCCTTTCGGGCCATGGATGCGATTGATCCCGGCCCCCGCAGACACAAGACGCTCGGTTTTTACGGCGGCGAGCCTCTTCAGAGGGAGACGCGGCCTGTCGTGGCGCGGATTCTGGAGAAGGCCGCCCGCAGAGGGTTCACCGGCTTCTCGGCCATCACGAACGGGGTGGATCTGGACGCCTATGACGACCTGCTCGGGCCCGAAGGCGGCATCGGCTTCCTGCAGATCACGCTGGACGGTCCGGAGGAAGTGCATGATCGGAGGCGCTGCAGGCCCGACGGGACCGGCACGTTCGAAAGGATCGCCAGGAACGTGACCCGGGCGCTGGAGAAAAAGGTGCGGGTGTCCCTGCGGGTGAACCTGGACGGGGAGAACGTGGAGTCCTTCGAACGGCTCGCGTCCTTCGTGGCCGGCCAGGGCTGGCCGAGAAGCAAAGGGTTCCGCGCCTATGCCTCGCCGGTTCACGGCGGCATGGGTTCGTGCAGGCGCGA
>FWPU01006940.1_pt1 | contig 21701 bp, 24 predicted proteins | sample 2228361 | NCBI WGS metagenome assembly FWPU01 (sample SAMEA103939777, study PRJEB20133) | metagenome
AGTGCGCAGGTCTTCTAAGCACCCACGGGGGCCGTGTCCAGGGAGCCATTAGTCTCCCTGGAAATGAAAGTTTATAGCCGTGCGGCGTATACAACGCCCTGTCCGCGCGCGTGCCTTTCTCCGACCAGAGCAGCCTGGAAGCCGTCAGCCGCCCGAAGCGTTTCGGCGCGCACGGCAGCCCCGTGATGTCGCTCCTGTTGTCGGGGCACTATGGCGTGAAACTCTCGGCGGAAGAGATCGAACGATTAGCGACGTGGATGGACACGAACGCGCTTTTCTACGGCACGTTCGACCCCACCGACCAGGCGCGTCAGAAGCGGGGGGAGCGGATTCAGGGACCGAAGTTGCAGTAGGGGCGGGCGTCTCTGTGATTTCGGTCGCGGAGGACCGCGACCCTCCCGTTTTGGTCGCGGGGAACCGCGACCCTCCCCGTTTCGTCTTGGGAGGGACGGCGTCCTCGCCGTCCGTGATTCCGGTCGCGGCGATTTTGGTCGCGGGGGACTGCTACCCTCCCGTTCCGTTCCTCAACTTCAACGCCCTCAGCCGTCTGCTCATCATCTCATACGCGATTCGCGCTTTGTCCTCGCGCATGTGGCTGAAGGTTTCGACGGAGATGTAACGGTCGTAGCCGACCTCCCCCAAAGCGGAGGCGAAGGCGTCGAAGTCGAGTTCATCGCCGTCTTCGCCGGGGACGAGGAATTTGGCGAAGGGGTATTTGCCCTGCACGCCTTTTTCGTGGCAGTGGACGATATGCGGCGCGAGCCGCTGAACCGCCCAGCGAACGTCGCTGCCCAAAATGTGAAAGTTCGTGATGTCGCAGAGCACTTTCAGATTTGGCGAGCCGATGTGCTCGAGGAGGACGAGGCACTTGTCGGGCGCGTCAATGATGTGCCCTTCGTGGTTGTGAATGGCGAGGTTGACGCCCAACGCTTCGGCGCGGCGCGTCAATTTTTTCAAGATGTTCACGAGAACCTTCCACGTCTCCGCGTCACCGTCGGGCAACCAGCCAGGCAGGAAGTTCACGTTGGGCGCATCGAGCGCGACGGCAATCTCCATGAGTTGTCCCCAGAATTCCTCTGCTTTCGCCGCGTCTTCTTTGGCGAGGTTTGCCATGGACGGCATAGAGTAAGGATTGATGGCGGCGACTTTCAGAGGAAACTTCCGAAGTAGTTCCTTCGTTGCCTCAATCTGTGGCTGCAAAGGTTCAGCCGTGATGAGGTGCGCGTTCTTCGGTCCGCAGACGATTTCAACGGCATCATAACCGACGGAGTGGAGATGCTCAATGACCCATGCCAGCGGCTTGTTTACGAACCCGCCGGAGTGAAAGGAAATGCCAATCATGCGCTCACCCCTCTTTTATCCACGAAGGACACAGGGTTGCGGGTCGCGGGTGGCGCGAAACCCGAAACCCGAAGTGATTCCGTGGCTACCCCATCGTCTCCTTCAAATGCTCAATGCTCTTCCGCGCAATGACGTCCGCGCCCGGCGTGAAATCGAAGACCTCCACGGAAACGTATCCTTGATAGCCGATGTCTTTCAGCGCGTCGCCGACTTTGCGGAAGTCCACCCCATTTTCCGCCATGCCAGGACCGAGTTTGTTCACGTCGTTGGCGTGGACGTGCGCGAGATGGGCGGCGTGTTCGCGCAGGAGGACTTCACGCGGCTTCACGTCATCGCCCATGCTGAAGCAGTCGAGGATGATTTTCAGATGGCGATGGTTGATTTCGCGCACAAACCGCACGGCTTCTTCGGCGGTGTTGATGAAGTTCGTGATGGAACGCGCCAGCGGTTCCATGCAGACCGTCACGCCGCGCTCGGCGGCTTCGGCGCACATCGGGCGGAACGATTTCTGCGCGCCCTCCCACGCCTGTTCGTAGGTCATGCCCTCCAAAATATCGCGCTGCGCGGGCGAGCCGAACACGATGATCTTTCCGCCGATGTCGGCACAAAAGCGAACGAGTTCAACAAGGTAGTTCTCAGTTCTCTTGCGGATAGACTCGTCGGGATGGCTGATGTGCAAACCTTCGGTTCGCGCCAGAACCCAGTGGATGCCAATCATCTCCAACCCCGCGCGCTGAACAGCATCGCGGACTTTGCGGCGGGTATCGGCGGAAATGTCCGTGACGTATTGACTGATGGTGTAAGGCGTCAACTCCACGCCGTCATAACCACACGCCGCAATCGGCGCAAACGCTTCGGGCGTTGTCCAGTCCGTGACGTGCTCATACATCTCGTTACAGAGACCGAATTTCACGATGACTCAAAGGGGAAGGGGAAGGAAAGGGAAACGGCTTAGAACCTATCCCAAAAATGTCATTCTGAACGCAGTGAAGCATCTCAACGGCGAGATTTCCCGACTCGTCGAGGATCCCGATGTATCGGGAGTTCGCTCCGCTCAGAATGACAAGCATTTTGGGGATAGGCTCTTAGGCTTTTCCTCTCCTTCCTTCCCCTTCCTTCCCCTTCCTTCCCCTTCCTCCTTCCCCCTCCTTCCCCCTCTTTCCCCTTGCTTCCCCCTACTTCCCCTTCCTTCCCCTTCTTTCCTCTTCCTCTTCAAACTCCAAAAACCCGGAATTCCTCATCAGTCGCGCAAAGTCGCGCTTGCGCTTCCAGCGGGCGTAGCGTTCAAACGGGTTGATTTCATTCCAGCGGACGCGCCAACTCTTTTTGACGGGCATCGGCTCTGAAATCGGACGCCCGCGCCAGCCGCCGGACCACGTGTAAGCTCGCGCCTGCTTGGCATACCACCATGCGATAAGGCAACCGCCCAACGCAAACACGCCCAAGAGCAGGTTCATTGCGCCGAACATGTAATAAACGAGAATCAAGTCAAGCCACGCAATCCATTTCCCTTTGATGGGAATGATGGCGTAGAAGTAAATCGTCGCTTCGGGATTCGACATACCCCACGCCACCGTCACAGCAGCGATGGGCAGGAACGGTCCAGCAAGGGGAAGGGTCAGTCCTAATATCGTCGCGCCGATAGCGATGGAAAGCGCGGACAACGCGCTGATAGCCAACAGGAATAGCGTGTAAATGCGCGTGCTCCACGATCGCTCCAAACTCCCCCCGACGAACCAAATCCAGAAGCCCATCAGCAGAACGTTCAGCGGATTCCAGTCCCACGAGACGTAAAGCGGATAGGTCACCAGCGTCCACGGGCGAGACCAGAAGTTGTCCGTGTAGAACTCCATCCAGTTCCAAAGGTTTCCGCGCGTGAAAAAGTCAGTGATGTAAACGAACAAACACGCGCCCATGAAAATGAAGGTCGCCGGGCAGCCGCCGGGCAGGTAAAACATCATGCGAGGTTTTTCTTCGGGAGCCGAATACCAACGTCCCATACCGCATCACTCCTCTTGTGTCTCTAAAGGGCGGGAAGGCGTCACCCGCCGTGGCACGTTCCAGCGATAGAGCAGCCAGCCAATGCCGATGCTGGGCAAGCCCAACAGCGCAACAGCACTCAGAGCCTATCCCAAAATTCGTTTGTAGTCAGGCACGGAACGGAGTGGAGTGCCGTTGGGACGCCACTCCGCTGCCCTGCGTGGCTGACTACGAACACTTTTGGGATAAGCTCTTAGCAAGAGGCCTGCGCTCTGTTTGCCCGTCACAATGTCGGGTATCGCTATGACGAGAACAAACGTGCCAAACGCCGTGAACGCCACCGATACAATCCTTCGCAGCATCCGCAGCCCTATCATCCCTGTCGCCTCCCTCTTGCCTCTCTTTCGAGATGACGCTACAAGAGGCAAGTCTATCACAAAAAGCGTTTTGGCTCAACTGCTATGAATTCGGCCCCTCCCCTGTCACCCCGCCGCGCAGGTGTTGCGTGTCGTTCAGTTGCGCCACCTCCACTCGGTCGGGATGGAACTGTAAAATGCTGATGGAAGCGTTGTCAATGCGGAACGTGCGCCAGTCGGTCAAAGGCTTGTTCAGAGCGCAGAGGACAGCCGCCTTCACAGAGCCACCATGTCCGACGATGACGACGGTTTCGTCCCTGTGAGCAGAGACGATTTCAGCGATCTTTGCCTTGACCCGCGCTATGACTTCCTCAATGGCTTCACCCCCGGGGGGAGCGCACTCAGCCCGTCGCCATTGCTCCCACGCTTCCGCCCAGCGCGTGATGACTTCCTCTCTGTTCAACCCCTCCCACTCGCCAAAGTGCCTTTCGCGCAGCGCGGCGTCAGTGAAGACCGGCAAGCCATGAATTTCGGCAATCGCTTGTGCCGTGTCCACCGCCCGCGAGAGGTCGCTGCTGTAAATTGCCCGAATCGGTTCATCGCGCAATCGCTCCGCTACTTGCCGCGCCTGTCTGCGCCCGCGCGCGTTCAACGCCGTGTCGCGCTGCCCCTGAAAGCGTAGTTCCACGTTCCAGACGGTTTCTCCATGACGCACTAAAATTAGCCGTGTCATAGTTCTCCCGGTCGCAGTTTTCCCAACTCTTCGCCCTGCCGATTCAACCGCACGCGCCCCATCACGACGCGGGCAACGCGCTCAACGTCTGCGACGGGTGTGAACAGAGCCAGACAATGGCGGACGAAATCGAAGTATTCGACAAGCCCCAACCCCAAACAGTTCTCCTCTTTGTCCAGCAAGCCGACCAGCAAGCCGACCAGCAGAGGATGGTCAATGACCATCGCGTCCGCCGTGTTGAACCGCGAGCGCAGGTAGGGCAGCGCGTCGTGGTCCAGCGGCGCGTCCGTCACCACTACCAGCGTCTCGCCGGAACGCTCAACATGCAGCACGTTCGTGCGCAGCGAGTGGGAGAGATGAACGCACGTATCACGCGGCAAAGCCTTTCCATTGAGGAGGAAAGTTTCGCGCAGCGTGATTTGTTGCAGTGAAATCGTGCGGAGTTGCGCCGAAGCAAAATGCTGACGGAACTTTTCCTCCCGCGTTGCCTGCCGCTGTGAGGGGGATTTTCTCTGAACCTGTTCGGAGACGTTCAAGCGGTGGATTTGCACGTGCGCGCTGTTGTCCCATCCCCGCAGAATCGGCTCCAGTTCGCCGTAGCGCTGCAGAGCCAGCACGAACGATGGCATGAGGATTTCAATTTTGCGGCTCTTGAGTTCGCGCCCCAATGAGCCATGCACCAGCCCAGTCGTGTCCACAATAACAACCTCCGCACCCGATTGTAGAGCCGCGTCCGTCATCTTCTTCGTGCCGATGACGGTGGGCAAGAGCAGACCCACCGGCGCCGTCGAGCCGACGAAGTAACAGCCACAGCAAGGAATCTCCGACGGGTGCGACACCGCGCGCTCCATCGCGCCCCAGCCAATCGTGCCGGGCGCGCCGATGTCCGACTGTCCCACATCGGCATCCACGACGGCGGCGCGCACGTTGCGTTCAAGCAGCGCGTTGGCAAGATAAGCGCAGAAAGTTGTTTTCCCCGTGTCCACTGCGCCGATGACGCACGCCACCACCGGACGCGGCGCGCGGCACACAGCCTCAAGAGCAGCTCCCCAAGTTGCAGGAATGTCAAAAGCCATCATTTCATCAACCACCTCATCCCTCCATCACCTAACCACCTGTGGTTCATGTTTCTCTGCAGAAGATCGTGGGCAAACTGTGAGTAAGGAGGTGACAGCCATGCAATGGCGTCAGGTAGGTCTATTGACCGTCGCTCTGTTGTTGGTGTTAGCGGGTATCTATAAGATGACTCACAGTTCGCCGCGTTCGGATCGTGAGCTGATCCTTGACTTGATTGAGACGGGCAAGCAAGCCGTCGAAAAGAAGAGCGCGCGCCGCGCGATGCGACTGATTGCCGAAGACTACTCCGACGATGATGGCAACAACTACCGCGCGTTACAGCAACTCGCCAATCAGGTGCTCACCGGAGCGCGCAAGGTTCAGGTGACGATAGCGGCAACGGAAATTCAACAACTTCAGCCGCCCGATGCTATTGTGCGCGTCGCCGGCATCGTGTCGCTCTCGGACGTCGAATACACCGACAAGCAGGAGTTTGACCTCACCTTCCACCTCGTCAAACGCAACAGCGCATGGAAAATCCGCCGCATTGAGGGGATGAAGATAACGATGGAATGAGTCAATGAGTCAGTGGGGCAATGAGGCAATGGCACTGGTCCTGCCCCATTGACTCATTGACTCATTGACCCATTTAGAACTTCACCTGATACATCACAATCCCAATCCCCGCGTTGATGTAGTTGACTTTTTTGCTGACGCCTTCCGCGCTGGTCGGCTCGTTGACGAGCAGCGTGCTCTGACGGTTGTGCCAGCCGAAGATGAATTTGTCGCGCCCGAAGATGAATTTGTTGATGACCTCAATAAGGTCAGGAGCCATCGCGCCCAACGCGCCGTTGAGGAACTTCTTGTCCTTCGTCTTTTTGTAATGCTTCCACACCTGATTGAGTTCGACGAGGTTCAACCCGACCGTGAGCGGAATTGTTTCATCGTTGATAAACTCGCCTTCCGAGAAAACGACGGAGCCGTAAATCACGTAATCAAACGCAATGTGGCTGACAAAACCCTTGAAGAAGGCTTCTTTCGCGTTCCCGCTGTTCTTGCCTAAAAGACCGCCGATTTTGGCGTGAACGCCGATGTCGCCCGCCCATGCCGAACAACTCCCACTCAACGCCGCGACCATCACCATCGCAATGAGAACTCTTTTCATGCCGACCTCCTGTTAAAAGTGCGGGGGATTATAACATATTCTGAAAAAAAAGCAAAACGATGGGAACTTGACAAGCGTCAGGGAAGTTAGATACAATAGGGAACCAGAAAGTCAGGCGGAGGTGTCACCATGACACGCAAGTTGTTTTCTCAAGCGGTTGTATTCATTGTTCTTCTCGCGCTGACGCACCCTGTCTGGGCGGGCAAGGGCGGAGGCGGCAGAGGGAGCGGCGATGGGGGGGGAGGACGACGCGCGGGCGCAAACTCCTCAACCTCGACGGCTACAACGTCGTCGAACTCATCTCTGTCCTCGCTTCGCAGCAACCGCGCCGGACGCGATGTGGGGACGTCCTCCACTTTCTCCTCGCTGTCCCGCGACCGCAGTGGAACGGGCATGCGTGACCGATTCGGTGGCAATTCTGCTCTGTCACCGTTGCCGTCTCTCTCTTCGCCACTTTCGTCGCCCTTTGCCACGCGACAGGAGCGGCGCGGGTTGGAGCGCTTCGGCAGTCACCCCGACGTGCCTTCGCCGTTGTCCTCTCCGCTCAATCTGCGCGAGCAGCGGCGCAGTTTCAGGAACGATTCCGATGGCGACTCTCCTTTCGGCAGCCTGCGACGTCAACGCAACGACAATAACAATTCCAACGTCAACAAAGACCCGCAAAACGTCGGCTTGCGACCGGGCGCGTCGCCCACTCCGCCGCCGCTCCCACGCGACAAAGATAGAGCGGAACTGTTCGGACGGCACGAGGGATTCCACGCGGGCACGCACGACGGCTTCCATCTGGGCTGGCATCGCGGACGACACGAGGACAACGTCAACGGCTTGCATCAAGGGCGGCATTTCGGACCGCACGATTTCGCGCATAACGACTTTCACGATGGCACGCACGTCGGGACGTTCCGGCGCAACGACGGCTCCGTCGCCCGAGGACCCGGTGCGCCCCCCCGCATCATTGTCCGACCCCGAACGCCCACCGTCATCGTTCAGCCGTCGCCCATCGTTGTGAACCCGTTCTCGTCTGCGGTCATTGCGACGACGAACCCGTTCTCGTCTGCGGCGATTGTGACGACCGCGCCGTTCTTTGTCGCGCCAAGTTTCAGCCTGTTCACGCCGTTCGTCTGCACGCCGACGTTTGGCTTCTTCCCCTTCCGCTTCAGCACGTTCCATTTCGGCGGAACGTTCGGGCGTTTCGGTTTCGGTGCGACGTTCGGCAATTGGGGATACGACAACTACAACCAGACGACCATCATCACCACGCCGTTCTTCACGCAGCGTCCGCCCGCGCCCATCATTGACCTGCCGGAGCCACCACCGCTCATCGTTGAAAGAAACGACGCGCAGGTAGACGCGCTGAGAACTCCGCTCGAACCGCCTGCCCCCGTCCCGACGATTTACACGCCCGTCGAAGACCCGAACGTGATCATCGAAGCCGAAGGCGACGACCTGCGCCTCCGCTGGACGGGCGCAACCGACGACGTGGCGTGGGTGGACTTCATTTTAGGCGACACGCTGAAAGACGCGCTGGACCGCAAGCGGCTTGACACCCCGCCCTTCGCCGTCTACTTCAAAGCCCCGCGCCGTCTCTCCTACATTGGCGTCATCGTTCACTTCACCGACGGCTCCGAAACGGAAACGTGGGTGCCGTATCCACTGCCCAGCAAATGAACGGAGTGGGAGAGTGGGAGAATGGGAGAATGGGAGAAGGTGCAGACGCTATGCGTCAACCTCGTAGTCAGCACTGTCTTCTTTCAGCAGGTTGGCAGGACCGCACCATTTTTCCGGTTCCGTCATCATCTTGACTAAACCGCCGTTAACGGCTTCGTATCGTTGGTCCAATTCATTGAATTCCGTCTGAGAAATGTAGCCGCAGCACAGGGCGATGTCAAGCCATCCCTGCGTTTCGGCGGCTTCGGTGTCCGCGTCACTCAACTTGCTGATGAAGTGCGCAACGTAACGACGCTTGCGCCATGCCTCGGCAATGTTCGTTCCCACCGAGCGTGATGATCGCCGAATCTGATCTGTCAGCGAATATCGCTCATCTCTGGGCCAACCTTTGGACAATTCAAAAATCTTCATGGCTGTATCTAACGCCGATTGATAAATCCGTAACTGTCGAAAGTGCTCAATCACCACACCCTTCACCTCCTTCATCTCAATCTCTCCCATTCTCCCGCTCTCCCATTCTTCCATTCAAACTTATACCTCTTGCGTCTCCCCCGTCCGTATCGCTTCAATCGCCTTCACGCCCAATAACGTCGCCCGCACGCCGTCGTCCACTTTCGCCGCGTTGAGAGGGTCGACGTCGCGGGCGAACCAGTCAACCATCCCGCGCATCTGTTGAATATAGCCGTGCGCGCCGTGCGAGTTGCGCCAGTTTTCGGGCAGGTCGTCCATCGTGAACGCTTCGGGCTGCGTGCCCCAGAATTTCATCTGCGGCTCTTTCTCGTAATAGTTCCAGAGCGTGCCGGTTTTGTCACCTGCGTAGAGTTGATACGCCGCTTTGCCCATCAGCGCAGGTTTGCCAAAATCGCCGATGGTGACGCTGGCAACCGAGCCATTCGCAAAGCGAATGACGCACGCCACGCTGTCGGTGATTTCCGGGATGTTCGGGTGCGTGAAGTTACCGCCTTGCGCATAAATGCTCACAGGTTCTGCCCCCGCGAGAAAACTGGTCGCATCGAAGCAGTGGCAACCCTGCGACAGCACGTTGCCGCCCCCCGCAATCGGGTCGTTTGCCCAACTCGCGTCGCTCCAACGTGGGTCAATCAATTGGGAGATCATCACCAGCGGCGTGCCGATGACCTCTTTCAGTTTGAGGATGAAGGGTGAATGTCGCGCCTGAAAGCCGACCATCAACTTGATGCCCGCCGCCTGGACGGCGTCCCGAATCGCATAGCAATCGTCCATCGTCAACGCCAGCGGCTTCTCGACGAAGATGTTCTTCTTCGCTTGCGCCGCTGCCACGCACATCGGACGGTGCAGGTGATGGTGCGTGCAAATCAGCACCGCGTCCACACTGTCATCGTTCAGCACGCGCTCAAAATCGCTGGTCGTGTACTCCGCCTTCACCTCCTCCCGAATCGCCTGCGTCGCCTCTTCGCGCACGTCTACGAGAGCGCGGATGTAAACGTCCTCTTGCTGCGACAGCAGCCGCGCATGAGTGCGCCCCATGCCGCCGCAACCGATGATGGCAACTCCAAGTTTGTCTGTCATGCTTATCTCCTTGAAAGTTGTTTGTAGTCAGGCACGCAACGCAGTGGAGTGCCGTCGTTTGAACGCCACTCCGCTATGCTTCGTGGCTGACTACGAACGGTCGATGAACGGTGATCCAGATATCCTCCTGCTGAAAACGGTCTTTGAGATTGGACTTGAAGCGTTTGAAAAACTGGCGGATAGTGCGGCTATCCTCCCTATCTACGCGGAGACGAGTGAGGATATCAACGTAGAGGATATGCCGAATCGAATTCGGCGTCTACAACGGCTACAAAGCCTGCTCAAAGCAGGCTGAACCGCAAACGAGTCTGCTTCCGCAGACTTTCGTTCCGGCGTTATAGACACCGAATTCGATTCGGTGGCAGAATTCGGTGGCAGCCCTCCTCCCGCCGAATCGAATTCGGCGTCTAAGACGGCTACAAAGCCTGCTCAAAGCAGGCTGAACCGCAAACGAGTCTGCTTCAGCAGAGTTTCGTTCTGGCGTCTTAGACACCGAATTCGATTCGGGGGCAACAGGGCAGCAAATTCTGCTTTCGCTTGTCAAACCACTCACCCCCCAACCATCCGACTATCCAAATCCCACCATATACCGCCGCGCCATGTCCTGATAAAAGATGCCAACCATGCCCCACATCATCCCCGTCGTGAAGTAGTGCCCGAGCGCCAAGCCGATGAACATCGGAACGTGGCGGCGATACAGTTTCGCCCCGCCGGTGCGCAGGATCAGCCACTTCAAGAGCCAGACGAGAAAGAACGGTCCCCATATCCGCGTGCCGTAGGCGGTTGCCATCGCGTAGCCCAACGGATGAAACGGGAAGCGTAACAGGACGGCGCGCAGAACGCCGAGTCCCATCGCAATCCCGAACCCTGACAGCATGAACCCCGTGCGCCACCAGTCGGTCAACTTGGGCGCTTTCATAAAGCCGACCAGTTCGTTGTATTCGCTCAACGCGACGGCGGTGCGGTAGCCGCCCTGCGTCGTGCCGCCTTCGAGGACGTTCGCGCCGTATTCGTAGTAGGACGTGAGAAAAATCCAGTAAGAGCCGACGAGTCCAACGATGAGCGCGAAGAACATCAACGCCGTCATGCTGCGCCGCGACAGCCGCGCTTCGTCCGCCAGTTTGAGGTTGTCAATGTGGTAGCCAATCATCGAGGGAAAATAACCGCGACTCAGCCAGTAGAGGCTGGAGAAGACCGTCAGCGTCGCCAGGTCGCCGCCCGGCAGGAACGGCGCGGAGCCGAGCGTGAAGAGCATCATTTTCTTTTGCTGATAAAACGGGAACATCCAAATCATCGGCGCGCCGGTCTCCGCCCGAATCCGCGCATACACCAACGCGAACGCGAAGATGAGCAGAAAATAAACCGCCGCCACCCAGAGCATCATGCCCGCAAAGTAACACCAACCCCACAGGAGGAGCGTGCCGAAGATTGCCCCGAGAAAGGCGAGAGGTTCGATGGTCAATGGTTGATGGTCAATGGTTGAGGCGTGTCGCCGATTGACTATTGACCGTAGAGCATTGACCATGATTTCTTTCAGATGATGTCTTGCCGCCCAAATCAACAGCAGCGCAATCGCCACGTACGCCCCCGCGCCTTGCTCCTGGTCGAAGGGAAGTCCGGCGACTTCGTAGCCCAGCATGTTGAAGATGACCGCCTGCCAACGCAGGAAGAGGTAGGACACCCAAATCGTGAAACTGATGTCCAGCGGAACGAGGTAGCCCAAGCCGGTCAAATCCGGGCGATAGTAAAAGTTCATCGGGCGTATCGCGCTCATGGGTTTCTCGGTGAACAGCGCGCCGATATCGCAGCCGTAGCCCAGGGCGGGCACGGATGGGTTGTAGGCGTTGAGGATGTTGAGGAGGTTGTAGAGAACGGACACGCTCACGCCCGCCCACATCAACGGGTCGCGGAAGAAGGGCGGCAGATCACGCTGCGGTTTTTCTTCCGTGAGATCGAGCGGCAGATAGAGCAGCGGAAACGTCAGCCGTTCGTTGTCCGTCCACTGTTTGCGCAAGATGACGACAAAGCAGAACAGCGTGCCGAACAGCACGACGAAAAACAACGTCCACAGACAGAGCGGCAGCGCCCACGCGCCCCACGGCACGCGGGCATCGGGCGCGCCTTCATACATCTGCCGCAGCGCTTCGGGGTCGTGCGGCACGAACCACCGCGGGATGTGCTTTTGCAGTTCGGGGTATTTGTTCTCCGGCGTGGCGAAATAAAACGGCACGGCGACGGCGGGAAACAGCGATTTCACGATGCCGTGCCCCGGCACCGTCGCCCCAATGCAGACGGCGGCGTAAATCGCCAGCATCTCGCCGCGCTTCAGTTGCCAACGATTCCCCAACCGCCGCAGAATCGGATTGATGGCGACCAGAAAAATAATCGTTGCCAGCGCGGGAATCGGCGGCGCGCTCTCGCTGACCATCGTCGTGTGGACGAGAATTTCCGCCCACTTCACCCACAGGCAACTCAGCGCAATAAACAACGCGGACAGCGCAAACGCCCGCCGCGTCACGCTCGTTCGACGGCTCACGTGACGTTCGCTGCGCTCGGTTTGGGTTTGTGCCTCTCGTTCGGCTTGCATGGGTGAGGGTGATTGTAGCGATTGTGGAGCGAGTTGTCAACGCTTACGACATCACCGACCATTACGACCTCTGGCGGCTGCGCTCGGAGATGGACGCTTTAGCGCGGAGGGTGTGAGCGCTACGAGCGCGTGGCAAGCAACTTCTCGCGGTGGCGACGGAAATGTTCCAGCACTCGATTTTTGACGTGTGCCGTTACGCGGTCAAACCCCGGCATATTTTCTGCGAGTGTGGCAAGGAAGCGGACGAGCATCAGGTAATCGCCAGCGTGAATGAACTCCGGGGCGATGCCGTTCGCGCCTTGATTGTGGTAGTTGCCTAATGGCAAACACACTCCTGATGCGACGTAGCCCGCCACGTTGAACGCCGTCGCTTCGCACGTTCCCCCGTCCATGAGTCGCTGCTGGAAGCGAAATGTTTTGTCGGCGGCTGCCATCTCGCGGGCGACGTTCAGGAGGAAGTTCGTCAACGACGGCTCAAACAAACTGGCGCGGTCGCCGAGCCGCACGACGAACCCTTTGCCCTGCTCCGCGCCGGGCAGCGCTTGGCTCATCTCAATCGAAATGACGGGCACGTTCTTGGGCAAACCTTCCGCCTGCGCCAACGCCGTCGCGCCGACGAAGCCGACCTCTTCGGCGCGGGTGAACACGCCGTAAACGTCGGCGGCGGTTTGTGTGGAGACAAGTTGGTGTAAAGTGGACAATAACACCGCGCATCCCGCGAGGTCGTCAATAGCGCGGGAGTAAACGTAATGGCTGTGGTGTCGAAACGGTGCGAAGTCCCACATCGCAAAATCGCCGGCGGCGACTTTGCCGTGCACGGTGGCAATCACCCGCCGATTGCGTCCAGTTTGCGGGTCGCTTTCTTGGACGGCGCGGATGACGCCAACGCAGCGCGGAGCGGGGTCGGCATCAGAGAAGAAACGAACGTGCGTTCCCACCGCCCGCTCGCCGCGTGTGTCGCCGAACGATCGCAGCGTTATCTCGCTGCCGTTGACCTCTGAGACCTCAAACCCCGGATGGTCCGTATGCGCAACCAGCGCAATCGGCTTCGTCTTGCTTCCGCGCTTGTAGCGCACGATGAGATTGCCGAACTCGTCGGCAGTCACCGGCAACTTGCGCTCGTTCGCAAACTGCCGCACGAACGCAGCGACGTGGTGTTCGTGGAAGGGAGCGGTGGGAAGAGAAAGAACGGAACGAAGAAGTTGCATCAGGGGAATCAAGGGGAAGGAAGGGGAAGGAAGAAGAAGCAACGGGGGCTTGTCCTTCCCTCCGTCCCCTTCCTTTCCCTCAGCCTTTCACATATTCGCCACAATTGCCTCGCCAAACTCGCTGCACTTCACAGGTTCAACCGGCGGTTCCATCAAGCGGGCGAAGTCGTAGGTGACGGTGCGGCTGGCGATGGTTTTTTCCATGCCTTTGATGATGAGGTCAGCGACTTCGTCCCAACCCATGTATCGGAACATCATCTCGCCGGAGAGAATAACCGACGAGGGGTTCACCTTGTCCTGATTCGCGTACTTCGGCGCGGTGCCGTGCGTGGCTTCAAAGACGGCGTGACCGGTGATGTAGTTGATGTTGCCGCCGGGGGCGATGCCGATGCCGCCCACCTGCGCGGCGAGGGCGTCGGAGAGGTAGTCACCGTTGAGGTTCATCGTCGCAATCACGTCGAACTCGTCGGGGCGGGTGAGAACCTGTTGCAAGGTGATGTCGGCGATGTTGTCCTTGATGACGATGCCGTTCGGCAGTTGGCACCACGGTCCGCCGTCTATCTCCGTCGCGCCGTATTCGCGCTTCGCTAAGGCGTAACCCCAGTCGCGGAACGCGCCCTCGGTGAACTTCATGATGTTGCCTTTGTGGACGAGGGTGATGGACTTGCGTTTGTATTTGATGGCATACTCAATCGCGGCACGCACGAGCCGTTCCGTCCCCTCACGCGAGACCGGCTTGATGCCGATGCCGCTGGTGGCGGGAAAGCGGATTTTCTTCACGCCCATCTCTTCCTGGAGGAACTTGATGACCTTCTTCGCTTCCTCCGATTCAGCGGTCCATTCCACGCCCGCGTAGATGTCCTCCGTGTTCTCGCGGAAAATCACCATGTCCACTTTTTCAGGATGCTTCACCGGCGAGGGCACACCGGGGAACCAGCGCACGGGGCGCAGGCAGACGTAGAGGTCAAGTATCTGTCGCAGCGCAACGTTCAAACTGCGGATACCGCCGCCGACGGGTGTGGTGAGCGGTCCCTTGATGCTGACGAGATACTCGCGGAACGCTTCCACCGTGTCATCAGGCAGCCACGTATCAAATTTCTCATGCGCGGTCCCGCCCGCGTAGACTTCAAACCAGACCATCTTCCGCTTTCCGCCGTAAGCCTTCTCCACGGCGGCGTCGAAGACGTGCTGCGCCGCCCGCCAGATGTCCGGTCCCGTCCCGTCCCCGCGAATGAACGGAATCACGGGGTTGTCGGGCACGACTAACTTTCCGCTTTCGATGCGGATTTTTTCTCCGGTGGTCGGAGGGGTGACAGTAGTGTAGGGCATGGTTCATCTTCCTTTCATTGGGCTTTGAGTTTAGCTCTCAACTCACTGAGCGGTCTGCGCTTGCTGTTTGTATCTTCGTAATGCCAGAACACCCAGCCATTTGTCTGGAGTTGTCGCGTCTCTCCAAGTTTCACACAAGTGTCCTTACGCGCTGCGCTGCCTGCGCTTGACAAACTTGGATACGACACGCCGTTGAACAGGATGCTTCCGTCTGCCTCAACCGATGCTTCGTAGTCGAAGCCCTTGTATTTGGCGTAAATCTTCTGTCCCGCATTGAGCGACTTCGCTTCAAGCAAATGCGACACTTGGACTTCGTGCGCTGCTGGCTTTTTCCGTTTCTTTTTGCTTGCCTCACCAACAGCGACCTGCGGTGTGGTTGAGGCAAACTTCATCATTTGCTTTATCGCGTTAGCAACGACTTGTGGCGAGAAGTCTCTCCCACAAGCCTTCTTGACCGCTCGCCGTGCGGCTCTGACGATTGAATCATCTGGCTGTTGAAAGACTTGCTGCAAGTATTTGGTTAGTAGCAACCTATTGATATACTCATCCAAGCGGCTATGGGTCATGGATTCTTTGGACAGCAACCAAACTTGCTCAAAGATGCGGTTAAACTCTTCGTCATCCTTGTAATCCACCAGCGAGACTTCCAAAACCTTCTTCTCGCTGGCAGTGCCGGTCGCGTTGTCGTCATAGACCTGCAACTCGCGCCCATTGCAAAGCACACCCCACCGCGCGTCTGATACCGCAAGATACTTCACCATTTGTGGCGCGTGCTTGCTCAGGTCTTCGTCCAGCCGTTTGGCATCCAGAAGAAAACTGAGAATGTCCGTAGCATTGATACGGTAGTCCGGTTGGTCGCTGGTGGGTTTGACAATGGGACCATAATCAATATCTGCGGTCGCGTAGCCCCAGACTTGTTCGATAAGGTGAATCAAAAACTGCTCACGGACGCCTGCTTCCACAAGCGATTTACCCTTATCCAGAAACTCCTTCTTCATCTTCTCTGTCAACGCCCGCAAGTTTTCTTTGGCTTGTAGTTTGGTCACGCCGCTCACCCCCTATGACTACGACCTGATACGCCACAATCACTCCAAGCCCAACCGCTTCCAGACCTCTTCGTGTGGAATCCCACGCTTCCCCTGCTTCGTTTCGCGCAGAGACTTCTCCAGCCGCGCTGCAACATCAGGTTTAAGAGTCAACCCCTCGTCGGGGTCATAATCTCCGCTGGCGAATTTGTCAAGCGCTCGTAGCACAGCGCGTTCAATAATCTCTTCGAGTTGCCGCACCGTCAAATCAGCAACCCGCTTTGTCGCCGTAGACTTCAGCATTGAACTCACCTCCAAGCCCCTGTTGATAATCCGGGTTGAACTGGCTCAAAATGAAATCCCAGGGCAGCACGTAACGCGCGCCGCTCCACAGAACGATGTGGACTTCCGAACCATTCATCAACGTCCGCGCTGATTTGACGTAATGCTGCCACACAGAGCCGTTATCAACGGTAGCCGTTCCACTCACTTCAGGCGTGCAGGAACGCAAGAGAAACTCCGCTGCCATGCGATACTGTTTGCCGTCGGCGAATGTCACGATAACCGCTTCACCGCCGTCTACCACCGATACCCGTGCCACACGCGGTAGCGGCGTGACGACGCGGCGCTTTGTCTTAACCTCTTTTACAGCCATCGTTCTCACCTCACCGCAAGGTAACTCGCTCTCCGCAGCGCGCGGCGCAGCGGTCCCGTCAGTTTCAGTTGCACATCCATCGGCACTTGGTTTTCAATGTCGAAACGCCCCAATTCGCGCCTGCCTCGAAAGATATGAACGTGACGCGGCGGGTGGTCGTTGAGGTATTCGACGAAAATGTAACCGCCGACTTTTCTTCGAGGCATAGATGCCCTCCGTCAGGTTGCTACCCTCGTTCTTCAATCGGCCCATACGGCTGGTTCGGCTCCGCACCGACGTATTGCCCGCGTGGGCGGATGAGTTTGTTGTCGGCGTATTGCTCTAAGATGTGCGCGGTCCAGCCGGAGATGCGGCTGACCGCGAAGACGGGCGTGAACTGGTCGGTGGGGATGCCGAGCATGTGATACACGGAAGCGGAGTAGAAGTCCACGTTGGCGTGAATCGTCGTGCGCCCCCGCGCTGCCATTTCGCGTTCGATGGTCTCCTCCAACGCCACGGAGAGTTCAAACCACTTCCGTTCGCCCGTAGCCTCCGCTAACTTCTCCGACATGCGGCGCAGGTGGAAGGCGCGCGGGTCTTTGGTGCGGTAGACAGCGTGCCCGAACCCCATGATTTTTTCCTTGCGGTCGAGTTTGCTTTTCACGTAAGATTCCACGTTGCTGACGTCGCCGATTTCTTCGAGCATCTTCATCACCTGTTCGTTCGCGCCGCCATGCAGGGGACCTTTCAAGGTGCCAATGCCGGAGGTGATGGCAGAATGGAGGTCGGACAGCGTGCCCGCCGTGACGCGGCAGGCGAACGTCGAGGCGTTGTATTCGTGGTCGGCGTGGAGGATGAGGGCAATGTCCATCGCCTGCGCGCTGACGGGGTCGGGTTCTTTCCCCGTCATCATGTAAAGAAAGTTCGCGGCGTGGTTCAACGTCTCGCTGGGTTGGACGGGGTCTTGACCGTTGCGCAGTCGCTCAAACGTGGCGATGATGCTGGCAATTTGCGATGTCAGGCGGATGCTCTTGCGGATGTTCGCCTCGCGTCCCATCTCCTCTGCATCGGGGTCCCAAAACGAAAGCAACGAGACGGTGGTGCGCAGGACTTCCATCGGGGGCATCTTCGCAGGAATCAATCGCAGCAAGTCCACGAACTGGGCGGGGAGGGGGCGCGCCGCCACCAACTGCGCCTTTAACTCCGCCAACTCGCTCTTGGTTGGCAGGCTACCGTTCCAGAGCAAAAAACAGACTTCCTCAAAACTCGACTTTGCGGCGAGGTCGTGAATGTTGTAGCCGCGATACGCCAGCACCCCCGCCTCGCCGTCGAGATAACAAATTGACGAGTTCCCCGCGATCACGTCGCGGAGACCCTCTACCACCGAAGACGCCGTTGACGTTGCCATCTTTCCACCTTTTGCGTGAGACGTAAAACGTGAACTTCACAGGGGATTGGAAGGCGCAGGGGGCATAAAGTTACGCCGCTGCCCGGACAACAACCGCGCCCCCTCTGCCCGCTTCACGTTTTACGTTTCACCCACTCAATGCTTCTTTCATCCGTCTCAAACCTTCCTCAATGCTCTCCAAACTCGTCGCATACGACAGCCGCGCGTGCGTGCCCATCCCGAACCCCTCGCCGGGCACAACCGCCACCTTCGCCTTTTCGAGCAAATACTTTGCCAGCGCGTCGGCGGTGTCAATCCGCCTGCCGTGGTAGGTCTTCCCGAACGTGCCGCTGACGTTAGCGAAAGCATAGAACGCGCCCTGCGGTTTGCGGCAGGACACGCCGGGGATGTCGTTCAGAAGTTCCACGATGCGGCGACGGCGGCGGTCAAACTCCGCCACCATCGCGTCAATTTCTTCCGCCGGCAGTTGCAGCGCGGTGACGCCGCCGACCTGCACGAACGACGTCGGATTCGACGTGCTCTGGCTCTGGATTTTCGACATCGCGTTTGCCAAATCCACGTCCGACGCCGTGTAGCCCAACCGCCAGCCCGTCATCGAAAACGTCTTGGAAAAGCCGTTGACCACAATCGTCCGCTGTTTGATTTCGTCGCTGAATGACGCGATGCTGACCTGCTCCGCGCCGTCGTAAACCAAGCGCTCGTAGATTTCATCGGAGACGACGTAAACGTTCTCGTGCCGTAGAACGACCTCCGCCAGTTCGCGGAGTTCCAGGGGCGTGTAAACCGCGCCCGTCGGGTTTGACGGACTGTTGAGGACCACCGCCCGCGTGCGGGGCGTGATGGCGGCTTCCAGTTGTTCCGCCGTGATTTTGAAGCCTTGCTCCTCCGTGCCGGTGACGAACACCGGCTTGCCGTCTGCTAAAAGAACTTGGTCGGGATACGAAACCCAGTAGGGCGCGGGGATGACGACCTCATCGCCGGGGTTGAGCAGCGCTTGAAAGATGTTGTAAAGCGAGTGCTTCGCGCCGCAGGACACCACAATCTGATTGGGTTCGTAGGAGAGGCGGTTTTCCTCTCGGAGTTTGCGGCAGATGGCAGCGCGGAGTTCGTCAATGCCGGCAGCGGCGGTATACTTGGTGAAACCTTTCTGGAGGGCTTCAATCGCGGCTTGTTTGATGGCTTCGGGAGTGTCGAAGTCCGGTTCGCCCACGTCAAAACTGATAACGTCCACACCTTGCGCTCTCAGGCGCTTCGCCTGCGCCGAAATCGCCAACGTCGGCGAGGGCTTAATGCGATTAGCACGTTCAGAGATTAGCACGACAACCTCGCGAGTTTGAAAGAATCATACGCGCGTCCAGCCCTGGAACTGCGGCGCGATTTGTTATTGTAATGGCTCTGCGGGGGTTTGTCAATTACGTATGACCACCCTTTTCACTCAATCAGGATGATTCCCCTCCCCCGCGCCGAAATGGAGAGAAACACAATGCCCATCGGAGGAGTGAGCATGTCAAATCCAACACTGCGGGTAGGACTGATTGGCTGTGGCGGCATCGCGCCGACGCACTTGAACTCGTACCGTCAGAGCGGCATGGCGCAGGTCGTCGCCGTCGCCGACGTGGACGCGCACCGCGCGGCAGCGCTGGCGCAGAAAGCCGACGCGACAGCCTACCAGAACTACCTTGAAATGCTTGAGAAAGAACGACTGGACGCGGTCAGCGTGTTGACGCCCCCCGCCTGGCACCGCGAGGTGACGGAGGCGGCTCTGTCAGCGGGCGTTCACGTTCTCTGCGAGAAGCCGCTGGCGACGACTTCATCTGACGCTCGCGCGATGGCGGACGCCGCCCAGCGCAGCGGACGGCTGCTGCTGGTCGCGCAATGCCATCGCTTCCACGAACCCATTCGTCGGGCGAGAGAAATCATCCAAGCCGGTGAACTCGGAGAATTGGCAACTTACCGCAACCGCTTCAGTTACCTCAGCGGCACGCCCAACGAAGTCACGCGGGGCAGGGGCGGCGTCCTGCTGGACAACGGCTCACATTCCAGTTACATTTTCCGATTTCTGCTGGGTCCCGTGAAGACCGCATTTGGCTGGGCGCGGGCGGAGCAGTTGCATCGCATTGAAGACATCTGCGTTTGCACGCTGATTTTGGAGTCCGCTGCCGCGGCGGGCGTTGTCGAACTGGACGGCGCAGCCAAACCCTGCCCTAACGTGATTGAAATTTTCGGCGACAAAGGCGCGATTGTGATTGACTACAACACGGGCAAAAGCCAGTTCCAGCCCGCAGGCGGCGCGCCCGTGTCGCTGGACGACCCCAACCTGCCGGGCGGGCATAGGTTCGATAGAGAAGTCAGCCACTTCCTCCGCTGCATCCGGAGCGAAGAGGAACCCACAATCGGCGCAGAGGAAGGCGTGACCGACCTGTTGGTTTTGGAGGCGTGCTACCAGTCCATGACCACCGGGCGAAAAATCACTCTGGGATGAAAGGACACCCACCATGCGAAAGAATCGTTTGCGCGAATTGTTGAACGCCGACCAGCCCAGTCTGGGCACGCACATTCACATCTCTTATCCGGGCATCGTGGAGCTCATTGGACATTCGGGCATGTTTGACTACGTGGAGTTTTTGGGCGAGTACGCGCCCTACGACCTCTACGCGCTGGAGAATTTGGGACGCGCCGTTGACCTGTTTCCGCACATGTCTTCCATGATGAAGATTGAGCAGGAGCCGCGCACGTATCTGGCGACTCGGGCGATTGGTTCGGGGATTCAGAACGTGCTCTTCGCCGACCCGCGCACGGTGGAGGACGTGCAGGCGTGCGTGCGCGCGGTGCGGGCGGAGTCGCCGCAAACTGGCGGCATTCACGGCGTCGGGATGCGGCGCGACGTGCGCTACGTGATGGAAGCCGGAACGCCCGCTTTCGTCCAATCCTTGGAGGAGGCGGTGGTCGCGCTGATGATTGAGAAGAAATCCGCTGTGGAAAATCTGGAAGCGCTGTTGTCTGTGAAGGGCGTGGACATGGTGCAATTCGGACCCGCCGACTATGCCATGAGCATCGGGATGCCGGGGCAGACCAATCATCCCCAAGTCCGCGAAGCCGAACGCTACGTGATTGAAACCGCGCTCAAAATGGGCATTGCCCCCCGCGCCGAAATCTCCCACCCCGACGCCGCTAAGCGGTATCTCGACATGGGCGTGAAGCACTTCTGCATGGGTTGGGACGTCAGCATTTTGTTCAACTGGTACAGGCAGAACGGCAAGGCGATGATGAGCGTATTGGGGCGCGAGGCGGTTGAGGGCGGCGAGAGCGCGGGCTACGGGGAGCGGAAGTAAGGGAATCGTCCACCTCCCAGACGGGACGCCCTGACGGATAAAAATGACGGCATGGGATGCCGTCGTGGACTGCTGTGGATGAGGACGAAAGACCACGTCCCGACCTGTCGGGATGATTTTCGAAGGAATCCCTCATGCCGACGGGTCGGCGTCACGCCGCATGAAAACTCGAACTTGAGCTCGTCATCGGTCGTTTCCGTGCTACGGCATAAACGACCGAGTTCGATGACAAGTTCGAGTGGGTGCATTACGCAGAATTTGCCGCCCTGTTGCCACCGAATCGAATTCGGTGTCTAAGAGCCTATCCGAAAAGTAGCGCCGACATCCCCCC
>FWPU01004155.1_pt1 | contig 21696 bp, 17 predicted proteins | sample 2228361 | NCBI WGS metagenome assembly FWPU01 (sample SAMEA103939777, study PRJEB20133) | metagenome
ATTTTAAAAGATTTAGATGTAGTCATCCCCCCCCTCCCCGAGCAGCACCGCATCGTAGCCAAAATAGAAGAGTTGTTCAGCAGTTTGGATAAAGGCATCGAAAGCCTGAAAACCGCACAGCAGCAACTCAAAGTGTATCGGCAGGCGGTATTGAAACACGCATTCGAAGGGAAATTAACAGTAAAATGGCGTCAACAACAAGAAATGGGCGCCCGCCTGCCGGCTGGCAGGTTTGAAGGGCGTTTCACCAACAAAGACATAAAAGAAGGCAAATTGCCGGAGGGGTGGGTGTGGAAAACTATTGAGGATGTTTGTAATATGAAAGCTGGATTTTTTGTGAAAGCTTCAGATATAAAGGAAAATTTTGAAGATGGGTTGTTCCCTTGTTATGGAGGTAATGGTTTAAGAGGATATGTAAAGTCTATAACACACGATGGAACTTTTGTTTTGGTTGGCAGACAAGGAGCCCTTTGTGGGAATGTTCATTTAGTAAAAGGTAAATTTCACGCGACTGAACACGCTTTAGTTACAAAAGCAAAAGAAAATGTTGATATTCAATGGCTTTATTATAAGTTAATTTCAATGAAATTAAATCAATATTCATCAGGTGTAGCTCAACCCGGTCTTTCAGTTAACAAACTCTTGCCAATTGAATTATCCTTTCCAACTCTCCCCGAACAACACCACATCGTCTCCGAAATCGAAAAACGCCTGTCGGTAGCCGATAAGCTGGAAGAAAGCATCGCTACCGCCCTTCAGCAAGCCGAAGCCCTGCGGCAAAGCATTTTGAAAAAAGCCTTCGAAGGCCGTTTATTGAGCGAAGCCGAACTCAACGAGTGCCGCAAAGACCCCAACTGGGAACCCGCATCGGTGTTGCTGGAACGCATAAAAAAAGAACGGGAAACCCAAACGAATTCAGTCAAAAAGAAATCTGTAAAAACTAAAAAATCAACCAAATCAAAAAACCTTAATCAATCAAAGAACGAGTAAGTGAATGGATAATCAAATACAAATATATAAGTCAGCCGATAACCAGATACAGATTGAAGTGCGGTTTGAAGAAGATACGGTATGGTTATCTCAAAAAATGATGGCAGAATTGTTCGAAAAAGATTCAGATACCATTGGGCTGCACCTGAAAAATATTTATGCTGAAGAAGAACTGGAAGAAAAAGCAACTACCGAGTTTTTCTCGGTAGTTCAAACAGAAGGAAAAAGGAAAGTAAAAAGAACCATTCGTTTTTATAATCTGGATGCCATCATATCGGTCGGTTACCGTGTTAATTCGAAACGTGGCACCCAATTCCGCCAGTGGGCAACCCAACGCCTCAAAGATTACCTGGTACAAGGTTATGCCATTAATGAAAAACGCCTTGCCGAAAAACGGATGCAGGTTGAAATCCTGAAATCGGGCATCCGAATGCTGCACCGAGCCATTGAAGAAAATCAGGACAAAAACGCCCTCAGTCTTTTTGCGTCCGGTTTGGAATTGCTCGACCAGTACGACCACCAAAGCATCCAAGCCGAAGGCGTTACCAACAAACAGGCGGTTTATCCCACTTTGGAAGATTATCTGCACATCATCAATAGTCTCAAACCCGAATTCGGTTCAGATGTATTTGCCATTCCCAAAGACCAAAGCTTTGAAAGTGCCATCAGCCAGATAGCCCAAACCTTTGACGGCAAAGAACTGTATCCGACCATCGAGGAAAAGGCAGCCGTATTGCTGTACCTCATCGTAAAAAACCACGCCTTTGCCGATGGCAACAAACGCATCGGAGCTGCCTGCTTTCTGCATTTTTTGAATGTAAACGGATTGCTGTTTACCACAGAAGGTACGCCCATTATCAGCAACGAAACGCTGGCCGCTTTAACGCTTTTTGTCGCCGTAAGCAAACCGGAAGAAAAAGACCTCGTGGTGAAATTAATCATCAGTGTAATAAGTAATCCTATAATCCTAAAATCTTACAAATCCTAATACAGACAATGGACAACAACACCTCAAGCATCATCAGTAAAGTTTGGAGTTTCGCCACCGTTTTAAGAGACGATGGCGTGGGCTATGGCGACTATCTGGAACAAATCACCTATTTGCTGTTCCTCAAAATGGCAGACGAATTTAGCAAGCCGCCATACAACAGAAAATTGCCCATTCCCCAAGAGTACAACTGGGAAAGCCTGGTTGCCAAACGTGGGGCAGATTTGGAAAATCACTATACTAACTTATTGCGTGAACTTTCACAAGCCAAAGGTATATTGGGGCAAATTTTCACCAAGAGCCAAAATAAAATTCAAGACCCTGCCAAGCTCTTCAAGCTCATTGATATGATTGACAAAGAGCAGTGGAGCACCATGGGAGCCGATATAAAAGGAAAAATTTACGAAGGGTTGTTTGAAAAAAACGCAGAAGATACCAAAAGCGGTGCCGGTCAGTATTTCACCCCTAGGCCTTTAATCCGTGCCATGGTGGAATGTGTAAGGCCCGAACCGATGAAAACCATTGCCGACCCTGCCTGCGGAACAGGCGGATTCTTTCTGGCGGCTTATGATTTTATTGCCAATCCTGCCAACTATTCCCTCACCCGGGAGCAAAAAGAATTTCTAAAGCACAAAACCTTTTTCGGGAATGAAATTGTGCAAAGTACCCGCAGACTGTGCCTGATGAACCTTTTTTTACACAATATTGGCGACTTCGAAAGCGACAACTTCATTTCTCCTGCCGATGCTTTGATTTCCGACAGCGGATTGCGAGTGGATTACGTTTTAGCCAATCCGCCATTCGGCAAAAAAAGCAGTATGACCTTTACCAATGACGAAGGTGAGCAGGACAGCGAAGACCTTACCTACAACCGCCAGGACTTTTGGGTAACCACCAGCAACAAGCAATTAAACTTTTTGCAGCACATTCGCACCATGCTCAAATCGGACGGACGAGCCGCAGTGGTTTTACCTGACAATGTTTTGTTTGAAGGCGGTGCAGGTGAAATCATCAGAAAGAAATTGTTGGAAACCACCAACCTGCATACCATTCTCCGCTTGCCTACGGGCATTTTTTACAAGCAAGGCGTAAAAGCCAACGTGTTGTTTTTCGATAATAAGCCCGCTTCCAAAGAGCCACAGACCAAAGAGATTTGGTTTTACGACTTTAGAACCAACATCAAGTTTTCGCTGAAGAAAAACCCGATGCGGTATGAAGATTTGCAGGACTTTATCAACTGTTACAACCCGACCAACATCAACAAGCGAAAAGAAACCTACCACCCCGAAAAAAATCCCGAAGGACGCTGGCGAAAATTCACCTATGACGAAATCATAGAAAGAGATAAAACCAGCCTGGACATTACCTGGATAAAAGACAAGAGCCTAACCGACTTGGATAATTTACCTGCACCCGATGAAATTGCTCAGGATATTGTAGAAAATCTCAAATCGGCATTAGAAGGTTTTGAGAGTATTCTTAACCAACTAAATGAAAAATAGAACGCAAATCAGAAGGGAAAATATTTTTCTCTTACCTTTTTGGGTAATTGAGCAACTACCAAATCGTAGGAGTCATCAATCCATTGCCAAAGGAGCTTTTTAGGAACACCTGCTTTCAGTAGTATGGTGTTCCAATGTTTTTTGTTCATATGATAGCCGGGTAAGACAAAATCGTATTCTTCTCGCAAGGCAAGGGCTTTGCTGGGTTCGCATTTAAGATTTACGGATAAAATCTCCTCAGCGATATTGCAAAGAGCAAACATTTTGCCACAAACCTTGAAAACCAAAGTTACTTCATCAAAAGGGAACTCTTCGGTTACACATTTTTTGGCAAGGCAGTAGTTGCGTATTTCTTCAATATCCATAGGGGGGTATTTTAGTTTGGTAAAACTTTTGCCATAATCCATTCATCTTCGCAAATTTTATCACCCATTACAAAAATCCAATCACCGATTTTCTGAAAGCCAAATTTTTCATAAAAACGAATAGCTTGCTCATTTTTACTCCAAACCCCCAACCAAATTACATCAAAATTTTCATTTTGAGCAACTTGTAAGGCTATTTTCATTAGTTCCGAGCCAATTTTCAGTCTTTGAGCAAAAGCAAAAAGATATAACTTTTCAATTTGCAGAAAACACTTGCCCAAATACGTATAATTATCGGGGATTGCATTGCGAATAATTTTGAGATAGCCACAAGGCTTGCCTTGCCAAAAAGCTATCCAAAAAGAAATATCAGAATTTTGCAGGGCATTCTGAAAGTGAGAAATTTGCATATTTTTCTGAATGTAGGATTCTACAAGCTCTTTACCATCAATGGGTGTCCATTTTTCACGGAAAGTTTCTTGGGCAAGGTACAAAAGTGTGGGTAAATCTTTGAGCGTAGCTTGCTGAATAAGGAGCATTTTCTGATTTTTTGCAATAAATTGGGAAAAATTTTGTTAATTCAGAGCCAAAGTTAGAGATTTTTGAGAGTTTTTGGAAAAAACTAAAAAATTTCAACTCTCCACTTCTTTGTACTTTTGAAAGCGTATTTTCTACTAAAATCTTTATTTGAGATGAGCCAACTGAAAGAATTTAGTTTTCGGTATGAGGTTTTTGAAAGTGAGGCGGAACTTTCAGAAATAGAGCAAACTTTGCTAAGCAAAGCCAAAGCTATCAACGAAAAAGCCTATGCCCCTTATTCCAATTTTTGGGTGTCTTCGTGTTTGTATTTGGCAAATGGTGAGTTTGTAGAAGGGGTAAATCAGGAAAATGCGGCGTATCCTTCGGGTTTGTGTGCCGAAAGAGTGGCTTTGTTTCGGGCAGGTGTGCAGTTTCCTGATGTAGTTATTGAAAAAATTTTGATTATGGCTCGCCACAAAGAAGCCTTGTGGCAGTATATTTCGCCTTGTGGAGCTTGCAGACAAGTAATGTTAGAATTTGAAAATAAGCAGGGCAGAGCTATTGAGGTTTTGTTGTATATGGGAGAGTATATAGTCAAAATCTATTCAGTCCAAGACCTATTGCCTTTTGTTTTCGTCAAGGACGATTTGCTCAAATAAGGTAAAAACTTTTCTTGTTTTCGTGCAAAATGCTCTAAATTTTGTTATATTTGCTACAAACCTTGTTTAGAATTTTCACGCAAATCTGAAATATTATGCAACAAGTTGCCCCTTACAAACCTAAAAATCATATTCGTATTGTTACGGCGGCTTCGCTTTTTGATGGGCACGATGCCGCTATCAATATTATGAGACGCATTATGCAAAGCACAGGAGCCGAAGTTATCCATTTAGGACACAACCGCTCCGTAGCTGAAATTGTAGATTGTGCTATCCAAGAAGATGCACAGGCTATCGCCATTACCAGCTATCAGGGTGGGCATAATGAGTTTTTCAAATATGCTTACGATTTGCTCAAACAAAAAGGAGCAGGACATATCCGAATTTTCGGAGGAGGTGTAGTTACTATTTTACCCTCCGAAATTGAGGAACTACACGCTTACGGCATTACTCGCATCTATCACCCCGACGACGGCAGAGCTATGGGTTTGCAAGGTATGATTAACGATGTGCTTCAAAAATGTGATTTCCCTACATTCAACCCCTACAAAAATGAAAGTAGCAATGTAAGTTCGGCTTCTGCCGCCGCCCAGCCCCAAGAAGATTTGCAAACGCTTTTGCAAATGGCAAGCGAAAATAGCCATTTGGCAATTGGTAGGCTTATTTCGGTAGCTGAAAATTTCCCTGATGTTTATCAAACTATCAAAGACCAAATTTTAAGCGGTCAGCCCAAAAAGGTTCCCGTTTTGGGGATTACAGGCACAGGGGGGGCAGGTAAATCTTCAATGATTGACGAGATTGTTCGCCGCTTTGTCTTAGATTTTGAAGATAAAACCATAGCAGTTATTTCCGTAGATCCTTCCAAACGCAAATCGGGGGGAGCTTTGCTCGGCGACCGTATCCGTATGAACTCCATACATCACCCACGCGTGTATATGCGAAGCCTTGCTACGCGTCAGAGCAATCTCGCTTTGAGCAAGTACGTACAAGATGCCATTGATATTTGCAAGTTTGCAGGTTTTGATATGATTATCGTTGAAACTTCGGGTATTGGGCAATCGGATACAGAAATTGTAGAACACTCTGATGTATCGCTTTATGTAATGACTTCCGAGTATGGTGCCGCCACACAGCTTGAAAAAATTGATATGTTGGATTTTGCTGATGTGATTGCTATCAATAAATTTGATAAGCGAGGCTCCTTGGATGCTCTCCGCGATGTGCGTAAGCAATACAAACGCAATAAAAATCTTTGGGATACGCCTGATGAGCAACTACCCATTTTCGGAACAATTGCCAGTCAATTCAACGACCCCGGCACAAATGTTTTGTACCGAAACATAATGGATAAAATTGTAGAGAAAACAGGGGTTACGGCTTTACAATCCGACTTTGAAATTACTGAAAAAATGTCGGAAAAAGTCTATATTATTCCGCCTGAAAGGGTGCGTTATCTGGCTGAAATCTGCGAAACCAGTGAAAATTATGATAAGTTTGTAAAAGAACAAACTGCTATTGCTCGTCAGATGTACCAACTCAAAGGTACGATTGATATGCTTCGTGCTGAAATTGGCAAAAAGGTGATTGAAATAAAAGAGCAAAGCGAAGATTTGGTCTATGTAATTGAGCATATACAAGGCGAACCCGACTACCTTGCCGACCTTATCAACAAATACAACGACCTTGAAAAGAAATTAGACCCCGAATGTAAGGCAATGCTCAAAGATTGGGAAGCCACCAAAAAACGCTACAAAGCCGAAAAATATCAGTTTCAGGTACGTGATAAAATTATTGAGCAAGACCTGTATCATACTTCACTTTCAGACACCAAAGTTCCCAAAGTGGCTTTGCCCAAATACGAAGACTGGGGCGATATTCTTAAATGGTTACTGACTGAAAACGCTCCGGGCTTTTTCCCTTACGCTAGTGGAGTATTTCCGCTCAAACGTGAAGGCGAAGACCCTACGCGTATGTTTGCAGGCGAGGGCGGACCCGAAAGAACCAACAAGCGTTTTCATTATGTTTCCAAAGGTTTGCCTGCTAAAAGGCTTTCCACCGCCTTTGATAGTGTAACGCTCTACGGCGAAAATCCTGACCACCGCCCCGATATTTATGGAAAAATTGGTAATTCGGGGGTAAGTGTCTGCACGCTTGATGATGCCAAGAAATTGTATTCAGGCTTTAATTTATGCCACCCTGCTACTTCGGTATCAATGACCATCAATGGACCCGCCCCAATGATTCTTGCCTTTTTTATGAATACCGCCATTGACCAACAATGCGAGCTGTATATCAAAAAGAATGGCTTGGAGGCAGAAGTGCAGGCAAAAATTGATGAAATCTATAGAAATCTCAATGTACCTCGTCCCACCTACAATGGAGTTTTGCCCGAAGGCAACGATGGTTTGGGGCTAATGCTTTTAGGTGTAACAGGCGACCAAGTCCTGCCCAAAGAGGTGTATGAGAAAATAAAAGCTGAAACACTTTCCGTAGTACGTGGAACGGTGCAAGCTGATATACTCAAAGAAGACCAAGCCCAAAACACTTGCATTTTTTCTACGGAATTTGCCTTGCGTATGATGGGTGATATTCAGCAATATTTCATTGACCACAAAGTACGCAATTTCTATTCCGTTTCTATTTCGGGCTATCACATTGCTGAGGCGGGGGCTAATCCTATTACCCAACTAGCTCTAACGCTTTCCAATGGCTTTACCTTCGTAGAATACTACCTGAGCCGAGGTATGCACATTGACGACTTTGCTCCCAATTTCTCTTTCTTTTTCTCCAATGGTATGGACCCCGAATATTCGGTTTTAGGACGTGTGGCAAGACGAATTTGGGCAAAGGCTATCAAATACAAATACGGAGGCAATGAAAGAAGTCAGAAACTCAAATATCATATTCAGACCTCGGGACGCAGTTTGCACGCCCAAGAAATTGCTTTCAATGATATTCGTACTACCTTACAGGCTTTGTATGCCATTTATGATAATTGCAACTCTTTGCATACCAACGCTTACGATGAGGCTATCACTACACCTACCGAAGAAAGCGTAAGGCGAGCTATGGCAATTCAGATGATTATCAACCATGAGTTGGGTCTTGCCAAAAATGAAAACCCTTTGCAAGGTTCGTTTATCATTGAAGAACTTACCGACCTTGTGGAACAAGCCGTTTTGAATGAGTTTAGGGCTATCTCGGAGCGTGGAGGAGTGCTTGGGGCAATGGAGCGAATGTATCAGCGTAGCAAGGTTCAAGAAGAAAGTATGTATTACGAAATGAAAAAACACACAGGCGAATTGCCTATTATTGGTGTAAATACCTTTTTGGACCCCAATGGCTCGCCTACTATTGTACCCGCCGAAGTGATACGTTCTACCAATGAAGAAAAGGAGTATCAAATTGCTATGCGTGATGCTTTCCACAAACGAAATACTCAAAAAGCCCCCGAAATGCTCAAATACTTGCAAAAGGTTTCAGTAGAAAATGGTAATATTTTTGAGGCTTTGATGGAAGCGGCAAAATATTGCAGTTTAGGACAAATGTCAAGAACTTTGTACGAAGTAGGTGGGCAGTACAGAAGAAATATGTAGTTGTCCTTGAATATTAGAGTGGCAAAGTTGCCATAAAGTTCTGAAACCTATAAGCGGTAACATCAGTTTAGCTGTGTTGCCGCTTTTTCTTAAAAGTTCTAAAAAAATGTAAAAAAAACTTTACATTTTGTAAAAAAGTTTTTACATTTGTCTTGTAAAACAAATGCAAATACTTATGAATACTAAAATTTTGTTTTCGCACAAGTATAAAATTTGGAGTATTCTAATGAGCCTTTTGGGGCTTGTAGGTACTATTGCCGCAGTATATGGAGAGGTTCAATTGGAGTTTTTAGAAATTCGCAGTGAGACAAAGGAGGCGGAATTTTTAGTTAGTCCAGTAAATTTTACTGATGAGATTGCCTGCTTGATTCTTATTGCAGGGCTACTATTGTGGGGATTTTCAGCGGAAAAAGTAGAAGATGAACGTATAGCTCAAATGCGTCTGAATGCTTTGCAGTGGTCTATGTTTTTTCACTATGTCTTTTTGGCAATTTGTATTATATTCATTCACGGATTAAAATTTCTGAATATCTTATTTTTGAATGTTTTTTTGCCTTTGATAGTGTTTATTGTTCGCTTTAATTGGGTTATGTTTTTAGAAAATAAACGTCTCAAATGAAAAATAGGATAAAAATAGAGCGAGCTATTCATAATATAACGCAGGCAGAACTTGCTGAAAAAGTAGGAGTGTCGCGTCAAACTATAAATGCAATAGAGGCGGGGAAATATATTCCTTCGGCAGTGTTGGCTATGAAAATTGCTAAACTTTTTGAAAAACCTGTTGAGGAAATTTTTGAGTTAGAAGAGAGTGATTGAAAGCATAATAAGCAACCTTATTGCTTGTTGAATTAGCCCTTCAAAAATCAATGCCCACATTTTGTTAATGTGGGCATTGCATATTACTGCGTAGCTTCTGCTTCTTTGGATTTCTTTTTCTTGCGGTCTTTCTTTTTCTTTTTACCTTTTTGAGCTTCGGCTTCTGCTTTGGCTTTTTCAGCTTCCAAGCGAGCTTTTTCGGCTTCTGCTTTGGCTTTTTCAGCTTCCAAGCGAGCCTTCTCGGCTTCTGCTTTGGCTAAATCTTCTACCAAAACTTTGCCATTTACATCTAATTCTGTAATCTGATAGCCCAAACGCATAAGTCCTTTGCCAACAACATTTTTATCACCTACCACTACAATAGCCATATTGTTGTAGGGCAAATATTTTTTAGCCAAAGCATCAATTTCCGCTTTGCTGATGTTTTTCAAGATTTCATTCTGCTTTTCGGTGAAGTTAGTAGGCAGATTGTAAGTGAGAATGCGATTCAAGAAAGCGGCTTTTTGAAAAGAAGTTTCATAACGCAAAGCCTCTGATTGTCCGATAGAAGATTTGGTGAAGGCAAGCTCTTTTTCGGTGATACCATTTTCGGCATAGTTGCGAATTTCTTTCATAAACTCAAATACGGCACTATCCGTAGCTTGAATTTTGATACCGCCGCTGGCTGTGTATCGCATATCGTAGTCGCCTGCCATAAACGAAGACCTTGCCCCGTAAGTCCAGCCTTTATCTTCACGCAAATTCAGATTGATACGGCTATTGAAAGCCCCACCTAAAATATAGTTCATCAAACCGATTTTATACGATTCGCCCAAAGCATCAAACTTGACAGCAGGCGTTACATAGCCAATACGAATTTCAGATTGAGCAGATTTGGGCTTATCTATCAAATAGATTTGCGTTTTGGCAATAGGCTGAATAGGTTCAGGAGTATATTTGAAACGGAAACCCTGACGAGCCTCAGGGGTATCATCGGCAGGAGTACCTTTGCCTACTTTACCCAAGAATGAAAGTTTGGGCAAAATTTCTTTATCGGTAATATCACCTACAACAATCAAATTACCACTTACTTTGCCCGGTTTTAGGTTTGCCATTTCGTGCAAATAACGAACATCATCAAGCCTGATTTGCTCGTAGCTTTCAATAGTGCCTGCATTATCGTAGGCTCTGATTTCTTTGAAGCCGTGCAAAAGTTTGCCATATACGTCAGAGGCAATGAAAGTAGCTTGTGTTTGGCGATTTTTGAGAGCTTGTAGGTTTTGCTTCTTGATACGCTCAAAATCTTCGTTAGTAAATTTGGAGCGATAAAGACGCTCTTCAAAAAGTTTGAGGGTTTTGTCCAAATTCTTTTTGAGGCATTGTACTCTGAACTCTAATCCTTCATCATTCACACTTACCGAAATAGAGCTACCGAGTTTTTCAAGCTCTTGGGTAAATTGTTCGGCGGTGTAGTTTTCTGTGCCTTCGTTCATCATATCTTCCAAAAGGTCGGCGGTGCCTGCTTTTTCAGGATACAAATTCAGATGACCACCTTTTTTCAGACTTAAAAGCAAAGTAACCGTAGGAATTTCGTTGTTTTGCGTTCCTAGAATTTGAATACCGCTATTGAGTTCAGAACGCCATACTTTGGGAACTTTTACCACAGGATTAGGACCAGGGGCGGGCTTTTTGCTTCTATCAAAATTATCTTTGGCTTTGTTGTATTTCAAACCCGCATAGCCGTAGTCGGGAGCTACATAACCCGATTTATCAATGGTATAATTATCTTCTGCGGCAATCAGATTGCGTTGTCCTTTGGGGTAATAGCTCAAAATAACAGCGGGTTTGCCCTTGATGTATTGGTTATAGACACGCACAACGTCCTCTTTTTTCAGGCTACGAAGTCTTTTGAGTTCTTCTGTAATGTAATTGGCGTTGCCTGTGAAGGTCTGATAAGCCGCCAGCAAACTTGCTTTTCCTGAAACACTGGAAAGACGATTGATGAAATTTGCTTCACGTTGAGCCACAAATTTTTTAATATCATCATCTGTTACACCTCTTTTTTCAAAATCGGCAATAGCCTCGCGAAGCATTTTTTCCATTTCGGCTAAATTTTTTCCTTGTGAAGGCACAACTTGGAAAAAGAATTCGCCTGAAAGTTCGCTACCATTATTGAATGAGGCGGCTTGTAGAGCTTGTTGAGTTTTTACCATTTTTTGGTAAAGGATAGAGTTTTTTCCTTGTCCAAGAATTTCTGCTAAGCAATCCAAAGCAGTTTCATCGGCAGAACGGGCTTGGGGTACAGGGAAAACCATTGCCAAAAGAGGAAGGCGAATGTAGTTATCTTCAAAAGAAACGTAGCGGTCTTTTTCCAATTTGGCAAGCATAGGAGCCATATTTTTAACTTCGGGTCCGCGAGGAATAGGTCCGAAGTATTTTTCTACAAGTTTTACAACCTCTTTGGGATTTACATCACCTGCTACGGTCAGAACGGCATTGTTGGGTCCATACCAACGCAAAAAGAAGTTTTTTAGGTCATTTACATCAACTCTATCCAAATCTTCTACATAACCGATAGTAAGCCAAGAGTAAGGGTGTCCGTAGGGGTATAAGTTTTTGGCAACGTTTTCTTGCACCAAGCCATAAGGGCGGTTGTCGTAGTTTTGCCCACGTTCATTTTTTACGGTTGCTCTTTGTACTTCAAATTTTTTCTGTGTAACGGCATCAAGCAAGAATCCCATACGGTCGGCTTCCAGCCAAAGAGCAATTTCTAACTGATTGGCAGGCAAGGTTTCAAAGTAATTGGTGCGGTCGCGGTTGGTAGTACCATTGAGCGTTCCACCTGCTTCGGTAACGATTTTGAAATGCTCTTCATCGGCTACATTATCCGAACCTTGGAACATCATATGCTCAAAGAAATGGGCAAAACCCGATTTGTTGATTTCTTCGCGTGCCGAACCCACGTGGTAGGTAACATCTACGTGTACAATGGGGTCGGAATGGTCTTCGTGAATGATGAGCGTAAGCCCATTGGGCAAAACATACTTTTCGTAGGGAATTACAATTTCATTCCCCTTCTTGGTTACTTTCTGCACCAATTTGGCTTGTCCCATAGCCCAAAAAGCCACAAGCAAACCTAACGCAGAGAAAATAAGTTTTTTGTGTAGCATAAAATTAGATTTTGAGTTTTAGTTTAGAAAACGTTTGCAAAGCTAAAAAATTATTGCTAAAATGTAATTTTTTCACTGAAAAATACATTTTACGTAAAATGCTATCAATGATAAGCAAGGTTCAAAAACTAAACAAAATATTTCATTGTCCTTTTTCCTGACCGCTTGTTTCTGAAATATGCTGAAAATCGCTTATTTTTGGCTTTTTTGTATAAGTTTCTCTGCTTTTGCCCAAGAGCCAAGCAGTGGTTTCAAGTTTGCCAAACCCAACCGAAAATTTACACGGATTTCTTTTCAACTTGCCAATAATCTCATTATTGTACCTTTATTTCTCAATGAAAAGACTGATACGCTGAATTTTGTTGTTGATACAGGGGTAGGGACGAGTATTTTTATTGATAGCACCTTTTTGCAGATAATGCAAGCCGATACCACAAACTTGCGAAAAGTTGTTGTAAAAGGAGGAGGTATCGGAGAGGTGATTAGGAGCTATCTTGTACCCAAACAACATTTGCAAATAGGAGCTTTGGTTGCCCCTCAGCAAAGTGTTTTGGTTTGCTCACAAACCTTGCACTATATTTCCGAATATGCGGGCATACGCATACACGGCATTGTAGGCTATGACTTTTTCAAAAATTTAGTGGTAAAAATTGATTATATCAGAAAAGAATTGCTCATCTACGAGCCGCAATATTTTACAGAAAAAATTTTACCTAAATACAAACCTTCACACGTGCATAGAATTACTCTGCAACGTCAGAAGCCTTATATTTGGGCTTCTTATGTGAATGAACGCAACGATACCATTCCTTTACGCTTACTGATTGATACAGGGGCAGGACATTCGGTGTCTTTGGATATTGGCTCGCGAAGGGGCATTGAGCTTCCTCAAAAGCATATTCAGAGCAATTTGGGGGTGGCAGTCAATGGCATAGTGTTGGGCAAAATTGCCCGAATTAAGCAGTTTCAGATAGGTAAATTTGTTTGGCTCAATGTACTGACTACCTTTCCTGATAGCTCATTGATAGCTTTTCGCGACGAAGGTGTAAGTCGGAATGGTAGTATCGGAATGGGAATTTTGGAGCGTTTTGATATAATACTCAACTACCCACAACAACTCTGCATATTTCAGCCCAATCTGAAATATAATAAGGGCTTTGATATGGGATTTTCGGGTTTGGAGCTAATTTCACAAGGAAAATCTTACCGAGAATACAAAATTATCGCTATACACCCCCTTTCAGAAGCCTATAAAGCGGGTTTGCAGATAGGTGATGAAATTTTGGCTATCAATAATCATTTTACTTCCTTACTGAATATTTCGCAGGTCTATGAACTTTTGGATACCAAAGAGCAAACCCTCAATCTACTTATCCGCCGAGGAGGCAAATTACAGGTAATTGCTTTCAAAACCAAACGCATTATTTAAGCAAAAAAGTTTTTACGAAAACCCCAATAAGTTTTTTGCATTTTTGTAAAAAAACTTACAACTTTACATTTCTTGTATAGTAAGCAAAAAAATTATTTGCCCCTAAGGCGGTAATACTCAAACAATCGCTTTTTATGCGTATTCGTTTTTTTGTTCGTTTGTATTGGCGAGAAATTGTCAAGATGTTGCGGCTGAGTTCGCCCATTATTGTAGCACAAATCAGCAGTGTGCTAATGGGTGTAACTGATAACATTATGGTAGGAAAACTGCGTGATGATGCTCCTTTGGCGGCGGCGGCAATTGCCAATATCATTTTTATTTTGGTAGCTTGTTTGGGGATAGGTGTTTTTGCAACGATTTCGCCACTGGTTGCCAAAGCCAAAAGTTCGGGCAGAGGGCAAGAGTGTGGCTTATACCTTTTTGCAGGAATGAAACTATCTATTAGTTTGGGCTTTTTGCTTACTTTGTTGCTACTATTTATTAGTTGGAACTTCCATTGGTTTGGGCAAAAAGAAAACGTAGAAAGTTTGGCGAAAAGTTATTTGCAGGTGATAGCTTTTTCAATGTTCCCGATGATGTTTTTTTTGGCTGTAAAGCATTTTAGCGATGGTTTGGGCGTTACGATGCCCGCAATGGTGATAACGGTTGTAGGGCTTTTGGTAAATGTTTTTTTCAATTGGGTGCTTATTTATGGCAGATTGGGCTTTGCTGAAATGGGTTTGTATGGCTCGGGGCTTTCTACGCTGATTGCAAGGGTAGTTATGGCTTGTTTGATGATAGTGTATGTGTTGGAGTCCAATTTTTTTCTATCTTTTTTGCCAAATATTTTAGCGGGCAATTCTACGAAAGTGCAAACTATGCAAATTTTGAAATTGGGTGTTCCGAGTGGTTTGCAGTATTTTTTTGAAACAGGTGTATTTGTATTTTGTACGGTAGCTTCGGGTTGGTTGGCGGTGGAAGCTCTTGCCGCTCACGGAATCATTTTGAGCATAGCTACCATTACGTATATGATTGCGGCAGGGGTTTCATTTGCAGGGGCTATTTCGGTAGGGGGTGCTTTGGGAATTGGCAGTCGTGAGCGGGTGATGCGTTCGGGTATGGCATCTATATTGCTGGTGAGCCTTTTGATGCTTCTTTGTTCGGTGATTTTGCAGGTTTTTGGCGAAAATATTATTGCACTTTACAAAAACAATAGTCTTGCTGTTATGGAGATAGCCAAGGGCTTGCTATTTATTTTTATTTTGTATTTGCTTGCTGATGGGGTGCAAGCCGTAGGGGTTGGCATTCTAAGAGGCATTGGCGATGTAAATATTCCGACAATGATAACGCTTTTTGCCTATTGGGTAGTAGGTATTCCTGCGAGTTTTTATTTAGGCAAATATACCGATTTAGGTGTAAAAGGAATATGGTTAGGGCTAACTTTGGGGCTTATTACTTCGGCGGTACTACTTACAGGACGTTTTTTCTATCTTACGCGTAAAGAAAAATTGAAATTTGCGTAATTTTATTTCATTTGCTTACGAATTTGTTGAATTTGCTCAATGGGCAAATTCGTCAATTCGGCAATGAAGTTATCATCAAGTCCCTTTCTGATAGCATTAAGGATAATTTCAGTTTCTCGTTCCTCAATAGCTGTTTCTAAAACACTTTTCAAATCTCGGTAATAGATAAGGCTTTCTTCGTATTTTTCACGTTGTTCGGGGCTTAAATTGGCAAGTTCTGCCGTCTGAAAAGCCTCTTCACCAAAAAGTTTTTTGAAGCCAAAATCTGTATAGGGGTTGATGAATTTTGCCATTGCTGAATAATTTTTGCAAGAGCAAATTTATGATTTTTGTGCAATTATTCCTAAACTTTCTAATTTTGCTCCAAAAAACAATGCTCAGGCATACACTTACAGATACGATTGTCGCTCCTGCTACTCCTGCGGGTGTAGGGGCAATCGCGGTGATTAGAGTTTCAGGCAAAAAAGCCATTGAAATTACCAATGAAATTTTTTCGGGCAAAGATTTAACCCAAGCACCTTCGCATACTATTCATTTTGGCACTATTCGGGCTGAAAATGGGGAAATCATTGATGAGGTCTTGGTGAGCATTTTCCGAGAACCTCATTCTTTTACCAAAGAAAATAGCACTGAAATTTCCTGCCACGGCTCGCCTTATATTGTGGAGCAAATCCTCAAATGTTTGCTTGCCAAAGGGGCAAGAATGGCAGAAGCAGGCGAATTTACCAAAAGGGCTTTCTTGAATGGCAGATTTGACCTTGCCCAAGCCGAAGCCGTTGCCGATTTGATTGCTTCAGCCTCACAAGCCTCTCATCAAATTGCAATGAAACAGATGCGAGGTGGTTTTTCACAAAAAATTAAAGAGCTAAAAGCTGAACTCATTCGCTTTGCGGCACTCGTAGAATTAGAGCTTGATTTTGCCGAAGAAGATGTAGAATTTGCCAACCGAACAGAATTGAAAAGTTTTCTGCAAAATGTTACGCAATACGTAAATGAACTTTTGCAGTCTTTTGCTTGGGGCAATGTCTTGAAAAATGGTATTCCTACGGCAATTGTGGGTAAGCCTAATGCGGGGAAATCCACACTGCTCAATACGCTTTTGCAAGAAGAAAAAGCGATTGTTTCGGATATTGCAGGCACTACCCGCGATATTATTGAAGACGAAATCACTTTGGAGGGTATTCATTTCCGTTTCATTGATACAGCGGGTTTGCGTGAAACACAAGATACCATTGAAGCTATTGGCGTAGAGCGTGCCAAGCAAAAAATGCAAGAAGCCTCGCTCATTTTATACCTCATAGATAGCTCTGAAATGAGCGAAAACCTTGACTTTTTGCAAAAAGAATTGCAAAAACTGCAAAAACCTTATTTTATTTTGTTCAATAAAACGGATAAACTTTCCGCTGAAAAAATTGCTGAGCTTGAACAAATCCCCAAGGCTTTGTGTATTTCTGCCAAAGAGCAAAAAGGAATAGAAAAACTGAAAAATGCCCTTATTGGGCTTGTGAAGGAGCAAAAAGTAAGTCATTCGGATATAGTTATCAGCAATGTGAGGCATTATGAGGCACTTGCCAAAACGCAACAATCTCTGCAAAAAGTGCTGATAGATATTGATACGGCAATTACAACGGATTTGCTGGCGGCGGATATTCGTGAGGCTATTCGGCATTTGGGCGAAATTATTGGTGAAGTAAGCAGTGAGGATTTACTGGATTATATTTTTTCAAAATTCTGTATCGGTAAGTAATTATGAAAATCTTTGTAACAGGTGCAACAGGCTTTGTAGGTGAGCAGTTGGTAAAGAAATTAGCCGAAAATGCTCAAAATGAGGTGCATATTTTGGTGCGTTCTGTACCCAAAGCCCAAGAAGTATTTGCTCAAATGCCTAATGTACGTTCCTTTCAGGGCGACCTATTGGAAGCAGAAAAAATCCAAAAGGCTATGCAAGAATGTGAGCAGGTATATCATTTGGCGGCACAGGCGAAAGTTTGGGATAAAAATCCGCAGAGTTTTTATGAAATGAATGTCAAAGGTACATTAAATATTGTTCAAACGGCGATAGAATTGGGTGTGAAACGTATTGTGCTGACTTCTACGGCAGGAGTTTTGGGGGCTTCGCTGAATGGCGAAGTGGTTACTGAAAATACCCCTTTGCAAGTGCCTTTAAGCACCGAATACGAAAAAACCAAAGCCCAAGCCGAGAAAGAAGTGCAAAAACTCTTGGATAAAGGTTTGGAGATAGTTACGGTGAATCCTACGCGTGTGTATGGGGGTGGGCAAAGAAGCCAAAGCAATGCTGTAACAATGCTTTTGGAAAAATATGCCCAAGGCAAATGGCGGATTTTGCCCGGTAATGGCAAAAAAATTGGCAATTATGTTTTTATTGATGATGTAGTTCAGGGACATTTGCTGGCTATGCAAAAAGGCAGAAGTGGAGAGCGGTATATTCTTGGTGGCGAAAATGTGAGCTATGAAGAGCTTTTCAATATTTTTGCAGAAATTACAGGTAAAAAGCGTTGGCTTGTGCCTTTGCCTGTGGCTGTGATGAATAGTTTTGCTCATTTGCAAATGCTTAAAACTCGCTTGGTAGGCACTGCACCGCTTATTACACCACCATTTGTGAAAAAATACTTATACGATTGGCAGGTAAGTAGCCAAAAAGCTCAAACAGAGTTAGGATATGCCATTACACCTCTAAAAATAGGTTTGCAGAAAACTTGGGAATGGTTGAATAAAGTTGAAAAATTTTGAAAGCAAAATATGAAATTTGCGAAGAGCGATTAGACAAACTTATTTGCAGAATAACTTCAAAGGTTCTTCTTCATACTTTATTATTTTCTTAATTTTTCCGGGTTGTGCCCAGTTCATTGTTCCTTCCATTTTTAAGGATAGTAGATAGTTTTCAATTTGCTTGTCTGACAATTCCGTTTGTACCCTTTGAGCTTCTGATAATGACTTAACAGGTATAAATGCTTGTAATGATTGGTTTGCTTGCCAAGAACCTTCAAAAATTTTTGGATTAAAACTATTTTTGCCGTAGGCTTCCCATACAATTTTGTAAGGGAAAAAACTATATTCACCTACTCCCAGCATAGCCCACCAATACCCACGAGAAAGTATCGCATTCAGCATTACACCTTTTCTACTTTTTAGTATTGCTTTGTTGGCTTCAAGATAGCATTGAAGTTCGGGATATTCTTGTATTTGTTTCCATTCCAAAGGTTTGCCATTCAGATTATAGGGTAAAAGAACCCATTTAGAAGGATTATGTTCTTCTGTGTCTGTGATAAACTCTTTTGAGGTAATGAGTGGAAAAACAAATTTTTTTGGAAGAATAATGCCTACCTTGCTCTTATTAGAAACTCTGACTAATTCTTCATTTACTTTCTCATATTTATCAAAGAAATAAACATCATTTGCTCCACCCGTATTGACACCTTGCCTTGGACTTGATTCTTTCTTCAATACCACTTGTTTAATAGTAAAGCTATTACACTCTTTGGGAATAATGCTCAATGGGTCTGTTTTGTGAAATAGGGGTTTGGCAATATGTTCCACCCAAGAGCCATTTTCATAACGAAAATAAGGTATTGGAAAAATAGTTTCCTTATCGCGAATAAAATGAACAAGCCCGTAACGTGTTGCTACGCTACCAAACACATCTTTATCATAAAAGTCAAAGACACTACTTAAAGAGTATTTAACTTCTTGAACACTATATGTTCTAAAATTTTTATTTGCCCCCTCATTCAAGAGCAATGAAAGTGGCATAAATAAAATTGCCTCACCATTCTGCCTTAAAAAATCTTTCATTGCTATTTGAATAATGAGTGCGGCAATATCAATTCTACTTCCGCCTAATAGAAGGTTCTGACTATTTCCTATCAAGTCATACTTAAAAAAGTAGCTTTTAATCTGCTCCTTGTAGCTTTCGGGTAAATCAACAAAGTTTTGCCAAGGAGGATTTCCGAAAACAATATCAAATTGTTTGGGATTGAGATGCAGAATATCTTCATTGCTGAAGTTTAGCGACATATCCAAGCCATATTTTTGGCTAAATTTTTCTAATGCTTTATGAAAGTAGTTATTATTCAATTCATTACCAAAAAGTCTTTCAGTAGGGAGGTTATCAATGGTAAAACCTTTTGCCAAGCCATAAGAAATGAAGGCTTCCAATAAGTTACCTTCGCCCATTGTTGGGTCAAACACAGTGGCACCATTAAGCCATTTTGGAAATAGTCCAAATTTTTCAATAGCAAATTCACCCCAATTTAGAGGAGTAAATACATCACCAATTTTTAAGTTCTTATCTGATAAACCGAAAATTTTGGTATCCGCCATCTTTAAATTGTTCAATGGATTTAATTCGTTTTTCTGCATCTGCTTTCACTCTTTTGTAGTGAGCCATTGCAAGTTCGCAAAAAATATCAAAGAATTCATTGTAAGATCTATCCCATTTAATTTCGTCCCATACTTGATTTATTGTATAGTTCAATCTAACTTGACCAGTACCCAGATTTTCAATTCTGTATGTATTTTCGGGCAGACAATGAAAAGGGGCGACACGAATATACTCTATATCTCTACTGCTATTTTTTATTGTAGATTTTTCGTGTCCAAACTCAACAATCATAAAAACGCCTTTATCATTTGCAAGAAATTTGAGAAGATTTCCAACAGCACATACGCCGCCATCCGAATATCGTGTGGAGTCTAAGTCTTTGGTTTTTACATCAAATCCGAAAAGTTTGTTTTCTATGTTGCAAGCAAAATCAAAGATTGTCCTTCTGCCTGGAATATCTATTGCCTGAAAGCCTAAATTAGAGCATATTTTATTCCAATTTTCAGTTATTCGCTTTTCAATCATTGCCCCAAAAGCCCTACTATCTTCTCTTTCAGAAATTCCTGACCTTAGCTCTTCAAATAGGCTTTCTATTTCAAGTTCAATGCTTTCTGATATTTTTTCGTAATTCATTTTGAAGTTTTGTATTAGAGAAATGTCCTTTAATTACTATGCAATATTTGTTTTTGCTTCTTATAGAAAAAATACAAAGAAACAGCCAAAAGCACTCCAAAAAGAGCCGTAACAAGTACAGGAAACTGATAATCGTCTTTGCTGATTTCTTCGCTGACAAGGTTTTCTTGAGCCAAATACAAGGCAAGCACTTGTACGCCATTATTTACAAAATGTCCAAGCATTGGGTAAAGGATATTTCCCGACCACACATATACATAGCCCAGCAATGCCCCTAAAATCATTCTTGGGAAAAAGCCCAAAAACTGAAAATGCATTGCCGAAAAGACTGCCCCCGTAACCCAAACTGCCAAGTGCGGATTTTTGAACCAACGCAAAAACTCGTTTTGCACAAGCCCACGAAACAAAAACTCTTCAGAAAATGCAGGAATAACGGCAATCACCAGAAGCACTATCAGAAAATCGCCGAAATGGTGCATTTGGGTAAGTTTTTGGGTAAGTAGTTCTAATTCTGCCTCCGTTTGGCGAATGGATTTATCAAAAATACCAAAGTTGATTTCTTTGTTCCACTGCATAACCTGGGCAATCAGTGGCAATGTGAAAAAGAAAATAGCTACTACCCAGAGTAAAGCAGAGGCATCAATTTTAGTATTGGGGCTTAATTCCGAAAAACGAGAACGAGCCACCCAAGACTGATACAGAAAAGCCCCTCCACCCAAACCGCCGAGCAAAGAAAAAGCCTGAACTATCCACAAAATTTCCCGTTGTTGTGGAAAAATATTGGATTTTTCAAGCAAAATATTGGTAACTTCAACAAAATCTTTGCCTACTGCCAGCGAGGCTAAGAGTATTCCTACAAATTGGGCTATTACCGAAGTGCCAAAAACTACCAAAGTAATGATGATGAGATTAAAAAAAGGGTGCGTATGTTTCATTAAATTCAAGTTTTTTGAAAAAAAATTGTCTAAAATCCTGTTTCTTGCCTCTTGCTTTCCGTTTCCCTATTACAAATTGACCTAACAATTACAAAGTATTTAAGTTCCGTAAGCTACTCTTGCCTGAATGCTTCGTCCTAAGGTAATTTCATCAGCATATTCCAATTCGCTGCCAATGGGTAAGCCACGAGCCAAAGAAGTGATTTTCAGATGAGTAAGGTGTTTGAGTTGTTTGGTAATGTAAAAAGCAGTTGTATCGCCTTCTATACTT
>FWPU01004348.1_pt1 | contig 21680 bp, 18 predicted proteins | sample 2228361 | NCBI WGS metagenome assembly FWPU01 (sample SAMEA103939777, study PRJEB20133) | metagenome
GGGCTGGGATTCCTAGGCCTGAACACGAGCCTTGTCCCGTACGCGGGGCCGCTTGCACCCCTGCTGGCAGCAGGCACGGCGCTGCTGGCGGCGCCGTTTGCCATCCGCTGGCTGGTTCACCGCGACGAATGGTGGGCGGCGCTCGCGGCGTGGGTCTTTCTGGCTATCAGCATCCTGCTCAGCGTGATGGCGCTGAACCCGCCCGCCGCGCAGGTCACGGGCGTGGTGGTGCTGGCCGAGGTCGCGCTGCCGTTCGCTGCCCTCTACCTGAGCGACCACCGCCGCCGGTGGGCGCTGATCCCGTGCTATGCGCTGCTGGCGCTGTCCGGTCTGCTTGCCCTGACGGCGCTCCCCATACCGCTGCAAACCGTGGGAGCCATCGGGCTGCTGGCCGCCGCGCTGCCGCTGTGGGCCATCTACATGCTGAACCGCCGGCGGTGGTGGGCGCTCGTCCCGGCGGGCGTGCTGAGCGTGGCGGGCGTGTTGCTGGCAGGCGTGTCCACCTTCCTGAAGCCGGGCACGGCTAGCTTTTACGTGCTGATCAACCTGGCGCTGGCCGCCGTGAGCCTGGCCCTCTACCTGACCATCCACCGCCTCGACTGGGCGCTGTGGCTGGCGGTCGGCTTCGGGCTGGCCGCCGGGCTGTCGATCTGGTTCCCCTCGACGGCCAACTGGGCGCTGGCCGCGCTGGCGCTCGGGTTGTACATCGTCTACCGGCAGGCAAGGGCAGGACAGGACCGCACCGCTCAAAAGCCGCCTCAGCCTGCGCCGCCAGCGGCCAAACCGGGCCTTCCGCCGCCACCCGCGCCACCGTCCGTACCGTCGGGCAGCACACCCCTCGTCGAGTTCCGCCCGCTCGACCCATTCAAGGGGCGGCGCGAGCCGCCGCCTGAGGAAGAGGAAGGCAGGGAGGAGCAGCCTTCACAACCCTGAACGCAGGCCGCGCTGGATCATCCTTCTGCATCCGATCCACCGGCCTCCTGCGCCTCCCGCTCCAACCAGATCGTGACCGGGCCGTCGTTGTGGATCTCGACCAGCATACGCGCCCTGAAGACGCCCATCTCGACGGGCAGCCCCTCCTCGCGCAGCATCGCAGCGAAGCGCTCGACTAGCGGCTCGGCTACCTCAGGCGGAGCGGCGGCAGTAAAACCGGGGCGGCGTCCCCGGCTGGCATCGGCGTAGAGCGTGAACTGCGAGATGACCAGCACCGCCCCGCCAACGTCCCGGACGGACAGGTTAAACCGGCCCTCACGGTCCTCGAACACTCGCAGCCCGGCCACCTTCTGCGCCAGCCAGCGGGCCTGCTCCTCACCGTCGCCATGCCCGACCCCCACCAGGGCGACAAACCCCGGCCCAATCGCGCCGACGACCTCGCCGTCCACCGTCACCGACGCCCGGCTGACTCGCTGAAGCAAGACACGCATGGGTCAGAACGCCTCCTCCTGCCGTTCGGGGCGGGGCCAGAACGGCCACACCTCCAGCCCGCCCTGAGTATGAAGCCTGCCGGGCAGGCCGCTACCCGGCTGCCCGGCCCCCTCCCAGACATACAGCACCCCGATGGTGAGCGCTGTCCGCCCGTCGAGTGAGGCCAGCGGCCCGCCGCCTGGCGCCAACAGACGCACCCGGATCAGATAACGGCCCGGCGCGGCCCGGCGTGATAGGCGCACCGGGTACACCCCAACCGGCTCGGCTCCCGGCTGCCACCGTGCCGGATCAGCAGCAACCGGCCCCCGGTAGCGGCCCACCACTCGACCGCCCTCGCCCACGATCTCAACCAGAATGGTGTCGGCAGGCGGCGGGCTGCCCGCGACGCGCCACTTCAGCCCCAGGCACAGCACGCTGCCCGGCGCAACCTCAACTGCTGAGCGCCCGAAGTCGCTGAGCCGGTAGGCCGGGAAATCGACGCGCAGCGGCATGATGGGCAGGGCCGAAGTCTCCGCGCAGGCTGCAACCGGCGGCGCCTGCCCGGCGACGACCACGCCCGCCAGAACGGCCAGCGCCGCGAGCAGCACCAGCGTCGCAAGGGCGACACGTCTGTCCGTATGCTCCATCGTATTTCCCCACGTCCCCCGCTTTCAGGGATGCAGAGGCCACCCGGCCCGCGGAGGCAGCACACAGAAGCGGCCCGGTGCAGCCGCTTCTTTCCGATCAGCCCGAATGCCAGCGAGGAGGGCCGCCATCAGCCAGCCTGCTGTCTGGCGCGCAGCGCGTCAAGCTGGCGTTTGCGGGCGAGCGCCCCCTGACGCTTGATCCGAATCTCTTCCGGGCTGAGCCTGCGGCGCTCCGGCCCGCTGGCGGGGGCAGCCTCGACCGGCTCCGGCCCACCGGTATCCATCCCGGCAGGCTCCGGCGCTTCAAGGCCCGCCTCGCGGGCGCGCTTTCTGGCGAGCGCTGCCTCACGCTTGGCCTTGCGCTCCTCTGGGCTGAGCACACCTTCCCCCCCAGCCGGGGCGGTGGCCTCCTGCGGCGGGGCTTTGGCCTCCTCAAGCGCTGCCTCAATGCGCCCTATGGCGATTTCGGCAATCTGGGCGACGGTCAGCTCGGCCTGCGGGTAGCGCTGCGGGTTCTGTGTCAGCGGTCGGAGCGCCGGGAGGGCCGGCGCCGCTGCCGCACCGATCTCGCCCAGCGACCATATGGCAGCCTGCCGGACGTGAAAGGCCGGGTCCTCAAGCGCCCGGGTCAGCGCCGGGACACCCTCCGGGCTGCCGAGCTTGCCCAGCGCGCGCGCCGCCGCCGCCCGGACGAACGGGCTTTTGTCTTCGGTCACCAGGCGGGCAAGCTCCGGCGCGGCTGCCGGGTCACCGATCACCTCCAAGCGGCGCACCGCCTCGTGACGCACCTTCCAGTCCCAGGGGTAGTTGAGATTCTTGAGCTGCTTCTCAAAGTCTTCCACCATACTTTCCTCCCTTCCCCCATCAGAGCCTAAGCCGGGACATACCAGCGCTGGTCATGTTACAATGCCTGCCATCACTATACCATGAACGGGATGGAGAAACATGTCCGATCTGTCGCTGTTCCGGTTTTCGGTGCCGATGGCCATCCGCTATGCCGACATCGACGCCCTCCAGCACGTCAACAACGTGACGTACTTCACCTACATGGAGACAGCGCGCGTCCACTACTGCGCGGAGGTGTTGGGCTGGCAGGGCGAGTGGCGCGAGTTAGGCATTATCATCGCCCGCGCCGTCTGCGATTACAGGCGGCCGATCCGGTGGGGCGACCGGGTGCGCGTCTACCTGCGAACGGCACGCATCGGCAGCAAGAGCTTCGACTTCCAGTACGTGATTGCCTGCGAGACCGACGGGCCGCCTGCCATCGCTGCCGAGGGCGCGACGGTGCAGGTCGCTTACGACTACGGGCGGGGGGCGGCCATCCGCGTGCCCGACGCCTGGCGCGAGCGCATGGCTGCCTTTGAGCCGGGCTTACGGTGAGGGATAGCACCCCTACCTGCCCCGGCGCGTCCGGGGTTATCTCCCTACCCCCTTACCCCGTCCCTTCTCCTCCAGCGGGGCGAAGCCCTGACCCAGCACCTCCTGAGCCGGGGCGATGATGACGAAGCTGGCCGGGTCGGCGCTGCTGACAACCGCCTTGAGGTGGGCGACTTCCGTCACGGTCAGGGCGCACATCAGCACGGCGTGCGTCCTGCCGGTGTACATCCCCACGCCTTCCAGCCGGGTGACGCCGCGCTGCATCTCCTCGATAATGCGCTGGCCGACCTCAGCAGGCCGGTCGGTGACGATTAGGGTGAGGATTTGCTGCCGCCGCCTGCTGGGGCGGAACCAGGGCACGTATTCCCTGGCCGAGTCAACCGCCGCCGAGAGGCCGGTGCTGATGCCTGTCTCCAGGTCGAAGCGGGGCAGCACCTCGCCCGGCGCCCGGCGCAGACCGCGCGTCAGCAGCGCAAACACAACCAGGCTGCCGTAGAACAGCGCCCCGCCCAGCAGCACCAGCCAGCCGGGCACTCCACCGATGGCCGCCCGGCCAACGAATTCGGCGAAGGAGGCCGCGCTGCGCGGATGCAGCCCGATCTTCAGGCCCCACACCGCCGCTAGGATGAGGTAGATCCACAGGTAGTTGCGCCGCAGCCGCCGCCCCAGCGCCTCCCAGAGCGAGATCGGGTAGCTGGGCTGAAGCAGGCTCTCGGCGAGACTCTCGGCCCAGTCGGGGGCAGGGCCGAAAGGCGGCACCAGCATGGCGGCAAAGAAGTCGGTTTCCATCAGGCGCACGCGAGCGCTCCACAGCTCGTAGTAGCGGTAGCGGCGGGCCTCGATAAACAGAAACAGCGTGACCAGCAGCGTGTTGAGAATGACCACGCTGTGGCTGCCGGGCGTCTCCACGTTGAAGACGAAGGTCACGACAGCGCCGGTCGTCACAACAGCCCAGTTGGTGGTCGAGTCAAGCCGCTGCCGCCAGATGTTGGCCCGCGATATTTCGGCCCGGAACAGGTGCACCATCGCTGTAGTGAAATCGCTGGGGCGCAGTTCATACCCCCGGAACGTCCACACCGGGCCTGAGTCGCGCCTTTCCCGGGATGGCTGCGGCGGTGGAGAGTGATTCCCGCTCTGCTCAGACATATCGGCCTGCTCTCTGCGTGTGTGTTCTGGTGAAACACGTTAACCTGCGTGTAAATCGATTACTGATTATAGTATACGAGCGAGCGCGGGGATCAGGTGGACGCAGGCGCATGGGTGCAACTTGGCTGCGCAATCTGCGTATAGCGTAATGAGATGACGGGATCATGCCCTGCGGCGCAGGAGCGCCGCGCTGATTAGGTGTTTCACCAGAAGCATTTTTGAAATACTTGAGCGATAAGTGTGTTCCTTCTGCAAGGAGAGGTTGAGTCATCATGCCGTACACAGTTCCCGCTACAAGCAAGACCCCGGCGCTGATCATCTACCTGCTGGATGTCAGCGGCTCGATGGGCGAAGACCTGGGCGGCAAGCCCAAGATTGAGGTCGTATCCGACGCGCTTCACCAGGTCGCGGTGCGCATGGTGCAGCGCAGCACCAAGGGCACGACGGTCGCGCCGCGCTACCGCATCGCCATGTATGCCTATAGCTCGCAGGTGACCGACCTGCTGGGCGGCATCAAGACGGTGGCCGAGCTGGCCCAGATGGGCGTGCCGCGCCTCCAGCCGATGGACGCGACGGACACCGCCGCCGCCTTCCGCGAGGCGGAACGCCTGCTCAAGGCCGAACTGGGCAATCTCCAGGACTGCCCCGCCCCGCTGATCTGCCACATGACGGACGGTGAATATAACCAGGGCGGCGACCCCGAGCCTATCGCACGGCGCATCATGCAGATGTCCGTCCCGGACGGCGCGGTGCTGATCGAGAACATCTTTGTCACCGACAAGGCGCTCACCCAGCCGGTCAGCGACCCGAAGAGCTGGACGGGCGTCACCGAGGAGACGCCGCTGGCCTCGCCTTACGCCGAGACGCTGCTGCGCATGTCGTCGCCGATCCCGCAGACCTACGCCAGCGTCATGGCTGAGATGGGCTACAAGCTGGCCCCCGGCGCCCGCATGTTCTTCCCCGGCAACGCGCCGGAGATCGTCGAGCTGGGCTTCGCCATGAGCGGCGCGACGCCGGTCACGCCGGTCACGCCGTAGCCTGACCCCCTTCATCTCGCGGCTCGCCGGAGATTAGGGCGGGGGAGGGTAGGCACCCGCCTGCAAGATGCGCTATGATCATCCGGAGGCGGGTCGGGCGAAGACCCGGCCCGCCCGCCGTGAATGCACGCCAGCACACCGCAGCAAGGCTTATGACAGACGACACCCAGCGCAACGGCCCACCCGGCCAGCGCGGCGATCACGTGGAGCGATTCCAGGTCAGCCAAGCCGTCGAGACTCCCCTCACCACGCTCGTCACACCCTTCGGCTCGGCGCTGTACCTGTACGCACGCTCAAGCGACAGCGTCAGCGCGGGGACTATCGGGCAGGACTACATCGCCTTCCGGTATAACGCGCACAACCTGACCTTCGCCGTGTGCGACGGGGTCGGCCAGTCGTTTATGGGCGACCTGGCGGCGCGCCTGCTCGGTGATGGGTTGAACGACTGGCTGTGGTCGCTTGAACAGCGCCCCGACAGCGCCGGGGCATTCTCCAGAGCGGTAGCCGGGGCGCTGGACGCGCTGGCGGGCAAGACGGCCCGACAGGTGGCGGACTACGAGCTGCCCACCGGGCTGCCGCTGCTCGTTGTGCAAGCGCTGGAGATGCAGCGGGCCTACGGCAGCGAGTCGATGTTCGTAGCCGGGCGGCTGGCCCTCGGAGGGGACAGGCCCTGGATCGCGCTGTGCTGGCTGGGCGACTCGCCGGTGGCCGCTATCGACATCGACGGCAGGCTGGTTGACCTGGGGCCGAGGGGCCACACATCCGAGCGCTGGAACGCGCGCACGGGCATCAAGGGCACGGTGCACGCCTGGGTGGGCAGCGCTGAGCGCGTAGCCCGCGTGGCCGGGTACACCGACGGTCTGGGGCATGACCACGTGCCGACCGACGCCGACCTGGCAAAGCTGATGGAGCTGTGGGCCGGGAACCCGCCCGCCGACGACGCGGCGCTGTTCGACGTGCGGCTGGCCCCCAGCCCGGCAACGACCGGGCAGGCCGAGGCCCCGGCTCCGGAGGACCTGCGCCTCCCGGCTTTCATCCCCGACCGGACGCGGCCCATCGTCGTGGAGGGCGAGCGCACGCCGGTGCGGGACGTGCAGCCCATCGAGACCGAGCCGCCGGTCGGCCCGGCGCTGGAAGGCTGGCGGCCCCTGACGGACAAGCCAGCCGGGGGGCCGCTGGAGGAGAAGGGGCCGGAACCAGCACAACCGCCCGTCCCGCAGAGCGTCCCGGAAGCCGCCGAGCTGCTTACGTCGCTCTCGTCACAGTCGCTTGGGCTGCCCCCCGAAGGGGTCTCGACCGAGACGCAGAAGCAGGTGCAGATGTGGCAGCAGGCAGCGCTATTGGGTCTGACAAGCGCCGCGCTGGCGATGCTCATGGTCGAGCGGCTGATGAAAGACCACCCGCCGGACGCAGCAGGTGAACCGCAGGGGCCGCAGGATGAGTACCGTGAGTGACAGGCCGCTGGCTGGGCGTGGCCTTGCGGACTGCCAGCCGCCTACCGTGCATCAGGGGCAGAGGCAGCGTCATAAACACGATGAAGCGTCATGTTTAACCCATCGCTGAACACGAGGCTGGTCATCGACGGCCAGGAATACAGGTTCTCACCACACCCGGTCGTGCCGACGCTGGTGTGGGGCCAGGAGGGCCGCCACGCTATCGTGTACCGTATCGAGGCTGCCGACGGGCCGGCCAGCGGCAACAGGCGGGCGCTGATGGCTCCCGCTGCCAACGGCAATGGCTACGCGCTGAAGGTCTTCCGGCCCGCCTTCCGGCATCCGGGACTGCTTGAGTCGGCGGAGGCACTCTCGTGGGCGCACGAACTGCCGGGGATGCGGGTGTGCGATCAGCGGGTGATCACGCGCGAGACACACCCCGACCTTGTTGCGCAGTACGAGGACCTCGACTACGCCCTGCTGATGCCCTGGATCGACGGGCAGACGTGGTTTGACTATTTGCAGAAGCGCGAGCGCGCCACGCTGGAGCAGAGCCGGACGCTGGCCGAAAGCCTCGCCTGGGTGCTCTACGCCCTGGAACTCAACCACCTGGCCCACTGCGACCTGTCGAGCGGGAATGTGATCGTCGGCCCCGGCCTGAACATGGTGCACCTTGTGGATGTGGAAGACCTGTACAGCCCCTGGCTGACGCCGCCGCCGATGGTACCCGCTGGGACGCCGGGCTACCAGCACAAGGAAGTCTCCAGACTGGGGCAGTGGCGGCCCGCTGGTGACCGCTTCGCCGGGGCGGTGCTGATGGCCGAGATGCTCGGCTGGGCACACCCCGAGGTGCGCAAGCACGCCGCCGGAGAGAGCTACTTCGAACCGGATGAGCTTCAGGAAGAGAGTGAGCGCTACTTCATCCTGCGCGACGTGCTGCGCATCTACGACCCCGGCTTCGCCGAGACGTTCGAGGCGGCCTGGCGCTCGCGCTCGCTGGAGAGCTGCCCACCGCTCAAGACGTGGTACGACCTGTTGGACGCGCTGCCGCGTGACCCGGTCGAAAGCTGGGCGCCCATCGACCCGGAGGAGCTGGCCCAGGAGACACCCCGCCCGGCGAACGTGGCCGTGCCGGTCGAAGTGAGGCAGGCGGAAGCGAGGCCGGACCGGCGTCCTGCCTGGCTGCGGCGGTTCGGCTGTCGCTTGTGGGTGATCGCGCTGGGCATCCTGGGGGTACTGTGCTGCTACACCGCCTTCCTGGCCGTTGAGTGGTCGCTGCTGAGGGACATGCCGTAGGGGAGGAAGTGAGCATTTTCCCGTTTTGGGGGAAGGCGTTGGGGTAGGAACATGTCATTTCCCGGTCGATCAGAAGTCGTGCCCATCCGCACGCAGCGCGTGCCGCAGACCGCCGAGACGCCTGTGAGCTTCGCATCGGTGCCGAACGCCTATGTGCGCTTCGCCTACGCGCGCTCCAGCGACAGTATGGCTAACCAGATCGAGGGGCAGGACTACCTGTGCTTCCGCCACAATGACCAGCGGCTGGTGTTCGTCATCGCGGATGGGGTCGGCTCCTCGTTCTGCGGGAACCTCGCCTCGCGCATCATGCGCGACAACCTGCTCGACTGGTTGTGGTCGCTTGACATCGCCTATCTGGGCGGGGAAGCGGCACTCAACGAGGCGGCGACAAGTTTCCTGAACCGGCTGCAAAAGCAGGCCCAGCGCGAAGTTGAGGAATACGAGATCCCTGATCTCGGCTCGCCCCTGATCAAACAGGCGTTGGAGGGGCAACGTGCTTACGGCAGCGAGGCGATCTTCGCCGCATGTCGCATTGACCACCCCGGCCCGCTGGTGCCGGAGGGGCTGATCGCGTTGTTCTGGATGGGCGACACCCGCATCCGGGTGGTGAACGAGGCCGGGCAGCCCATCGAGCTGGGCGGCGAGTTTGACAGCACCAACCGCTGGTCAACCAGCCGGGGCGTGCGGGGCAGGATGGACGCCTGGATGCAGCCGCTCAAGGGCATTGGGCGGGTGGTCGCCTTCAGCGACGGGCTGGCAGCCATCGCCGATGACATCCTCAGCTACTCGGACGCCGCGCTCGACCGGGTGATACACCGGGGGGCGCGCCTGCCGACGAGCGACGATGTGGCTTTCATCGATGTGGTGCTGCGCACGCCTGAGTATGAGGGCTACCCCGACCCGGCCCTGCCCGACCCGAATCTGGAGCGCCCACGCCTGGAGCAGATCTGGAATCCCACCGGGCGGGACACATACGAGCTTCGCTGGAACTGGCCGGGCCAGAAGAACCGGGTCAGCTACATTGTGCAGGAGGCGACCAGCCCGGCGCTGCTCGACGCGCGGACGTTCACCGTGCCACCTGGCGAGACAACCTGGAGGCCGCCCGAACCGCGCGAACCGGGGCACTATTACTACCGCGTGCGTGCCCTGAAGCAGTCCGGCGGGCTGGCTCCCCGCAGCGAACTAACCCCCTGGAGTGAACTGCGCCAGACGAAGGTCGCTTACCCGCCGCCTCCCGCGCCTGTGCTCAGGCTGAGCGAGACAGGTGGCGTGCCCGTACTCGAATGGGAAGGTGAGGGCGAGGCGCTCGACTACACGCTGGAGCGGGCCGCGCGGCCCGACTTCAGCGACGCTGAGGTGGTCTACGAGGGGCGTGGCACGTCCTGGGCAGCGCCGACGAGCCAGCCAGGCATCTACTACTTCCACGTGCGGGCGATCTCGGACGGCGGCCCCGGCCCCTGGAGTGAGGCCCGCCAGGTCGAGGTGGTGATGCCGCCGCCGCCCACGCCGCATCTGGCGGCGATCAGCTACGGCGCAGCGCACGGCGAGTACGAGCTTCGCTGGCACGGCGTACCGCGCGCCACGCACTACGAACTGGAGGAGCAGGCGCTCGACGGAGAGGGGGAACCGCGCCTCATCCGGGTTGAGGACACGCGCTATCACGTCGAGGAGCAGGCGGTGGGCCGCTACAGCTACCGGCTGCGTGCCTGTCACGAGCATGGGCACAGCGCGTGGAGCGGCGAGCAGGTGGCGGTTGTGGCGCCGCGCCCGCCTGCCGCCGCCCCGGAGCTTGAGATCGAAGGCCCTGATGCCGACAACATCCTGCACCTGGCGTGGACGGAAGTGGCGCAGGCGGATGCGTACCTGATCGAGGTGTCGGAGGACGAAGACTTTGAGAGCGCACGGGTCTACACGACAACCAGCTCGGCGCTCGACCTACCGCGCCGCGAACCGGGCGCGTTGTACGTGCGCGTGTGCGGCGTGAACGCAGGCGGCGATGGCCCCTGGAGCCACGTCGCGCACGTTGCCATTGCCCCACCCGCCCCCGACTGGATCGAAGCGTCCGTCTCAGACGACCGAGAGCGCATCACACTGGCCTGGGGCGCGGCAGGCAGGCGTGTCACCTACCGGCTGGAGATGACCTCCGACGGCGAGGCTGACTATGAGACGGTCTACAGCGGCCCCGAAACGCAGTTCGAGATGGCGCTGCCCGCCGATGCCGTGAACCTGCGCTTCCGCGTGCGGGCCGAACTGCCGGGCGTGGCGAGCGGCTGGGTCAAGAGCCAGCCGGTTGAGGCCATGCCCGCGCCGCCCGCCCCCCAGCTCTTCCCGCCGGAGACCGACCCGGCTGGGCAGGTCCGGCTGCGCTGGCCCACGATGAGGCGTTCAGCAATGCGCGGACCGTCGAAGTCGAGGAGGCAGGCGTCACCTTCCGCCCCCCGGCGAGCGGCACGTACTGGGTTCGGGTGCGGGCCTGCGCCCGGCGGGGCGACGCCCACCTGATCGGCGCGCCCGGCGACGCCGTCAGGGTGCAGGTGCTGCGCCCGGCAGCGCCGCGCCTGTGGCCCCTCGATCCGGTCCAGGCCGGCGCGCCGTTCACACTGGCCTGGACGGGCGTGCCGAACTGCGCGTACTACGAGCTACAGGAATCGACGAGTGCGGCGTTCGACCCCGGCGCGACGAAGACGACGCGCATCTTTCACCCCGGCCAGAAGGTGACGCTTCCCGGACGGCCCGCCGGAAGGCTCTACTTCCGCGTGAAGGCCGTTGATCAGGACAATCAGGCCAGCGCCTGGAGCGATCCGCTGGCCGTTGAGGTGCAGTGAGGCCGGAAATCTTGTCTCTGGGTTGAGCGTAAACGGACGGTAGAAAACAGGATATGGCCGATTTTAACCCATCGCCCCATGAGCGCGTCGTGATCGGCGGGCTGCCCTACCGGGTCATGCCGCACCCGGCTGTGCCGTCATTTGCCTTTGGGCAGGAGGGGCGCAAGGCGTTTGTCTTCCAGCTTTCAGGCGGGCCGGACAACAGCCTCTACGCGCTGAAGAAGTTCAAGGAAGCCTTCCGTCTGGCCGAACTGGTCGGCATCTGCGATCAGCTAGCCCGCTTCGCACCCTGGCCGGGTCTGGAGGTGTGCAACCGTGTTTGCCTGCACAACAAGAAGCACGCCGATGTCCTGCGCCAGTACCCGGACCTGGAATACGCGGTGCTGATGCCCTGGATCGGCGGCTCGACCTGGTATGACATGGTGATCGGGATGACGCCGCTCACGCGCCTGGAGGCGCTGAGCTACGCCAACGCGACGGCGCAGGTGCTGGCGGCCATTGAGGAGGCCGGGCTGGCGCACTGCGACATCTCGGCGGCGAACGTCATCATCAACCCCAACACCCAGCGCGCCCATCTGATTGATGTGGAGGACCTGTACGCGCCGGGCTTCAACCCGCCTGCCTCGCTGCCCGCCGGGACAGAAGGATACGCCCATAAGACCGCCGCCGCCGGGCTGTGGGAGCCGAGCGCCGACCGCTTCGCCGGGGCGGTGATCATCGCCGAGATGGCCGCTTGGTGGGTCCCGGAGATCCGCCGGGCGGCGGAGGACGAGCACTATTTTGCCCCCGACGAGATGCAGCAGGACAGCCAGCGCTACCGGCTCATGCGCCGGGTGCTCAACGACCTGGAGCCGCGTCTGGCCGAACTGTTTGAGCAGGCATGGTTCTCAGATGACCTTGAGGACTGCCCCCGCCTCAAAGAGTGGCAGGCGGTCATCAGCGAAGTGCACCACCGCGAGCGGGTGGCAGGCGTGGTGACCGACTGGCAGCCGCTCGCCATCCCCGGCGTCGGTCAGATGGATACGGTAGCCCATCCGGCCACGCAGGCCGGTTCCGGGCCTGAAGCGTCCAAACCGGCAGCGGAGCCGCCGGTCAGGGAGGCGGCGCATGAGGCGGCGCAGGAAGCGGCCCAGCAGCCCCCTGCCCCAGGCATCCCGATCATTCAAGCGCAGCAGCCAACCGTCCCGGCCCCGCAGGCGCAGCCGCCGACCGTGCCACGCACGCCGATCCGCGTGCAGCCCTCACCGCAGACGGGCGGCCCGGTCGTGGAGTGGCGCCCGCTGGTGCTGCCGCCGTCGCCTGCCTCGCCCGGCAGCCCGGAGACCGAGCGCCGCCCGATCTGGCAGCCGCCCGCCGAGGCGGAAGCCGGCCCAGAGGCCGACAAGCTCAGCCCGGATCGCAGCCAAGACGCATCGCCGCCGGTCGCCGCAGGCGAAGCACAAGCTGCGCCCCAACCGGAGGCAGACGGCAGCGCCCCTGAACCGGCCAGCCTTTACGAGGACGTGATCGACTACTATCCGGCCTATGACGAGGCGGGCAGCGAGCCGTACACACCCTCATACGACGATGAGGAGCTGGCCGACGATTATGGGCGTGCAGGTGAAGAGACGCGCAGCGGGGAGGCGACGCTGCGGGCGACCGGGCTTTTCAAGCCCGTCCTCGACCTGAGCCACATCGACGAGCGCAACCGCCCGCACCTGGTCTGGACCGAAAGCCCCGGCGCGGTGCACTATGTCCTAGAGGAAGACAGCGACCCGGCCTTCACCGCGCCAAAGGAGTACAGAGTCAGGGCCGGGGATACGCGCTGGTCGCCGGGATGGCTGTGGCGGCGCTCAGGACGGTTGTATTACCGGGTTCGCGCCGAGGGTGAGGATTCCAGCGGGCCGTGGAGCGACGTGCTTCAGGTGCGCATCGGGCGGGGCTGAGCGGCGTCATTCCCGCCGCAACTGCCACACGCGCAGCCGCTCGAAGGCCGCTTCTGCGCCGCCTGGGCCAAATGCCTCGACGTAAAAGCCCACCTGCAAGGGCGCCAGGCCCTCCCCGGATTCCGTCTCAAAGGATGTGACGTACTCGTCGTTGATCCGGACGGCAACCTGTCCGCCGCCCACGTCGGCACGCAGGCGGTTGGTCTCACCCGCCGGGTGGACATGCGGGCAGGGCCGCCAGTCCTCAATGAAGCGCACCGCTCCGTCCTCGACAGCCAGCACGGCGCAGTACCCGCTGCCGCTCACGGCGATGACGGTCGCCCGGCGAGGGCCGCTCCCCCACCACAGACCGTAGCGGGCCTCAGGCGGGCCGCCCACCAGCCGGGCAGACAGCTCCAGCGTACCGGGCGGGCGGAACGTATAAGGTGCCATCATGAGGCGGCGGGCCTGCGACCCGATGAGGCCAACGCGCCCGACCTCACCGGGGCCTGTGTCCACGACCAGGCTGCCGACAGGCGGCGGGTCGCTGACGCCTGCCAGCGCGAGCACCAGCAGCAGCCCGGCGGCGAGCAGCGCCCCGAGCAGCGCTCCGACTGATGCCCGCCACAGCCAGCCGGGGACCTCGTCTGTCATGCCGGTCAGCAGATGCGCGGGAGCTGCTCGCCGACCAGCGTATCCACCACACGCGAGCCGCCGATGCCCGTCCGGGCGATGACCAGGCCGGGGTGCTCCTCTGTCACCCGCCCGATGAGGGCCGCGTTCCGCCCGCGCGGGTGGGCGCGGATCGCGTCCAGCAGCGGTCCGGCAGCCTCAGGCGGGACGACGGCCACGAGCTTGCCCTCGTTGGCGACGTAGAAGGGGTCGAGGCCGAGCAGTTCGCAGGCGGCGCTGACGGCGGGCGGGGTCGGGACGGCTTCCTCGTCGATCTCGATCCCGACCTGCGAAGCGCGGGCGAACTCGTTAAGTGTCGCGGCCAGCCCGCCCCGCGTCGGATCGCGCATGCAGTGGATATCGGTGGTGACGGCCAGCATGGCCGCGACGAGGTCATGCAGCGGGGCCGAGTCGCTCTCAAGCTGCGTCTCGAAGGCCAGTCCCTCGCGCACTGAGAGGATGGCGATGCCATGCTCGCCGATGTTGCCGCTCACGATCACGAGATCGCCGGGGCGGGCGTTCTGGGGGGCGATGTGAACCCCTTCCGGCACCAGCCCGATCCCGGTCGTGTTGATGTACACGCCGTCGCCATGCCCTTTCTCAACCACCTTCGTGTCGCCGGTGACGATGGGCACACCCGCCGCGCGTGCCGCCGCCGCCATCGAGGCAGCGACCTGGCCCAGGGCGTCGATGCTAAGCCCCTCTTCGAGGATGTAGCCCGCACTCAGGTAGAGCGGCATCGCGCCGCTCATCGCCACGTCGTTGATCGTGCCGTGCACGGCCAAGCTGCCGATGTTGCCGCCGGGGAAAAAGAGCGGACTGACGGTAAACGTATCGGTGGTGAAGGCCAGCCGCAGGCCGTTCACCTCCACGATGGCCTGGTCGCCGAGCACGTTGAGCGCCGGGTTGTCAAAGAGGGGGCGGAAGAGGTGCTCGATCAGATCGGCGGAGAGCTTGCCGCCCCCGCCGTGCCCCATGACGATGGTCGGGTAGTCGCGCAAGGGGACGGGGCACACCCATCCCTCAGGCTGGATCGGCTCGTGGTCGATCATGGCCCCTCCCTGGGGGTGCAGTTGATTTCCGGAACGTCTTGATCTGGATCATATCGGCCTGAAGGATACACGGCGACAATAGGAGTCGGCAACCCTAGGCAGCAGTCCGGAGGTGCGCGGCGATGGCTCAGGTTGTTGAGTTTGGCGGGGCAGCCAGCAGGCTGGGGTTCTGGTCGGCTGTCTTCGCGCAGGATATGCTGGGGTATACATTCATGCATGTGCCTGGCAACACTGGCCGCTGCGCCCGTTTTCGTCGGCGGTGGGCTGCCAGGCTGGCTCAGGTGGCTGTTTGTGGCGCACGGGCTACTCTTTGCGCCGACGCTGATCCTTACGGTGATGCTCCCTGTCTTCGCACCGCCCGGCGGCGCGGAGAGCCAGGTCGGGACGGCTGCCTTATTGGGGCGGAGCGCGATCTTCCTCCCGCTGCCGGTGCTGCTGGCGGTGATGTTCAGGCGGCTGGAGCGGCAGCCCTGAGAATCACACAGGCAGGGCAACAGGGCTGCGACAGATTGGCGGAAAGGGGCTGACACAATGCGCATTCTGGTGCTGGTAACGGGCGAATATGGACGGCGGCACGTCGATAACCTGCGGCAGCACGCGCCGGAGAAGTGGGCGATCACAGAATGGCAGACGCCACGCACACTGCCCATCGTCATGGATGACTACATGGATCACCTGCCCGAATCGCTGCCGCCCGCCGACCTGATCCTGTCGCTGGCCGAGCTGCCCGGTGTGGCCGAACTGATCCCCGACTTGGCCCGCCTGACCGGTGCGCGGGCGGTCATCGCCCCCATCGACAGCCAGGCGTGGCTGCCGTTCGGACTGGCCCGCCAGCTACGCGGCTGGCTGGAGCGCATCGGGGTGGCGTGCGTCACGCCGATGCCCTTCTGCTCGCTGACCGAGACCCATGTGAATGCGCTGCGCCTGCGCCGTGAGTACGACGACCCGCTGATCCGCGAGTTTGCGCGTCACTTTGGCCGCCCAGCTTTTGAGGTCGAGGTCGATCAGCCGGGCGGGACGATCACGGCGGTGCAGGTGACGCGCGACGCCTGCTGCGGCTGCGCGCGCTTTGTGGCCGGGAAGCTGCCCGGCACGCCGGTTGCCGAGGCGCTGGAGGCAGCCGGGCTGCACCACCATCACTACCCCTGCCAGGCCAGCATGGGCATCGACCCGCTGTACGGTGACACACTGATGCACGTGTCGGGCAACCTGATGAAGGATGCGCTGCGTGAGGCGCTGGGCGATAATCTGGTGATACAATATGCCCGCCCTCCCGGTTACGTTGGGGGCGGCGAGGAGGGCTGAGGCCATTACCCCATCATCCGTCAGCGCAGGGGCGGTTGTTCAACCGAGGCAGCGCCGCCCCTGCCCTCCTCCCGCTCCGGCCCCAGCCGCCCGTGATCCGGCCCCTGCCCCTGTGCTATAATCTCTCCGTTGCCGGCGTGTTTCCCTGAAACACCCGCTATCCGGTCATCGATTCACGTGCAAAACCTGACGGAGCGAATGTTGCATGAGCGAGAAGAAAGCCCAACTCACCGGGGCGGAAGATGTCGCCTGGGACCTGTCCGACCTGTACGCCGGGGTGTCCGACCCGGCCATTGACCGCGATCTGGACGAGGCCGATGCGCGGGCCGATAAGCTGGCCGAGCAGTATAAAGGCCGCATTGCCGACCTGAGCGCGGAAGAGCTGCGCGCGCTGGTCGAGGAGTTCGAAGCCATCGTCGAGCTGGCCAGCAAGGTCGGCGAGTTCGCCTACCTGCTGTGGTCAACCAACACCGAGGACCCGGCGCGGGGTGCACTGGTGCAGAAGACGCGAGAGCGCGGCGCACAGCTCCAGCAGAAGCTGGTCTTTGTGGAGCTGGAGTGGGCCAACGCACCCGAAGACAGGGCCAACGGGCTGATGGCTGCCCCGGCACTTGAGAAGTACCGCCACTGGCTGGAAGTAACCCGCCAGCGCCGCCCCTACCTGCTGAGCGAGCCGGAGGAGAAAATCCTGGCCGAGAAGAGCGTCACGGGCCGCAGCGCGTGGGTGCGCTTCTTCAACGAGATACACAGCGCCCACCGCTACCGGTGGAACGGCGACGAGGTGCCGCTCCAAAACGTGCTGACCCAGCTCTACAACCCCGACCGCAGCCTGCGCCAGAAGGCGGCGGAAAGCGTGACCGAGGGGCTGGGCAAGCTCAGCCGCATCTCGACCTACGTGTTTAACACACTGCTCGCCGAAAAGGCCTCTGAAGACCGGCTGCGCGGCTACCCGACCTGGCTCAGCGCGCGCAACCTAGATAATGAGGTGAGCGACGAAGCCGTCCAGACGCTCGTGGAGGCCGTCACCGGGCGGTACGGCATCGTGGCGCGGTACTACCGGCTCAAGGCCCGGCTGCTGGGGCTGGATGAACTATACGACTATGACCGCTACGCCCCCCTGCCCGCCGCTGACCGCACCTACCGGTGGGAGGAGGCCACGTCCATTGTGCGGGCCGCCTACGGCCAGTTCCACCCGCGCCTGGCCGACATCGTCAGCGAGTTCTATGACAAGCGGTGGATCGACGCGCCGGTGCGGCCCGGCAAGCTCGGCGGGGCCTACAGCGCGGGCCTGACACCCTCCACCCACCCCTATATCCTGCTCAACTATGAGGCCCGGCCGCGCGATGTGATGACGCTCGCCCACGAGCTGGGGCACGGCATTCACCAGTATCTGTCGCGCCAGCAAGGGATGCTCCAGTCCGACACACCCCTGACGACCGCCGAGACAGCCTCAGTGTTCGGGGAGATGCTGGTCTTTCAGGACATGATGGCCCGCGAGCCGGACCCGGCGGTGAGGCTGGCCATGCTGACCGCCAAGCTGGAGGACTCGTTCGCGACCGTGTTCCGCCAGGTCGCCATGAACCGCTTCGAGGAGGCGATCCACACGGCGCGGCGCGAGCAGGGCGAACTGACGACCGACCAGTTCAATACGTTCTGGCTGGACACGCAGCGGGCGATGTTTCAGGACAGCGTCACGCTGCGGGATGCCTACGGCCTGTGGTGGTCATATATCCACCACTTCACCGATTATCCCGGCTATGTGTACGCCTACGCCTTCGGCGAGCTGCTGGTGCTGGCGCTCTACGCGCGCTACGAGGAGGTCGGCGAAGGCTTTGCCGAGCAGTACATCGCCATGCTGTCAGCGGGCGGCTCGGATTGGCCGCACGAGATCGTCAGGCCGCTGGGCGTGAACCTGTCCGACCCCGGCTTCTGGCAGCACGGGCTGGACATCCTCGACGGCATGGTAACGCAGGCCGAAAAGCTGGCCGAAGAGGTTGGATAACCTTGCCGACGCAGCGCGTAGGTGCGTGCCCGGCGCCCCTACGCACCGGCCACCACGACGTTCGCCAGCTTCTCAACGGAAACCACGTTCTCGCAGCCGCCGACCCGCTCGAAGTCGGTGATGTTCTGGAGAGTCGTGCCGGCAATGGCCGACATGGCCTCTTGGGTAAAGAAGGCCTGGTGGCCGGTGATGATCACGTTCGGAAAGGTCAGCAGGCGGGCGAACAGGTCATCCTGGATGACGCTGCCCGAGAGGTCTTCAAAGAAGAGGTCGGCCTCCTCCTCGTACACGTCCAGCCCCAGGTAGCCCACCTGCCCCGACTTCAAGGCCTCAATGACGGCCTCGGTGTCGATCAGCGCGCCCCGGCTGGTGTTGATCAGCATCACCCCCCGCTTCATCTGGGCCAGCTTCTTGGCATCGATCAGATGATAGGTGTCCGGCGTGAGCGGGCTGTGCAGCGTCACGATATCCGATCGGGCCAGCAGCTCCGGCAGGCCCACGTACGTGCCGATTCCCGCCTTGAACTCGGGATTGGGGAAAGGGTCGTACCCTAGCACCTCACAGCCAAAGCCCGCCATGATCTGCCCGACAACACGCCCGATCTTGCCCGTGCCAACGATGCCGATGGTCTTGCCGTTCAGGTCAAAGCCCAGCAGCCCCTCCAGCGAGAAGTTGCCCTCCCGCACGCGGGCGTGGGCGCGGTGAATCTTGCGGTCGAGTGCCAGTATCAGGGCGACGGTGTGCTCGGCCACCGCGTAGGGCGAGTAGGCCGGGACACGCACCACCGTCATACCCAGTCGGGCGGCGGCCTCCAGATCGACGTTGTTGAAGCCCGCCGAGCGGAGCGCGATCAGGCACGTGCCCTGCTGCTCCAGCCGGTTGAGGACGCGCTCGCTCAGGTCATCGTTGACGAAGGCGCACACTGCCGGGCACATGGCCGCCATGGGCGCCGTATCGTAGGAGAGGCGCGGCTCCAGAAAAATCAACTCATGCCCGTGCTGCCGGTTGGCGTCCGACAGGAACTCACGGTCATACGGCTTGGTGCTGAAAACGGCTACACGCATCAAGGTTCTCCTTCCCTAACAACAGCCTCTCCCCGATCGAGGGAGATCAAAGCACTTCATGTAACGGTCAGACTCCCCTCCATAGAGTATACCCGGTTGCGGGCCGCCGGTCAGGTCGGCGCGACGGCAAGGGCACTCCCCGACGGCCCACTGGCCGCGCGCAGTCCGGCCCGGATCGAGAAGTCGCCGCACCCCGGCCCGGATGCTATAATCGCCCTCCGACACTGGAGGGAGAACCTAACACGATCATGTGCCTGCTGCAAAGGAACACCCGCCCAATAACCTGTCTGCTCGCCGCGCTGGCGGCGCTCACGGTGGCCGGGGTGCTGGGAGCCTGCACGCCTGCTGCCCCTTCCCCGACGCCAACGGCGACGCCCAACGCACCCGCGCCGCCGATCCCGACCGACATGCCGGTCGCCGCGCCCGATCCAACCGCCGCCCCGACAGCGACGCCGCCGCCGACTCCCCTCCCGCCCCCGCCGGAGCAGATCGGCCCGGACAGCTTCCCGCCGGGTGTCAATCCTCTGACGGGCCTGCCAGTTGATGACCCATCCGTGCTCGACCGCCGCCCGCTGCTGATCAAGATCTCCAACGCGCCGCAGGTGGTGCGCCCCCAGAGCGGGATAAGCGCCGCCGATATTATCTTTGAGTACTACGTGGAAGGGGGCTGGACGCGCTTCGCGGCCATCTTCTACAGCCAGGGATCGAATCACGTCGGGTCGGTGCGCAGCGCCCGCCTGCCCGATCTCCAGCTTGCCCCGGCCTTCGACGCTATCCTGGTCTTCTCCGGGGGCAGCCAGGGAGTCGTGGATACGATCCGCGCCTCCGACCTCTATCCCTGGAACGTCATCTCGCCGCAGTTCGGCTACGGGGAGCCGCACTTCGTGCGCTTCCCGCGCGAGGGGCTGCCCTACGAGCACACGCTCTTCACCGACACGGCGCTGCTGTGGCAGCTTTCAGACGAACGCGGTGTGCGCCGCACCCCCAACTTCCACTTCCCCGGCCTGGCCTTCCATCCCCTGCCCGCGTCGGGTGGCACCCCGGCCACCTACGCCCGGCTGGATTATGCCAAGACCAGCGTTGAGTGGCGCTACGACCCGGTAACAGGGCGCTACCTGCGCTGGGCGGACGGCATCCCGCACACCGACGCACTCACAGCCCAGCAGCTTGGCTTTGAGAACGTGGTCGTGATGGGTTCCACGCTGGAGGAGCATGACCTGTTCCCGGAGAAGTACTTTGGCACGGAGAAGTCGCTGTACATCGAGCTGACGGCCAGCGGTCCCGCCACTCTGCTGCGCGATGGGGAGATGTTCGAGGGGCGCTGGGTGCGTGACAGCGAGACCGCCATGTTCCGCTTCGAGGGAGCAGGTGGGCCGCTGCTGTTCAAGCCGGGCCGGACGTTCTTTCAGGTGGTGCGTACCGGCTACGAGCAACTGATCGTCGCACCGTGACACCCTCACACGGTGACCTATTCCTGCCCACGGGCGGCGCTGTCCAGGAGTTCGACAGCCAAAACGTAGGGAGTGAGCATGAAGAGCGCCGCACCCACCGAGGCGGGCAGCATCTTGCGCCCATCCCACACTGTCCATAGGCTGTTGGGGTCATAGGTGAAGTAGTCGCCGCCCAACCCGATCACCAGCGCAGCCAGCGCCATCAGCGCCACCGTCGGAACGGCGATCAGGGCAGCGGGAAGAACGCGCCTGACCCGCATCCCGACGAGCACCCCGCCCGCCACCGCCAGCGCATTCAGCCCGAAAAGCCCCAACGCGACCGCCGCGTACACCAGCACAAAGCCCACCCGCCTGAGCGACAGCCACTGGTGGTTGTTGATGGCGAACAGGTACCACGCCTCGCCTACGAGCAGGGGAAGAGACGCCAGCGCAGTGACGAGCAGAGCACGGCCGCGGTGCAGCGTTGAGAGGGCGTATCCCCAGGCAATGTGGTGGCGACTGAGCGGTGTCAAGCGGATAAGCTGGCCGGACACGCTGCCCGTCCGGGCCGCTGCATCGGCGCGAGCCGTGGTGGTCGACCACCCGGCGAACGCTGCATCGGCGGCGGCGATGAAAGCAAGGGTGATGGGTGGGAGCACCGTCAGGGCGGTGAGCACGGCAACATTCGCCGGGAACTCCCAGCCGTAGAACCAGGACGTACGGCGCGGCCAAATGACGGCGGCCAGCAGCCCCGCTGTAAGGACGGACAGCCCAAGGGCAGTGGCGAGCGTCGCGCTGGGCCGCCAGCCTCGCCGCGCCAGCAGCCCGCCGAAGGGGTTGCTCCGCAGGTCCACCCCCCAGGAGCGCCTCCTGGCAGGACGGCCTGTGTCAGGGTAGAGGGGTGCAAAGGCGGCCACCGTCACGGCGCTGCCAATCGCCACAAAGGCCAGCGCAGACAGGGGCCGCTTGAACAGGTAGCTGAGAAGGCCCGCGCCCTCCGGCGCACCTATGCCCCCCAAACCGTCCAAGCGGAGGCCTGCCCAGGCCGCCGCCAGCCATCCAGCAATGACCAGCAACGTGCGCGGC
>FWPU01006944.1_pt1 | contig 21679 bp, 19 predicted proteins | sample 2228361 | NCBI WGS metagenome assembly FWPU01 (sample SAMEA103939777, study PRJEB20133) | metagenome
TGGTGCGCGGGCCACGGCGGGCGCGGCGGGCGCGGTGGAAACGGCGGCGCGGGTGCGGGCGGCGGCGGGGGCTGTGGCGGCATCGCCTACGGCATCGCGGGCGTGAGCATCACCGGGCAGCGGTACGACCTGCGCAACCGCTTCGGTCCGGTGCCGGTGAATGCGGCGGGTGCTCCGGGAGCGGGCGGGGCCTCTCCGGCCGGAGCGGCCTTCATCGGGGGCAGCGGAGATCCGGGCACCGCCGGCGCGTACAGGGAGTTGTGAGGACGATGGCGCCCAAGACGCTCACGGTGCCGGCCGCGTGGCCCGCGGGATTCGGTGGAAACGGCGTGCTGCGTTCGCCCGGTCGCCGTCCGGCGATGGGCCGACATCGCCGGATGCTGCACCTCACCGAGGCCGAGCGCTCGCCGGCGGAACCTCGAGGCACGGAGATTTTGCGCCGAAATCACCGGCACGTCGGTGACTGTCGCCTTGCGCGTGCTGCCGCGAGCTCGCTCGCGTCATGGCCGATCGGCCCCATCGGAAGTGTCGTGCTCGCCGCCGCGATGCTCGCGCTGACATCGGCGTGCGGGCGCACCGAGCCGTGGCCGAGAGCGCCCGAGCCGTGCGTCTTCGATCGCGATTGCCCCGATGGGCTCAGGTGCGTGAACCGCGTCTGCAGGCTGCTCGAAGACGTCGATGCCAGCGTGCCCGAGCGGAAGAAGCGCTTCGGCGAGCCTTGCGGTGCTCGAGACGAGTGCGCCTCGGGGCTGTGCGTCGGCGGACCGCGCGGAGCCTTCTGTACCTCTGCGTGCGACGCCGGCTGCCCGACCGCCTACGTGTGCAAGCGCGTGCCCGACGCCGGATCCGTGTGCGCCGTGCCGCAGCCACTGCTCTGCCAGACCTGCCGCGATGACCTCGAGTGCGGCGCGTCGGGAGCGGACATGTGCCTCGACTCGAGCGGCGAGCGCTTCTGCGGCCGCGACTGCACGTATGAGGCCTGTCCCTTCGGCTACGAGTGCGTCTCCTCTGGCGGCGGAAAGCAGTGCGTCCCCGTCGGCCGTACCTGCGACTGCACTCCCGAGACGCTGGGGCTCGCGAAGGGCTGCGTGCGGACCAACGACGCCGGCTCGTGCTACGGCCAGCAGGTCTGCCAGTCCGACGGCGGCTTCACCGCCTGCAGTGCGCGCACGGCAGCGGCCGAGGTCTGCAACGGCGCCGACGACGACTGCAACTGGCTCGTCGACGATGTCTCGAAGGCCGCGTGCAGCCGCTCGGGGCCGGCGGGAACGTGCACCGGCGTGCAGCAGTGCGTCGGCGGAATGCTCGTGTGCGACGCGCGCGCGCCGGCGTTCGAGTCGTGCAACCTCGTCGACGACGACTGCGACGGCCGCGTGGACGAGGACTTCACCGATGACGCCGGCCGCTACCTGACGCGCGAGCACTGCGGGGGTTGCGGCAACGACTGCCTGCGCGTCCTCCCCAACGCGACGGCCGCGGTGTGCGCGCCGGGAGCGGACGGCCTCCCCGCGTGCCGCGCCACTGCCTGCCGGCCCGGCTACTTCCCGTACGCCGACGGCGGCGTGTGCCTCGAGCTGCCCGACACGTTGTGCCGGGGATGCACCGACGACTCCGATTGCGTGGGCCCGGGCAGCCGGTGCATCGACCTCGGCGGCGAGAAGGTGTGTGGCCGCGACTGCGGGGTTGGCTCTCCGTATCCCCCGTGCCCTGCGGGCTACGTCTGCCAGGCGCGCGGTGGAGGACAGCAGTGCGTGCCCGCGACCGGCACGTGCCTGTGTACCAACTCACAGCTTCTGGCCGTGCGTTCGTGCACCATCTCGACCTGCCGCGGCTACCAGCGCTGCGTCGCCGACGGCGGGGCCCCCGCCTGGAGCGCCTGCGACGTCGCCTCGTTCAACCCGGAAATCTGCGACACCATCGACAACGACTGCGACGGCCAGGTCGACGAGGGCTTCCGCAACCCGCTGACCGGCAAGTACGAGAGCAACCAGAGCTGCGGCTTCTGCAACAACGACTGCACCAGGTACTGGTCGCCGACGCTCCAGCACACCTCGGGCGTGTGCAACTCCATTCTCCCCGCGCCCCGCTGTGTGATGGGGCCGTGCACCACCGAGGTCGACGGCGGCGTCACCTTCGAGTGGGTCGACGTCAACCGCGACGAGCAGGACGGCTGCGAGTGCCGCCGCGTGCAGGGCAACACCACGGTGGATCTGCCCGACCGGCTCCCCGGGTCGGCGCCCGCGTCTTCGTACATCGACGAGAACTGCGACGGCATCGATGGCGTCCAGGCCGACGCGCTGTTCGTCCGCGAGGGGGCTCCGCCCGGCGGCGACGGTACGCGCGAGAAGCCGTACCAGACGATCGCCGCGGCGCTCGGAGCCCTTTCGACCTCGGGCAAGCAGTACGTCCTGGTGGCCGAGGGCACCTACCGCGAGAACGTGCTGCTGTCCGCGGGCGCGCAGCTCTTCGGCGGCTACTCGGTCGACTTCTCCAAGCGCGATCCACTGCTGCACCGCACCGTCATCGCCGGCCAGCCGCCCGCGCCGTCCACTTCGGGCGCCATCGCCGCGGTGCACATCGAGAACGTCGCCTCGACGTCGCCGGAGACCATCGTCTCGGGCTTCGTCATCCGCGGGTACGACGCTCCGGCCAACACCCCGGACGACCAGCCCGGGGCGACGAGCTACGCGGTGTACGTGCGTGACTCGGGCAGCGGCGTCGTTTTGAGCAACAACGAAATCGTCGCCGGCCGCGGCGGGCGGGGCGGGCGCGGCTCCAACGGGCAGCAGGGCTTCGGCCGGCAGCTCTCGACGGCGCTGAACGGACGCCCGGGTTTGTCGAGCGGCCGCACCGGCGGCTTCTGCCCCGCGGGCTTCTTGCGTCTGGGCGGGCTGGGCGGCGTCAACGTGCAGTGCCCCTCGGCGTCGGCGGCGCGGGGCGGCAACGTCGTATGCCCCGTCTTCAACTGGAACACCAACCCGGTCCGCGGGAACCAGCAGGAGTACGTCGCTCCCGACGGCGGGCTCGACGGCCGCGGCGGTTGGGACTGGAGCTTCGACCTGCAGAGCGGCACGTCCTGCAACCACGTCACCGAGTCCGGTTTCCCCTCGAGCATCCAGGACCACGACGGGCGCGACGGCCTGGCGGGAGCCGACGGCGTGCACGGCTCGGGCGGAGCGGCGTGGTGAATGGCCGGTGGGTTCCGTCGCCGGCCGGCGCGACGAACGGAGCTTCCGGCTCGGCGGCGCAGGGAGGCGGCGGCGGTGGAGCGGGCGGCGGCACCGCGCGACACCCGACGGGGCCATGCGCGCAGTGGGAATGGGGTGCGACCGGTGGCGGAGGTGGCGCGGGCGGTTGCGGCGGAACGGGCGGCCTGGCGGGGCGGGCCGGTGGAGCGTCCATCGCCATCTTCGTGGCGCACGCGTCGCCGACGACCCCGAGCCAGTCGGTGCGCATCTTCGGCAATCGCATCGAGCGCAACTTCGGAGGCGAGGGCGGAAGCGGCGGCTTCGGCGGAGCGGGTGGCCTCGGCGGCACCGGAGGGCTCGGAGGCACCAGCACCACCTGGAGCGGCTCGACCGGCGGCAAGGGTGGAGAGGGCGGCAACGGCGGAGCCGGCGGCGGCGGTGGCGGTGGCGCGGGAGGGCCGTCGTTCGGGCTTCTCGGCTTCAACGTCGACGTGGCGACCTGGCGCGGGCAGAACACGTTCGCGACGCCTGCCGGAGCCAACACCGGCGGCCAGGGCGGTGCAGGAGGCAGCTCGTCCGGAGCGGGCTCGACCGGAACGCCCGGTGCGAATGGAGCCTTCGCCGACGCGCAGTCGCTCTACGCGTGCACGCCGGCGTGTCCCAGCGGCACCACGTGCGACGCGAACGGCGTCTGCGTGCCGAATTAGACGAAGTGGAGAGGCTCCGCGGTGTCACGGCGGCCCGCGTCCGCGGTGGCGGCCTCAGGCCTTCGCTTTGGGCCGGGCCGTTCTGCTACCTGCGGAAGAATCGGAGCGCCAGCCAGGCGAGCGCGCCGAGGACCGCCAGCACCGCCACGTCGCGCACCCGCCCGAGCTGGGCGATGGCGATGATGACCAGCGCGAGCACCGCCGCGCCGATACTTCCCGATCGGCGGCGCCGCCAGAAGAGCCCGCGCCAGCCCATGCCCACCGACCCCCACTCGTGTCCCAGCCGCGCCTCCGTCTCGTGCTTCACCCGCCGGGCCATCGCCTCGTAGTGGGCGCGCTCGGCTCGCTTGAGCTCGGCCTCATCGGCGATGCGCCGGGCCTGCGATTCGGCGATGCGCGCCTGCTCCTCCGCGGCCTGCGCTGCCCGCTCGCGGGCGAGGCGCTCGTTGAGCTCGCGCTGCTCGCTCGTGTCGAACCGAGCGCCGCAGTGCCCGCACGCCTCGACGTGGGCGTTCGAGTCGACGCCGCATCGGACGCACTTGAGGAACGGCACGCCACCCCGCTCGGCCAGCTCCAGCGGCTGCTCGACCGTGCGCTCGATTCGGGCGGCGTTCGCCGGCGAGCTGGGCGCCACCTCCTTTGCGTCGACCTGCAGCGCCTGGAACCGCGCGCTCGGCGACGACGTCTGCTCGTCGGCATCGAGCTGCCGCTGCTTCTCGAGCTTGTCGAACCGGGCGAACCTGCTCATCCGTCCGCTCCGGCGCGGGACGAGGCCATGCGCGTTCGGGTGCGGGCCCACTCGCGCAGCCGCTGAATCTCGTGGCTCATCGTCGTCGCCAGGGGCACCGTCTCGCGAATCGCCGCCGCCACGTGTCGCTGCGCCAGGTCCACGCCCTCGGCGAAGGCGTCGTACAGCCCCGAGATGACCGCCTGCTCGATCTCCGCGCCGGAGAAGCCCTCGCTCAGCGCGGCCAGCTCTCTGAGGTCGAACAGATCGGGATCTCGACTCCGCCGCTTCAGGTGAATGCGGAAGATCTCCTCGCGCTCGGCGGCCGCCGGCAGATCGACGAAGAAAATCTCGTCGAAGCGGCCCTTGCGCAGCATCTCGGGCGGCAGCTGCTCGATCTTGTTCGCCGTGGCCACCACGAACACCGGGGCGGTCTTCTCCTGGAGCCACGTGAGCAGCGTGCCGAACACGCGCGCGGTGACGCCGCTGTCCGAGTGAGCCGAGCTGGCCACGCCGGCCATTCCCTTCTCCACCTCGTCGATCCACAGCACCGTCGGGGCGATGCTCTCGGCGACGCGGATGGCCCGCCTGAGGTTCTCCTCCGACGAGCCCACCAGCCCGCTGAAGATGCGGCCCATGTCGAGCCGGAGCAGCGGCAGCCGCCAGTGCGAGGCCACGGCCTTGGCGGTGAGGCTCTTACCGCAGCCCTGCACGCCGATGAGGAGCAGCCCCTTGGGCTCGGGCAGGCCGAACTTGCGCGCCTGCTCGCCGAACGCCGCGGCCCGCCGCGACAGCCAGGCCTTCAGCTGGTCGAGGCCGCCGACGCTCTCGAGCCGGTCGGAGGCCGGCGAGAACTCGAGCAGCCCGCTCTTGCGGATGATCTGCCGCTTCTCGTCCTGCACCAGCTCGACGTCGGCCGCGTCGAGCCTGCCGTCGTGGGCGATGGCCTTGGCGAAAGCGTTCTCCGCCTCGGACAGGGTCAGCCCCATCGCCGCCTTGATGAGCGACTCGGCGTGCTCGCGGCTGAGCTCGATGGAAGCCATCTTCTTCTTCCGCACCACCTCCACGATGCCCCGAAGCAGCTGCACCAGCTCGTCGAAGGTGGGCAGCGGCACGTCGACGACCGAGATCTCCTTCTCCAGCTCGAGCGGCAGGTTCAACGTCGGCGAGAGGAGGATGACCGAGGTGTACGTGCTCTTCAGGTAGTGGGCGAGCTCGCGCATCGCGCGCACCACCACCGGGTCGTTGAGGTAGGGGTGGAAGTCCTTCAGCACCACCAGCGACGGCTCGCCGAGCGTGGCCACCACCTCGAGCACCTTCGCCGGCTCGCGCGCGTCGTCGGCGATCGGAGGTCCGCGGCCGCCGCTCACCCGCTTGAGCCCGCGCGTCACCGACCACTCGTACAGCGACTTGCCGTGCGAGCGCGCCAGGTCCGCCAAGATGGCGTCGAGCCGCTGCTCCTCCCACGAGACGAGGTAGAGCAGCGGGTAGCGCGCCCGGATCAGCGTGTCGATCTCCCGCACGAACCGCGGAGGGCCCTGCTCGGGCGCCTGGCCGGACATGACGGGAGCTTACCGCGGCCTGACGGCCGCAACCGAATGGTTGACGGTGGCGGCTCGCCCCGCGTTGCAGCACGCATTCTCGTCGGCGCTCGTTCGCCGGCCGCCGACTGCGCGCGGCCCGGCCGTCACTCGGGGCAGCGGAGGCTGCGCGTCGTCGAGCCGAGCACCAGGGTGCACCGCTCGGGCCTGCCATCCGCCCGGACGTCGACCTCGTAGGCGAACGGGCCGACCTTGCCGTGCTCCACCGTGCCCGCCTCCCCCGTGCTGGAGAAGCGCATCGCGCACACGAGGCCGCAGGCGCAGCGATCCGACGCGGGCGGCTTTTGCTCGCCGCACTTCGCGAGCTGGGCCTCTACCTTCGACAGCTGCACGGCCAGCTCGGCCTTGCGGTCGGGCTTCGTGGGCGCAGCCTTCGCCTCGGCCCGGGTGCGCGGAGGCTTGATGCTTTTCGTCGGCCGCCTCACCGGCGAAAGCGGCTCCAACGCGACGTCCTCATGCGAGCCGGCATCGACTCCTGCATCCGGTGCGGCGGTGCCTGCGTCGGCAAGAGGCCCTGCATCCACCGGTCCAGCCTCCACGCCCGCATGTGCCGCGTCCACGGGCTCGGGAGGCTTTTCAGGCGGCGATGCGTCGGGGCAGCCCAAGAGCGCGGCCGCGAGGAGGAGGAGGAAGAGGCGCCTCATTCGAGGGCCGCCACGAAGACCTGCCCGGCGGCGGCGGCGAACAGCGAGCTCCCCGCGAGGTAGAGGTGGTGCACCGGTGCCGGAGGCAGCCCGTCGCTCGCATCGCGCCAGGTCTGCCCTGCGTCGTCCGAGACCTTCACGCCGTTCGACGTTCCCGCGAAGGCGCGCTCGCCGGTGACGAAGAAGCTGGGAGCCGACGCGCCGAGCGACATCGGGTGCCAGGTGCTGCCGTAGTTGTCGGAACGGTGCGGTCCATCGGTGGTCACGTCGACGAAGACGTACTGCCCCGCGGCGTGGATGCCGCGCACGTCTCCTTCGAGCGGAGCGGGCGACCAGGTGGCGCCGCTGTCGTCGGAGTAATGAAGCCCTCCGAAGCCGGACGCGGCGTCGCCCACCGCGAACATGCGCTGCTGGGCCGGCGCCGCCACGAACGTGCGTACCGGCGCACGCAAGAACGCCGACGTCACCTTCGTCGCGTCCGCGCGCTTCGTCCAGGTGGCGCCCCGGTTCGACGACGCGTACAGGCCGGCCGTCGTCGGGTCGCCCTGCGCTGCAAGGAGCAACTCGCCGCCCTTCTTCACCAGCGCCGTGGCGGGAAGGTCGGGCGCCTCGAGGCGCTCCCAGGCGTCGTCGCCGAAGTCGAGCCGCCACACGCTGCCCTGGCCCGAGGACACGTTGGCCGCGGTCGCGTACAGCGCGAGGTCGATGCGCACCACGAAGCGGAACTGCTCCCCGGGCCGCAGCGCAGGGCCGGTCTTCTCCCAGCGGCTCGCGCCCGACGGGAGGACGTACAGCCCGCTCTCGGTGCCGCTCTGCACGACGGCGTAGACGGAGCCGTCGAGGTGCGCCGTGTACTTCACCTCGGCCGCCGCCGGCAGCCCGGCGCTGAGGCTGTGGAAGCCCGAGAGCCGCACCGGCCGCGCTCCGTTCGGGGGGGCCACCGGCGCGCCGCCGGGGACGAGCACCCACTCCGCTTCGCCGACACATCCAGCGCAGAGAATCGCGAGCAACAGCCCCGAGCGCCCCATGGTGTGGGAATTCTCGTACCTCTGGGTACGCCGTTGCTGACGAGTCGCGTCATCGCTACCACCATGAGGACGAGCGACGCAGATTCGGCGCCAGGCGACGGAAGGCCCCGTGGGGCACCCCCTAGCCGCCCTTGCGGCGCCTCGTGGTGTTGGTGACGTCGACGAGGTCGATCTCCAGCGCGCCCTGGTTGTCGCCGGTGCGCTCGTCGGGGAAGGTGCACTCGAGCCGCGTGGCGCCGGTCACGGTGGCGCGCTTGCCGGCCTGGAAGATGACGTGCGTTCTGGGAACCGGGCGGGGCGACTCGCCGTGCAGGACGCAGAGCGTCCGCCCGATGCGACCGGCCGGGCCCGCCTGCACCTCGGCGAAATCGTCGCGGATGGTGAGCAGGTACTCGCTCGCCGGGTTGAGCTGCGTCAAGACGAAGCGGTGCTCGGGCTTGAGCACCACCGCGTTCTCCTTCGCGTCGAACGGCAGCACCTTCACCGGCACGTACTTCGACACGCGGAAGTTGATGCGCAACGAGCCCTTGTTGTCCTCGACGTCGTCGTCGAGCACGAACGCGTGGAAGCGCTTGCCGCCCTTGACGACCTTGGGCGCGCTGCCGACGAAGCCGAACGAGCTCGCCGCCGGCACGTTGCCCTCGAGGAAGTACATCACCGTGCCCGAGGTCGCTCCCGGCCCGACGGAGATGGCGCCCTCGGTCCACACCGAGTAGGCGCTGCCCGGGTCGAGCTCGATGCTCGCGGTGTTGTACTCGGGGAGCGGCGCCGCGTTGTACATCGGCCGCAGAATGAACATGCGCACCGGGTATTCCGCCTCGCCGAAGTCGTTCTTCTTCGGACGCTCCGGCTCGGGTGGCCTCTGGGGCTCCGCAACCGGCTCGGGCTCGGGCAGGGCCGGCTCCATCTCGGCGTGGACGGTGATCTTCAGCTCGCGGCTCGGGCTGAGCCGCTTCGTCCACGGCCGCATGCCCGTGAGGGCGAGCGCCACCGTGTGCGGCACGTCCATCGGCAGGTTGGGCACGATGACCGGCGTCTTGCCGTAGGGCTGCTCGTCCACCACCACGTCGGCGCCGGCGGGGGTCGACGTCACCCAGATGCTCTGCGTGGGCACGGCTTCGCCGTCGCCCCGGTTCTTGAACAGGCCGTAGAGGACGAGCAGCAGCGCCGCCAGGCCGAAGATGGGAATCGACAGCATGAACGCCAGCCGCCGCCCCTTCTGCGCCGCCTCGGCGGGATCGATCGCCGCGATCGGCGCGGGCTTGAGCGCCTGCCGCGTCGGCACCATTGCCGGATGCTCGACCGCCGGCACCTCCCGCGGCGTGTCGTGCGGGAGCTCTTCGAGCGGGCGGAGCTTCGTTCCCGTCGTCCCCCGTCGGCGCCCGGGCCGGCTGTCCTGGCGCCAGCTCTTGAGCGACTCGACGAAGCCCGGGTCGGTGGTGACGCGGCGGCCCTCCGAGGTCAGCTCCTTCTCGAAGAGCACCTCCATCAGCTTGGCCAGCGCATCGGGCGACCAGTCGGGCGCGCAGCCGTAGAGGTAGGCCGACAACGCCTGCGCCAGCTCCTGAGCGCTCTGGTAGCGATCTTCGCGGCGCCGGGCCATCGCGGTGAGGATGATCTCCTCGAGCTCGGGGGTGACGTCGGGGTTGAGCTCCGAGGGCCGGGGGAAGTCGCCCTTGACGATCTTCGGCAGCACCTGGAGGAAGTCGCCCTCGTGCGGCCGCCGACCGCACAGCATCTCGTACAGCACGACGCCGGTGGCGAAGACGTCGGTGCGATGATCGATGTCGGTGGCGCCCTTGGCCTGCTCCGGCGAGAAGTACGGGTACTTGCCCTTGAGCGTGCCCGGCTCGGTGCGGACGCGGGTCATCGCCACCGTCTTGGCGATGCCGAAGTCGACCAGCTTCACCTCGCCCTCGTAGCCGACGAGCACGTTGTCCGGAGACACGTCGCGGTGGACGATGCCCAGCGGCCGGCCGTTCTCGTCGACACGGGTGTGGGCATAGTGGAGCCCCTCCGACATCTTCTGCGCCACGTGCAGCGCGATGGGCGTGGGCAGGTGCGGCATGCTGTTGCGGAACGCCCGGTGGAGCACGCGCGACAGCGGCTGGCCGTGCACGTACTCCATGGCCAGAAAGTACTCGCCCCCGAGCTCGCCGAAGTCGAAGACCTGCGCGATGTTGCCGTGCGAGAGCGAGGCGGCCAGCTTCGCCTCGGTGATGAACATCTGCACGAACTCGGGGTTGTCGGCGTAGTGGGGGAGGATCTTCTTGATGACCACCGTCTTGGTCACCCCCGCCGCCGCGGTCAGCCTGGCGCGGTAGGTGACGGCCATCCCGCCGGCGGCGAGCTTCGACACCAGCACGTACTTGCCAAACCCCTGTTGAGCGGTCTCAGGCACGGCGTCGCTCGAGAGGAGACAGCATACCCTCGGAACCGCCTAGCGGGTCCCGCGAAGTATGGTGCCGCCGACGATGCCCCCGATCTGGTTGTATTGCTGGCCGACGGCGAAGTACTCGTTGTCGGTTGCGGCCCAGAGGCCGTAAATCCAGACGTTCGCCCCCGCCTCCCGGGTGGGCCCCCACGCGCCCCCGTCGAAGCGCAACATCTGAAGCGTCGGATGGTACTCGCCCGCGGCGAACAGCTCGCTCGCGCTTCGCCCGGCCATCGCTCGGTAGGTGTACAGCCCGGTTCCGGGCGGGTCGTGCGCCACGAACCAGCCGCCGTCCACCTGCCGGGAGATGACGCGCTTCTGCTCGCCCGCGGCATGAATCGAGCCGCCCGCGCCGTACACGACGTACCAGTCCTGGTCGCTCGCGAAGGAGATGCCGGTGAGGTCGGGCTGCTCGACGGTGAAGCCGCCATCGGGATCGCGCCGCGCGATGTTCCGTTTGCCCGCGATGAACGTGGTGCCGTCGGGCGCGACGTAGCAGCCGCGGGGGTATTGCAAGCCGAAGTCCGTGGCCACGTTCACCCAGGTACCGTTGTGCTGAAAAAGCTCGCTCGTCCCCGTCGCCGAGTCGTAGCCGGTGGCGAGCACGAGCGGACCGGCGCCGCACACGGCGCTGAGCTTCACCGTTCCGCCGCCGCCCGGAGTGAACGTCGACCAACTCGACGACTGCGTGCAGTTGCCCGGGCAGTAGAGCAGGGCCTGCTCGGCCGCGCCGTAGACCTCCCCGGTCGGAGCCGCATGGAGCGACACGATGCCGCCGATGCCGAAGGCCCCGTAGACCGACGTCCACCCGCCGCCGTCGTAATGCAACACGTCCGAGGTGCTGGTCGCCGAATTGCTCGCTCCGGCGAAGACGTCGGTGGGCGAGCGCCCGTGCACGGAAAAGACGATGCGGATCGCCGGCGCCAGGGTCATGGGGCTCCAGTGGAACGGGCCGCCGTCGCCGGTGTAGCCGCCCGCGTCGAAGCCGCCGTCTGGTCCGCCGTCGCTGCCCGCGTCCGAGCCTGCGTCGCTGCCCGCGTCGAGGCCGCCGTCGATTCCCGAGTCTGCTCCCGCATCGGGATCGGGAGTGGGCCCGGCGTCCGTTCCGGCGTGGCCCGCGTCGCTTGCCTCGCCCGAATCGGGGTTGCCGAAGCGCGAGTACAGCCCGCCGCAGCCGGCCGCGAGCAGCGCGAGCAGGAGCGCGGCGGTGACGCGCCGGCGGGTCGGGAGCGAGGACATCGGCCCCGCAAGCTACCACAGATCGCCGTCAGCCCGGAAAGAGGGGCGGAGGGCCGCCCACGTCGTGGTGACAGGCGCCCGCGCGAGGCCGAATGGCGAGCGGCGTCGACCGAGTCGACCAGCGCGCGAGGGCTCCGGCGGCGAGCCAGACGGGCAGGTCGGCGATGGGCACGAGCCCCCGCACCGACAGACAGCGCCCGTTCGAGACGTGACGCCGCGCGCGCTCCGGCGTCGTCACCGGGGAGCGGTCGAACGCGCCCTCGGCGACGTCACCGAGCCCCAGTCGCTGACGGCCGCCGTCGACGGAGTGGCGCCGCCTCGGAAAGAAGGCTCAACGGGCCGGGAGCCGGGCCTCGAGCAGCCGGCCGAACCGATCGAGGGCCTCCTGTCCGATGGTGTGCGGCCCGTCGAAGGGAATGAACTCGACCTGAAGCCCGGCCTCGACGAACACCTCGCGCAACGCTTCGGCGCCCTCGAATGGCAGGATCGGATCCTGCCGACCGTGCGAGAGGAGCACCGGAAGACCGCGTCGTGACGGGGCGCGCTGCCGCCACTCGGCCTCGCAGACGAGCGTGCCGGAGAAGACCGCCAGGAGCGAGACGGGCTCGTCGAGGCGCAGGGCGAGATCGGTGGCGAGCATCGCTCCCTGCGAGAAGCCGCCCAGCACCAGGCGCGAGACGGGCAGCCCCGTCGTCCGGAGCAGCTCGTCGACGAGCCCCCTGAGGAGCTTCCGCGCAAAAGGAAGCCCCTCGGGAATCTCCTGGCGCAGCTCGCGCAGGCCCTGGGGCGTGGCGCCGCGCGAGACGATGCGGTCGATGTCGATGAGCCACCAGGCGCGCGAATCGCCGAAGCCGAAGTCGAGCGACAGCGGCGCGGCGGGGAAGACGAAGCGCACCCGGCCGGCGAGCGCGGGGAAGCGCTGGCACAGCTCGGGCCCGATGGGGACCAAATCGTCTCCGGGAGCGCCGAAGCCGTGGCAGAGCACCACCACGAGCTCGCATGGCGCGCCCGAGGCGGCGGCGTCGAAGACCACGCACGAGAGAGAGCCGAAGGCGGTGCGCCAAAGAGGCATGTCCGCCATACAATCGCGCCGTGGGGTTTCAGCTCAAGGTTTCCAAGGGCAAGAACCTCGGGCAGGAGTTCACCTTCGCCGAGGCCGACGCGACCATCGGACGAACCGAAGGCAACGACCTGGTGCTGCGGGACCGCGGCGTCTCGCGCAACCACGCGCGCATCTTCCAGGAGGGCGGCCGCTGGTTCGTCGAGGACATGGGCTCGTCGAACGGCACCTGGGTGAACGGCGACCGGCTCACCGGCCCGCGGGAGATCAAGACCGGTGACGCCATCGGCGTGGGCGACGTCATCTTCGCCTTCACCGCCATCGAGCCGACGCGCTCGGACAAGATCGTCTCCAGCGAATGGCGCGTGCTGCAGGAACACGACGACGTGCACGGCCACGAGGAGACGGTGTTCTCCGACTCCGAGGACGACGAGCCGGCCGAGGTGGTGACCAGCCCGGGCGACGACACGCTGCCCCGGCGCGACACCGACACCGACGTGGGCTCGAAGACGCTCCCGCCGAAGAACCGGGGCGACGAAACGCGCATCGTCGCCGAGGAGGGGCTCCAGCCCGCATCCGAGGTGTCGACGCGGAAGCTGCCCCGGCTCGAGCGGAGGGCCCTGGCCAGACGGGAGGGCTCGGCGATGGGGGCTTCGCTGCGCTCGTCGCTCGCCCGGCCCGAGAAGGAGACGGCGGCCGAACGCGCCCGGCGGCGGCGCGAGGCGCAGAAGACGCTGGTGGGCAGACTGACGTGGGCCATCTCCGAGCTGCCCCTGGCCGGGAAGATCGCCGTGGGCGTCGCCGCATTGGCGCTCGTCGGCGGCGGCATCTTTGGCCTGTCCTGGGCCATGGCCAGCGGCAAGGTGACGGTGGCGAAAGGGCCCGAGCCCGAGCGGCTGTCGTTCGAGCGCATCACCGACAGCTTCGGGCTGGGCGAGGGCGTCGACTGGCAGAATGCGGACCTCAAGCTCTTCAGCTTCGAGATCGCCGCCGCCACGCGTGCGGTGGCGGTGCTGCATTACCAGGCCAAGGACATCGGGCCCGAAGAGGTGGCCGTCTCGGTCGACGGCGTGGACATTGGCTTCGTGCCCGGCGACACCCTCGACGCGGACAGCCGCGAGCTCGAGATGGTGCTCCCGCCGGCCTACCTTCAGAAGGGCACCGGGCACCGGCTGATGTTCGACAACGTGAAGAACCCCGGCGTGCGCACCGAGACCTGGCGAATCTGGAACCTCTGGCTCGAGGTGATTCCCATTCCCGACCTTCCGGACGACGAGCTGATCCGGCTGGCTCATGAGGACGCCGGCCGGGCGCTCAAGGCATACGAGCGGCGCGACATCGCCGCCGAGAACCTCTTCGAGGCGTGGAAGCACTACCGCAATGCGTGGCTCACGCTCGAGGCGCTCTCCGAGAAGCCCGAGCTCTACGGCGTGGTGCGAGCGCAGCTCAAGGCCATTCAGCTCGAGCTCGACAAGAAGTGCGGCCTGTTGCTCCTCGATGCGCAGCGCGCCATCGAGCTCAAGAAGCGCAAGCGGGCCCGGCAGGTGCTCGAGGAGATCTATTCCCGCTACTTTCCCACCCGCGAGCACCGCTGCCACCTTCTGGCCCGTGCGAAGATGGACGAGTACGGGTTGTAGGCGTTTGCCCACCTCGTGGCATCCGACGACCGGACGCCGCAAAGAACGGCCAGGGCGGGCGATTCGATAATCCGTGGGGTGCGATGCGAACGGAAGGCTCCAGCGAATCGGGCCAGGCGGCGGTCGAGACGGCCATCGTGGCGCCGCTGTTCGTCTTTTTGCTCCTCGGGATTCTGCAGCTCGGCTTGATGCACCAGGCCAGGTTGCTGACGAAGTACGCCGCCTACAAGGCGGTGCGCGCGGGCGCGCTGCACAACGCGCGCATCGAGGTCATGGAGCGGGCCGCCCTGGCGGTGCTGATGCCAATGCTCAGCCGCGACATCGGCGGCGCCGAGCAGATCAAGCCGGTGCTCTCGGACGCCGACTACCGCGAGAAGCGGCTGTGGCCGGGCATTCGCAACAACCTCATACCCGAGTCGGGCAGCCTCAAGTACGCCGAGGTCACCATCTGCAACCCGCTGCAGGAGCAGATGATGGGCAAGAACGAGCTCGACTTCGACGACCCGGCCGTGGCCGCCTCGACCGACTGGCGCGAGAGCCAGCGCACCAAGCTGGTGGTGCAGGTCACCTTCAACTACCGCATGCCCATTCCCTTCGCGAACATGATCATCCACCGCATCGCCAGCGGGCAGGAGGTGGCGTGGATCATGCGCATGGGCGAGGGCACGGTGCTGCCCGCCCGCGCCGACGAGTACGCGCGGCTGGCCCGCGACCAGAAGCTGTACGTGCTGCCGATTCGCGCGAACTACACCATGCGCATGCAGTCGAACATCTACGTCACGCGCGCGCCCATTCCTCAGAGGAACGAATGCGTCATTCCGTTCAACAAGCTCTGAGGCCAAAGCGCGGTCAGGTTCTCGCGCTCGGGGCGGTGTCGATGCTGGTTCTGGCGTTGATGCTGATGCTCAGCTTCAACCTGAGCCAGACGCTGCACGAGAAGATCCGGCTGCAGCAGCACTCGGACGCGATGGCCTACTCGATGGCCACCATCGAGGCGCGGGCGATGAACTACATCGCCTACTCGAACCGGGCGATCGCCGCCGCGTACGTGGCGATGACCTCGATCCACGCGTACATGGCGGCGATGAGCGTCACCTCGGCCATGCTCCAGGCGGGGATGATCAACTTCTTCCAGGTGGCCGGGCTCGAGGCGGCCCAGTGCAACCCCTACACGCCGCAGCACTGCTTCGACGCCATCCAGGCGGTGATGATCGCCTTCCGGTTCGGGCAGAAGTCGCGCGAGTACGGCGACGGCGTGAAGGACCGCGAGGGCGACTTCAACGACGCCATCGACGCCTTCGACCAGATGGCCGATCGAATACACGAGTCGCAGTTGATGGTGGTGCAGCACACGATGAACGTGCTCATGGGCAACGACCTCGGAGCGCTGAAGAGCACCAACGCTCCGCAGGCCAGCCAGCTCTCCCCTGCGGTCGGCGGCATGAACGTGATGCAGTTCGGCTGCGCGCTCGAGGCAGTGCCCGGGCTCGACTGCCCCGATCGGCCCAAGCTCGACAAGCGGCACCGCAGCCAGATCATGGCCGAGGTGGCCAACGCCACGCGGCCCGGCTGGCCGGCCCGGCGCACCGGCATTCCGTTCCCCATTCACCTGGACCCGCAGTTTTTGCAGGAGCTGATGCAGGACATACAGGGCAACGAGGGAATCACCATGCCGCTGATGCACCAGGGCACGGCCAAGGTGATCGAGGGCACCTCGCGGGGCGATCTCGAGTCCACGTCCCAGGGCTCGGAGGGCATCACCATCGGCGCCGAGGAGCACGGGTTCCTCGCCACCTACTGGCGCCACGGGCTGGGCGCGTTCATGTACTCGGCGGAGATTTATTCGAACGCCAACGGCGGCGATCACCGCCCCAACGCCGCGCACGAAGACGACCACGATCGGTTCGAGGGCATCCAGTCCGAGGACACCTGTCTGGCCAGCGGCAACTGCTTCATCAACTTCCGCGCCGACTCGTCGCGGCCCGACTTCGGGCAGCCGAAGGTGTACGCCTACTTCACGCAGGACCTCAGGCTGCGCAAGGACGGCCGGCGCGGCCCGTGGGAGATCAACCAGTCGGGTCGCATCACCTTCGACCACGGAGAGCAGGGCCGGGGCACCTTGACGCTGGTGCCGATGTCCGAGGGCCGGGCGGTGAGCAAGGCGATGGTCTACTACCACCGGCTGGGCGACTGGACCGAGCACCCGAACCTGTTCAACCCGTTCTGGCGCGCCAAGCTGCACCCGTTCACGCACGAAGAGGTGCAGGAGGTGCTCAGCGCGGCGGGTGACTCCGAGGGTACCGCGCTCTCGCGCGAGGCCGCCGTCGAGGGGAGGGAGCCATGAGGCGCCCCCGCGGTGGAGCCACCGTCGAGACGGCCCTGCTGCTCCTCGTGCTGGTGCCGACGTTCTTCTATGCGGTGCTGCTCGACGACCTCTTGCGATTCAAGCTCGACCTGCAGGAGGCGGTGCTCAGCTCGCCGTGGGACTTCACCACCCAGAACTACCAGAGCGGCGTGAACGTCTGGTCGGTGCAGCACAACAACCGGCTCATGTGGTGCGATCACACCTCGGCCTACGACTCGTACGACCAGAGCTACGACTGCGACGGCTCGGAGCACCACCGCTCGGTGGGCGCGCACATCTGCTGGCTGCAGCGCGAGGCGCGCCAGGTCACCTGCACCCGCCAGGACGCGGACCTCGGAGCGAGCTACGGCGACATGACGGCCGGCTCTTTCAAGAGCCGGTTCAACAACGGGGGCATGTTCAGCTGCCGGGCGCGCGCCGCGGTGCTGAACTACCTCGTGCCGCAGGCCTACATGCAGCACTTCGCCCAGGTCGACCATCTGGACCGCGAGAAGTTCGAGAACGAGGGCGCGGTGCACTCCGATGCCGCGGGCGCGACGTCGCTCGAGGTCTACGTGCTCGAGGAGCAGGCCTTCGGGCTGGTGACCGACCCGTGGGCCCTCAACGTCTCGGAGAACCGCCGCGGCGGCGAGAAGAGCGGGGCGCTTCACGACCGCGTCGCCCACATCTACCGAAGCAACCCGGGCTACTTCATGGCCGCGATGCGCGGGCCGCAGCTGGTGATGCAGGGCATGCAGGACCAGCTCATCAGCCCGCTGGTGCTGATGGACGGCATGGGCGACGACACCACCAACCCCAACGTCGCCGTCCAGCACGCCGATGACGCCCAGCCGCCGCCCGTCAGCGTGCAGCAGGACGTAGGCTCGGGCGACTATTACGCCACGCCGTGGCAGGACTGGGATCTCGACAAGCCGGCCGAGACGCACCAGAACCGCGGCCCGTACTACATGGGCAACGAGAGCGAGGAGTCCGACTGATGCGGGTCTGGCCCGTCATCGCCGGCGCGGCCGTGGTGGGAGCGTCGCTGGGCGTCGTGCTCGAGCGGTCGCGGCCCGAGCCCGAAATGGAGCTGCCCGAGGCTTTGGCGCCGATGCCGAAGATGGCGGCGCCAGCGTCCGCCGAGGAGCCGCCTCCGGTCGAGGCGCTGAAAGGCCTGCCGCCGTACCCCGGCGCCCGCCCGCGCTCGTTGGCGAACGGGCTCACCGTGCAGGGAGTGCCGATGCACGTGGCGTGGTTCAGCACGAAGGACACGCCCGAGCAGGTGCTCTCCTTCTACGAGGAGAAGCTGGCCGCGGCGGGGCTTCCGCTGGTCTCGCGCCGTTACTCGGCCGCAGCGGGGTATGTGGGGTACATGGAGATTCCCTCCGACCGTCTCCACCTCATCTCCGTGCTGCGCCAGGGCGACGAGACGCTGGTGTTCCCCTCGTCGAGCCAGGTGCGGCGGATGATGGAGTCGAAGGAATCGCTGCCGATTCCGAGCCCGCCGAACGTCGAGGGCCGGCTGGTGTTCGGCTTCGACGAGGGCGGGCAGAAGCAGCGGTCGATGGTGGCGACCGTCAAGAAGGGCACCGTGGGCGAGGTGGTCGAGTTCTACAAGCAGGGGCTGGTGCGCGAGGGCTGGCGGTTGTCCGATGATCGGGTGAGCGCGGATCAGGTGCGCATCGAGGCGACGAAGGGCGGGGCCAGCGCGTCGGTGGTGATTCGCCGGGCGGCCGGTGGCGTGTCGCTGTTCGTGACGATGTCGAACGCGTGAGGGGAATGGATGCTGGCGGCGTACCTGGTGGCGTTGGTGCTTTCAGCGCAGGACCGGGTCTCCCGGTGCGAGGAGGCCTGCCGCCAGGACGGAAAGACGTGCGTGACCGTGTGCAAGCAGTACGCGGGCAAGAACGGCGCGCAGTGCCCGAAGATGTGCGAGCGGGTGGAGAAGCTATGCATCGAGGAATGCCGAAAGAAGTGAGCCGCGGTCAGGCGACGCTCGAGTACTCGGCGCTCTCGGCGGCGATCCTCGTCGGCGCCGGGCTGGGCTGGCCGTTCCTCGTCAAGCTGCTCGACGCGTTGTCGATGTATTACGCGTCGATCTACTACGTCATCTTGTCCCCGGTGCCCTGATCACCTCCCGCCAACGCTCCCGCTCCCGCTCCCACTCCCGTCTGTTGAGGCTGTGGAATGCAGGTCCAACTACCGGGAGCGGGAGGGGGAGCGGGAGCGTTCGCGGGCTCGCTTCGCGACGTGTTTCTCGCGTCGCAGCACGGGAATCGCCTCGCGCTTCTCCTCCGGCAACGCCTCCCGGTCGATGCCCTTCGGTCGCTCGAAGCGGCGGCGGCAGCGCACGATCTCGTCCGGGGTGGCGAAGAGGTCCAGTGAGATGTCGTGGCTGGTCATCGGCAGCGCGTCGACGATCTGCACCGGGTGGACGGTGGAGACGATCGGCGTGTCGGGGCCGACCTTGCCCGCCTCGCGGAGAAGCGCGTACTCGAGATCGCTGTAGCCTTCGCCCTTGCCGATTCTTCCGCCGTCGCGGCTGACGCAGACGCAGCCGGTGACGATGAGGTCGATGCGCGGCAGGTCCTCGATGCGCACGGCTCGCGCCAGCTCGGAAGCGCCCTTGATGGTCGAGGCCGCGCGGAGCTGGGCAGGTTTCAGCCGCGACGGGTCGAGCAGGAGGAACGGCCGCTCGCTGGCGAGGCGGGGCACCGCCATGAACAGGAGCTTTCCCTGCTCCAGCGCCGCCTGCCGCAGCGGCCGCTGGGGCGAGTCCGGGTTGCACTTGATGGCCCTGGCTTGCCGCCACTCGGGCGTCTCGATGAGCTTCCGCGCGGCGGCCTCGGCCCCCACGAAGTTGGGGATGCGCCCCTCGGGCGAGGGAAAGCGCGCCGCCTTCGCCGCCCGGAGCGCCTGGTACGTCCGCTCGCGGAGGCGCTGTTTCTCGTCCATGCGCGCTGTATACACGGCGGAGGATGCGTCGGTTCCAGCCGGGCGACCGGGTGTTCATGGCCTCCGCGGGTGTGGCCGTGGTACGCGACTTCGCCGCGCGCGGCGAGGGAGGCCGGCCCAGGCCCATGGGCGTCCGTGACGAGCCTGCGTTCTACGTGGTCGAGGCCCGCGAGGTGGTGGCCGTCGTCCCGTTCGACCGGGCCGGCGAGACGCTGAGGCCGCTCGTGTCCGACGACGTCGCGCACCAGATGCTGGCGGTCTTGCGGGGACCGGCGCCCGAGCCCGGCTCGACGAAGCCGCTCGTCGAGCGCGGGCGCGACGTGGTGCATTCGGGGACGCCGCTCGAGCACGCGCGGTTGCTCCGCGAGCTGTACGCACTGGCGCCTCCGCTCGGCGAGGCGTTGGCGAGCGGGCTTCGGTTCCTCGAGAAGCTCGTCCTGCCCGAGGTGGCCGAGGTGCTGGGCATCGAGCTGGCGTCGCTCGAGTCGGAAATGCGCCGGGCCCATCCGGCGGCGGCGGATGCGGCGGGCCGATCGGCGGTGCGCTTCGGCCCCTGACGAGGCTCGCCATGGCCGGTCCCGAGCTTGCTCAGAAGAAGCGCTCCCGTTGGATGTACGTCGGCCTGGGCTGCGGAGCGACGGCGTTCCTGTTCTTCATCGCGGCCGTCGTGCTGGTGGCGGTGATGACCAGCGCGGCGAGGAAGTTGTCCGAACGCAACGAGGACGCCGAGTCGCGCACCGCCGAAGCGAAGCGGTTGCTCGGCGCCGAGCGGCTGCCCGACGGCTACTCCGCGGCCTTCGTGATGTCGCTGCCCGGCGTGATGGAGATGGCGCTCCTCTCGGATCGCGCGCCCGACGCCGGGGCCGCCGACGGGTTCGATACACGGGGCTTCCTGTACGTCGAGCTCCTCGGCCCGCGGAACCAGGCGGAGCTGCGCGACTACTTCGACGGCAGGACCGAGGACGCGTCGGTGCTGCGGCGCAACCACGTCAACGCCAACGTGCGGCAGACGATTCGGCGGGGCGAGCTGATCGCGCGCACGGGCAAGGCGCTGTACGTCGCCGGCCGCGGTGAGGCCGAGACGGGGGTGGGACGGCGCAGCGGGCTGCAGACGCTGGTGCTCTTCCAATGCCGGAATGAGAAGAGGACGCGCCTGGGCATCTGGTTCGGCGAGGACCCGCGGCCCGACACGGCGGTCGACGTGCTCGATGTGTCAGGAACGGTGGCGGACGAGCGCGAGCTGGCCCGCTTTCTTTCGCACTTCGATCCGTGCGGGACGTGACCAGCGTCGCCGCGCACCGTCAGCAGGCACACCTCATCCGGTACGGCCGCTCCAGTTTGCTCGGCGAGGGCCGCCTCGATGCGACGCAGTCCCTCGGCATACGCCTCGTCGGAGATAGCGCACAGCTCGGAGTTCATCGCCCGGTCCTTCACCTGCGCGAGCAGCGCTGCCAGCGGCGTGGTGAACGAACGCTTCGCCGTGCTTCGGGCGACGCGGCGGAACCCGGCTGCGGCGAAGAGGCGCTCGTGCTCGGCGTCGGAGAGGAAGTCGCGCGCATCCAGGCCCGCGCCTCGGGGAAGAAGCGGTAGATGCTGTGGCTCGGCATGCCCTCGGGCGAGATACCGACTGCACGCGCTCGAACGCGAGATTGGCGATGGCCTGGTTTCCCGTGCCGCAGCCGAGATCCAGCGCGCACACCGGCCCGCTGCGCTCGGCGAGGAACGCGGCCAGCTCGGGGTCCGGCTTCTTCTCACGGTAGGGCTGCCGGTCGTACGCCTCGGCGACCACGTCGTAGTCGATGCGCTGCGGCACGCGGCGAGTGTACCGCCGCTCAGCGCAGCCCCCGCCAGAACGCGCTGCGCGAGGCGATGTCGCTCAATGCATTGGCGAGCTCTTCGTCACCGCGGGCCGCTGCGGACACCTCCGCGAGCGACAGCATGCCGAGAAGCCGGTCCTCGCGATCGACGACGGGTACGTGCCGGCCTGGATCCTGCGCGAAGATGCGCAGCGCGCTCGTCAGCGGCTCGTCCTCGGTCGCGGCGAGCACGTCGGCATCGACGAGCTCGGCGACGCGTACCTCCGACGGCTGGCGATCTGGCATCACCACCCGGGTG
>FWPU01006946.1_pt1 | contig 21676 bp, 28 predicted proteins | sample 2228361 | NCBI WGS metagenome assembly FWPU01 (sample SAMEA103939777, study PRJEB20133) | metagenome
CTCTATTATGTGCCTTGAGACCATGTAAAAGACTGCCTTCGCTATGTCAAACTCCCTCTTGCCTTTTACATCTAATTGACTAAAATATTCAACTAACCTGAACCTATCCCATAGCTTCTTTAATACCAGATGCCCATACCTCCTTAACTCCCCCTCTGATATGGATGCTGTTATCTCTTTCTCCACCTCCTTTTGCACTGTTATGAGAGAGGCAAGTTTCCTGAAAGATGGTGAATTTATAAAGTCATCTAACCTGCCAAGACTAAAAAGATACTTATGCCTTCCTTTACCCTCGTCATCCCTGTAACCATCTACAACATAGACATAGGGAAATACCTTGAGCTGATTTGACTACTTTTAAGAACATAATTAATTATACACTGAGAACAATAAAAAGTCAACAAAAAAATAAATAGTAACACTCAAAAGTTATACAACAAAATTTGGAACTAAAAAATCAAAATCAAGTATTTTCAATAATTTATGAAACAAAAAAATCGATTTTTGAGGGTCGAAGTGATAAAGTCAGGAGATGCAACTTTACTGCACATTTAGTCCTCCTGAATTTTGCCAAGTCAAATACTTTTGCACATAGTTCTATCAACGATGCATCAAAACTCATTAGCTTGTTCTTAAACCTGAATCTCTTCTTACCAACAAATTCTCCATGGCATCTCCAGAGAAGCTGATAAAATACTCCTTGAAAAAGTTCCCATGGCCTATGTTCATTCGCATAGGCAAGGGTAGATCTCTTTGGAGCCTCTTTTATCCCAAGATGCCTTAATCTTCCAAGACAACTCTGAAGACCATTGCATATCTCCCTTAAAGAGTGTGCCTGCCCAAGCTGACAAAATAACATCGCTACAAACTGCCCCCAGCATGTAAACCCCTTTGCAGCATATTCAGCTTTTGTCTCCTTTACTACCTTCTCAAATTCTACCCTTGAAAAAAGTGATAGAATTTGGCTGAAAATACTGGTATACTTATTTATATACACCTCCGGTCTGGGTTCTTAATTTAACCATACTATCTATTCTACCCAGATCTGAGTTTCTATAAAAGTTATTTTGGACAAGAGTGTGGTATATTAATTATATATCGGTCCCTTACAGGGATCGAAAACAAAAGCAGGAGGTAGACCATGAACAGTTATGATTATGACTATCAGACGGTGAAGGGTTTTATTGTCTCCTCTATCTTCTGGGGTGTAGTCGGAATATTAATAGGTCTATGGATATCAGTTCAGATGTGGCATCCTCAGGCGAATCTGTCACCCTACTTTACTTTTGGAAGATTGAGAGTAGTGCACACAAATGGCCTTGCCTTTGGCCTCGGTGTAGGTGCCATATTCGGCATCTTCTATTACATTACGATGAGGCTCTGTAGAAGGCCATTGATTTTTCCAAAACTCGCCAGGTTTCATCTGTACCTGTTTAATATAGCGATAGCCCTTGCTGCGTTGAGTCTTTTTGCAGGCTATACCCAGTCTCTTGAATATGCAGAACTTGAGTGGCCCCTTGATATCGGGGTGGTGATATTATGGGTAATCTTCGGTATAAATATATTTGGAACGATTCTCAAAAGAAAAGAGGAGCAGATGTATATATCTCTCTGGTACATCATAGCAACACTCATAGCAGTGGCTATCCTCTATATCATTAATAATCTATCAATACCTGCGGGATTTCTTAAATCATATCACCTCTTTGCAGGTGTAAACAGTGCCAATGTTCAGTGGTGGTATGGACATAATGCTGTTGGATTTGTGTTCACAACACCGATCCTTGCCATGTTCTACTATTTTCTTCCAAAGTCAACAGGTCTTCCAATTTACAGTCATAGACTCTCGATAATCGCATTCTGGTCACTCATATTTTCATATCTCTGGACAGGGGCTCATCATCTTGTATATACACCATTGCCAGATTGGATTCAGACTCTGGCTATAGTGTTCACAATGTTTCTTATAGCACCTTCCTGGGGTTCTGTTGTGAATGGTTATTATACTGTGGGTCAAGACTGGGAGAGGGCAAAAAACAGTTATCTAACAAAGTTCTTTATACTTGGAATCACCTTTTATGGCCTTCAGACTGTTCAGGGACCCACACAGGGGTTGAGGATAGTGAGCCAGTTGATTCACTATACAGACTGGGTTCCAGGACATGTTCATATGGGAACGATGGGATGGGTAACGATGACAGTAGCTGCTTCAATTTATTATATTCTTCCCAAGATATATAATACAGAGATTTACAGTGTGAGGATTGCAAATGTCCACTTCTGGTTTGTCCTTATTGGCCAGCTCATTTTCTCAATCACAATGTGGATAACAGGTATCCAGCAGGGGGCCTTACAAAAGGCTACAAATCCGGATGGAAGCCTTAAATATACGATGGTCGAGATTATCTCCAAAAACTATCCATACTGGGAGATGAGAACCCTTGGCGGGATTATATTTACGGTGGGAATGCTCTTTTTCATTTACAATATCTATATGACTGCTCGCAGGGCTAAGTCCCCTGTGCAGGCTTAGGAGGTGAAAGATGGCTGGAATTCATGATACATTGCATAAAAAACCCGTAATTTTTGCCCTTCTGGCTACTTTAGCGGTTCTGGTTGGTACGATAGTAACAATGCTCTATCCAATGCTAAGGCCAGAGATGCATCCAAGACTCGAAAACCTCAAGCCATATACAGCACTCCAGCTTGCCGGTAGAGATATATACCAGAGGGAGGGATGTTTCTACTGTCATACCCAGACAGTGAGACCACTTAAGACCGAGGTCATGCGTTACGGTGAATACTCAAAGGCAGGAGAGTTTGCCTATGACCATCCATGTCTCTGGGGCTCAAAGAGGACAGGTCCTGATCTTGCCAGGATCGGTGGTAAGTATCCTGATGCATGGCACTACAGACATATGGAAAATCCAAGGGCATTCTTCAAGGAGTCCAATATGCCTTCTTATGCATTTCTAAAGGATAGAAAACTCGACCCTGCACAGGTTGAGGCACATATGAGGGCACTTGGTTTCCCTTATACAAAGGATGAGATAGATGCTCTAAGGGATAAGACAGAGATGGATGCAATAGTAGCTTATTTACAAGTGATAGGAACGGTTGTTAAGAAGGCGACTGTTGTTGCTGCGGCACCGGTAGTTACTGAAAGAGAACATATAGTAAATCCTCTTGCAGGTAAACCAGAGGCTATTGAAAAAGGTAAAAAACTCTATGAAATGCATTGTGCAGTTTGTCATGGCCCTGATGGAAAAGGTGACATAGGGCCAAGCCTTGCCGATGATGTCTTTTTCTATGTTCAGGGGGATCTGCCTGATGATGATTATTTTGAGGTCATAAATAATGGCACATTTCCCGGAATGGTCGAAGAGGGCCGTACTGCAAAGGGTGGGATGCCACCATATGCTCAGATATTGGGCAAGGATGATATCTGGTCGATTGTTGCATACATAAGAAATCTCCAAGAAAAGAAATAGGAGGTATTTATGGCAGAGGAACTTGATAGCTTAAAGGAATTTGAATCAGAGGAGACACTGAATAGGAAGATCCCCCTTGGATGGCTAATACTATTCTGGGGTTTGATACTCTGGGGTATATACTATTTTGTGTCTTATACACCAGGTATAAGCGGGTGGTCCCAGGAAAAGGCCCTGATGGAAGAGATTAAGAAGTAATGGAGGCGCTATGGATATAACGATGTTAGCAACTATAGGCTTTACGAGTCTTGCTGCCTTAGGGATACTATATCTTTTTCTCTCGATGAAGAAATGAGACTCTTAATTAATGATTTGTGTCTTAACCTTGGAGCATGAGATGACAAAGACCCTGTATCTTTTGTTTGGATCGAGCCTTGTGTTGGCCCTTGCTGTGACGATCATATATTATTACTCAAGAAAAAGGCACAAAAAGGTGGAGGAGCCCAAATATAGGATGCTCGATGACGATTAGGCGAATTGGGGCATGGAGATGGCTCTTTAAAGTACTCCATGCCCTGATACTTCTCGGAACACCATTTATTAAGATAGAAGGTCAGAGCGCTCTTAGATTTGACATACCCAGCCTCAGACTCTTTTTTTTTGGAAAGACAATTTGGATGGATGAGTTTTTTATAGTCCTTGTGGCAACCCTATTTCTTACCTTTTTCATTGTATTTGTTACAGTGGTATTTGGAAGGCTCTGGTGTGGATGGTTATGTCCTCAAACAGTGATTAATGATCTTACTGGATTTGTCGAGAAGGCTTTCCGGAGGGGAGTCTTATATAGATTGGTATCTTATGGGGCTATCTTCCTTATATGCCTTATAATAGCCGCCAATCTGGTATGGTATTTTGTATCGCCCTATGAATTTTTTTCAGATTTGCTGGCATCTCAATTAGGCAATGTTACATGGGGATTCTGGCTGATATTGACTCTTGTTCTCTTTTTGAATTTTACCCTTGTGAGGAGGAAATTCTGTGCTACTGTATGCCCTTATGCCCGGGCTCAGGGAATGCTTTATGACAGTAAGACCCTTATTATTGCCTTTGATACAAGAAGGCGGGATGAGTGTATGGACTGCAGGGCCTGTGTTCAGGTTTGCCCTGTTGGTATAGATATACGGAAGGGTGCAAATATTGCCTGTATTAATTGTGCTGAGTGTGTTGATAAATGCGGGGATATATTTAGAAAAAAGGGAAAGAAAGGTTTGATTAATTATTTCTGGGGCGAGCCAGGGTCTGAGAGGCGGATAATAAGGCAGAATTCTATTATTACAGGTGCTCTGATGATATTATCTCTTGTGTTCCTCTTTTATCTTACCGAAAGCCGTCAAGGCTTAGATGTAACTATAGTTCCTGATTATAATTTTGGGCCAAGGTTTAATCAAAGCGGTGAGTTAATCAATGCCTTTCTCGTTTCTGTAGAAAATAGACAGAAGGTTGATGATAGAATAGATGTAAAGACATCAGGTAAAACAAGGGTTAGCCCTGATCGCATTTATGCAAGGGCTGGTGAGCATCAAAGGATAAGGGTATTTGTTATCGCGAATGATGAAACAAACAGTATTAACCTGTCTTTTTTTTCATCAGTCCAAGATAAGACAATAACAAAAGAAATTACGTTACTAAAACCATGAAGATATTGGTCATCATTGTTACAGTTATAGGGTTTGTAGCAGTTATAGGCTCAGTGATAGTTGGGAAGATGATGTTTGACGGAAAGGTTATGGAACATCCCTATGAAGCGGGTCTAAGGTATGACGAGATTCAGAAGGCAAAGGCTCGGGTAAGGTTTGAGATACTGACTAATAAATTGCATAGAGGTGAAAACGATATTGTTTTTCTTTTGACGGATGTCTATGGTAGACCCATTCATGATTCATCGATAGTATTTATTATTAGCAGAGCATCGAGTACATTATATGACAGAAAATACCGTCCCCAGGTTATCGAACCCGGTAAGTTTTTGGTCAGGGCAAAATTCCCATTATATGGATACTGGGATGTAAAGGTAGAATTCATGATGGACTCAAAAAATCTAATGGTTGATAAGAGGATATTTATAGAATCGAGATAACATGTTAGAATTAAAAACCATCAAGGAGGTTAAGTATGAAAAAACTATTTACCCTTATTATTTGTTTCACAATCTTCTCATTTACCATTGTATCAGCACAGCAGACAAAAAATCCCTATGCTGGTAATCAGCAGGCAATAAAAGAAGGTGCCGAGATATTCAAAAAGAATTGCGAGGCATGTCATGGGCCTGGAGGAAAGGGAGATATCTGTCCTGACCTTACAAAGAAGAATAAAAAATATGGCAATTCTGATTCAGATTTATTTGCAACTATATCAAAAGGGAGGCCCGGAGGAATGCCGAACTGGGATACCTCTCTTGGCACTGACAGGATATGGAAGGTTGTAACATACATAAGGAGTATAGAAAAATGAAAAAAAGTATCTTTCCTTGCCTTATTTTTTTAGGCCTCTTTATTGTGTTGGGTTGTTCAAAAGAGAATCCCTATAATGGAAACTCCGATGCCATACGGGAGGGTGCGGTTATATATAAGAATAATTGTGAGAGGTGTCATGGTCCAGAAGGAAGAGGAGGAGTCTGTCCCAATCTTACTGATAAAAAATGGAAGTACGGTGGTTCTGATAAAGATGTATTCAAGTCTATATCAAATGGTACACCCGGGGGCATGCCTGCATGGAAGGGCATCATTGAAAAGGATGGAATATGGAAGATCATTGCTTATATCCGCACACTTGAAAAATGAGTGATGGATTCCAAGATAATTACTCCCATCCTACAGGTGCTTTTTTTTATTGCCTCAATATTTCTTTTTGCTTGCTCAACGGGAACAGATGCAGATATCTGTGATATTAATAAAGGTCCCTGTGTGAAAAGGATTGATAATATTGATGTGGTGCTCGATGTTCAACCAAAGCCTCTGCAAGCCTTCAGGCAGACGAGATTTGTTGTAGCGATTAATAATGTTCAGTTATCCTCTGATGAGTTGGTTCTTGACCTGACGATGCCAGGCATGTTTATGGGTAAGAACCAGATAATATTAAAGAGGATAGGTGAAGGTTCATACGAAGGGACAGGAATAATCCCGAGATGTCCCTCGGGCAGGACGCTCTGGCAGGCTGATGTATTCATACCACAGAAGGGAATGGTGAGTTTTAGATTCCATGTTAAATGACTCTATTTACATCCTCATGTTTAGCACAGGTCTCTTTGGTGGATTCGGTCACTGCACAGGCATGTGCGGACCTCTTATTGCCTCATATACGATTTCGATTCAGGCATCGCCTCTGGATAGGCTCAAGCCACATCTTATATATCACTCTGGAAGGATAATGAGTTATAGCCTTATTGGTGGTTTTATGGGTCTAACAGGTTCTTTTGTTTCCCTGTCAGGCACTGTTTATCTTATTCAATCAATTGCTATGGCGCTGGCAGGTATCATAATGATAATAATGGGTTTATCGATCCTCCAGGTCATGCCTTCTTTTTTTCGTGGATTTCTGTTTTTTAGAGAGGTCACAGTTTTGATAAAAAGGCTCTCTTTAGCAGGTGACATGGGACGACTATATCCTCTTGGACTTCTCAATGGTATCATTCCCTGTGGACTCTCCTATACTGCCTTCATTGCGGCAGGAGGTGCAGGCTCAGGTGAGGGCTCACCACATACAGGATTTATAAAGGGCATGCTGATGCTCCTTCTATTCGGTCTTGGCACAATGCCATCCCTCCTTATCCTGAGTCAGCTTGTATCAAAGGGGATAGGCATTCTCAGAAAGAGACTCTATGGTGTCGCAGGTTTATTCATGATCATCTCAGGGATTATATTTATTTACAGGGCATTTTTATCATTATGAAAAAGATCGAAACCGGGCACCAACTATATGAAAATCTTTTCCAGTATTGCAGTCATTGCCTTGGCGAGGTCAATCCTGAGGATGCCATCTATGATGAGGTCAATGGCAGGGAAGTGGTTTTCTGCTGCACTGGTTGTAATGCCATTTATAGGCTCATCCATGAGCAGGGACTCGATGAGTTTTATGAAAAGAGACTCGGCTGGAGGCCTGGCAGGCCAGAGATAAGGAAGGTAAGGGAAGAGGACTTCATGGATTACATAAAGGCGATTGGTGATAATGAGTTTGAATTGGAATTTATCCTTTCTGGTATCAGGTGTGCATCATGCATATGGCTCATTGAAAGGATTGTTAAAAGGATCAAGGGTGTTATTGATATAAGGGTCAATTATGCAACACACAGGGCAAGACTGAGGTGGGATCCTGAAAAGGTCGGATTGAGTGATATATTAAAGAAAATCTCCTCCCTGGGGTACACTCCAAGACCTGCCACGATTAAAGAAGGAGAGGAGGAATTAATAAGGGAAAAGAGGGACCTCCTTATAAGATTCGGGACATCCGCCTTCTTTTCGATGCAGTTAATGATATACACCACTGCCCTCTATGCCGGATATTTTCAGGGCATTGAGGAGGTTTACAGGAGGCTTTTTCAGTTCATAGCCTGGGCACTTGCCACGCCCGTGATGTTTTACTGTGGTTATCCCTTTTTGAAAAATGCTATAAGGGGATTTAAGAATAGGACCCTTAACATGGATGTCCTTATATACCTTGGTTCATTCAGTGCCTATGCATATAGCGTTGCCATTATAATATTGCCATTCACACCTTTTCAACAATTCGCAGAGTTATCAAAAAAGACAGAGGTGTATTTTGATACATCCTCGATGATCATAACCCTGATCCTCTTGGGCAGGTATATTGAGCAGGGTGCAAAGATAAGGGCATTTTCTGTTGTTCAGGCACTCCTCAGCCTTCAACCAGAGGAGGCAAGGCTTTTAAGGGGCTCAGAAGAGGTGATGGTAAATATCAATGAATTAAAGCCTGATGACAGGATAGTTGTCAAACCAGGAGAGAGGATACCTGTTGACGGTATCGTTATTGAAGGTTCCTCAGAGGTGGATGAATCGATGCTCACAGGAGAGTCAATGCCTGTTTTGAAAGAGAGTGATTCAGAGGTCTTTGCAGGAACCATCAATATAAATGGCAGGATAGTTATCAGGGTAGGGAGAGTTAGGGATACGGTCTTATCGAAAATAACAGAGGCAGTACTTGAGGCACAGTCAAAGAGGGCGAGGATTCAGGGACTTGCAGACAGGATTGTTGGATGGTTTGTCCCGTTCATAATCACTGTTTCGGTATTTACATTTATATACTGGGCATCTGTAGATCCTGCACGAGCCATTATGAATGCGGTATCGGTCCTCGTTATTGCCTGCCCCTGCGCACTTGGACTTGCAACCCCCCTTGCGGTTCTTACAGGCTCATCAGCCCTTTATTCATCCGGGATTATCATAAAAGAGGCAAATGTCATAGAGCAGGTTGCAAAGTCCGACACTATATGTATTGATAAGACAGGAACACTGACAGAAGGGAAACCTGTATTAAATGAGATAATCTGTTATGGCTATGAAAGGGATGAGTTACTCCTTATTGCGGCTTCAATAGAGCAGGCCTCAGAGCATGTTATCGCCAGGACAATTGCGGGTGAGTTAAGAGGTTCGCCTTTACAGGTTCGGGATTTTCAGTCCTTTCCAGGTCTCGGTGTTAAAGGTATTATAGACGGAATGGAGGTGGTGGCAGGTAATCTGAGATTTCTTTTGGATTCAGGTGTTGTCTTAAATGATGAACAGAGAGGGGATCACCGGAGATTATCAGATAAGGGATACACCGTTGTTGGTCTCTCTATTGATAGGGAACTAAAGGGATGGTTTGTCCTATCCGACAGGATAGCGAAAGGAGCGGTTGAGACTGTAAGAGAGTTGAAGAATCTTAAAAAGAACCTGATATTAATTACAGGTGACAATAAGAAAGTTGCAGAGGAGGTCGCAACGAAACTGGGTATAAAGGAGAGTTATTCAGAGGTCCTTCCTGTGGAAAAGGCAGAGATAATTAAGAAACTGGAAACTGAAGGGAAGAGGGTTATGATGGTTGGAGATGGGATAAATGATGCACCTGGCCTCACAGAGGCAGATGCCGGTATAGCAACAGGTGGTGCAACTGATATTGCGATGGAGAGTGCCGGGGCTGTGCTCATGAGGAATGATATAGGACTCTTATTACCTCTCATAAGGCTGTCGAAAAGGACCTTTTCCATAATAAAGCAAAACCTTTTCTGGGCATTCTCTTACAATTTAGTTGCCATACCCCTTGCTGTGTCAGGGAGGATTCATCCCGTAATATCTGCCCTATTAATGGCAATAAGCTCTCTTATAGTGGTGGGGAATTCTCTGAGGATAAGGAGGGGACAGTAATGTGGACGATATTCTTTCTTATATTCCTTGCCGTATTGCTTGGTCTTGGTGCATGGTTTTTGTTCCTCTGGGCAGTAAAGAGCGGTCAATTTGAGGATCCCGAAAGACCAAAATACAGGATGCTCGATGATGAGGTTGATGACAAAAAGAACCCCTGTTGATTGAGAGAGTGCCCAGGATGATTAAGGAGTCTTTATATTCGGCAGACCTTTTACATCACAAAGGATCTCACCATTTTCACAGCCAGCGCATTCAATCTGGATAACAGAGTGGCGTATTCCGTATCGGGATATCTCCTCTTCGATCTGTTTTCTTATCGTATCAGCCTCACTCAGTTTCTGATCAACAACCTTAACATGGGCAGAAAAGGCAGGTATGCCGTGACCAATGGACCAGATATGGACATCGTGAACATTGATTACCCCTGGCAATTTCAAGATTGAATCAACCAGTTCCTTAGGGTGAAGTCCCATCGGTGTGAACTCGAGGAATATCCAGAGAGATTCCTTTACAACGCGAAATCCGCCTGTTATTATTATGAAACCTATTAAAACACTCATGATGGGGTCTATCATGGTCCAGCCTGTAAAGGCAATTACGATTCCTGCAATAATGACACCAACTGAAGACAGGGTATCACCGAGGACATGAAGCCAGGCACTCCTTATGTTCAGGTCTTCACGATGACCTTTAAGCATAAGGGTCATCAAGAGATTTCCACCAAGACCTGCTATTGCAACAGATACCATGACAGGTGAGTTTATTTGAACAGGGTTAGAAAGTCTCTTGTAAGCCTCAAAGAATATGAAAAGGGCGATTATCACAAGGCTTACACCATTTATCACCGCAGCGAGAATCCCTATGCGATGATAGCCAAAAGTTGCCCTGTAGTCTGATTGCCTGCCCATGATAAGGAGGGCAAGCAGACTCAACGCAAGGGCAAAGGCATCTGTGAGAACATGCCCTGCGTCACTGATTAAGGCAAGGCTACCGCTCCATATACCGCCTATTAATTCTCCGGTAAATATAACAAGGGTTATCGTTAGACTGCCTGCGAGACCTTTGAAAGAAGAGGACATATTCAGAATGTTAATCCCTCTCTTTCAAGGAGCATCTCGGCAAGAAATGCCCCTGGCTTTATTTCAGCGTTACGAATGAGCTCAACCTTATCCAGTTCATAATGCCTTACGCAGGAAGCACAGATATAGACCTTTACATCAAAGTCCTCTGTGAGGGTCTTTAACAGGTCTGCAACAGGAGAAAACTCATCCTTTTTCTGCCAGGTCAATGTCTCCGCAAAGCCTTTCTTTGCAAGCAGAACGCCTTTATCCATTAAAAATATGTCAACGACAATATCCATTGCCCTCATGTTGGTAGCAAGCTGGAGTGCACCTGCCACCCTGTCAGGGTCATCGTATGAATGGGTAATAATAAAGACAAATTTCTTTTTTGCCATATTCTCCTCCTGTTTTTAATTTTTACAGTTTTTTATTTTAACATTTCAGAGATGCTATTTCTGTGATAAAATAAGCCTATGATTAATAGCCTTTCGCCTTATGGTTGTTAAAGATATGGAGAGGATAGTAACAGAACCGTGAAGTGATCATTGCAGAGATTAAAAGATACGGTGCGTCACCGAGATTAATAACCCTCCTTTCTTCATGTGGTGTAAGGGAACTTTATCCACCCCAGGAATCAGCCATTAGGGCAGGGCTTTTAAAAGCAGATGATTCCTTTGTTATTTCTGCACCAACTGCCTCCGGAAAGACCCTGATTGCTGAGATGGCAGCACTTCAGACAATAGAAAAAGGTGGAAAGGTAATATATCTCGTTCCATTAAGGGCACTTGCAAGGGAAAAGTTTGAAGATTTTTCCGGGAAATATAAACAGTTCGGGATAAAGGTTATGCAGAGCACCGGCGATTATGATAGTGCTGACCCATGGCTTTATAGTGCAGACCTGATAATATCAACGAATGAAAAGATGGACTCCCTTTTAAGACACCGTGCATCCTGGCTCAGGGAGATAGGGCTTGTTATAGCCGATGAGGTCCATCTCCTTGGAGACCCACACAGGGGTCCAACCCTTGAGATCGTCCTTACCAGGTTGAGATGGTTTAATCCTGAGTTAAGATTCATATCCCTCAGCGCCACCATACCAAATGCATTTGCTATATCCAGGTGGCTTGATGCAAGACTTATCGAGTCAGTATGGAGACCTGTGCCATTGAGGGAAGGTGTATTTTTTAATGATGCGACGATCTTTAATGACGGCACAGTGAAGTGGGTTGAAAGGGTGTGTGACATGGATGTGATAAACCTTGCCATTGAGACAATAAAAGAGGGCGGCCAGATCCTTGTGTTTCTCAATACGAGGAAGGCCACAGAGGCACTGGCAAAGAAGATAGCCAAATATCTTGCAAGATTTCTGTCTGATGATGACATGAAGTATCTTGCGGAACTTTCAGATGCAGTCATAAAGGCCTCTCCTGAGCCTACTCGCCTGTGCCGGCGACTCTCTGAGTATGTCCGTTACGGTGTTGCCTTTCATCATGCAGGGATAAATTCCTCGCAGAGGAGATTGATTGAAGACTCTTTCAAGGCAAACAGACTCAGGCTTATAGCATCCACAACGACCCTTGCCATGGGCCTGAATCTACCATGCAGAAGGGTTATCATAAGGGACTGGTGGAGATACGAAGCAGGTTTTGGCATGCAGCCCTTGCCTGTCATTGAGATAAAACAGATGTCAGGGAGGGCAGGACGGCCAGGGCTTGATGAGTTTGGTGAGGCGGTTTTAATAGCTAAGAATAAGAGAGACGAGAGATATATACTTGAGAAATACATCAAAGGCAGACCAGAGGATATAGAATCACAGATAGGGAGTGAATCCGCTTTGAGGACCCATGTCCTCTCGTCCATAGCTGGCCTGTTTACAAGAAACAGGTCCGAGTTGCTTGGTTTTATGAGAAGGACCTTTTATGCCCGTGAAGGAGATGTGGAAGTCCTGTCATTAATAATAGATGATATACTTGATTTCCTTATATCTGAGGAGATGATAGTGTCGGTGAGGGATGAATTAAAGACCACGAGGTTTGGTCAGAGGGTCTCGGAGTTATATATTGACCCGCTGACAGGTGTTGTGGTCAGGGATGCCCTTAAGATGTCTAAGGGAAGGAAAGAATTTTCACTTCTTCACATGATAGCCAGTACTCCTGATATGATATCCTTACCTTTAAGAAGAGGGGATATAAATGAGATGCTTGATGTTTTTAATGTCCATTCCGAGGATTTACTCATACCAAAGGACAGACTGTATCCCTCTGAAGAGGTTCTATCTCAGTTAAAGGTTGCTTCTGTTTTGATGCAATGGATACAGGAGAGCCCGGAAGAGAAGATAACAACCCATTTTGGCATTGGCCCTGGCGACTTGAGGACAATGATCGAGTTAGCTGACTGGCTCTTATATTCATCATTAGAGATTGGTAAAGTCTTTGGCATTGATGATGTGGGTAGGGCTTTAAGTATTCTAAGGGTAAGGGTCTCATATGGTATTAAGGAGGAACTCCTGCAGCTTGTTACACTGAAGGGTGTAGGAAGGGTGAGGGCGAGGAATCTTTACAATGCAGGATTTAAGACCCTCGGTGATATCAGAAAGGCATCGGTGGAAGAACTGGAGAAGGTACTCTCAATCGGAAGGGCCATTGCAGAAGATATCAAAAAACAGGTATCTTTTAAAACTCATACCTCATCTGAAAATAAAGATAGTCATTCTTATTGAGTTGTCCGAATCGTACTGACTCATTACCGCCAAAGATGTTTCCTCCGATGGCAATCCATATATGGTCTGAGAGGTTATATCTGATTTCAGGATTCAACATGAGTAGCCTGCCTCAAGGCTCAGGACTCCATCCAGTGCCCTTCCCTGAAGACTCATACCATATAGAGAAAGCTCTAAATAAAAGAGTATAAGTTTTTCTGGCATCAGAGCATTATCAGGCATAATCGAAGGTTGTCTATAGAAACCACGATAAAGATACAGAGATGTATCAAATCCTCCTATACTCTGGTATATCCTCAGTGCAACCTCAGTATTTTCAAAGGTCTTCTCTGGCTTCTTCTCCTCATGTTTTGTTATGGAGGGCATGGGGTCATACATCCAGAACCTTTTTGGATCAGGAAAATTATTGGGTTCAAAGAATGGGATAATAACGAGTTCAAAAGATGCGAAGTCTGGATAGATACCGATCTTAACTCCATCAATCCCTTTTTTGAGATACTCCAGAGGCCTTCCCGAAAAAAACGCCTCATAGTCCTTTGGGAAGAGATCATTTATAAAGATTAAATCTCCAAGTCCCCATGTAATGACTTGCCTTCCAATGCGTACATCCCATTTTGTTGCTGTGTAATCAGCATAGCCTTCTCGCAATTCAATTTCATCCTCTTCATCAATATGATCATAAGATAGATCGGTCTTAATAAATAGTCTGAGAGGTTCCTTTGAAGCATCTAATTTAAGTTGAAGCCTCTCCTCTGCCCATTTGAAATCACCGCTGTTTGGATTTTTCTTTGTACTCATGGAGTGGTTTGCCTGAAGAAAGCCATGGATGGAGATATCAGAGGCACTGAGATTGCTCGACATTACTGTGATTATAAATATAATATGAATTATGGCACCACAGACAGAAGAGAAGAAAGAAGAGATCTTATACAGGGCAGACCCTTTAACATTTATCTTCCGTGAACTGGACCTAATCCGTGCTGAGATACGTGAGTTCAAATCAGATACAAAGGAAGAATTCAACAATATCCATAAGCGTATTGAGGAGACTAACAGGCGGCTTGATAACTTTATAGTTGATGTCAATAATCGGTTTGAGAGTGTCAACAAAAGGTTTGATGATGTCAACAAGAGGTTTGATTCTATGAATGATAGTATCAATAAACGCTTTGATGATGTCCATAAACGCCTCGATAGATTGTATCTCATTGTAATCATGAACCTCCTTGGTATTGTTGCCTTTCTGATAAAGGAATTCTTCTTTTAGGATTTATTCAATCCACCTTTTAGGAGGTTGCTTGAGAAATCTCTCAGAAAAAAGGCTATCTTCAATGCCTGTATTGTAGTCCACTTTTGTGAATACAACCTCTGTCTTGTGTCCGCTCTGGATGTTTTTCATTGTTCTTTTTGTAACTGTCGGGAATCCTTTTATATCCTGTACTTCATCTGCTGTGAATACCTTATAAAGCTCGCCTTTTCTGTCATAGTACTCTTCCTTTAAAGGCAGGTAATTAGCCTTATCAACCCATGAGAGTTTGTAGCTGTAATCCACATCTTTTGCCTTTGGTGTGCTCTTTATTACATAGCAATCCTTTTCTCCAAGCCTTTCTTCCCTTAAAATCTCATGGATATCATCCTCGACATCCCTTCCAGAGACATCCTCATAGGTAAAATCAGAACCAACAAAACTTGAGTGTTTATCCTGTGCGGCAATCCTTCTCACCATATTTATGGCTGGAACAAAGAGCCATCTATCATCGTCTTTTACAGGATACTTAAAGACCATGAATGTCATACCCCTCACATCAGGTGGCTGATGAAAGTAGATGAAGTATTTCTGGTTTCCTCCTGTATCACCATAGTTTTTTCTCAGCATCGTGAGTTCCCTTATCCGTTCCTCACCGCCCTTGCTTATGAGTTTCATTACAACTCTTACTTTGATGTCCTTTCCCTGATAGAGAAATGCAGCCTGTGATCTTTTCATAACCTCATCCGCTGTGATGGCATAGACATTTAGAGGCAGTAGCATCATAATTAAGACAATCAGGTATCTCATCGTTCAATACCTCCCTTGAATACCATGATTATTTTACTTTCAATAATACTCCCTTAAATGTTCCTATAATTGCTGGCAGAAATATCAGAGTGGATATCCCTGCAAAGAAAGACAGGGAACCAAAAAAGAGTCCTACTGTCACATACGGTGTCAGGGTTGCAAATACCATTGGAAGAAATCCAAGTCCTATAACCAGAGCATTTCTGAATATTGCGAGTGCAGGCTCTCCTCCCATTGTCCATTGCATTGAGGACTCTAAATCCTTTGTCTCTTTAAATCTTTCTCTGAACCTGTGTCCGAAATGAATAGCAAAATCAACACCCAGTCCAAGGGCAAGGGTCGAGCATACCGCTATTGGCATGTCGTATTCCTTGCCTCCAAAGCCGATTAATCCATAACTGAACAGAACCGAAAATCCGAGTGGAAGCATTCCGGCAAGACCCCACCAGAATGAGCGGAACTGGATAATAAGTAGAATAAATATTATCCACCATGAGCCAACAGTTGCCTTGAGCATCCCTGTGACCATGAGTTTCTGCCATGTGATATTTAAATAAGGAAGCCCTGACCATTCCATTTCTATGCCATGAGGAAGAGGATTAGCCCTAACATAATCTTCCACATACTTTACAACATCTGCCATATCTTTATTGTCACCTGATTTTAACTGCACCCATATGTTGGCATTTCTGAAATTATAGTCAACAAAGTTGTCAAGTTCCTTAGGAGATGAAGACATGAGGAAGAGGAAGAGGAAGAGATATTGCCCTATGGTGGTTTTATCAGCAGGAACAGTCTCATAGGCTTTGTCCTCATTGTGCAGAACATAGTTCACTCTCTTTACGATATCTGCAGGAGATGTGGTTTTTCCAACAAGGGGATTATTTATAAGATAATCTTGCAGTCTATCAATATACATCATCACATCAGGTCTCTTTATATCTTCCTCTGAAGAGCCTTTAAAAACAAGATAGGAGATGTATGTTCCACCAATCAGTTTATTAAGTTCATTATCTGCAATTCGTATCTCGTGATGTTTCTTGAACCATTTTACAGGATTGTCATTCACAACAAGTTTTGTAACACCATATGTGGCAATAAAAATTAATAGTGCCATTACAGTAACAACCATTTTGCTTTTTTCGATGGAGAATCTCCCAACTCTTCCTAATATGAGGCTACCCTCTTTTTCTGATTGAACAGGTCTTTTCTCTTTTATGAGCATTAATGCTGCAGGTATAAAGGTCATGGTGAGAAGCCATGCGATCATAATGCCTGATGCTACAAATAAACCAAATACCCTTACAGGCGGTATATCAGCAAGTGCAAGCATTCCAAAACCCACTGCAGTAGTAATGGATGTAAAAAGCATCGGTTTACAGAGTTCATCATAGACTTGTAGTATTGTCTTTTTCCTGTCCTTGAGTCTTGGCAGTTTCTCCCTGAAATCGCTCAGGATATGGATGCTGTCGCATATAGCAATCGGCATCAAAAAGACAGGTATCATGGAAGACATGATATGAACAGTAAATCCAAGACCTATCATCGCTCCCATTGTCCAGATGACAGAAAGCATTGCAACTATCATCGGAGGAATAATAAGGGAAAGTCTTCTGAATATAATGAAAAGAACTATCATTAAAAAGCCTCCAGCAATTGGTGCAACAACAGCCATCTGGACAAACATCTCGTGACCGAAGGTATCCTCTGCAATAGGAAGTCCAGCCATATAATATTTTTCTGGACCTTTTTCTTTTTGATAAATCGCCTTTATCTCTTCTCCCACTTTATATGCAATATCCTTGCTCTTTACTGGCACATAGATTACTGCAGCCCTTTCATCAGAAGACACAAGTCTATCCATAAAGAGCGGGTTGTTAATGATTTCTTTTTTGAGCCTTTCGATATCCGTCTCTCCATCCGGCACATCCATCACTGGAGGTCTTACATAGAGTATTCCATTTTTTCCCACAACATTGTCTGTTACACTGAGACTCACTACATCTTCCGAGATAACCCCTTTTATTTTAAGGATTTCATCTGTAATCCGCTTGATTCTTTCAAGGGTATCTTTATGGAATATCCCGTCTTCTCTAACTATTCCAAGCACAATCATCTCATGGATGTTAAAATGACTTTTTATGTTTTTATGAAAGATCCTTACAGGTTCATCTTCTCTGAGCATATTTTCAGGGTCTGTGTCTATTTTTATCTTTGGAAACTGAATAGCAAATAAAAAGGTTAGAATGGTTGTAAGCAATATCACAATCTTGGGCTTGTTAATGGAAAATTCAATAAGTCTCATTGTCAACCTTTTCATAAGACCTCCGTATAAGTTCTATATAATGTGGAAACTTTCTTTGAGATACCTCACCGCTGTTTTGAGAGATATCCGCACATATGCCTTATAGCAACATGGACCGGTAAGATCAGTAATTGCTTTCATAACCTGTGTTACAGCCTCCATTGTTAACATCTGTTCCTTATCAGTTCCACACATTTTCCTGCAACATTCGTCTTCACATAATGGACATTTTAAAAGGTCAGGTTCATGTCAGCCTGTATGACCACATCTTTGTAATAAGTGGCAGGGTCTGCAACCCTCACACCATCAAGCAGATCAGATGGAGTCATCTCAAACAGTGAGAGATTCAATGGGCATGCGAGGACTTGGGCACCTTCAGCAATCAGCATTATGAAGAGGTCTTCAACTGTGGGCAACTCCATCTCCTCCATCTTCTTCAACACCCTTTTACCAAACTCTTCTGGCTCATCAGGAAGACATTTGAGATTATTCACCTTTTCTTTATGTAGGGCATTGATTCCCCTTGAGCCAAAGAATATCGTGACCTTAGAGCCTTCTCTCAAAAGACTCAGCGCAGTCATGAGGGCATTGTAAACCTGACACATCTCATCATGAAAACACATAATAGAGACATTCTTTGTTATCTTTGCCATTTTAACCTCCTATGGCAGATTGCTCAGACCATGCCTTATCTTCCAGAGGTAGTATCTCTCAAAGGCTGATTTTAACCATCTGTATTGAATGCCTTCTTTAAAGACAGCCTCCTGCCTTGGTGGAAGCACAGGCTTTGCCTTCATATATAGAGCAGTATCACCCATATCCATAAGGCATACGGCTTCCATCTCCTCTGGTTCTGGAATCCTTTCATTCTTTATCTCTGATGCAATGGTCATTGCTACTGTTTTTGCCATCCTTACAGTCATATAACCTGTCTTTGGGACACCTGTTGGAACAGGTGTTGGCTCTGGTGGTGCTATGGCTATTGCAACACCAGCAGAAAAGATATTCTTATATTTCATATGCCTGCAGGATTTATCGACAGGTATGAATCCCCTGGGATTTCCAATAGGTGAAACAGCAGGAACGCCCTTCATCGGTGGTGCGAGCATACATAGTCTATAGGGAAGTTTAATGCCATCCCTGAGTCTTATCTCACCTGGTGTTATCTCCTCGACTGATTGATTCACCATAAACTTAATATCCCTCTTTGCGAACTCATCCTCCATAAGCCTCTTTGAATTCCTTAGTCCGCCTATTCCAAAGTGTCCTATATATGGTTCAGAGGTGATAAAGGTCACTGGAACCCTGTGTCTTATCTTCCTTTTCCTTAATTCATGATCTAATTCAAAGAGATATTCATAGGCAGGTCCAAAACAACTCACTCCCTGAACAGCACCAACAACAACAGGACCGGGTTCTTCAATGAATCTCTGCCATGACTGGTAGGTCTTTTCTGCCTGTGGAAGTGTGAATATACAGTCTGTATAGCCCTTTTCAGGTCCCAGTCCAGGGACCTCTTCAAAGGCGAGATATGCACCTGTTGCTATAACAAGATAGTCATATGTGAGTTCCATCTTCGTTGTAAAGACCTTTGCTCTTTCAGGATCCAGCTCTTTTACTGGTTCATGGATGAAGTCTATTTTTTTTTCTTTTGAGAATCTCTTTAACTGGAAGTGTGATATCCTCTCTTTTCCTCCATCCAAAGGATAGCCATGGAAGGGATGGAATGAAGACAAAGATATCCTCATCAGATATAACTGTAATCTCTGCCTTTTTTCTGAGAAGTCTTTTTAGTTCAAAGGCTGAGGTGAGGCCACCAAATGAACCACCAAGTATGAGGATCCTCGCCATCGTTACCTCCTGTATTTTGTTTTAAAACATCCCGATCACCTTATCATCTTCAGCCATGAGATCGATGAGGCTATCATAGTCAATCCTTTGGGCATCCTTGAGGATCTCATTATCTTTTAAGCCTCTGAGTTTCATGTCTTCCTCGAGTATATAAACCTTTCCACAGAATCCTTCGAATCTCTCTTTTTGTGCAAAATAAACACCATTCTGCAGCAATACCATATCTCCAGCCATATCCCTTGCGAGTCTGAATCCCCTTCTGCCCTCAGGCGTATCTGGTGAACTCTTTATTATCACAAGCATCTTTACCTCCTAAAATATCATCGTGAGATCCGCTGTCTTTATGAATTCTGCTATCTCGTGGCTATTTATTATCTTTACACCTTCAATGATTTCTTCAGGTTCTGTATATTCATCTTTCAGGGATCCCTTATCAAGGTAAACCTCGACACCCATGTCAATGCAGTCCCTTATTCCCTCCTCGATACTCGAAAACGGCGTCGTTGAATTATCCTGTCCTTTCTTTGCTGAGAGTACTCCACCATCCATGAGCAGGAGTTTGACCGAGACATCCTCTGTTATACCACCAAGGGCATGCCTTATTGCCTCTGAGGCATCAACTGTACCATAGGGGGGTCTTCTGAGGATTATACTTATAGTCATGATTTCCTCCTATGAACCCATGCTTAAAAATATTGGCTTTGCCTTAATCACATTGTAAAGCCCTTTTAAAGAACTCATCTCTCCACCTTCGACAGCATCCTCTGCCGCAAGACCGCGGCTCTGCATGCATCCAGTTCATATATCTACCTTGAGTCCTCTTGAAACAAGTTCTTCGAGGGTATTGAGAGATTTTGGTAATTGTCCTTTGACAATCGAAAAGACTCCATCTCCAGAAGCAACGAGTCTTACCCTGTGACCTTTTCTGAGTGCTGCATCTGCAATTTTAAAGAATGTGTGAGTGTTTTCATAACTGTAAGGTGTGGTTGTAAGGAATACAACTATTTCTTTCTCCATGTTACCTCCTCCTTTCTCCGGGATATTTCCCTTTCTTTGTTACAGGACAGCACGCTGGTGCTGGTAATTCCTCGATGTAGTCCTTTTTAAGTATTTCGAGTATATCAGGTATTATGGGGTCTTTAAGAAAATAGCACCTGAGTCTTCCATCCATGTAGTAGTCTATAATCCCGTGTGTCCTTAATATCGCCAGGTGCTGTGAGACATTTGGCTGGCTTATCTCGAGGAACTCCTCAAAATCACTCACGCACTTGACACCCTTCATCAATTCCTCGAGTATCCTGATCCTTACAGGATGGGCTATTACCCTTAAAAGCTCGACCCTCTGTCCTAATGTCCTCATACTATATCCTTAGATAAAAATATAATAATATTTGAATATTTTGTCAAGCCTCCGCATTTTCTCAAAAATAATCTCTTCGAAAGAGTACTGTTTCCTCATTTTTGGGATGAATATCTTGAGGTGAAGAATAATGGGAATTCTCAGGTTAAACAGGAAGGAAAAGATGCTGATGGAATGGTATGAAAGAATATAAGGATACCTTGAAGGTGGAATAATATTCGAGGGATGGATGATTTTTCATGTATTAATTTTTTTGATGAATGCCCATTTAAGGGATGATTTTTAGTGCTTTATTGATATAATTAAAATTATGAAGAAAATGCTGCAACTTTGTGGAGTCATGCATCTGACCTTCTTTCTATTTTTTATCCCTTCCATGATTTATGGATAGTGTAACCTATTTTCTGTAAATTTCGGATAGGGTATAATCCTCAATGGTTTAAACAAACTAAAGAAAGGAGGATCATACCCTATGAA
>FWPU01001379.1_pt1 | contig 21669 bp, 14 predicted proteins | sample 2228361 | NCBI WGS metagenome assembly FWPU01 (sample SAMEA103939777, study PRJEB20133) | metagenome
CTGGTTTTTTCCCCGCTCCTGGTGATTCCCGCCTCTATCTCGTCTATCCAAAGCACGCAAGGTGCGGCCGCCTCGACCGTCTTTATGGCCCTTCGAAAGACCTCCTCCGGGCTTCCTAAAGCGCCGCTGTAAACCTGATTGAGCTCCAGTCTCAAGAGCGGAAGCCCCCAGGCGGTAGCCACGGCCTTGGCGCAAAGGCTCTTTCCACACCCGCTTATCCCCATGATCAGGACACCCTTCGGGGTATCAAGCCCAAACTCCTTCGCCCTGGAGGAAAAAGCCAGGGACCTTGTCTCGAGCCATTCCTTCAAGTTTTCAAGACCGCCAATTTCATCAAGGCCGATACGGGTTCTGACGAACTCAAGAGTCCCGGACTTTCTGATAAGCTGTGCCTTCTCTTCGAGTAAAGCCTCAACTACCCCCTCATCCACTTTCTCTCTACCCAGAAAGGTCCTTCTAAGTGCCAACTCCATCTCCGTAGCTCCAAGGCCCAGCATGGCCCGAATGCATTTTTCTCTAAGCTCCTGGTCGAGCGCGTCCGGAGGACTGTCAAACATGGAGTTCATCGCCGAGTCAAAAATCACCGCGGCCTCGTCTACGTCCGGAAGTCCCACGTCGACCACGGTTACCTCTCTCTCCAGCTCGTTGGGAAGGGTTAACAACGGAGCGAGTATAAAAAGGGTCTTATTCATTTTTCTAAGCGCCTGGTAAACATCTTTCAACCTTCTAATCAGCCTCGGGTCATTCAGAAAAAAATGGAGGTCTTTGAAGAGATAAAACCCGCTTTCCCGGTTATCTATGACCTTCTCCAGCGCCTGGATAACGTCCCTTGAACCCTCCATCTCCCCTGTTCCGTCTCTCATTCCATCGGTACAGGACCAGGTGTAAAACTTCGGGGTATCGCTAAAAAGCCTGTTTCCGATAAGCCTTAAATTATTCTCGACGCGCTCTTCTTCCCAGGAGATAAGGTAGAGAAGTGGATAACCGGCAGTGATAAGTCTCTCGATTGCTTCGGTTGGAAACGCCATGTTTTAAATAGTGAAGAATGATGAATGAAGAGTTAAGAATTTATGAGAAATTCAATTCTTCACTCTTCACTCTAAACTCTTAACTCTAAACTCCCGTAGTCGTTGCCCTTCTGGGGTGTTCCTTTCTCCAGCGGAGTTTATTAAGCGCATTCACATAGGCCTTGGCGCTTGCTACAACCACGTCCGTATTAGCGCCTTGTCCTTGAGAAAATATTCCGTCCTCTTCTACCCTTACCGTAACCTCACCCTGAGCATCCGTACCTCCGGTAATCGCCGCCACGACGTAGCTTTGAAGGTTGGGGGTCATTCCGGTTGCCTTGGATATAGCTTTATAAACGGCGTCCACCGGGCCGCTGCCATGCTCTGATACAGTTACCTCATGCCCGTCGATGGAGAGCTTTACCGTGGCCACAGGGCGCATATCCGTACCGCTCGAGAAGTTGACGGAAATGATTTTATAAAAGTCTGAGGAGCGAAGAAACTCATCGCTGATTAAAGCCTCTATATCCTCGTCGAATACGTATTTCTTCTTGTCGGAGAGGTCCTTGAACTTTTTGAAAGCGGTCTCGAAGTCCTTATCGCTCAAGAAATAGCCAAACTCCTCGAGCCTTTTCCTGAATGCGTGACGGCCGGAGTGCTTTCCCAGGATTATTTTGTTTGAGGGGATGCCCACCTCTTCTGGCGTCATAATCTCATAAGTAATTCTTTCCTTGAGCACCCCATCCTGGTGAATCCCTGCTTCGTGTGCAAATGCATTCGCCCCTACTATGGCCTTGTTCGGCTGGACGTTTACCCCGGTTACCTGAGATACTAGCCTGCTGGTGGGATATATCTGCTCCGTCACTATCCTAGTTTTATAAGGATTGCGGTCGTTTCTTACCTTCAGGGCCATGACTATCTCTTCAAGAGAAGCATTTCCGGCCCTCTCTCCAAGGCCGTTGATGGTGCACTCGACCTGCCTGGCACCTTCCCTGATGGCGGCAATCGAATTAGCCACTGCCAGTCCTAAATCGTTGTGGCAGTGAACGCTCAGGGTGACATTGTCAAGACCGGGGACCCTTTCCTTCAAGGTCCTGATTATGTAGGTAAACTCCTCCGGTACCGTGTACCCGACCGTATCCGGGATGTTGATGGTAGTGGCGCCTGCCCTGATCGCTATATCCACCGCCCGGCAAAGGTAATCAATGTCCGTTCGAGTGGCATCCTCACAGGAAAACTCTACGTTATCGACATAGTGCTTGGCGTGTTTCACCGAGGCGCTGATGATTTCCAACACCTCGTCCCTGTTTTTCTTAAGCTTGTGCTGTAGGTGAATATCGGATGTGGCGATGAAAGTGTGGATTCTCGGGTTTTCGGCCCCCTTTATCGCCTCCCAGCCTCTATCTATATCCACGAAATTAGCCCGGCATAGACCGGCTATCTCACAGCCCCTTATTTTTTCGGCAATGAGTTTTACCGACTGAAAATCCCCCTCCGATGAGATCGGAAAACCGGCCTCGATGATATCAACTCCCAATCTCTCGAGCTGATGGGCAACCCTCAGCTTCTCTTCCGCTGTCATGCCGCAGCCAGGTGCCTGCTCCCCGTCTCTCAAAGTAGTATCAAATATCTTGATGTAATTACCACTCATTTCTTGCTCTCCTCCCTTTCTAAACACGCCCAACTTATTCTAAGTCTTTAAAAATTGTTTGTCAATTTTGGAAAGGACAGTAGTACCAGGCTTGGTTTATTGGTCAGCGTCGGGACAGGCGCTGCCTTCTACCGATAAATTCCCTCTACTGTCATTCTGAGCACACCTCATGTCATTTCGACCCCGTGAGATAACTTCACCCTATGGGATGTTTACTATCCCACGGGGTCATATCTCATGGGGGAGAAATCTTAGCTTTCTAAAACACACCTTTTCTCGGTCCTTATATCACATTAACCAGTAATAAGAAAAAGGAGTGTCCCTTCTCCATTTACCCGTAAAAATTACGATGTTGGATTATTACAAATGATATGGGAAAATTGTAGATGACAGGGAAAAGGAAAGTTTAAAGATTATTGAGGTGGAGTGACATGGAAAACCAATCAAAGATTGATATACCCTACTCTAAAATAGAAGAATTTTGTCAAAAATGGGAAATAGTGGAGTTTTCACTATTTGGCTCTGCGCTTCGGGATGACTTTCGCCCGGACAGCGACGTTGATGTTTTAGTTACCTTCGCTCCACAGGCAGAAGTTACCTTCTCTGACCTTATAAACATGGAAGAAGAGCTTCGCGATATATTCGGGCGAGAAGTAGACCTGATAGAAAGAAAATCCATTGAGAAAAGCGAAAATTATATCCGTAGAAAACACATTCTTAATTCCCTAGAGGTTATCTATGTGGCGAGATGACGCGTATCTTCTCGATATTCTTATTGCAGCAAAACGCGCAAAGGAATTTGCAACAGACCTAACCTGGGAAGAGTTTCAAAAAAGCGATTTGCATCAAAACGCCATAATGAGGACTCTCGAGATAATAGGTGAAGCCGCCCGTAGAGTTTCCGAAGAATTTAAAGCCGCTCATCCTGAGATGCCCTGGAAAGAAATGGTCGGAATGAGGAATAGGTTAATTCACGAGTATTTCAGTATAGATGTTGAAAAGGTTTGGGACGCCGTTCAAAACGATATTCCAGTTCTTATTACACTAGTCGAGCCGCTTGTTCCTCCAGAGGAAGAAGCATGAGAAAACCCCTTCGTAATATAGGCATTCAGGAACACCATTAAGCTTAAATTCTTTCAGGAATGTAAAAAATCGACCAGGAGGATCCTACGGGGTTGGTCTTGAATTACGAGGTTACCTTTTATTTATTCCGTCTTCCTCTTGCCATTCACGATTCAAGACCCCCTTTAACCTCCTTTTAAGGAAAAAGGATCGTTCCTTCTTCATCCCTGAATTCACAACACAAGAATTGACTCCGGATTTTCGTATTTCCTCCCGTATTTCTCTCACTCATTCACTTACTTACTCAGACTTCTTCTGGTTGACAGAAGTCTATAGGATGACATAATTTGCTACAGATAGCTTCTACCCGACCTGTAGCTGAGGCACTAAAATGGCTCCAATTAAGCCTGACGACATTCTTCGAGGCTCTTTTTGGCCAGAAAGGGTCAGAGTTATTTCAGTTAAATCTATCGGGGAAAATCAGGTTAAAATCGAGGCTGTAGGGCTTGAGACACAAAGATTTTATAATCCTATTCTTTCTCTGGAAGATGTAAAAACCGTTGAAGTCATAGAAGAAAGACCATTTCAATTCACCGGGGATGGGGAGTCTCTTTTTCTCTACCTCGAATCACATCGAATACGAAACGCATTTCAATTCGACCCACTCTATGCAGTAAATGTTTCTCAGATTGACCCTTTGCCTCATCAGATTGAAGCTATCTATCATTACATAATGCCAAACCCTCGTATCCGATTTTTGCTGGCCGATGACCCTGGCGCTGGAAAAACTATTATGTCAGGTCTTCTTCTTAAGGAGCTAAAATATCGCGGACTTGTGGAGAGAACGCTTATCGTTGTTCCGGGACATCTCAAAGACCAATGGGTAAGAGAAATGAAAGAGAAGTTTCAAGAGAATTTCAGAGTCGTAGACCGGGACACGATGAGTGCATCTTGGGGGCAGAATGCCTTTACCGATGGAAACCAGATAATAGTATCCATGGATTTTGCTAAGCAGGATGATGTGATGTTGGCCCTCAAAGATTCAAAATGGGACTTCTGTATAGTAGATGAAGCGCACAAGATGTCTGCATATAAATATGGGGAAAAGATTAGCAAAACCCAGCGCTACACCTTTGGAGAACTACTTTCCCCTATTACCAATTGCCTGCTTTTCCTGACTGCAACTCCCCATCGAGGAGACCCGGAAAACTTTCGGCTGTTACTGGACCTCCTGGAACCAGGCTTCTTCGCTAACACCTCAATGCTTTCCCAATCCATTCAAAACCAAGATAACCCTCTTTTCTTGAGGAGGCTCAAGGAAGACTTAAAAGATTTCGAAGGTGCTCCTATCTTCCCTCCAAGAAAGGTGGAATCGATTAAGTATTATCTGTCTGATGATGAGAAGAAGCTTTACAACGCGGTTACTGAGTATGTAGAAAAGCACTTCAACAAAGCTCTAGAAAAAGAAAAACGCAATGTCACCTTTGCCCTTACCATATTGCAGCGGCGCCTTGCTTCAAGTGTCCGTGCTGTGAGAAAATCCTTAGAGCGCAGATATGAACGGCTAAATGAACTCTACAAAAAAGGGAGGCTCGTTCAAGAAGAGGGATACGATGAAGAGTATATCGAGGATTTGGAGGAAAAGGAGAGGTGGAAGAAGGAAGAAGAATTACTCGAAAAGCTCACCTCCGCAGAGACGTTGGAGGAACTCAAACAGGAGATAGAAAAACTTGAGGAACTCGTGGTCATTGCTAAAGAGGTTGAGAAAAAAGAGATAGAAACCAAGCTCAGCGAACTTAGAAGGGTAATGGATGCTGAAAAGCTTCAGCAATCGGGGACAAAGTTACTTATCTTTACAGAATCCAAAGAGACCCTGGATTATTTAGTAGAGAAACTCAGAAAGTGGCGCTACTCGGTTACATTTATTCACGGTGGAATGAATCTTGACCAGAGGATTAAGGCTGAGAACGATTTCAGGAATCAAGCCCAGATTATGGTATCAACAGAGGCAGGTGGAGAAGGTATAAACCTGCAGTTCTGCTGGCTTATGGTCAACTATGACATCCCTTGGAATCCAAATCGCTTAGAGCAGAGGATGGGTAGAGTCCATCGCTACAAGCAACGGCATGAGGGTCATATATATAACATGGTGGCAATGGATACAAGGGAGGGCCGCATCTTACAAAAACTATTCGAGAAACTGGCTACCATTCGAGAACACTTGGGATCAGATAGGGTCTTTGATGTAATTGGTGAGGTTCTGGTGGGTAAAAGTCTAAAGGACTTAATCGTAGATGCCATTTCAAACAGACGGACTATGGAAGACATTTTAAAGGATTTTGAAAGAATTCCTGATGAGGTTGCTATTAAAAAAGTAAAAGAAGCAAGCCTAGAAGCCTTGGCTACGCGACATATCGATTTGACAAGAATCTTAGGTGAACAGAGAACAGCCAAGGAGAATAGACTTGTTCCAGAATACATAGAGGAGTTTTTCAAAAGGAGTGCTAAGGTGCTAAACATCAAGGCTGAGACAAGGCATGATGGTTTCTGGCACGTAGCTTCTGTGCCTTTTGAGATCCGTAATCAGCCCTATGAATTCAAGACAAAGTATGGCGAGGTTCAAAGAGAATACAGCAGGGTTTCTTTTGACAAGGAAAAGGCTTTCGAAGGGCAGGCTGAATTTGTGGCAATGGGTCATCCACTTTTAGAGTCAATTGTAAGTGCTATTTTAGCCCGTTATGGCTCGGTGGCGGATGAAGGCGCCACTTTTATAGATACTGAAGGCAAAAAGAACGGCATTCTTTGGTTTTTCCAAGCGGAGATAAAAGACGGGAAAAATGAGATTGCCGGTAAACGATTATTTACTGTCTATCAGGAATTGAACGACAAATCATTATTATTTGTCAATCCTGCCATTCTTTGGGATTTAAAACCAAATAACCGTGGTTCGGATTTCGGGATTCGGGAAGGAGATGAAAAATCGAATCCCGAACCACTAATCCCGAACCCCGACGCAGATGCAATCGTATCTTTTGTCATAAGTAATGGACTTGAAAATTATAAAAAGGAACTCCTTGAGAGACGCCTGAGGGACGCTGAAATAAAAAGGAAGTACGGGATTCGCTCTCTTGAGTCAATGATTCTTGATTCAGATGCCAAGATTTCTGAATATGAAACGAGAAGAATGAAGGGTGAAAACATACCCGAGGCCACGATTCAAAATGAGGTAAGGAAAAAGGAAGACTTAGAACGCAAAAGGGAGCGCCTGCTCAAAGAAATCGATGCCGAAATTCATCTCTATCCTACTGAACCAAAAATCATTGGCGGTGTTAGAGTGATGCCTGGTAAGGTGCGGGGAGAAATGATTGCTGACGAGGAAATCGAGCAGATTGGAATGGGTGTTACGATGGAATATGAGAAGCGAAAGGGGAGAAGTCCTGAAGATGTTCATCTTGAGAACCTAGGTTATGACATTCGTTCTAGAGACCTGCCTGCGTCCTCAGGACAGGCAGGTGAAATTAACTATCGCTATATTGAGGTCAAAGCGAGGGCAAGAGAAGGTGCGGTAGCATTAACACCCAACGAATGGCTTATGGCACAGAGGCTTAAAGACGAGTACTGGCTTTATGTCGTCATCAACGCTGCTTCAAAACCAGAACTCTATATAATTCCTAATCCTGCTCTACACCTTAAACCTGAAGAAGAGATAAGTATTGTGAGATATATTGTGAGGGATTGGAAAAATAAGTCGGAGAAAGCTATATGACTAAATCTTTCATCGAATCTGATTTCCCTATAAAAGAGGTCAGTGTAGAATCAGCAAGAGAGAAGAATATAAGGCATGGACATATCTCTACGCTTCATATATGGTGGGCTCGGAGACCTTTGGCATCTTCGAGGGCATCTATCTATGCCGCACTTATGCCTGAACTAAAAGATGAAGAAGAAAGACTTAAGCGGGCGCAGTTTATTTCGAACCTTTCAAAGTGGGAGAATTCGCTGAACAAAGACATTATCCAAAGAGCGAGAGAAGAGATTTTAAAAGCAAATGCAGGAAAGCCACCGAAAGTTCTTGATCCATTTGCTGGTGGTGGTGCAATACCCCTTGAGGCTTTACGGTTAGGATGTGAGACTTATGCAAGCGATTTAAATCCGGTAGCTGTGCTTATACTAAAGGCGACGGTTGAATACCCACAAAAATACGGTCAACCAAAAAGGATAAAGAGTCGTGATCTCGCTGTTGAAAAAGAAATCAATCCACTGCTTGAGGATGTAAAGACATGGGGCAATTGGGTCTTAGAAGAGGCGAAAAAAGAGATTGGGAAATTCTATGCTGAAGAGAAAGATAGTTCCATTCCCTTGGGTTATATTTGGGCCAGAACTGTTAAATGCAATAATCCAGCCTGCGGTGCTGGAATACCTCTGGTAAAGCAAACCTGGCTTGCCAAAAAGGACAAAAAGAAAATTGCCTACAAAATTATTCCAGAAAGAAAAGAAATAAAATTTGAGGTCAGGGAAGGCAGGGAGATTGACTTCCACCCAGAAGTTGGCACGATTTCAAGAGCAAAAGTTATCTGTCCTTGCTGTAACTCTGGCTTGAGCGGTAAAGAAGTGAGAAAGCAGTTTCGGCAGGGAAAAGCAGGACAGAGAATGGTTGCTGTTATACTTCACCATTCTAAAAGGCATGGTAAAACCTACCAATTGGCAACGGAAAAAGATTTGGGAATTTTCAGAGAATCGGAAAAGCGGTTAGAGAAGAAAAAGCAAGAACTGTTTGATAGGTATGGAGTTGCACCCGTGCCTGATGAAGAAATTCCAATAGTGCATACGATCACTCAAAGACCCTTTGCCCCGAGAGAAAATTACGGTCTCATGACATGGGGGGAACTCTTCAACTCCCGTCAGAAGCTGGCTCTGATTACATTTGTGGAGAAAGTTAGGCAAGCGCATGAGAAAATGCGGGTTGAAGGATATGAGGAAGAGTATGCGAAGGCAGTGACGAGTTATTTGGCGCTGGCCGTGGACAGAACTTTAATGTTCACATCAAATCTAACAAGGTGGAAACCTGATGCTGAGTGTCCTGTAGATGTTTTCGCTCGACAGGCATTACCGATGACCTGGGATTATTCAGAAAACAATCCTTTATACCCTCACAGCGGGGCATTTATAGACCAATTGGAGAGGATTTTATATTCTTTAAAGCAAACCTTTGTGTCCAATAACTCCGCTACCGTTACTCAATCCTCCTCTACTTTTTTACCCTATCCCGACAACTACTTTGATGCTGTAATTACTGACCCTCCATATTACGACAACGTGCCTTATTCCTATCTTTCCGATTTTTTTTACGTCTGGCTTAAAAGAGCAATTGGAGATTTGTATCCGGACTTATTTGCCACACCACTAACACCAAAAGCTGAAGAGATTGTAGCTTATACACATGGAGGAGTAGGATTTGAAGGCGGAAAGAAGTTCTTTGAGGACATGATTGCAAAAGCATTCCGAGAGATTTATCGTGTTTTAAAACCTGAAGGTATCGCATGCATCGTCTTTGCTCATAAGTCAACAGAGGCTTGGGAGACCATAATTAATGCTCTTTTGAACTCTGGCTTATATCTTACAGCAAGCTGGCCTCTTCATACAGAGATGAAGGCTCGTCTAAGGGCAAAGGAATCCGCAGCACTTGCGTCTAGCATCTATATGGTTTGTCGCAAGCGAACAGCAAAGAAAACAGCCTACTTTAATGAAATCAAGACTCAGATTGAGCAGAGGATAAAGGAAAAGCTAGACCAGTTCTGGAACGAGGGCATTGGTGGAAGTGATTTCTTTATCTCGGCTATTGGTCCAGCAATGGAAGTCTTTGGAAAATACGAAAGTGTTGAAAAGTTATCCGGTGAAAAGGTCTCTGCAAAGGAACTGCTAGAGTTCGTCCGTAAAAGCGTAAGCGAATATGCTCTTACCAAGATTCTTAAAAGCCCACAACTTGGCGGCATAGATGAGGAGACAAGGTTTTACCTTCTCTGGCGCTGGACTTTCAATTCCTCAAAGGTGCATTTTGACAACGCAACAAAACTAGCACAGGCAGTGGGTATTGAAATCACCGAGCAGTGGGGTAATGGGTTTATCAAAAAAGACAAAGAGTATGTTTCTGTCTCGAACGCTAAAGAAAGAGGCAGAAACTTTCTTGAGAGGCACAAATTTCAAAGCATGATAGATACACTTCACGCCTGTCTTCTCTACTGGGAGCAGAACAAGAGAAAAGCAATATCTGAGCTTCTTGAAGAAACAGGGAACTTAAACAACAGTGACTTTTGGCAGGTAGCACAGGCAATCTCAGAGGTTTTACCGGACGGTGATAAAGAAAAGCAGATGCTTCAAGGTTTTCTTTATGGGAAAGAAAGTTATGGAAAGGCGGAAACAAAGATAGATAAACGTCAAAGGACATTATTTGAGTAGTAAGTAAGAGAGATTTAACTCTACACAATGAGCTTGAAAATTAAGACTCTAACTCCTATATGGACAGGTGATATTGATTCAGAATCTGATTCAATTCAATCTACTGGAATTATAGGGTCTTTGCGGTGGTGGGCTGAAGCAATTTTGAGAGGGAAAGGCAAGTATGTATGCGATCCAATTATGGATAGTCAAGATGGTCGCTGTCCAAAAAATATAAAGAAGAATAACCAAGAAATTACTCAATACTGCGCTGCCTGCCTAATTTTTGGAGCTACCGGAATAAGAAGAATCTTTAGAATTTATATCAATGGTGGAAAGAGAACATTTAACGGCAAAGCTATTATTATAAAACCAGAGGGCAGAAACAGAGGATGGTATTTGGGAAGTGGAATCATAGGAGATATGAGTTTGGAACTAATCTCATTAGACAAAGACTTTGAAGAAAACCTTATTCTTGCTCCTCTTGTTATTGCGGCTAAAAGGGGTGCTATAGGAGCAAAAACTCAGCATGGATACGGTGTGATTGATATCGAAGATTACTCTGAGGTGGGATTTGAGAAATTCAAGGATGCCCTTACGAGAGTTACTGATAAAGAAAGACTTAATAAGTTACAAGCCGAAGAAAGACAAGAAACAAATAATTTGCTTCCCTGCATTAAAGAAATGTTTTTTGCTAAAATTCAGTTTGAGTCAGACAATGAGTGGTGGAGGGAAGTGGATGGAATACAAGAACGAAGACACAGAGGAGATAGAAGCTATTACAAAGGTTACAAAAATGATCCTAGAATAATTAAGTGGATAGAATCAAGTTCTGTACCCATTACTCCCGCAATAAAGAATTGGTTAAGGTATGGCAATGGAAAGAATCTTTGGACAACGAGCAACCAGAGTAATGACAGAAAAATAGAGGACTGGCTGTTTGGTTCGATTAGAAATAATAAAACTGCCTCTAGAATTAATGTCTCCTCTGCTTACCTGCTAGATAAGCATACATGGGAATTTCGCATCTGGGGCTGGATTTCTAAAGATAATTCCCCGAATGGCTTTGATATAGATGTTTTTTTGAACAACTTAAAGAAAAGTTTGGAAGGAAGTAGTTCGGTAAAACTTCCATGGAGTACTCTTCTTGGCAATAAAACAAGGTCACATAACTTAAAGGTCTGGCGAGAGTTTAATTCATCAAGGGACACAATAAGTCCTAACAAGAATAACATTGATAATTATCTTCAGAGTCTTTTAAAGGACGAGTAGAAAGACAGTGAATACCTTATATGACTTTTACGCACAGTTTAGGATTAAAAATGAAGAAGAAGTAGATGATCTTGCCAAAAGCTTTGGCAAATACAGTGAAATAAGAGATGCAAGGTCAAGAATTATGCTTCTAAACACCGCATTAAGCAATGAAAAAGTTAAAGACTATGCAAAAGTTGGTGAAAGAAATCGTCCATCGGGATTAAAAGCCCTAATCCATTCTGGTGGAAACTACAATGATTATATAGCATGCAAACTATCTGAGCTTTATCTCTTAGGCATTAACTCATCCATTGAAATTTCAGCTCTTCCAAAAGGAAGCTGGGTTATTGAGTTTCCGATAACACTTGCAAAGCCATTTATTTCAAAAGATGATGTATCTCTTTATATAATTGAGAACCCGGTACGCAAAGACAAAGTCTTTGGGATACCATTCATTTCTCCAATGTCATGGAAGGGAAACCTGAGATGGGCGATAATGAAAATTCATCTGGAGCCAATGATAAATAACCCAGATAAATTTGCTGAGATACGTCTCAGACATACGCTTTTATTCGGGACGGAAAAAGGAATAGAAGATACGCCAAAGGGTTGGGCAAAGTGCCTGGATGGGCTTTGTCCAAGTGCGAAAGAACTATATAGAAATAAAACAAAAGAAAAGTTCGGTAAAGAAGAGGTGCAGAGCCTTGAAGGCATGCTCTATTTTTATCCAACCTTCTGGGACAGGATTGATATGGAAGTTATTAATCCGCATGACAGAAAAACTAAAACTGGTAAAAATCCAATCTATTATGAGGTAGTGCCAAAAGGTGCCAAAGGATTTTTCAGACTTGTTTATGTTCCATTCTATCATGTTGGATTGCAATCGGATGATGAACTTAAAAGAGCAGTTATGCAGGATTTGCTGGATGTGGTGGCAGGATTAAGAGAAATATTGCTTACTTATGGCTTTTCAGCAAAAAAGTCCAGCGGCTATGGTCTGATTGAAGCAAAATGGAACAAAGAGGTGAGTAAGTTGACGATAAAGGATTTAACTAATGTTGAAAAATTTGGTGATTTTGAAGAATTGCAGCAGAAAATTAAGAAGATTAAGGATGGAGCACCACAATGAATAGCCTTCTTCAAAAGCTGGAAGGTAACAGGACGGCTATTCTATTGTCTGAAATCGGAGTTTGGTTGCACTTGCTTGGAAAACTGTCAGAGGAATTTATTCAGGCACAATCAAATCAAGATGGAAGCTTTGGGTATCGCCAGATATGCAATAACAATCTTCTCCAATTGGATACTACGTTTTTTCAGCTCATAAACGATAATTGGGTCCAAGCAGTTTTTAATTCGCTAAATAATGCTATTCTAAATATTCCTCAGTCCAACCGCAGTCCGAATAGCTTATGTGAGTTTGTAAACAATCATCTAAAAAGAAACCTTAATAACTTTCAAGATTGTGCTCTCCTAAAAATAATTGCTGTTACTCACGATATTTCGGGTGCCGAAGAAAAAGATTTGCCCTGGCAACCAAGTGACACGAAGAATAAAACTAAACAAACAACTAAAAATAATACTTTCCTTAGCACTGCTTTTGGTTTCGAAGACCAGGCTATTTTAGCAAAGGCAAACCTCAAAGTAATCAGGGACAACCTTATAAGAAATATTTGTCCTATTCTTGATTATATGAGAAATAATCCCTCAACATTAGACGAGATATACTGGCAGGAAAATTATCCAAAGCTTTTAAATGAATTTTCTGAAGCGTATAGGGTCACAGTAGGAGATACCCAACGTCCAGTGAACGATGTGACCTTATGGGATGCTATCTCTCTTGCCTCTGCTCTTTTCAAATCTGCACTTGCAAAAATGATTTTAGAAGGATGGACTGAACCAATAAATATCAACACAAAAGATGTTCTTATTGCATGGAAGATATTAAGAGTCAATTTTGATCCTCTCAGTATAATGGCAAAGGGTGTGAAAATCGGAGATATACTTGGTTATCGCAAAGCCATTGAAGACTCATCCTCTGAATGCAAGAAAATTATTGAGATTAAATACTGCCTCGGAAATGAAATCTATCATGATGAAACTGGTCTCTATTTTAGCTTCCCTGATGTTGATGCTGTAACTCTTGGATTTTGGAATGATTTGATAAATGAACTAAAAGAAGTAATCCGAAAAACCGAACCTGAACTTTCACCATATATTGTAGTAAGTAATCCTATTCCTGACTTTAAGGATTTAACGTCTCAGAGAGTTTCAGCCGTAGAGGATATAATCTTTCCATATAGAGATGGGGATTTATATCAAGATTTTTCTAATTTATGGTCTAATGTATCGATAAATTCTGAGGTGTGTCCTGTATGTCGTCTACGTCCAATGAAGGAAAATTCCGATGGTTGCAAACGTTGTCTTAAGAGAAGAAAGGGGCGTGCAGGGGAATGGATCAGAGATCCCCAAAATACAATCTGGCTTGACGAAGTTTCTGACCATAATGATAGAGTAGCGCTTTTAGTAGGTTCATTTAGTCTTATGGATTGGCTAAATGGTAAATTAATACCGACATTGGCAAAAAAGACACCTTCCTCAGGAAGAGTTAGACGGTGTTGGGAAACTACTCACGAGTTCATCAAATCCAAAGTTTTTGCCATATTATCTAATTTTACTTATGGTAAAGAATCCACTAAGTTAGAGCTTAGGAACAAAAGGATTCAGTTTAAAATCAATCAGAACCCGAATATCCTGAAAGGTGCAACGTGTGATATAGATTTAGAGGGGGTACGATTTAGTCCTGTATGTATAGATGAAAATAGCGGTACTTTTGTGAGCACAATAAACCTTCAGATTTTAGAGAAATGGGGAGACAATGTAAATCAGATTGCATCATATATTGAGAATAAGAAAATAAAGATAAAAACCGAAAACAGTAATGGCTGGCAAGGAAATTTTACAATCTCAAATGCAAAACCTGCCGATAAAAAATTTCAGAATTATCTATCTTATGTGCAAGTATACGATTCTCCTGACCAATTTATGGTTCTTGTGCCTGCCTATGATGTGCTTGATATAGCCAGGAGAATAGTTGAAGAATACGAAATCCAATTCTCAAAGGTAAGGGACAAATTGCCATTTCATATAGGAATAATCGCATTTCACAGAAGAACCGCACTTTATGCAATAATGGACGCCGGTAAAAGACTTATTGGATCATTTAAAACGAAAACTAACTCAATAAATGCCAAGATTGATTCTATTCAAGATATTACAGATAATAAACTTGGTAACAAGGTTAAAAAACTAATCCTACAAGTTGATTCTTCTACAGAGCCTTATTCCTCTGTTCCCCTTACATGGACAGTTTCGTACGCTACGGGTGATCCACAACAAGATGACGAATGGCATCCTTATTTCAGGTTTAATGGTAGTAATCCAGATAGAGGGAATTATTCTTTTGATTGTGATGGAAATGGGCATTATGTAGTGCATGTGAAAGAACTGCGCCTTAATGATTGCGTAAATATTGAGAGCTCTTACTTCAAATTGGCTTATCTTGACAATGCCGCAGAGAGGTTTAGGATCGGTGACGAATTGAGACCTCTTGACGATATTAAACGATTAGATGAATTGTGGAATGATATAAAGACAATATTAGACTCAAAGAACTTAGGTATTTCTCAGCTTTACGCATATTGGTACGAGGTAAAGAAACGATATGAAGACTATAATGGTGACCCAACATGGGAGAAATTCATTAAATCATCCTTGACAAATATTCTTCAAATTTCTCCAGAAAAAGATAGAGAATTATTTGACAAGTCATTCCAAGCAACAAAGGTTGGTTTATTAGACCTTTGCCTACGCTGGCATCTTCAAGTTAGAAAAATAAAGCCTCAAAGATCGGGGGTTGAACATGAGGGATAATTTAGTTCAGTTAAACTCATATTATACGATAGCCCTTGACCCAATCCACGTTGGAGCGGGTGGCTCAAGGTTGGGCAGGGTAGATCTGCCTATTATAAGAGAGCCTGGAACAAATCTTCCAAAGATACCAGGTACAAGTCTAAGCGGTCCCGCAAGGGCTTATACAGCCATAATAACGAATAAATACAAGTGGAAGGACAATAATAATAAAGAATTTTCATGTGCAGGCCGCGGTGGAGACGGTGGTGAAAAACACTGTGGAATAGTGAATCCTGCTTGTCCTGTCTGCGTTACCTATGGTTTTTCACAGGGCTCCGGTAAGAGTATGCAAGGGTTAGCTCAATTCTTCGATGCCCATATAATTTTATTTCCAGTCACTTCTATGATAGGTCCTATATGGATAACTTCACCTATGGCACTGGAGGGTATAGGGTTACAGCAGCAGTTTGAAGTACAAAATGACGGATTTTATCCATTAGGGAATTTGGTTCGAGATAAGGAGAGACTAAATTTCGGATGGCTCATGTTGAACAAAAGGGAAGGAAAAGGGAGCCTAACTAATCTTAAAATACCGCAGGAAATCAAACAGAAAACGATTCTTGTTTCAGATAATCTTTTTCCTTTAATTATAAATAGCAATCTCGAAATTAGGACTTCTGTAAGTATTGATCCAGCAACTGGAACAGCAGAAGAAGGTGCTCTTTTTACCTATGAAGCTCTATCAAGGGGGACTGTTCTCAAATTTGATATAGTGTATAACTCGGGAAAAACCTTCAGAGTTGGTGGAAAAGAACTGAAAACAGAGGGCAATGGTGAGGTTGGAGTAGCATGGGTAAAAGCTCAAGTTGAAAAAGGATTAAAACTTGTTGAAACGTTAGGAATTGGGGGAATGAATACAAGGGGAATGGGAAGGATAAAAGTTCTTAATCTCGAAGCGGAAAGGGGCAATTAATATGGAAAACCTGGATAGACTATGTGCAGATTATGGTAGTAAATTTGCTGAATGTGTTACTCAAGCATTTAGGGGTGATGCTGGTAAGGCTGAAAATCTTTTAACAAAAGCATTAGGTGTCTTACAAGAACAAGGCATATATGCCTTCGTCTTATTCTGTAGATCTAGAGGAAGCACAGAGAAATCAGGTGCGGATAAGATTGAAGCAATAACAAAAGAGTTATTAAAGGATAAAATAAATCTCGTAAGTGATGGGGACCTTTTAAACGAAATTCGCAGAGAAAACGGACTTGCATCCAAACTTGAGGATTTAATTTTGGCTATTCAATTGCTTGAGAAGTCTCTCATCTATGCCCGTTATCATGCTAAGGCAATGTCAAATTCCTCAACAACACAAAATGCGATTGCTGGAGAAGAAGCAAAATGACTTGGCATCTTTATTCATGGACTTTTCGATTAAAATCTCCCTTACATGTTGGATTTCATAAAGTAATGCACTTTTTCAGAACCAGACCCTATGTTCCTGGTAAGCTTCTTTGGGGTACTTTAACTTCGAAGCTTACGCCCATGCTTACTATAAATGATTATCAAAAAGTAGGAAATTTCCTAAAAAAAGCATTGCGGTTTAGCTATCTTTATCTCCATGTGGATGAGAAAATATATGTACCCAAATACACTAAGGAAGGATTAAAGTTTGGCTTTTTATCTCAAAGTGAGTTTGAGAAGAAATTTATCAGTTCAACGGCATCAACAGCAATTGATGCATATTCTCTTTCTGCTGAAGAAGGCATGTTACATGAGGTTGAATTCATTAATCCGTACACTATTGATGATGGAAAACCAGTTTTTTTGAAAGGTTTATTGTGGGTAATGGATTTTTCAGAAAATGGATTCAGTATCAACCGAAGTAATGAAAAAATTCTTATCAAATACAATAGTCGAGAAGTGGACTTTAAGAAAAAATTGGCCAATAGGTTGCAGGTTGGTGGAGAGCGGAAATACGGATTTGGGTTATTAGAATTGGAAGAATTTCAGGAAGTTAACTCTAAGGAAATAGATGATTTCCCGGGTAAGTGGAGTAAAAGCGGTAATGATATACATCTAAGTCTCAATTCTAATGATCCGATTTGGTCTCATGCTTCGTGCTCTAAAAATATTAACATAAAAGGTGATATTGAGCCTTTGGTTGGCAGAAATTGGGAAACTAATAAAGGTTCTGGTAGGGAGTTAAATTCCCTTGGCTTATTCTGGTCTCCGGGCTCCATTCTTAATGAGGATATAATCTTCAAAATCATTGAATTTGGCTTATGGGAAGTTAACACATGAACTTACCATCGTGGTGGCGTAGGCAATCTCACAGTTTTTACCAGGGAGAATTATAACAAAAGAGCACGATACAAAGAAGAAGGAGAATTATTTTGAAGGTAAATAAAAAGCAAAAGAGAAAAATAAAAACTAAATCTTTAGAAGAGATTAATTCTATACTCAAAGAGCATAAGGAAGAACTCTATGAGAAATATAAAGTGAAAGAGATAGGGATATTTGGCTCATTCGTAAGAGGAGAGCAGAAAAAAAGAAGCGACATTGATATTGTAGTTGAATTTGAGGTACTACCAGACCTTCTAAAATTTATTGAAATGGAAAGGTATCTTGAGGAGCTTTTGAGAAAAAAGGTGGATCTGGTTGAAAAGACCGCTTTAAAACCACGACTAAAGGAGATGATTTTAAAAGAGGTAGTTTATATATGAAAAGGGATTACAGGCTTTTCATAGAAGATATATTGGACTGCATAGAGAAGATCGATGAGTTTGTTGGGAATATGGATTTTGATGAATTTTTTAGAGACGATAAAACTCGTAGCGCTGTGGTCAGAAAACTCGAAATAATAGGGGAAGCATCTAAAAATGTCCCGAAACGGATAAGAGAAAAGTATAAAGAGCTACCATGGAGCGATATGGCAAGGATGAGGGACAAAATCACTCATGATTATTTTGGCATAAATTACAAAATTGTCTGGAATGTCATAAAAGAAAGATTACCCGAAATAAAACCAGTGATACATAAAATCTTAGAAGAGCTGGAGGAATAGGAATGGCTTTACCATCATGGTGGCAGGTAACAACCCCACATAAAGACATTAGAGAAGGGAAGATGAGTGAGGCTATCTTTGCCGCAGACCTGGGAGATGTTGCTTATGGTAAGGCTCCTTTGGAGTATCAGGATGCAAGCACATTTTTCCAGAAGACCTATCTAACAAAGGGACTAAAGAATCTCGTTGAAAATGTGCTTTCCCGTTTAAGTGGCGGAAAAGGGGATCCGGTGATCCAGCTTCAGACACCCTTTGGCGGGGGTAAGACCCATGCTCTTTTGTCCCTCTATCATATCATTAAACATAGAAAAGATATTGAGCACTTGCCATCCATCTCGGAACTTCCCAAAGCCAAGAACGCAAAGGTAGCGGTATTTGTGGGCACACATGCAGATGCTGTCTCAGGGAAGACTCCATGGGGCGAGGTCGCTGAACAGTTAGGAAAGTATGAAATCATTAAGGAACATGATAAGAAACGTATCGCACCAGGAAAGGAACGTTTAAGGGAAATTCTTGAAGCATCTGGTCCCACGCTTATTCTGATGGATGAGATCTTGGAATATATAGTCAAAGCCAACCGCACAGAAAAGGTGGAGAAAATCACTCAGGGGCAGACACTCGCATTCCTCCAGGAGATTTCTGAGGTAGTTGCATCCTCAGAGAATTGCAGTCTGGTTATTACACTACCGGCAAGCATCCTTGAAAGATACGACGAGGAGGCAGAGAGGTCTTTACAACAGCTACAAAAGATTTCAGGGCGAGTAGAAGCGGTTTATACTCCGGTCGAAGGGGTGGAACTCTATGAAGTTATTCGCAAAAGATTATTCGAGTATCTTGGAGACGAAAAAACAAGAAAGGATGTGGCACAAGCCTATTTTGACCTTTACCAGAAACTGGGCACAGATGTGCCATCAGAGGTCAAAGATATAGAATACAGAGAAAGAATAGAGCGTGCATATCCCTTTCACCCTGAGCTAATTGATGTGCTTTACGAAAGATGGAGTTCCTATCCCACATTTCAGAGAACAAGAGGTGCCCTGAGACTTTTAGCAGAAGTGGTAGCAGACTTATACAAGAATAAAGCTCTTTCTCCCCTCATTCAGTCATCGCTTGTTAACCTTGGAAACCAAACCATTCGACGGGAGTTTATTAAGCATATCGGTAACGAATTCGAAGCGGTTATCGCCTCTGACATCGCAGGTCAAAATGCCAAGGCACTAAAAATAGATAAGGAAATGGGTAGTGAATATGAAAGATACGGCATTGCAAAAGGGATTGCCACCTCAGTTTTTCTTTATTCATTTAGTGCAGGTGCGAGCAAGGAGACGACACTACCCAGGATTCGAGTAGCGCTTCTCAGAGACGGTATGCCGCCAACCATTGTGGGAGATGCTATAGCCAAGTTAGAGGAGGAACTCTGGTATTTTCACTCCGAGAAGAAGCAGTATTCTTTCAAGAATCAACCGAACCTAAACCGGGTAATAGTAGATAAAGAAGAGACTATCTCTGATGATAAAATCCTAGAGGAGCTTAAAACCCTTATTCAGAAAAACTCAGGGCGTGCTTTAGAAGTTTATCTCTGGCCTGAGAGTCCATCAGATATACCAGATAACAAGAATCTTAAACTTGCTATCCTCTCTCCCACCTTCTCCTATGATTCAGGGAAAGGGAAAAGCCTTACAACTGAGCTTTTTGAGAAGGCAGGAACCGGTTTTAGGGTTTATAAAAATACGCTTTTTATACTCCTTGTTGATGATAACCATTATGCAGCCCTTAGCAAAACCCTGAGGCGACTTTTAGCCCTTTTAGAGGTCCAGAATGATAGGTCTCTGCTTGAGACTTTGACTAAGCAAAGCCACGAGGAACTCAAGAATAAGTTTAAGGACATAGAAAAGGAGGTCCCGTTTAGGATTCTTACCACCTATAGATACATTGCAATTTTAGATGCAGGGGGTATTAGTTGGAAGGACTTGGGTATACCAACGGTAGGAAGCAATCAAACAACCTCTGAAAGAGTGAAGCAGTATTTGAAAGACCAAGAGAAATTGCTTCCTAATCTCACACCTAAATATCTTCTGGATAAAACGTTTGGTAAAGATGAAAACGAGAAATCTCTAAAAGAGATATATGAGTTACATTTAAAGACTCCGGGAATGCCGATTCCGGAAAGTGAACAGACTTTGATATATACGGTTAAAGAGGGAGTCAAAACAGGACTCCTTGGAATTCGAGAATCTACTGGAATTTACTATAGGCAAGAAATTAGTCCAAATCTTGATTCGATTGTCTTGCGAGGCGAAATTGCAAGGAAAATAAAAGAGGAAGAAAAACGAGAAGAGGGAAAAGAGGATGAAGCTACCCTTGAGCAGCCTGATAAGCCAAAAGTCGTGATCAAGGAAAAAGAAGGAATAGTAAAGAGAGTAACTTTAAGAGCTAAGATACCGTGGGATAAACTCTCCAACATAATAGGCGGGGTGATTCGACCCTTAAAGGATAAAGGCTTACCACCTGAGATCACCATCGAGATCAAGGCAGATTCCGAAGAAGGTTTTGATAGAAACACATTGGACATTAAAGTAAAAGAAACACTTACACAAATAGGTGCAAAAATAGAGGCGTGGAAGGAAGAGTGATTTGAATAGAAGAGGGAAAAGGGGTCAGGTCTTGAATTATAAGGGTTATGAAGGGATTAGAAGATTGAGAGATTCGAGGATTTGGAGATTTGGCAGCCATCAAGGGAGTTGGTCAAATCAATTTATAAATTAACCTCAGGGACAAAATTCTCTAAGGATTTTGGTCTGGCGATAGATTACACACCCCTATATCCCCTCTCGAGAGGGGACTATCTCCTATCTCCAGGGTCAGGTCTTGAATTACAAGGTTTCCTTTTTGCTTACTCCCATTTCCGGTTGCTATGCATGATCCAGGTCAAGGATTAAAAAATTAGAAGATTCAAGATTGAGAGATTCGGAGGTTGACAAATCAGCCAGTTAAAGCAATTTATAAAATATCTCCAACTTTCAATCGGGAATTTGCCATGAAAAAAGAAGACATTATGAAAATCTTGCTGGAAAACAAAGAAATCCTCAAGAATACAAGGTGAAATCAATAGCGCTCTTTGGTTCTTATGTAAGAGGAGAACAGAGAGAAGATAGCGATATTGACTTGCTTGTTGAGTTTGAAGGAGATGCTTTTGGCAAGGATTTTGCTGGATATACGGATAATTATGAAAACCTGAAATCATTCCTGGAAAATACACTTGAAAAGAGGGTGGAACTCCTCACAAGTG
>FWPU01006941.1_pt1 | contig 21669 bp, 18 predicted proteins | sample 2228361 | NCBI WGS metagenome assembly FWPU01 (sample SAMEA103939777, study PRJEB20133) | metagenome
TCCCCAGGTACCCGTGCTGATGACGGATGACCGGGGGCAGACACGGCGGTCTGCCCGCACGACTGACGGCTGATGGCTGAGTGCTGACCGCTAACGGCGGGTGGGTGCGGTCAGCGCGGGGACTTCAGCCCCGCACACCCCCGGGAACCCTGCCTTCGCCACCCTCACGCGCTGGCACGCACGGCTCATCACGTCGAGCTCAACGCGTGACGCTGCTCTCCTTAGTCCCCACTAACTAGCTCCTCCACCGGCAGCGCCAGCGCATCCGCAATCTGCTCCACAAACCGCACCAGCTCCGCCTCCAGCCCCTCCCCCATCACCTCCTGCACCCGCCGCACCCGCGCCACCATGAGGCTCGCCCCGCGATCCCCCCATTCGTCGTGGAGGGATGGCGGCGACACGTTGACGCACGGCGACGACGCACCCTCGTTACCGTAGGGGAGGGCACAGGTCCCTCCCCTACTGACCACCTTCCCTGACGGCTGACCCCTGATGGCTGATCGCTGATGGCTGATTGCTGACGGCTGACGGCTAACTGCTGCCCGCGTTGGGACCGCACGCGAGGGAGCGCCCGGCCCCGCGCCTGGAAACGGCCAACATCGTCCGCGAAACCTGTAGGAGGACACATGGCTGGAGTGGTTGACAACTCCCGACCGCCGGTTCACCATCTCTCTGGACAGCGATCAGGGAAACGAACCCTGCTCTCGCGTCGCACCGGCGCAGCGTCGCCGCTGACGTGGCTATCTACGCCGTGGGCACTTGGCGGCTGAGGCATGGGACGAAGGCGCGCATCCCGCCGTTGCCCATCACCCCGGCCCCACCCTAAGGGAGGTTCGCCGTGGCACGTGAAGGACTCGCCGTGTTCGAGCGCGGCACGCTTCCCCGCTGGCTCAAAGTCCGCCAGCGGCTCGAAGCGACCGAGATCACCGATATTCCCGGCGCCATCGCCGCCGAGTTCGCCAAACCCGGCATCGGCGATGCGATCACGCCTGGCTTGCGCGTCGCCATCACCGCCGGCAGCCGCGGCATCGACCGCATCGCCCAAGTCCTCCGCGCCGTCGTCGACCAGGTCAAAGCCCGCGGCGGCCAGCCGTTCATCGTCCCCGCGATGGGCAGCCACGGCGGCGCCACCGCCGAGGGTCAGACCGAGCTCCTCGCCCACTACGGCATCACCGAGGAGGCGATGGGCTGCCCGATTAAGGCGAGTATGGACACCGTCCTCCTTGGCGAAGTCCAACACGATGGCGAGGATGTTCCGGTGTATTTCGACCGGATCGCCTACGAGCAGGCCGATGCCGTCATCGTCGTCGGCCGCGTCAAGCCGCACACCGATTTCCACGGCCCGATCGAATCCGGCCTGATGAAGATGATCGCCATCGGTCTCGGCAAGCAGAAAGGCGCCGACACTTTCCATTCCCGCGGCTTTCCGGTCTTCCACACCCTCATCCCGGCCGTCGGCCAGTTCACGCTCAACCGCGTCAATATCCCATTTGGCATCGCCCTGGTCGAGAACGGCTACTGCCACCTCGGCCTCATCGAAGCCATCCCGGCCCGCCGGATCATCGAGCGCGAGCCAGAGCTGCTCAAGATCGCCCGCGCATGGCTTGGCCGCCTGCCCGGCGAGAAGCTTGATGTGCTCATTGTTGATGAGATCGGGAAAGATATCTCCGGCGATGGCGCCGATCCCAACGTGATCAACCGCGATATCGCCGGTCTCCTCGCCAAGAGCGAGCTCAACCCCAAGCCCACGATTCAGCGGATCATCTTCCGCGATCTCACGCGGGACACGGAAGGGAACGCCACCGGGATCGGCATGGCCGACGTCGTGCTGCGCCAGCTCGTGGACAAGGTGGACTGGGTTGCGACCTACATGAACGGCATCACCGCCAAGCACCCGGAAGGCGGCAAGATTCCCCTGATCGTCGAGACGGACCGCCAGGCGCTGTACATCGCGCTGGCCTGCTGTTTCCGCACGCAGGTGGAGACGGCTCGCATTGCGCGCATCCGCTCGACCAAGCACGTCGAGGAGCTCTGGATCTCCGAGCCTTTCCTCCCCGAAGCGCTGGCCAGCGGCCGCGTCGAGCCCCTCACCGAGCCGGAGCCGATCGCCTTCGATGAGTGCGGAATGCTCATCGCGCGCTGGTAACGGGCGGCGCCGGTGCCACACGCTCCGCTTGGCACGCGACGTTCGCCTGGCGCATTACGATGCCCCATCCGGCGAACCGGCCGCCGGGTTCCCTCCGGCGACTGCCCGGATGGCCTCCCGCAGGGCAACCAGCGCGGGCATGTCAATCACCTCGTCCACTTCCGCGGCGAACGAAGCCATCGGCCGGCGCGGGTCCTCCGCCGCATACTCGAGTGATTGCAGATAAGTCTCGAGCTTATCCGCCTGCTTGACGAACCGCGCCTCGGGTGTCTGGCCCTCCTCCAGTTCGGACCAAAGCGCGCGCAGCTCCGCGGCGAGCGGCGGCGGCAGGTCGGCCAGGAGATCGGCCATCGCCGCTGCCTCGGCCGCCCGTTTCGCCTGGTGCCGCGCCTCACTGCGAATGTGCCGCCGGTTCAGTACACGCTGGCGCTGCGATTCGTCGGCGCCAGCAAGCTCCTCCAGATCATAGGGGGGCACATCCCCGGTGATCGCCTCGGCAAGGTCGTGGATCAGCGCCAGGAGCAGCACGCGGGTGCGATCAAGCTCGGGTTGCGCCGCGGCGGCCAGCCACGCGAGCAAGGCTGTGCGCCAGGTATGATCGGCGACAGACTCGGCCTCAGCCGGCGGAACGCCGCGGTGCAACCATCCGGTGCGCGGAATGAACTTCAAAATGCCAACGCGATGCAAGAAACGGGCAATACTCGTCATTGCCGACCGCTGATCTCGTCACCAGACCACACGTGCGGCTGCGCGTTGGACGCACGCGAGGAAGTCCGGCAATCACCCGCTCCGCTGGTGACCCTCGTCATAGCCGACCCCAAGCACGCTCACTCATCAGGCAGTTGAACGGCTCATGCGCCAGAAATCAAACAATCCGAGATAGATGGGGTTATACACGAAGCCAGCGATATCCCGGCGAAGTACGGTGAGCCACTTCGGCTGAATGTAATACACGGCCGGCGGGTCATCGCGAGCGATAATTCGCTGGGCTTCTGCCAGCGCCTGCCGGTACGTTTCCTCTGATGTGGCGTCCTTGGCTTGTGCCAAGAGGTCCTCGACTCGCTGGTTGCAATAGAAGCCGGCATTTGCCCCGGCTGAACCGCGAGACTGGCACGAGACAAGCGGGAACAAATGGTTCCAGGCATCGTTGTAATCAGGCCACCAACCATACCGGATAAGGTTAGGTCTCTCCTCTGGAGGAGCATCGCCATAAAAGATCCCTTGGAGCGTCGCCGCATCCATCTGCTGAATTTCGAGTGTGATCCCGATGCGCGCCAGGTTGGCTTGGAACAGTTGAGCAGCCTGCTGGCCAAAGGGATCGCCAGTCTCAACAGCACACGTCAGCGCAGTTCCCGAGGGAACGCCGGCTTCATCGAGCAACGCCCGTGCTTTTTCGAGATCAGTCGTATAGCGGGGCGTCTCTGGCGCAAACCCGCGCAGTGTTTCGGCAACAGCGCCGGCAGCCTGCTTCCCGTATCCGAGGTAAACTCCATCAATCACACCCTGATACGGGAATGCCCAGCACAGGGCCTGCCGAGCCGTTGGGGACGCGAGCGGCCCAGCAATGGTCATGACGAAGTAGTCGACCTCGGCACTCGTCCCAACATTCACGCGCAAGTCGGGATGTTGCTCAAGGGACGCGATCGCCTGCGGCAAGACCTGATCAATGATATCCACCTCCCCCCGCTCGATGAGCTGGCGCCGCGTTTCGAATTCCGCCACCGTGCGGATGATCACCCGGTCGAAATGATCGCCTTCCCACCCACGCCAATAGCTCTCGTTCTTTTCGAACACGATCTGCGTGCTTGGGTCGAACTCGACGATGCGATACGGCCCCGTCCCGCAGCCCTCCTCGTTGAACATCGCCCAGCTATGCCCCCAGTCACCATTTTCCTCGTGAGCCCGGAGGCGGTCAGGATTCGCAACGAGAACGCCATAGACAGAGGCCATCGCCGCTTCAAAGAAGATCTGTGGCCGTCCGAGGTCGAAAACGATAGTCTTCTCGTCGGGCGTGGATATTTGCGCTGGATCGCTTACAAAACGGCGCAATATGCCAACAGGTCCTAATCCGAGTGTTAACAATCGCTCAAACGACGCACGTACAGCCTCAGCATCGCAGGGCGAACCATCATGAAACGTCACCCCTTCGCGCAAATGGAAGGTCCAGACACTCTTGTCGGCATTGGCCTCCCATGACTCCGCCAGCACACCCTCGTAGTGATCCGTCGCATCACCTTTGAGACGGATCAGTCCCTCGTAGGCTGCCGTGATTGCTAGACCCGAGCGGTAGTCATAGCCCGAGTGAGGATCCAGGTCAGACGGCGACCCGTTCGTCGCAATCACCAGGGTGGTTGGATCCCCGCTCCGGCGAACGATAGTTGACCGGCTCTGGGACGAGGCCGGAGCCGCCCGCGCGAGGCGCTCAGGCAGCATCAGATGCGACAGACCAAGTGAAGTTCCAGCATGAAGGAGGCGCCGCCGTGAGCACCGTTTGGGGAGTGGCTCGCTCAACGGCTCCGGGTCCGGCGTGCTACTGGTGAAAGCGCGATTGCTCATTGCCTGGCTCTCCTGATCCTCCCATGTCTGATTGCCCACCGGCACGGTATATTATTCATAGTGCACGGTTTCAGGGGACGATGCAACGCTGCGCTCAATGACGCGCTCGGCGCACCGCTGATAGTGATTGGGTACGATGACAGAATGTTGACCACAGCACGCGTGAGCAGGCGTAGCAGGAGCCCGCGATGCATTGGGAGTTTCACGACTGGCCGCCGTTTCGCCCCAAGGCGCTCAGCTTGATCGAGACCAGCTTGCGCTCGGGCATTCTCGTCGATGGACCGAATACGGCAGCCCTGGAAGAAGCGTGGGCCAAGGAGACGGGAGCACCGTACTGTCTTGCCTGCTCCAGCGGCACCGCCGCGCTGTACCTGGCGCTCGCGGCGTTGGGTGTCGAGGGTCGCGAGGTGATCGTGCCCGCGTTCACCTTCTCTGGCTCGGTCTTCCCGATCATCATGGCCGGGGCACGACCGGTGTTTGCCGATGTCGATCCCGCTACCTATTGCCTCACAGCGGAGACCGTCGAGCGTGTCCTCTCCCCGCGGAACGGTGCAGTGATGCCGGTCCATCTTCACGGCTTCCCCGTCGATTTGCGCCTGATCCGCGCGGTCCTCCCGCCAGGCGTGGCGATCATCGAGGATGCCTGCCAGGCGGCTGGAACGGAGCTGCCGGATAGGCAACGCGCGGGCCGGTTCGGCCTGGCAGGAGCGTACTCGCTGAATCAAACCAAGGCGTTTCCTGCCGGGGAAGGCGGGTTAGTCGTCACCGATGACCCCGATTTCTACGAGCGCATGCGCACGCTCCGGCGATTCGGCGAGTCGTGGGACGAGCGATCACCACGCACCTACCTCGTGCAGGACCGCCGTGGCGGCAATTACCGGATTGATGAGCTCTGCGCCGCCGTCGCCCTCAGTCATCTCCCCCATCTGCGCGAGGTGACTGAGCGGGCGCGCCACAACGCGGCCACCCTGCTGGAGTGCCTGGACGGTCTCCCCGGCCTGCGGCTTCCTGCATCCGATCCGGGACACTCCTGGCAGAAATTCCGCGTCCGCACCGCCTCGGCCGAAGCGCGGGAGCGGGCCATGGCCCAGATGAGCGCGGCTGGCATCCCCGTTTGCCGCTGGCAGGTAGCGGCTATGCCAGACCACCCGGCATTCCGCGATCCCGAAGCGGATGTGCCAGTGGCGCGGCAACTGCTGGAGGACTCGTTCCTGTTCTTCACCGAGCGCTGGCCGTTGCACCACCAGCCAGAAGGGGTGGTCGAAGCCGTTGGGGCAACGATCCGGCAGGTGTGGCAAGACCCTAGCTGATCGCGGCACGCTCCTGACTGCGCGGGACTTGTTCAGCGCACCGGTGGCCGAAGCCTCGTGCGCTTCCGGCTTCCCCGCAGAATCCTCCGTGTGCCGCTCGGCATTGCCCTCTCGTTGCTGTTGCCCTCGGGATGAGCCTGGTGGATCGGCGCCGGGCAATCTTCAGACGCCTCCAGTCGGACGTCGGATCAGAGGGCGGTCGAGGAGGGAGCGTGGCGAACACCACGCGGCAACGTGCAATCGGTCATCGGCTCGCTCCCTCCTCAGGCGGCGCGGTGAGCCGCGTGGCAAGCTCCAGGCGCTGACCGCCGCGCAGCAAACCCACTCGCACCTCCGCGTCAAGCGGCAGCCGGCTGAGCAGCCGTTGCAAGTCGTCGGCACTGCTAATCGGGCTGCCGTCGAGCGCGATGATGGTATCGCCCGGACGAATTCCCGCCCGCTCGGCAGGGCTGCCCGGCACCACGTGAACGACGCCGACCCCGGTCGCTCGGTCGAGCCGGTATTCCCGGCGGAGCGAGGGATGGAGCGATCGGGGCTCGCCAGCAATCCCGAGATAGGCTCGACGCACGCGCCCTTCTCGGATCAGGAGACCGGCGACCCAGCTTGCGGTGTTGGCCGGCACGGCGAAGGCGATACCCTGGGCACCGGCAATCACCGCCGTGTTGATGCCAACGACCCGACCTTTGGAATCGACAAGCGGCCCGCCTGAATTGCCCGGGTTGAGCGCGGCATCTGTCTGGATCACGTTGTCGATGAGGCGGCCGCTCTGACCACGCAGCGAGCGTCCCAGCGCCGAAACCACCCCGGCGGTGACCGTCGTCTGGAAACCGAACGGATTGCCAATGGCGATGACGAGCTGGCCAACCCGCAGCTTGTCCGAGTCGCCGAGCTCGGCAACGGGGAGACCAGATGCGTCGATCTGGACGACGGCCAGGTCAGTCGCCGGGTCGGCACCGATCAGACGTGCCGGGAAACTCCGGCCGTCAGCGAGGGTCACCTCGAGACGGGTGGCGCCTTGGACGACGTGGCTGTTGGTGAGGATGTAGCCGTCGGGCGCGATGATCACGCCCGAGCCGGTGCCTGCCTGCTCGAAGGGAACGACTCCCCGCATTGTCCGCGCGGCACTCCGGTGTAGGGCGGCAATGTTGACCACGGCCGGCCCGACTCGTTCAGCGACGGTTGTGACCGCCGCAGAGTAGGCGTCGAGCACCTCCTCGGCCTCGGCAAGGCTCATGCGCCCGCCGGTAAGCCCGTTGCCACCCAAGTCAGCAATCGGGCGCGTCAGCATAGTGAGTGTCATTGTGATGGGAACCTCCTCCCTGCGGGCTGCGCTGCTCGCAAGGCTTGGCAGAATCAAGTTTAGCCATAAACTTCTAGATCGTCAAAGCTCGCGCCCGGTATTCAGCTCACATCGCTCTTCATCGAACGGTAGCCGCTCCATCGTCGGCCAGCAGGGTGATTCAAACCGTCGGGGCAGCAATCCAGCCAGCCTGGCAGAATGCGATTGCGTGTGCCTCTTTGTCTGCCAGCCCCCCGACCCGTCCGACTTAGAATGGGTTTCTGCGCAAGTGCTCGTAGCGTGGCCCGGGAGCGATCCTGCGCTGCGGTCAAAAGACTACAGGCTAGGAGTCTGGGCTGGAGCTGAAAGCCGCTGGCCAGTCAATCGCGTCAGCGATGGAGATCCAGGACAAACGTGAAGAAGCCGATCTTTCCGTCGTCTGGGTTATCGGCATCCCGGACATCCATAAGCAGATCCGGATGGAAGATCCGATCGCTCTCGTTCTCCGGCTCGCCCGGGAAGTACAACTGAGTCGTCAACACGGGCTGATTCGGGGCTTGGACCCTGACGTGAATATGACGCGTCCGGCCGGGATAGAGTCCCGGGAGGATCGTCTCCAGCGCCCAGTGCCCATCCGGGCTAGCGAATTGGTGACCCCGGAGCCGGAATCCCTCGTTGTCGTAGACGCCGGCGTCATCGGCGTGCCAGAAATCGAGGAGTGCGCCAGCCACCGGCCGGCAATCGGTAGTGTAGACATAGCCAGAGAGGGAGAGCCGGGTGCCCACCACGCCTGGCTCCAGGAACGAGGCTCGCTCGGGGCTGCCGGGGGTGTAGAAGGGTCCGGCCGTCTGCGGCCTGGTTGGTGGCAGATCGTCATCATCCCCGCAGGCAGGCGTTGGCGCCAGAACTGGTGTTGCCACGCTTGTCGCCGCTGGAGTGACGGTAACCCCCTCCGCCAGCGCCAATCCGGCGGTTCGGCCACCGAGCACCGCTGCTGCCAGCGGGCCGGGAAGCAAGAGTGCCAGGTGCTGAAGCTGCCGCCGCGTCATTGTCATGCGCTCAAGCCTGGTCATTGCTGTCTCCTTATCGTCGTGCTGCGGTGTGCCGGTTCGCACTGTCCAGTATGCCAGCGGCGACCAGGTCACGATGACTCAAACCCGCCGCGCCAAAAGACCGGCGAGTATCCCGTCCTACCCTGGCCAGATGGGAACGGCAGCATCCCGCCGCCCTCGGTCCATGGCAAGGAGCGACGAGCACATGCTTGTGCCAGCAAGGTGGATCAGGCGCGCGGATTCGCCATCAGGGCATGGTATGACGTTGGACAGGCCGCACGCCAGCGCGGCCGGCGCCGCTGCCGCCGTCGACGGCCAGGGCAGCTCCACTGACGTATCCTGCCAGCGGCGAAGCCAGCAGCATGACCGCCCGCGCCACGTCGTCCGGCGTTCCCGCCCGCCCGAGGGGAACGGCCGCCCGCGCCGCTGCTTTGTAGGCTTCATCCAGGTGAGCTCCGCCCTCTTCGACGTCAATGTAGCCTGGTAGGACAGCATTGACCCGAATGCCATGCGCCCCCAGCTCGAGTGCCATGGCCCGCGTCAGCATAACCACCCCCGCCTTCGAGGTGCAGTAGTGCGACCAGCCCCAGTAGGCGGCGTTCGCAGCACCCGAGCTGATGGTGATAAGGCATCCTTGGCGTCCGGCGCTGATCATCGCTCGTGCAACGGCCTGACAGGTCAGAAACACCCCCTTGAGATTGGTGTCCAGCACGCGGTCCCACTCCTCCTCGCTCAGCTCAAGGAAGGGCGTATTGGGATAGAGACCGGCGTTGGCAACGACAATATCTGGCACACCAAGTGCGGCGCTGACTTGCTCGACCATGCGGCGCACCGCCGCGCCCTCGCGAACGTCTGCAGGGAACCCGCGGCACACGACCCCTTGGGACGACAGCCGGGCACAGGCTCGCTCAACGCGCTCATCTGTCAGATCGTTGATCGCCACGGCGGCTCCTGCCCGGCCAAACTGCTCGGCAATCGCGTAGCCCAGCCCGGTCGCGGCCCCGGTGACAAGGATCGTCTGACCCGCGAAATTCACCACTGCCCTCGTCGCCTCACTCCTGCGGCGGCGATCACTCTCCTTACGCGGACGGCCGGCCGAGCAAGGCTTGCGCTTCGGCAACGGATGGCCATCCCCCAAGGGGTCCCGTCTGTCGCGCCGCATCCAGCACCGCTTGGACCATCGCGTCGGCAGCGGCATGGCCCACCAGATCAGTCAGGTTCTCGGCTGTTGTCCCAGGTAGATCGACCGGGGCAACATGCGTTGATAGCGCGAAGATCGTATCGCCATCGAGCATGGCGTGGGCGGGTCGGATGGCCCGCGCTAGACCATCGTGCGCGAGATCGGCGATTTTCACGAGCTGTGGCTTCGTCAGCCGCGCGTTCGTCGCTACCACGCCGAGCGTTGTGTTGGTCAACGGCTCAGCCGGCCCAGGAGGAGTATCCGGCTGGTGGTACAACAGCGGCACGTGAAACCCGCCCCGCTCAGCGTATAACTCCCCTGTGAGGGGGTGAATCAGCCCACCAAGCGCGTTGACCACCACCAGCGCTCCGACGATTACACCGCCCGGAAGCAGAAGCGACGCAGTGCCCAGGCCACCTTTGACGCGCACACAGCCGGGTCCTTTGCCAGCGGTACCACCAGTCCCAGCGCCGACATTGCCTCGCGCGAATGGTCCAGGCTTGGCGACCTCCGCCGCTCGGTACCCCCACTCCGCCGTCGGGTGCACAAACGGATCGCTTAGGTCCAGGTCGTAGATCACCGCGCCGGGCACAATCGGGATGATTGCCCCGCGCCGCCGGAGACCGATTCTGTGGCGGAGCAGCCATTCGGTGATACCCGCGATCGCTCCTAGCCCAAACAAACTCCCGCCAGAGAGCCCGATGCCATGAACGAGGCCCCCAACCGTCGTCGGCCCGAGGGCATCGGTGTGGATCGTCCCAGGATTGGAGCCACGGACGGAGACGCCGGCTGTGGCCCCTTCCGTACAGAGAACGGCCGTTACTCCGCGGTGGACGCGATCGTGGGTATAGTGCCCGACAGCAAGACCAGGCACATCCGTCAAGGCATTCAATGGTCCCGGCCGCAGGACGAGATCAGCGCCCGAACGACTCAGCATCTGCTCCACTCTTTGCTCCTTCCCATCACCTGTCTGCGCGCTACCGGTACTCCAGCTTTGGATCGAGAATGTCCCGCAGGGCATCGCCAAGGAAATTCGAGCCAAGCACAGTTACCATGATGGCAAGTCCGGGAAAGATAGCGAGCGACGGGACCGTCTCCATGAATCGCCGGCCGTTGCTGAGCATGACACCCCAGGACGGCTCAGGTGGTTGCGCCCCGAGACCGAGAAAGGAGAGCGCCGCTTCGGCCAGGAGCGCAAACGAGAAGGTGACCGTCATGCTGACGATGATAGGCGAGACGATGTTGGGCAAAATGTGCCAGACCAGGATGCGCGCATTGCTCGCCCCAATCACGCGACTCGCTTCCACATAGACTTCGTTTTTCGCTGAAAGCACCGGCCCGCGCACCACGCGGGCAAACCCCGGGGCATAGACGATACCGAGCGCCAGCGTTGCGTTGCGCAAGCTCGGTCCCAGGAAGGCCGTGATTGCCAGCGCCAGCAGCAGCGCGGGGAAGGCAAAGACGACATCCATCACTCGCATGATCAGCGAGTCGATCCACCGCCCGAAATAACCTGCGATGATCCCAGCCGGCACGCCAAGCGCCGTCGCTATGCAAACGGAGAAGAACCCCACGCGCATCGAGATTCGGGCCCCAAAGATAATGCGGCTCAGCAGATCGCGTCCGAATTCGTCGGTTCCCATGGGATGTTTCCAACTTGGTCCCTGTAACCGCTCGATCCGGTTGATTTGGTAGGGATCAGCTGGGCTCACCACAGGAGCGAACAGGGCGAGCAGCGCCACGAGCCCGACCAGGATTATTCCAACCACCCCGCTGCGGTGACGGAGAAACCGCCGCCCAATGGCGCCAATTCGCCGCGTCCGTCGTCGAACCGGCATCTCGCCTTCGGCTGCAAGTGCCTGACCGATCATCCGCTTGTGCTTCCACTGTACTTAATGCGTGGGTCGATGTAGGCATAGAGCACGTCAATCACCAGGCTAATCACCAGCACGATGAAGGTGACGACGAGCACTGTCGCCTGCACGACGGGATAATCCCGGTCGGAGATGGCATCCACCGTAAATCGCCCAATCCCCGGCAGGTTAAAGACGGTCTCCACGATGACCACCCCGCCCAGCAGGTAGCCAAGTTGCAACCCGATGATCGTGATCACTGGGATCAGCGCGTTCTTGAACGCATGGCGCATCAGGACAACCATCGGGCTCAACCCCTTTGCCCGCGCGGTCACGATGTAGGTCGCGCCCATAACGTCGAGCAAGGCAGAGCGTGTCATCCGCATCAAGGACGCAGAGAGACCAACGCCGACCGCGAGGGCTGGGAGAATGAAGATGCTGAGGTTTTCCCAGGGGTGATCAACGATCGAGACGTACCGCGCGCCGGGATACCATCCAAAATAACGCGACGCCACAAGCAGAAACATCGTGCCAAGCCAAAAATCGGGAACGGACAGCCCGACGAGACCAGCGCCCTGCGCGAGAAACTCAATCCAGGTACCGCGTCGTAGGGCCGCGATGATGCCTGCGGGTATAGCGATCGCAATGCCGATCAATGCCGCCAGCACCGCGAGCTCGATGGTCACCGGCAGCCGGCTAACGATGTCACCACGGATCGAGCGGCCGGTTTTGAGCGATTGCCCGAGATCGCCACGCAGCACGCCGGTCACCCAGTCCAGGTATTGCTCGATGAGTGGTCGATCGAGCCCGAGTTGGTGGCGGAGCTCGGCGCGCTGCTCCGGGCTGATATCGCTGCGCGCGCCCGCTAGCACGACCACGATATCTCCCGGAATCAACCGGATAAACAGGAACACGATGAGCGAGACCCCCAACAAGGTGGGGATCATCATGAGCAAACGGCGGGCCAGATACCTAGTCACGCGCGCAGGCTCCGCCCGGCAGGGGGAAGGCTTGCGTCTTCCGGGCGAGGTCGTCTTGCAGCTCGGCGGAGCACGTTAGCTCTGCTCGAACCAGACACGTTTCAGATAGGGCGCGCTCGCGTTCGGCATCGGCGTGATGCCACGCGCTCTGGCGTCCCAGATCAGCCAGACATCGTAGACGTAATAAAAGAGATTGGGCACCAGGTCATCGAGCTTGAGCTGGATATCTCGGTACAATGCCTTCCGTTGCTCCCGATCGACGGTTGAGCGAGCCTGATCCATCATTGCGTCCAAGTCTGGATCGCTGATCTTGTTGTAATTCGACGGCGATTTCGAGTGATAGCGGCCCCAGGTGTACCCATCGGGGTCCGGCAAGCCCAACAGCAAGATGTTGAGCATCTCGAAATCGCTGTTCACCCAGGCATTCAGCAGATTCCCCCACTCAAGTTGCTCGATCTTGACATCGACATTGATCGCCTTCAACTGCTGCTGGAGAATCTGCGCATTGGCCGTATCCAGGATATAGAGGGGCGAGACTCGCAACGTGACACTGAATCCGTTTTCGTAACCAGCTTCCTTGAGTAGCGCTTTGGCTTTCTCCACATCGGTATGGTACGTCGGTAGGTCGCTGACGGGGATGGCCCATGACTCTGGCGCGGGAATATAGCCAGTTACTTGCCCATATCCGAGCGCCGCTGTTTCCAAGAACTCATTCCGGTCGATTGCGTAGCTCAGCGCCTGCCGCACTCGCTTATCCGCCAGCGGCCCCTGCGAGCAATTGATGTACGTTGTGGCATGCGTCAGCGTTGAGACTTGGTATACCGTCCACTGCGGATCGTTCTCAAAGGGCTCGACCGGTTGATGATCCAGGAAATCGGCGTTTTGCACTTCCTTACCGCGCAGTGCGGCAACCCGCGCCTGATCATCCGGGAGAATGATCCACTCCATCGCGTCCAGATAGGGAAGCCCTTCCTCCCAGTAGCCTTCATGGCGCACGAATTTGATGACCTGGTCCGGAATGAACTCTGTCAGCACGAATGGCCCGGATCCCATCGCCTTCTGCTTGAGATCACCGTTGTTAGCCTCGTAGAACGCCTTGGAGATGATCGGATTGTAGTGCCATGACAGATAGCCGATTAGCGGCGCATACGGAACACTCAGGTTCACTTGAACCGTGTGATCGTCCAGCGCCTGGACCGAGTCGATCGCCTGCGCCCAGGCCCGCCCGCCAACATCCGGATTCTTGTACTGCTCCAGAGAGAATTTCACATCCTCCGCAGTGACTGGCGTTCCATCCGAGAATGTTGCGTGCTCCACAAGCCGGAAGATATAGGTTGTGTCATTCGGCGCCTCAAATTGGCGGCACAAATTGGGCAACGATTCCAAGTGGTCATTGAAGATAAAGAGCGTATCGTAGACCTGCTCGACAACGAGCGCCGAAACCAAAGAAGTCATCGTGAAGGGATTGAGATCGTCCGGATTTGCTTCGAAGGCGAGCTTGAGCGTGCCGCCCCGTCGTGGCGTCCCCCCTGCACCCGGTGTCCCTTCCTGGGCCAGCGCGTTTCGGAGTCCGAACGCCCGGCCTAGCGCCCCTGCCCCAATGAGTCCTGCTCCGCCGCGCAGCAGTGTGCGACGCGCCAGTTGCTCGTATCGCACCCTGTTCCACAACTGTTCATCGAGATACCGCGTCATCGCCGGACCCTCCTCGTTACCGCCTCCTAGCGCAGACGCGCCTACTGGCTCCCTACAGGCAGGCACTCTGTCGCATCGCCAGGCTCACCGAACGGGACTCTGCCGCTCATTGCGAAGTCCCGTGATTGCAGCGGCAGCCTACTACTGAAAGAAAAACACGTCAAGTATGATAAACGATCATACCACTATAATGGCCGACCGCTCGTTGCGCTCAAAAAGATGGCGGCGTCACTACCCACAGCGCCTTGACGGGCTGGTCGCCGACAACCCGCATCTTGTGCGGAAGGTGGCTGGGATAGGAGATGCTATCCCCTGCTTCAAGGACAAAGACCTCTTCACCAACGGTGACCTCATAGGTGCCCTCGAGCACAAACCCGAATTCCTCTCCCTCGTGTGTGTACGACTCATCAAAGGTGTCACCAGGCTCGAGCTCGTTGAGCAGGACCTCAAGTTTCCCTTGCAGGTTAGGAGTCAGCAGATAGGTCTTCCATGGTCTCCCAGGCCATTGCAAGATCTTCCGGCGATCACGCCGAACGACGCGCACTGCACCCTGCGTCGCCCCCCCGCGCTGGCCGTTGTTCTCCATGTTGCCCGCTACATTCCCCGCTCCCTCGCTGAAGAGCGCCGCCATCGTCAGTCCCAGCGCCTCTGCGACTCTCTTCAGCGTCCCAACCGAGGGATTCGCGGTCCCCGCTTCAATCTGGCTGAGAAAACTTCGGGAAAGTTTGGTCATCGCCGCCAGTTGCGTCAGCGTGATGCCCTTGCTACGCCGAACGGCGCGCAATTGCTGTCCAACCTCAACCATCGGCCTTCGCTCCCTCCATCCGCTGTGCCATCATCCTCACACGCCGCTCACTATAGTGGACACAGCGTGAGACGAACACCAGGCGACACGAAGCGCCGCCGCGCCTGCATCGCGATGCAGTATGCTGATCGATCAGGAAAGGAGCATTCAACGCTCGGACTTCGGGCCACCGCCCAACAGCACCATCGAGGGAACGCATGACGATAGCAGCTATCGAGATTCCGCCGGTCACACGCCCAATTGACGCGGTCGCGCGCATTCCCGGTTCGAAAAGCCTGACCAACCGCGCGCTGCTCATCGCCGCACTGGCCAGCGGCGAGAGCGAGATCACCGGCGCGTTGCACAGTGATGACACACGCTACATGGCAGCCGCCCTCAATGCCCTTGGCCTGTCTGTGGAGAGCGATGAGCCTGGCGAGCGGTTTGTCGTTCGCGGCGGCGATGGCACCTTCCCGGCCCGGGAAGCCGATCTCTTCGTCGGCAACGCGGGCACCGCGATGCGCTTCCTAACCGCAGCACTTACCCTCGGGCATGGCCAGTTCCGCATCGATGGCGTCCCACGCATGCGCCAGCGCCCGATCGCTCCGCTGCTGGACGCCCTGAACGCGCTTGGCGCCGACGCGGTCAGCGAACAGGGCACCGGTTGCCCGCCTGTTATCGTCCGCGCCCGGGGATTGCGCGGTGGACACGCGGCGATGGCTGGCGATCAGAGCAGCCAGTTCTTCTCCGCCCTCCTTCTCGCTGCTCCATATGCCGAGCACGGTGTTGAGCTGGAGGTCACCGGCGATCTGGTCTCCAAACCCTACATGACGATGACCGCCTCGGTGATGCGTGACTTCGGCGTGTGCGTGGAGATGGACACCCAGACCTGGCGCCGCTTCGTTGTGCCCCCCGGTCAGCGGTACCATGGACGGGCCTACCAGGTCGAGCCGGATGCCTCTAACGCTTCCTATTTCTTTGCCGCGGCCGCGGTGACCGGCGGGAGAGTTCGGGTCGAAGGATTGGGGGCGCAGTCCGCCCAAGGCGATGTTCGCTTCGTGGACGTCCTGGCGGCCATGGGTGCAGCCGTCACGGTCACGGACACTTTTATTGAAGTGATCGGGCCAGCCGGCGGCGCGCTGCGCGGTGTGGATATGGATCTCAACGCCATTTCCGACACCGCTCAGACGCTGGCAGCCATCGCGCCCTTCGCCAGCGGACCGACCCTCATTCGCGGTATCGCCCATGCCCGCCTCAAGGAGACCGACCGTGTCGCGGCCCTGGCAACCGAGCTGCGCCGTCTTGGCCAGCAGGTCGAGGAACACCCAGACGGCCTGACAATCGTGCCACGGCCGATCGTGCCAGCCAGCGTGCACACGTACGATGACCACCGGATGGCGATGAGTTTCGCCATCACCGCGCTGCGCGCTCCCGGCGTGCGCATCCTGGATCCTGGCTGCGTCGCCAAAACCTTCCCAGACTTCTTCGAGCGGCTCGCCGAAGTCGTACGGAACTAGCTGAATCGTGGCGGGTTTGCCCTGAGTGTATCGCGTCAGGCGACGAGCCGGTGCGAAGTATGCTCATCCTGCTCAGCCACCGCTGCCCAATCTGCTGTGCGCCGAGTGGGGCGACGCGACCATGGGACAAACGCCGGCACTTGCCGGGCATACTCAGCATATTCCGGGAAGACGGCCTGCAGCACCGCTTCCTCCCGTTTTGCCCGAAAGATCTGCGCCGCCATGCCAGCCAGGGTGATCGCTGCGGCAAGCAGGCTCAGGCGCGGCAGGGCGATGAGGAGATACCCAACGAGGTAGCTGGCATAGAGCGGGTGCCGAATGATCCCATACGGGCCGTGCGTGACGAGCTTGCGCGCCTCCGGAAAGACGCTGAACGAGCGGCGGAGTGTGAGAAGCGCCCAGATTTCCCAGACGGACGTTGCGGTCAGGCCGAGACTGGATACCGTCAGCAGCCAGTCGGGGCGCCAGGTCAGCGGCAGCATCGCCAGCGGGATGATGGCATACCCGCCAAACGTCGCGATCACTTTGATGCGCAGCCCCTCGCTCCTTGCCACCGCTCGCCCGCGAATGACCGGCAACACCGCCATGATTCCCATGGCAAGCATCGTGATGACATGGTTGGCCATCGCCAGCCAGTCGCCATCGCGCCCCGCGTCAAGCGCCGCCTGGCCCCGGATCATCGCGAACAACGTGAGCAGGAAACACAGCCCGATATCCCCAAGCCGCCACCATCTCAAGCGTTCCTGGAGGGGCGGTTGATCTCCTGTGTCACTAGCCACTATATACGCTCCTCCAACCAATTTAGCGATGCAACGAGATAGGCACTTGCATCCCGTGTCCATTGCATAATGCCCGGCTTCGTTGCGAGCCCGCACCCGCCCAATGGTCATGAATCGACTATGAGACGGTGACAGGTGGTTTTGATCCCACCAATGAACTATGGCGTTGCATCTAGTCGGGTCATTAGCATCATGCATGGCGCTCTTGTCTCACCACAAATCCTTGGCGCTATGACAAGCTTGTCAAGAGGAATGTTGAGTGACACACCTCGCCACTCCAAGATCATTGCAATCGAAATCCATTCGCAGGATACAGGCGAATCGAGCGCTGCTGTTCGCTGGATTGGCAAGCACGGCAGTCGCTTACCTACCATCTCCCTGGTCAGGCATTTGTGCGCTTGTTAGTGCGACGATCGGGCTCTCGGCGATCGTGTCCTGGCGAAGGGTAGTATCAGGATATGGCTGTTTCGCGTCATATGCGGCAATCTGGGGCACCTTCCATGCAATTCGCGCACGAGCAGATAATACAGAATATGTGGACCGAGTTTCTTCGCTGGTACTTAGATGGGAGCGGTCAGTATTTTTCGGCAGTATTCCGTCATCCACACTTCAGTCATATTTCTATGACCCAACAGGGTTCCACTGGTATGACTACTTCCTTACATTGATCTACGCTTCATTTTTTGTTGTTCCACTGGCATTCGCCGTAGTGACAATCTGTATCAACAGAAACCTATTCTTTCGCTACAGTTTAGCGCTGGCGACGCTCTTTTTCATCGGCTGCGTCGTGTTTGTCGCCTTGCCCACAATGCCGCCATGGATGATCTCATCACAGTCTTGGAATCAGCAGCCTCACATTGAACGGATTGCCTTTCATGTCATGGGATTTCTCCAATCGAATATCTTCGATAGACCTGGGGAAACGCTAAGCGCTCTTGACGCCAATCCGCTAGCTGCGATGCCCTCCATTCATACTGGTGTAACGATGCTGTTCTTTCTCGCCTCACGCCAATACTGTCGACGCTGGCAGATCGCTTCGTTATTTTACGTAGTCCTCATGGGCATCGCTCTTGTGTATCTAGGAGAGCACTCGGTGCTTGACGTCTTTGCTGGCATTCTGGCAGCTATCGCTGCTTGGGGCACAAGTACGGCGGTCCGATCATGGTTGTGTTCCCAGCAGCTTGTTGTCTTCCACAATATTGTGAGGTCGAAGCATCAAACGCGATCTAGTCGAACTCGCCAATGGTGGGAGTAAATCTCGTCACTCTCAAGAGCCAGCTTTGCTACACTCGGGCGCGAACCGCGGCGGCAGCATCGCCCGGGTTCCGGCTTTCGTATCGTTGAGGGATGTGCGCAGGATCTTCTTGTGCGTGATCCCGAGTGACAGCCGTGTGATACACATGGTCCGGTCCCACTCTGCCGGCACTGATCGGCCAGCCGGCTGGCTCACGCGCTGGCGTCAGCGGGGGCTGCCCCTCCTCCTCATGGTTGCGGTGTTCGCCGTCAGCCTGTGGCAGAACCTTGCCGCCGTGAGCACCTCTCCCTTCCACCCGGACGAGTCTCGCTGGCTCAACCGCGCGCATTACCTGGCAGACCTCCTCCACCCGACCGGCCCGGCCTGGCGCGACCAGTACCTCATCCGTGGCCAGCCACCAATCGGCTCATATGTCACGGGCCTGGGGTTGCTGCTCCAGGGCCACGACCTGCACACCAACGCGGCCTGGGTTTTCGAGCGAGGCGATGCTCGCAATGTCGTCTGGAATGTCGTCAAAGGCGCGATGCCAAGCCAGAGCGATCTCATTGCCGCGCGCCGGACAAGCGCGGTCATTGGCGCCCTGACCGTTGCTGTCCTCTTTGCTCTGGTCACGCGCCTCTCCAACTGGGCCGGTGGCCTCGTGGGCGCGCTCTTTTTGGCGTTTCATCCGCTCCAGGTCTATCTCGCCAGCATCGGCGTCTTTGACGCCCTCTTCACCCTGATCATTGCCCTGACCACCCTGTCGCTCGCCAGCCTGGCAACGAGGCCCACCTGGCCGCGTGGCCTCCTGGCCGGTGTGTTGCTTGGCATCGGCGCCGGCACGAAACTGAGCCCGCTCTTCCTTGCGCTCGCATTCGGAGCCGGTGGACTCGCGCTTCTCTGGGAGCGGCCCCTGCGGCGGATGCCGCTCCTCAGGTGGATCTGGCGGCGCTTGCTGCCTCTCCCGTCCCCGGTCACCCGGCGCCTTGGCTGGCTTTTGCTCAGCACCCCGGTCGTCGCTACGACAACGTTCGTCCTGACCTACCCCTATCTCTGGCCCGATCCAGTCCAGCGCACGCGGTATCTTTTCAAATTCCGGCAAGACGAGATGGCCAACCAGGCACGGATTTTCCCCTGGGCAGCGATCGAATCCCGGCTCGAAGCACTGGAGCGCACCTGGGTGATGCTCACCAAGCACTACAGCACCACAGGCGACCTTTTCGTCCAGATTGGTGACTGGCTGAATCGCAACTGGAACAGCTACGGCATCGATATCCCATTTGCAGCGGTGGGTCTGATCTTCTTGACGATCGCGGCCCTGCGCCATGGCCCGACGAGCAGCCACTTCCTTGTCGCGGCGGGTCTGGCCGGGCAGTGCGCGCTGATTCTCGGCGTCCTCCGGGTCGATTTTGACCGGTACTACTTGCCGATTGTCTTTACCTTTGCCGTGGGGATCGGTTATCTCGCCGGGCAAGCAGCGGCCTGGATGCAGCACGCCCGAGCGGCGGGCCGCCGGCGGTCAGCACTGAGCCGCCCCAAGATTGCCCGCGAGGCACCGGCAATCTCGCGACCGGTTGGCGCGAGGCGTTAGGGTCCGCTGTACCGCCCATACCGTCCGAGCCACCGCACTCCAGTGTCGCCCAGAGCGGAACAAGGCACCTCCTCTCGTCGTGTTGACAGGGGAACGTGCAACAGTGGTCCACCACGCACGAACCGGATTCCCTGGAACAGCCAGTGAGACGTGGCCATCCCGGTGGGGCCTGGCTGGCAACAGAGGGCGTCTTCATCCTCGTCTCGTCCTGATCGTACGGGCTGCCCGCGCTGAAGTCCCCGCGCCGACCGCACCCACTAGCCGCTAGCGGTCAGCACTCAGCCATCAGCCGTCAGTCGTACGGGCAGACCGCCGTGTCTGCCCCCGGTCATCCGTCATCAGCGCAGATCCCAGGGAGGGCACAGGTCCCTGGGGAGGGCACAGGTCCCTCCCCTACCGGGTGGACGATGGTGGGGACCAGGTGTCGCGCGGGTGGCCGCGGCTCCTGGATCACAGGTCCTGGGAGGGCACAGGTCCCTCCCCTACGATTCCCTGATCCCTGCTGAAGGGAGGCGGAAGCACCGGCGCGCGCTGCTGGCACGGCAATCGGCGCTATCGCGACACGTGCCTCGGCGCGAACCTGCGCGAGCCTCCACCGTGCGACCCATGCCCTCGCGGCGCATCTCGAACCCACGGGCCTAACCCAGAGCTTCGCCGGGAATGCCGCTGGCATCGCCCTAGCCTAATTGCTGGAGTACGACTGCCACCCGAAAGGTGGGATCCGCCGAGCTTTCCAGAATGAACCCCGGCCCAGCGTCTACTGCCACTTCGAAAACCAGCGTGAGCTGCTGAGGCAAGCTCGGAGCCAGGTTCGCCACAAAGCCTGGGCCATAGAGGTCTGATGTCGCGGTGACCGAGAGGAGGAACACCCGGCCATGCGCGTCAACAAGGCGCCAGTCGTCAAAGCGGAAACGGCGCGGCTCGCTTCCGAGATTCGTGACCGTGGCGTGCACCTGAACCAGCTTCGTACCGGGCGATGCCTTGCCTCCGGGCGCAGCGGTAAACCCGTTTACCACCACCGTCCAGTTTCCCGCGTAGGCTAGCTCCTGGCCCATTGCCGCAGGCGGCACAGGCGTTGGCGTCGGTGAGGGCGTTGGCGTCTCCGTCGGGGTTGGCGACGGCGCGGGAGTGCAGATCACCGGCTGCGCCACTTTCGTTCGAAGATTATCCAGCTCACGCAGCTCGGCCATGCGCGTCGCGGTTGCATCCGGCTCGGTCGCACGTGCGCCAGCCTCTCCACTCCCACTCATGGCCCGGCCGGCGACGATGCCTACCACCAGGGCCACTGCGATCATCCACCAGGCTGGCCGCCAGCCACCACCTACCGGACTCGCGTCGTCTCGTTGCTGCTGATCCATCGTTGTCCCCTCCGTAAGACGCGGAAACGTGCGCTCCGAATCTAGGTTGGCCCCGCTGGCTCGACTGGTGTGCTCCAATGACCGCGTTCCGTGTTGGGCAGCGCTGCTCTACGACGCTTTGCGCTCCGAAAGCGGTGACCTGACACTGTCGTCCTCCCAGCTTCCAAGACGAATGGCCGCAGGCAGGGCATGTGGCAACGCTGCATGAGTCATCGCGCTCCGCCTCCGAAGCTGGCACCAGCATAGGGCAGCGACAGTAATGGGCAAGATCACCATGGGTTGAACATGGATCACGTCCGTGAGCGGCCAGGTCATACCGCCGGCCAGCAGCGCAGCAAGAAAGAGCTGCTGTTTCCCG
>FWPU01006947.1_pt1 | contig 21661 bp, 20 predicted proteins | sample 2228361 | NCBI WGS metagenome assembly FWPU01 (sample SAMEA103939777, study PRJEB20133) | metagenome
GGCAGGGGGTGAGGGCTGACCGAGAAGCACACGGGCGAGACGCCCGTGCTACGGAAGCAGAGGGGCAGGGGGTGAGGGCTAATCCTGATGACACCCTCGCTTATTGGCTCTTCGGCGAGCCCGCTCCAGCAGGGTTGCGCCTTACCGAGATGCGGGTCTATCCGAAAGGAGGCTATGCAGTGCTTCACGGAGCGCGATGGCAGGTGCTTTTCGACGCAGGACCGTTGGGGCTGGGCTCCCTCGCGGCGCATGGGCACGCCGACGCCCTCTCAGTGTGGGCATCGCTGGACGGCAAGCCCCTCTTGATTGACACAGGAACCTACGCCTACCACGAAGACCCTGCTTGGCGCGACCATTTTCGGGGTACTTCGGCACACAATACCGTCCAGTGGGATTACCAAAACCAGTCTGAGATACTGGGACCGTTTTTATGGGGTCGCAAGGCGAACGCTACCTTGAAAGCCGACCCTGAGCGCAACGAGGCGGAAGGAACCCACGATGGCTATGCGCCCGACGCTCACACTCGCCGAGTGCGCCTTGTTGAGGGTGAACTCATCGTGGAGGACACGCTCAAGACTCAGACCGACCTATCCTGGCAGTGGCACTGGCATTTTCATCCGCGTTGGCAGGTGAGGCGGGAAGAGAGGGGAATGGGGAATGGGGAGTGGAGAGTGGTGTGGCTTCTCACCGATGGGGAGAGCCAATGCGAACTGAGCGTGGAGAACTTGCCACCGAACGCAAAGGTCGAGCTGATTCGAGGTGAGGGAGAAACGCCCTCGGTCGGGTGGTACTCGCACCGCTTCGGGCAGAAAATGCCCTGCACCACCCTACGTGTGGAGGTGTCGGGCTTGGAAACCCCGATTGTATGGCGGTTCCGAGCGCAGTGACCTAACTCCCGCGCTGGTTGGCGACCCACTCCGCGTACCACCGTCCACTGCGCTTCAGGGTGCGCTGTTGGGTCTCAAAGTCCACATAGAGCAGTCCGAACCGCTTGGAGTAGCCGAACGCCCATTCGAAGTTATCCATCAGCGACCAGTAGAAGTAGCCCTTGAGCGGGATCCCATCTTCAATCGCACGGTGGCACTGCTCAAGGTGGAGGCGGATGTACTCTTCGCGTAGCGGGTCGTCCACTTCGCCCCCTTCGTTCGGTTCGTCGGGGAAGGCGGCGCCGTTCTCGGTGATGTAGAGCGGGATGTCGCCATACTCGTCCTTCACCCAGCGCAGGATTTCGTAAAGCCCCTCTGGATAGACCTCCCAGCCCATCTCGGTATAGGTTTTGCCCTCTTGATGAACAGTACGGGAGCCGAAGGCATCGGTCGCATCGTAGGTCAGCACATTGCGCGTGTAGTAGTTGACGCCAAGAAAATCGATGGGCGTCTGAATCGTCTCCATATCGCCTTCTTCTATCGGGGGTGCGAACTCACCGACGAACGAGAGCACTGCCTGCGGATACTCGCCCCGAAAGATAGGGTCTAAGAAGTAGCGATTGATGAAGTTGTGCCAGAGGGTGGCAATCATCTGGTCTTGGGGGCTGTCGGTGGCGGGCTGTTGGGGACCGAGGTTCGTCACGATGCCGATTTGGGCGTTCGTTGGGGCGAAGGCTCGGAACGCCTTGACCGCCCGTGCGTGCGCAAGGAGCATATGGTGTCCTGCTCGGCTTGCCCCGCCCAAGTCGCGCAGACCCGGCGCGTGCTGACCGAACAGATAGCCCAACGCCATCACCACCCACGGCTCGTTGAGGGTCACCCAGAGGGGCACGCGGTCGCCCAGTTCACGGAACATCAGGCTCGCATAATCGGCGAACCATTCCATGCTCTCGCGGTTCATCCAGCCTCCACGGTCGTGCAGGCTGGCGGGCAGGTCCCAGTGATAGAGTGTAATCATCGGTGTGATGCCGTTCTCTAAGAGGGCGTCCACGAGCCGTTTGTAGAAATCCAGCCCAGCAGGGTTCACCCTGCCAGTGCCTTCGGGCAGGATGCGCGCCCACGCTGTAGAGAATCGATAAGCGTTCAGGTTCAGCCGTTTCATCCATTCGATATCTTCCTGCCAGCGGTGGTAGTGGTCGCAGGCGATGTCGCCGTTGTGCCCTTCGTAGATGGTGCCGGGCGTATGGCTGAAGCGATGCCAAATCGATGCGCCCGCCCCATCCGCCAGAGGGTAGCCCTCGATCTGATAGGAGGCGGTCGCCGAACCCCACAGGAACTCCTTCGGAAAGCGCATAGTTCCCCTATTCGCTCTCGGCGCATGGAACCCTGCTATTCGTTCGGCTCAGGGTTGCCTTGAAAACTGGAAAAATCCAGCGCGCCAAAGTACCGCGCTCTCATGCTGGTCTCCCCGTTCGGCAAGAGTTCGCTCATCTCCAGCGAGAGTTCCCACGAGCCGTCTTCATCGGGTTTGATGACGAGGAGCGCTTGGCGCAGGCGGGCGGTGAAGCGCGGATGCCACGCGTTGCGGTAGCCGAACGGCTCCTGACTGCTGGAGTAGTGCGCGGTGCGACGCCAGAAGCGCGTGAAGGCATCCAATCGCTCTCGGCTCACCTGCTGGAGTGAGAGGCGCACCTCCTGACCTGATTGGAGCCGTTGCACCAGCCTGCGCTTCTCCTGCTCAGGCAATGAGGCAAGCACTGCAAGCGCAGGGAGTTTTTCGAACCAGCCCAGTTTCGCGCCGAGTCGATACTCGGCGAGGGCGGGCGCGTGGTCGGGTTGGCGAATCAGGCTCCACGCAAACGCGCCCAGCAGTTCAATCAGCCGATAGGGGTCGTCGCCTGCTTGCGGAATTGCACGCTCCAGCGCAAAGAGGGCGTCCAGCGGATAGGTATACTGCCTGTCCAAAAACGCCAGCGGATTGCGCACCACCAGCACCCCTTCATGCGATTCGTAGAACCAGCGGGGAACCATCGTATCGAGAGTCGAGAGTATGACTTCGTAGACGGTCTTGTCTACAATTGCGGGTTCCCGAAGGGTGTAGAACAGCGCAAGTGAGTAGTTCTCTGGAAAGCTTTCTTCGTCACCGAGCCAATCCGAGAAGTTGGGCTGAGTCAGCCCCGAAAGCACCCAATTAGCGTTGGGGGGTGGGAAGATGCGCTCGCGCTCGGGGGCGAGTTCCATCAGGATTTCGCGCTCATGGGTCGTTGCCCAAGCCTCCAGCAGTTGTGAGAGGGAGTCCACCCCCTTCGCACGAAACGGTTTGTTGAGGGCAGGCTCATTTTTGAGGCTCTCTTGGCGGGCGGAGAGTTCTCTGAGATACGCCTCCGCCTCCTTGCCCAGCTGTTGCCAGAGTTCGCCCCAAGTGAGAGGCTCTGCGCGCAGGGAGAGGGGAAACGCCATCCACTGGGTTCCCTCCCTGTGAGGCGCCACAATGTCGCAGTAGGGGAACACCATTCGCAACTCGGCGCTCCAACTCACCACACCAATCGCCCAGTCGTATGCGATTAGCTCCGATTCGGGCACATTTTTGAGGAAGTCGCGCAGGTCTGCCTCGCTGATGATGCCTGGAAACCCGCTGGTCAGGGGCTGTTGGATGATGATGAACCGCTCTCGGATGAGCTGGCGCGTGAGCGGTTCGTTCCAGTTGCGGCGCATCCACTGAAGCATCACATAGCCGTCCAGCGACTGCACCCATAGCCCGTCCAGAAAGCGTGTCCAGTCGCGTTGGGCTTGGGCGGGGATTCGTGCTTCCTGCCACGAGTCAGCCTCATTCACAAAGTCCCCCAACGCTCCGAGCTCCATCTGCTCTAGTTCTTGCTTGAGGGCTTCGCGGGGGCGCCCGAACCACTCGTCGAACTGGCGTAGTTGGGTGGTGAGCCTGTCGTGCGCAAGGTGCACATAGCGATTGAAAAGCAGGGCATCGCGCTTCTCGGCATCGGGGTGGCGCACGATTTGCCAGCGTTCGATTCCATCTTCGTCCTCTTGCTGGACGAACTGCACTTCCAGCCCATACTCCAGCAGGGGGCGCAGGTCGTCCCAGCGGCGGTCTTTGAGGGCAATCAGAACCCCGCGCTGGCGCAGGTTGGGATGCACCTTCACTTGGCGTTGGGGCGTGCTGAGCAGCTCGGCTAACTCGGCGTAGGTCATCACCTGGGGCGGAAAGGTATAGCGGTCGTCGTCGGAACGCTCGACACGAGGCAGTGCAACTTGCTGAATAGCACTACTCTGTACTGACTCCTGGCTGGCACACGCGACCAGCATCATCACTCCCACCATAAGTAATCCAAAAACTCGCATGGGTACCTCCCAGTAGAGAGGATACCCTATCTGAGGGCAGGGTAGCGGTGGGGGTATGTGAAACGCTTGCTACACCTTTCGCGCCCGCTGCAGCCAGTGCCGTATCGCTTCGACATCGCCCCCCTCCAGCAGGGTCAGCAGTTCGTTCAGTTCCTGCCGAAACTGGCGCAGGGTATCGGCAAGGGCGTTGCGGTTGAGATAGAAAATCTCACTCCAGAGGCTGGGGTCGCTTTGGGCGACTCGCGTGGCAGATTGCCAGCTGCTCCCACCCTGAAGGTTTGTCGGTTGCTTCTTGTGGAGTGCGCTTAGGCTGAAGGCGACCGCGTGGGGCAGGTGGCTCAAGAGTGCCATCTCGCGGTCGTGTTGCTCGGCGTCCATCAATAGGGGGGTTGCGCCAATCTTGCGCACCAATGCCTGTACTGTTGCAAGGGCGTCGGGGGCGGTGTTCTCGGTAGGGGTCAGCACCCACTGCGCGCTTTGAAATAGCCCTGCGCGCGCAGACTGCCACCCACTCTGCTCTGTGCCTGCGATTGGATGTCCCCCGACAAACCGTTCGGGACGGCTCAGGTGTTCTCTTGCCCAGCCCAGCACAGGCGATTTGACACTTGCGACATCGGTCAGGATAGCGGTCTCAGCAAGGTGAGAGTCCAGCGCGCGGAACAGTTCGGGCAGTGCGCTGGGTGGCGTCGCGAGGATGAGGAGGTCTGCCCGTGCGCAGGCGGTGATTTCGGCGGCGGTCTCGGTTAGTGCGCCCAGCGACAGCGCGCCCACACTTGCTTGGGGGTCGCGGTCATAGCCCACGACTTCGGCGGACGGCTCTGCTTGACGCACGGTTAGTCCGATTGAGGTGCCTATCCCACCCAGCCCGACGATTGCGTAGCGCATCAGGTTGCCGAGAGGTACGCACCCATCTGGCGGAACCGCTCGTGACGCTGGTGGTACAGTGCGTCAGGCTCCGTGTTATCCAGCTCGCTGAACTGTTGCAGGATTGCCGAGCGCAAACTGAGGGCGGTGGTTTGGGGGTCGCGGTGCGCCCCACCAAGCGGTTCCGAAATCACGAGGTCGATCAAGCCGAGCCGAAGCGCATCGTCCGCTGTGAGTTGGAGCGCATCTGCCGCTTCAGGCGCACGGCTCGCATCACGCCACAGAATTGCGGCGCACCCTTCGGGCGGTATCACCGAATAGAGAGCGTGTTCGAGCATCAGCACGCGGTTCGCCACTGCCAGCGCAATCGCTCCGCCACTTCCGCCCTCGCCAATCACGACCGCCACAGTGGGCACGGTCAGCTGGAACATCGTGAGCATCGAGCGTGCAATCGCTTCGCTAATCCCACGCGACTCCGACTCGACGCCAGGGTCGGCAGCGGGCGTATCCACCAGCGTCAGCACAGGGAGGCGGAACTTTTCGGCGAGTTGGAACATCCGCATCGCCTTGCGATAGCCTTCGGGTTTCGCCATCGCGAAGTTGCGCTTCTGGCGTTCTTTGAGGTCACGCCCCTTCTGCTGTCCGACCACCACCAACTTATATCCGCCCATTTTCGCCAGCCCCGCCACGATAGCGGGGTCATCGTAGCCAAGGCGGTCGCCGTGCAGCTCGACGAACTGCTCACACATCAGGCGGATATAGTCCAGCGTGTAGGGGCGTTTTGGGTGGCGCGCCAAAAGGACCTTGTCCCAAGGGCGCAGGTGCGCGAAAATCTGCTTCAGTAGTCGCTCGCGCTGACGCTCCAGCTCGGCAATCTCACGCGAGCGGTCTAACCCCTTCTCTGCCGAGAGCTGACGCAGTTCTTGGATTGCGCTCTCCAGCTCGTTGATCGGTTTCTCGAAATCGAAGATGGTCATCCTACACCTCCGAACATCTCCAGTAGGTAGAGGAGCGTCGGGCGTATCTGGTGGCGGGGCACGATAAGGTCAATCATCCCGTGCTCGGTCTGGAACTCGGCGGTTTGGAAGTTGGCGGGTGGTTTGCCTGCGCTGGCTTGCGCGGCGACTCGTTGCCCTGCGAAGCCCACGAGTGCGCCCGGCTCGGCAAGAATCACATCCGCAAGCGAAGCGAAACTCGCCAGCACGCCCGCCATCGTCGGGTCAGTGAAAACCGAAATGTAGGGCAGTCCTGCTCGGTGCAGTTTCTCGACGCCTGCGGTGGTCTTCGCCATCTGCATCAAGGAGAGCATTCCCTCCTGCATGCGTGCGCCTCCCGAAGCGCAGAACAGCACCACAGGCAGGTTCTTCTCCACGCCTCGCAGGAAACAGCGCGTGATTTTCTCGCCAACCACCGACCCCATACTCCCGCCCATAAAAGCGAAGTCCATCACACCCATCACGATGTCGTTTCCGCCGAGCTTGCCGATGCCCGTGATGACCGCTTCGGTCTCGCCCGTCGACTGTTGTGCGCGCACGAGCTTGTCGGGATAGTCGGGGAAGGTGAGCGGATCGCCCGAAAAGAGGTCGGTGTCATATTCGGTGAAGGTGTCGGGGTCTAAGGTAATGGCGATTCGCTCCCGTGCACGCAGACGGTGATGATGCCCACAGTGGCTACAGACCCGCAACGCCGATTCGAAGTCGGGCTTGAACAAGATTTTCTTGCACTTTTGGCACTGTATCCACTGGTCTGAGTTTCCTACCGCCACACGCCTTTGCATAAAGCAGATTCTACCCGATGGGTTGTCCAGAGAAGCACCTTCGTTCGTCGGCTACAAGTGACCGCCAACGGTCGGTTGCCCCGCAAAATTACCAGTTTTGCCGTCCACCGAGATTTTTTAGCCCGACCTGTGCTATAATAGGAACGAGGATCATTTGCCGCTGAGGTCTTTAATTTGCCCTGCGAAGCCCCCTGTGCCCCAAAAGCACGGGGGGTTCACTAATTCGGGGCGGTCTGGCAGTTAGGTGCATAGCCTCCAGGCTCGGTGTAAGGAATGAACGGGCAGAAATAGTGCGCAGGGACAGTATCTTGGCACTGGCGCACACGCTCCACCGTGTGATTGGCGCGGAACCACTTGGCATGCCCATCGAAGAAGGTGAGGTTCGCACCCTGAAAGTGGGCAATTGTCGGACAGTTAAAGTAGACTCCTGCGCTGTCGAAAGCGGTTAGGTCGCCGTCGTTGAGGGTTGCCTGCTCATCCACCAGCTCGGCGAACTGGGCAGGGCGGTCGACGCGCGCTTCGGGGATGAACCCCGCCACAAAGTTGAGCGAGTAGCTCAGTCGCTTCTCCTCGCCCCGTCGGTCAGACGGGCAGATATAGACCTGCTCGTTGCGCACATAGGGGAACAGTGCGCCGTAGCGTACTCCCGTCTCGCGCCACCGTGCCCCCACAGGCGCATTCGGGTCTAAGGGAGGCGAGATGACCCAGTAGCAGGGCACCCAGTTGCCCTCTGCAGTTGAGTAGATATTCGCCATCCAGCTGGGATGGAGGCGGGGGTCAAAAACGCGCGGACAGTGAGAACCGTCGCCCGGACCAGGATTGCGCCCTTCGTAGTCAGTGCGGTACACCGCGAACGCCATCGACAACTGGCGCAGATTGCTCAAGCAATGGCTTTGGCGTGCTTTCTCCCGCGCGCGAGCGAACACAGGGAACAGTAGCCCCGCCAACAGAACGATAATCGCTATCACCACGAGCAGTTCGATCAGGGTAAAACCCCTCTGTTTTCTCATCGTGCCTCCCGTACTGCCATTGCGGGTATTATACTTTAGCCCAACTCTCCTGTCGATACCGATGAGAGTGCCATAGAGGAAAGGTGTACTAAGGCGAAATCGCTCCCCCCATCTGTCACTCTGAGCGAAGCGAAGGGTCTCTATGTCGCCCCCGTTGAGATTCTTCGCCTTCGGCTCAGAATGACGAGAGTGGGGCAACAGGAAAGTTGGGTTACTTTAGTGCGTGGGTTTGGCGTTGGACGCGATTCCCCACTTCGCTCAGAATAACAAAGAATCTAAGAACTCGCACTGGTATAGGAGCGCAGGGCAAAACGCCAGAACAGACGCCCCATCACAAAGAACGCAACCGCCCAGCCCACTGCAAACCATAGGAACCCCGCCGACGCCTTGCCCAAAAGTGCCTGTGCTGGAATCGTCGCTAAGAACGCCACGGGCAACACATAGGTAAACACACGCCTTAACACCGCATCGAACACATCGGTCGGGAAACGCCCCACCTGAGCGAACACCTCCGACAGCACCCATAGGTTCTCCACCCGCACCAACCAGATGCTCAGCGTCATCATCATAAAGTGGAACGAATAGAAAATCAGCACGCCCGTCGCCACCATCCCTAAGTAGAGCGCGATGTTGCCCAGCGAGGGCATATACTCCAAGCGGAATAGCGCATAACCTCCCAACAGCACCGCCACCGCCAACGAACCGAGCTGGTCGAGATTAATCCGCCTGAGCGAGAGCCAAAACTGCGAATCGACGGGTTTGAACAGCACAAAGTCCAGCGTGCCTTGCCGAACCAGGGTGGGCAACTCCGAAAGCCCAAAGTAGAAGAAGGTGGCAATCAGCGCATCGATGAAGTAGAGCGTCGCAGCGAGCACCAGCACCTCCGACTCGCCCCAGCCTGCGATGCTATCGGTGTGGGCGAAGATAATCTTGATGGTCATTAGGAAAAAGCCGAGCCAGATAGCGTTGTAGAACACCTTCGCCCAGAAGTTGGCGCGGAACTCCATTTCGCGCACGACGCTCGTGCGCAAAAACGCCTTGTAGAGATTGAAATAGAATCGTAGCCGTTTCACATTCCTACCCCCGTGTATTGGCGGATGCCCGTACGCCAGAGTAGCACGCCTGCACCCCAAGCGAGGAGTACCCAGAGCAGTTGAATGCCCATCTGAAACCACATCATCTCACCTGTGAGTTTGCCGAGCGCAATCTCGACGGGCACGGCGGTCGTGTAGCGGAATGGCATCACCACCGCCAACGCCTGAAGCCAGCCCGGCATCAGCGCAAGGGGAGCCACCCAGCCCGAAAGGAGCAACATCGGCACATAGTAGAGCGAGAACACGCTCTGGGTCTCCTGAAGCCAGAACGCCAAGCACGCCAGCGCATACGCCACAAAGAAGGAGACAAAATGCCCCAACAGCACACTCAGCCAGAACTCCCAACCGAGCGAGATGGGGCTGAGCGTCGTGAGCCGACTGTAGTACCAGAGCGCAAGCACAGCCACCGGCACGAACAGCACCATCCGCATCGCCCGCCACGAAATGTTGCGGGCAAACAACATCCACAGCACAGGTATCGGACGCAGGAGCCACTGGGAGAGCACGCCCTCCTTAATCTCGTACGATAGGTCCCACATCAGGTGGCTGACGATGAAGTTCGTCGTGAGCGCAATCAGCACATAGTAGGTGACCATCTCGCCTGGATTGAAGCCCCCAATCGTCTCGCGCCCACCATATGCCGAGAGCCATACAAGGGGCATCACCAAGCAGTGCACCACATCGGTCAGCATCCAGATGAACGCACTGGCGCGATAGGCGAGGCTATCGGCGATATAGATTTTCAACAGCGCAATCACTTTGGGAAGCAGGCGCATACCGTTGAAATTCTACCCCCCGCAGTGGGGTATAATAGGCGTGGATTGGAGCGAAGGCTCCCCACTGCATCGCAAGGGCGCGTGCAGACCCCCAATAGCCTTCCCCAGTCGCCCACGCTGTCGGCAACGAAGCCGCCTCGAACAGGCTCGCAAACGCGCGAGCCCACACGGCACATGCCGTATCCAAACACAACCAATAGGAGGTTACTATGAGTCCAAGAGAAGCGATTCAGTTCGCGCGAGAGCATAACGCGCGTGTGGTCGATGTCAAGTTCACCGACCTGTTTGGAATGTGGCATCACTTCTCGATGCCCGTCGAGGCGCTCACGGAAGAGGTGTTCGAGGAAGGCTTCGGTTTCGACGGCTCCTCGATTCGCGGGTTCCAGTCCATCAATGTGTCCGACATGCTTCTGATGCCCGACCCAGAGACCGTCTTTATGGACCCGTTCACCGAAGTGCCCACGGTGAGCCTCGTCTGTAATGTCGTAGACCCCATTACCCGCGAGCGGTACACCCGCGACCCGCGCTATGTGGCACAGAAGGCGGAGGCGTACTTGCGCTCGTCGGGGATTGCGGATACCGCCTATTTCGGTCCCGAAGTGGAGTTCTATGTGTTCAACGATGTGCGTTATGCACAAGGCTCCCACTTCGGCTACTACTATATCGACTCGGACGAGGCGGAGTGGAACACGGGGCGCGAGGAGCGACCGAACTTGGGGCACAAGATGCGACTCAAGGGTGGCTACTTCCCCTGCCCCCCTGCCGACACGCTCCAAGACCTGCGTACCGAGATGATGCTCACGCTCCAAGAGAGTGGCATTGAAGTGGAGGTTCAGCACCACGAGGTAGGCGCAGCGGGTCAGGCAGAGATCGATATCAAGTATGACACGCTCACCCGAATCGCCGATAAGGTTCAGCTGTACAAATATGTTGTTCGTAATGTCGCCTACCGAAACGGCTACACAGTGACCTTTATGCCTAAGCCAGTGTTCCAAGACAACGGTTCGGGCATGCACACGCACCAGAGCCTGTGGAAAACGGGTGAGAACCTGTTCTACGATGAGAAGGGCTACGCACTCCTCTCGGAAACGGCACTCTATTACATCGGCGGGATTCTGCACCACGCGCACGCAATTCTCGCTTTTGCAGCGCCCACGACCAACTCCTATCGACGGCTCGTGCCAGGCTACGAGGCGCCCATCAACTTGGTCTACAGCCAGCGCAACCGCAGTGCCTGTATCCGAATCCCGACCTATTCGTCCAGCCCGAAGGCGCGCCGAATCGAGTTCCGTGCGCCCGACCCGACCGCCAACCCCTACTTGGCGTTTGCGGCGATGCTGATGGCAGGGCTGGACGGCATTCAGAACCGTATTCTCCCGCCCGACCCGATTGACAAAGACCTCTACGAACTGCCCGCTGAAGAGCGCAAGGGCATCAAGATGACTCCGGCGAGCCTTGCTGATGCCCTGAACGCGCTGGAGGCAGACCACGAGTTCCTGCTCAAGGGCGGAGTGTTCACCCCCGACCTGATTGAGACCTACATCGAGTACAAGCGTCTCAAGGAGGTCGACCAGATTCTCCTGCGTCCGCACCCCTACGAGTTCGCGCTGTACTTCGACGCATAGGGGATTGCCCTCACCCACCCCTGCCAAACTCCCCTCTCCCACTGGGAGAGGGGCTGGGGGTGAGGGCTGAAATCGCAGGAGAAGTTTGGCGTTCATCCCAAGAGTGAACTGGAGGGATGTACCCCTGTCAGATGGGGAGTGGGGAGTAGGGAATGGGGAGTGGGGAGTCGTGGCTTGGGCATCTTGCCCATATTGCACACGGGCGAGACGCCCGTGCTACGAATGTGGTATAGACATTCGTGTCTGTGCTACACTTTGCTGATGGGCAGGATGCCCAAGCCACGAATCGATTTCTCGCACACCCTCTTGTAGCATAGGCATTCTGCCTGTAAGATTCTTCGCTTCGCTCAGAATGACAAGTTTTACCTTCTGCTCAAGCGCGTGAGAGTAATCAGTGAAATCGTCCCATTTGCAGATTTAGGCACTTAGCGACTGAGCAGAAAATGACTGTTCGGGTGGGTCTTGTTGGTGCGCTTCACGGGCGGGCAGAAACACCGACACACAAGTGCCTTTGCCCTGTTCGGACTGGATTTGGATTTCCCCATCGTGTTCCTCGACAATCTGCTTGGTGATTGAGAGTCCCAACCCTGTGCCTTCCTGTTTGCGCGTATAGAACGGCTCAAAGATGAGTTCTATCTCCTCAGGAGGAATGCCCTCACCTGTGTCTTGGATATGAACCCAGACTCCACCGCGCTCAGGGTCGTACTGGGTTTGAACTGCGACAGTGCCTCCTGAAGGTGTGGCTTGCTGGGCGTTGATGAGGATGTTGGTGAACACATGCTGGAGACGCGAGGCGTTGCCCCAGACGGGAGGGAGTTCCGACGCCAGCTGTTTCTGCAGGCTGATACCGTGCCTAAGGAACAGATGTTCGGTAAACACAAAAGTGTCCCGAATCACTTGGTGAATATCGACAGGGGAACGCGCTTCGGGGCGAGAAGCACGTGAGAAGCGCAATAGGCTTGATACGATGTCGCGGGCACGATGCGCACCCTGCACCAAGTTTTCAACCGCGCGCATAAAACGCTCATACTCGGTATCGTCCCAGTTAGTGGGGCGTTTAGCCGTGAGTTTCTCCTGTATCATCTGGGCGAAGCCGACCACAGCAGTCAGAGGATTATTCAGCTCGTGCGCCACGCCCGCAGCGAGCGTGCCGACCGCCGACATCTTCTCCTGCTGGATGAGTTGCTCCGATTTCTGCTTCAGCTCCTCATAGGCTTGCTGAAGTTGTTCGAACAGTTGGCGGTTATGTCGGCGCAGGTTGCGTCGCTCGATGGCGCGCGCCACAATCGTGTTCAGCACAGCGATGTCGTCCAACGGCTTGAGCAGGTACTCGAAAATGTTGCCCGATTTGAACGCCTGAAGCGCATTTTCAAGCGAGCCGTGCCCAGTTAGCACAATAATCTCGGCTTCGGGGAGCAGTTCCCGCGCCGAGCTCACTACCCCCAGCCCATCCCGGCGGGGCATCTTCATATCGGTAAGGATGACCGCATAGTCGTTCTCGCGCATCTTCTGGACAGCATCTTCACCATCAACCGCGGTGTCAATTTGATAGCCATCCTTGCGCAGTTGGCGCGAAAGCACATAGCGCAAGTCTTCCTCATCATCCACAATTAAGATTCGCTCTGCCATAACCTTATCTATCGGCTATTTTCGGCAACAGACTCGATTCTGTTCAGGGGTATCCTTTGGGTGTGCGTTGGGCAGTCGGGTTCTGGGCGATTGTGGTGGTGCTGAGAGTGGGCTACGCCTTACTCTCACCGAGTCTGGACCCGTTCCTACGCCGAGACCCCCTGCATGGCGACGCGCGCGTTCACGACCAGATTGCGTGGATTTTGGCGAGTGAGGGGCGGTTTGAGTTCATCAAAGGCTTGCAGACTGCGCCGGGCTACTTGGTGCTGATGGCAGGGGTCTACACGCTGGTGGGGCACGAACCCCAAGCGGTGCGCTTGGTGAATGGGCTGTTGGGCGCGCTCACTTTATGGGGCATCTACTGGCTTGCTCGACGCTGGTTGACCGAGCGACTGGCGTACTGGGTGGTCGGTCTCTGTGCGGTTCATCCCCACCTGTTGATGATTTCGGGCTGGCTTTACACCGAGAACTTAGTTCTGCCGTTGCTGATTTGGGCGATGGTGTTTGCAGTGCGTCGGCAGTGCTTGCGCGATGCGGTGCTGTGCGGGCTTCTGCTGGGTCTGCTTGCGCTCACGCGGGCGAACTTTTTGCCGTTTGTGGGGTTGGTGGCGGTGTGGTGGGGAATCGGAAATAGAGGCAGTGGGCAGTCGGCAGTGGGCAGTGGGCAGATGAAAGTAAAACCCGCTCTCGTCGTCCTACTCACCGCCCTTCTGGTCATTGCGCCCTACATCACCTACCTTCACGCACGGTTCGGACACTTTATTCCGATTGGGCTGGGGGGCTACACCTTCCTGTGGGCGAATAATCCCGAAGCGGATGGGGGGTTCCGCGCCGACTTTCTGGAACTGCGAATGGTGGTGGACGGGCAGGAAGTGCGCGTGATGGACTACATCGTAGACCCCGACCCTGTCGTGCGCGACCGCAAAGCGTTCCGATTGGCAATAGACTGGATACGCCAAAACCCCACCGACTTCCTTGCCCTGCTTTGGAAAAAGACTCGGCTGAGCCTCTCGGCGTTCGGGTTGCAAGAGGCAGGCAATCGCCAATTAGTGAGTGCCTTGCGCGTGGCGGATGGGTTGTATTGGCTCTTTCTACTTGTGGCGCACATCGGCTTCCTGTGGGGATTTCGAGCGCACTGGCGCGAGTGGGGCTTGGTCGCCCTACTCTGGGGCTGGACATGGCTCACTATCTGGCTCTATGCAGGGGGCAGTCGCCCCTTGCTCCCTGTGATGCCGTTCGTCGTGCTGTTCTTTGTGAGGGGATTGCAAGTGCTTGGCACTCGGTGGCGACGCACCCCCTAACGGCTCGGTATACTTCCCAATAGATGAGTACGCACTGCCACACGGTTTTTCTGGTCATCGACTCGCTGGCGCCTGGTGGAGCCGAGCGACTGGTCACCCACTTGGCGCTTCACCTGAACCGAGAGCGGTTCCAGCCCGTGTGTGTGGTGGTAGACCCGTTCGTAGGGAGCCATTACGAGCAGGAGATTCAGCAGGCGGGCATTCCGTTGCACTCGCTGGGCAAGCAACGCCCCTATGACCCGAAAGTCTATCAGCGCCTGAGCCACCTGATACGCCACTACCGCCCCAGCGTAATCCACTCCCATTTGGGCGACCTGAACTACACGCTCCCGATGATGATTCTGCATCGCATCCCTGCGCGCGTCTATACCCTACACAATATCGCCGAGAAGACGCTCCATCACAGGCGTTCAGGCAGGCTCTTGCAGACGCTCGCCTTCCGCTATCGGCTGGGTGGGGTTCAGCTGGTGGCAATTGCACACGAGGTTCACCAGACCGCCGAGCGTCTGTTCGGGCAGGGCGATATTCCGCTTATCCCGAACGGGATCCCTGTGGAGGCGTTCCGTCCTGACCCGCCTCGCCGAGCCGAGTGGCGTCAACAGCACGGCTTTGGCTCAGACGAGGTGCTTCTGGTGTGTGTGGCGGGCTTTCGAGAGCAGAAGAACCATTCCTTGCTTCTCAGGGCGTTCGCACGGCTTCAAGCCTCCCTTGCACGGCTCTTGTTGGTGGGCGGGGGCGAGCTGGAGGAAGCGACCCGACACCTTGCCCGACAACTCGGCATTCAAGAGCGGGTTCACTTTCTGGGCGTGCGCCCCGATATTCCCGAAATTTTGAACGCAAGCGATGCGTTCGTGATGGCATCGCGCTGGGAGGGCAACCCGATGGCGGTGATGGAGGCGATGGCGAGCGGTCTGCCCATCATCGCCACTGCAGTCGGCGGTGTGCCCGAACTGGTTCGGCACGACATCGATGGGCTACTTGTGCCTTCTGAAGATGAGGCGGGGCTTGCCGACGCACTCCAGCGAATCGTGGCAGACCCCACCCTACGCGCTCAGATGGGGCACTCCGCTCAACAACGCGCCAAGACCGAGTTCGATATCCATCAAACTGTGCGCAAGTACGAATCGCTCTACGAATCGCTTCTCGCACGCCATTCCAGAAGGTAGAATCCTGCCTATGCCAGATAAAGTCACCACGCGCACACTGAGGCAGATGAAATTGCGCGGAGAGCGGATTGTGGCGATTACTGCCTACGACTATCCCTCCGCTCAACTTGCGGACTTGGCGGGCGTGGATGTGGTGCTGGTGGGCGATTCGGTCGGCAATACCGTGCTGGGCTACGAAACGACCCTGCCCGTTCGTCTGGAAGAGATCGAACACCACTTGCGCGCCGTTCGTCGGGGGCTAAGGCGCGCCCTGCTCGTGGCGGATATGCCGTTCCTAAGCTATGGCGTCTCGGTCGCCGAGTCGGTGGCGAATGCAGGGCGTTTGATGCAAGCGGGCGCAGAGGCAGTGAAGGTGGAGGGCGCAACCGAACCCGTGCTGGAAGCGATTCGTGCGATGGTGGCAATCGGTATCCCCGTGATGGCGCATCTCGGTCTCACGCCCCAATCGATTCATCAGTTCGGAGGCTATCGGGTGCAGGGGCGCGGTGAGCAGGCAGAGGCGCTCCTTCAATCGGCGTGCGCTGTGCAGTCGGCAGGGGCGTTCTCGGTGGTGTTGGAGGTCATTCCCGCTTCGCTCGCCCAGCGCATCACTGCCGATTTGGAGATTCCGACCATCGGGATTGGCGCAGGGGTTCACTGCGATGGCGAAATCCAGGTGTGGCACGATATTCTGGGGCTGAACGCGCAACTGTTCAAGCACACCAAGCGTTATGCGAACCTGCGCGAGGTCATCCAAAACGCCCTGAGCGAATATGCCAGTGAAGTGCGCAACCGAGAATTTCCCACACCTGAAAACAGTTTCGACGAATGATGACCTTGCAAGCCTTAGAGGAGATTGGTGCGGTGCTTCAGGGGCACTTCCTGCTCACTTCGGGCAGGCACAGCGCGCTCTATTTCGAGAAGTTCCGCCTGCTGGAGCGTCCTGACCGCCTGATGCCGATGGTGGCGCAGCTCTTGGAACCGTTGCGTGAGTATCGCATCGAAGCGGTGGTCGGACCGACGCTGGGCGGGGTGATTGTGGCGTACGAGTGCGCCCGCCAACTCGGTGTGCCTGCGTTCTATGCCGAGCGTGAGGGCGAAGCGCGCGCTTTTCGACGCGGAAGCGAACTGCCCCCGAACGGCTCGATCTTAGTGGTGGACGATGTGCTGACCACAGGCACTTCGATTCGTGAGGTGTTGGAGTTGCTGGAACGGCTCCAAGTGAAGGTCTGTGCAGTAGGCGTGCTGATTGACCGCTCCGAGCCAACACCCGATTTCGGTGTTCCACTCTACTCGGCGCTTCGTATCCCTGCAGAGAGTTATGCGCCCGAGGCGTGTCCCCTGTGCGAGCAGGGCATTCCACTGGTCAAGCGTGGCAGTCGGTAGGGGTCTATGAACGGCTACGCCCTCCCGCAAATAGGGTGCGTTCACTGTGGCAAGGCGTGCGACCCGCTTTGCCCCCGATGTCCTGCGTGTAAACAGGAACCCTATGCCGATGTGACCCTCCGAGTCGGGCCGCTGAGCAAAGGGCGACTTTGGTACAACTTAGTGCTTCTTGTCTCAACGCTTTGGGGCGCTGTCCAATATTTTCGCGTGCGCGGGGGATTGAATGTCCCCCAAAATCCCCTCGAGCTATCCGATTGGTTATTAGTGGGATTGGATATTCTGCTACTCTACTATACTATTGCTGCGACACTTCGCATGGTGAAGTTATGGCAGGCATCGCGGATGTGCCTGCTTGTACTCGGACAGAAGCAGCTCGTACTAATACGAAAGATGGGTAAGACAACCTACTTGTTTCAGCTCTCAGCTCAGGAGATAGGCATACCTCTGCCACCTGCTCATCACCTGTTCACAACCCAATTTCCCATGGTACGCTTTCTGCTGAACATATTCCTGCTTTTCGGTGTGGGTTGCTTTCACTGGCTTTCTCATATTCTGTTGGAGCCAGTCCACGAAGTGAATATTCTATTGAAGTATGGGAGAAATCAGGTTCAGCGGTTCATCTACTCAGCTTGGTTCGTCGAGACTTCCAAAAACGAAATAGTGAATCTAGGAGTGGGAACAGGTACAGCGGTGCCAACGATGATTTCCTTAATCGCGCTGAAACAGTGGATTGCCGAGGGATTGGTGCAGTTGGAGCAAGGCTACGAACCCAGTCCTGAACGCCCTGTGATTATCGTCGATTTGATGAAACGCTGTGTGCGTGCGTATGCGCTAAGTGATGTAGAAACCTATCTCAAAGATGACGACGAGAATGAGGAAGAGAAAACCCAGCAAACAGGCGAGCCAGAGCGTATTCCTCTGTACGCCCTTCCCTATGAAGACCGCTACTGGATTCGCGCAGGCTGGAACTTGATAGACGAGATTGAGCTGCGATTCAGAGCCAGACAGTTGTTGGAGCAGGAAGAGAACGGCACATCGAAGGGGGAGCTGTAAAAGGTCTTCAACAAAATAGAGGGGGCTTGAGAACCCCCTCCCAAAGAACGCCTTTCCGTCAGATTGAAGTCTTAGCCTGCGCGTTGGCTCTCGTAGTAGCTGGCGATAGCGGGGCGCACTACACCACGCGTGTAGGGAAGCGGGCGCCCAACTCGGTCAAACAGCTGCGCATAGCCCTGTCCCACGCGATACCAGCTTAGCCCTTGCGCCTTGCGCTGGGCGACCGCTCGGTGGAAGCGCATCAGCAGAGGGTCCGACAGCAGTTGCAAAATCGCATCGGCAATCGAGTCGGGATTGCGGAACTCCACCAGCAACCCACCGCCGTCCGCCAGCACCTCACTTGCATAGAGATAGGGTGTCGAGAGTACCACACAGCCCGCTGCAATCGCATACGCCAGCGTGCCACTCGTAATCTGGTCGGGGTTTAGGTAGGGCGTGATGTAGAGGTCGGTCGCCCTCAGATAGAGCCGAATATCGTCCAGCGTCAGATAGCGGTTCACGAACTGCACATGGTTCTGCAGACCGAGCCGTTCGACCTCCGCCATCAACATCTCGCGATACTGCTCACCTTCCTGTGCGCGCACTTTGGGGTGAGTCTCGCCCAATACTAAGTAGACCACATTCGGGAACTGTTCCACCACTGCGGGCAAGGCGCGAATCACATCCTCGATACCCTTGCCGCGGCTGACCAGTCCGAAGGTACTGATTACCGTGCGTCCGCTCATTCCGATGCGCTTTTTCGCTTCCTCATGGCTGATGGGAAGCGGTTCGGGCGCGCCGTGCGGGATTACATACACATGGTCGGTCGGCACTTTATACACTTGGCGTAGCAGTTGGACTGCTGTGCTTGCCATCACCACCACCGCGTCCGACTTCCTCACGACCTCTTGCAGAATCTCGCGCATAATGTCGGTGGGTTTGGGCACTACGGTATGCAGAGTGGTCACCACCGGCACCTTCAATCGGTTCAGGAAGGGGAGCACAAAACTGCCCATCTCGCCCCCGAAGATGCCGTACTCGTGTTGGAGGCTCACAACGCGCACCGCCGAGTCGTTGAGCAGTTCCGCAGCCTCTTCATAGTCCTCCAGATGGTTGCGCCGAATCTGGTAGATGACGCGCAGGTCGGGATGCTCGAAGCGTTCGTCGTGGTCTGCTGAGACCACCAACCCTTTCCAGTTGTGAAGTTCCACCGCGTTGAGCACATCTTGGCAGAAGGTTGCCAATCCACACTCCGTGGGTGGATAGGTGCTGACAAACGCAACCTGCGATACTACCCTCTCACCTGATGAGTTCAGTCGTACCAATCAAATCACCTCCCTTAGGTTTCGGTACGGTTGCCGTATCCTCTAAGGCGACGGCAGTTGATTGTTGGCTCAAAGAGCCAGCCAGTCATGGGCTACTGTGCCCGAAAGCCTGAGGCAAATCCGCTGTGATTTTCGGGTAGGGATAACCCTCACCCAAGCCAGTGGAAGAAGATGTGTCGATGCTGGCAACCTCGCCTGTAGAAGAAGGGGTACTTCAATACTCTCTCTCGTATGGTATTATACCCCTTTTCTTTGCGAAATGTCAAGGGCTAACACCGCTCTTCTTCGCTTAATTCCATTATCGGCAGAGAGGCTGTAAATCTTTAGGGGGTTGGGGGCGAAATTGGGCGAATTTAGCCTTGATTGCGTAATATTCCCCTGCCAAGTGCGCCTTCTATTCCTTATGGGTCACCCAAGAGTCCGAAATTGAATAGGATAATGAGTAGATCGGCATCATCTACAGAGCCACTACCATCAACATCCGCAGGAATGTTCTGACCTTGTTCACCAAATGCAAACAGAACCATCAGCAAATCTTGGTCATCGATACGGTTGTCTCCACTGGCGTCCCCACTGACCATGCCACCACCTGAAGGTCCACTAAATCGGAATTGGAGGTCTTCATCGTTCATCTGGAATGAGACGGTCTGCTGGAGATGATATTGAGGCTTGACGCGGACAACTTGAACACCATACGCAGGCACGCGTATCGTGAGTACCGTTTGGTTCCCTTGACGAGTGGGGTAAAGGACTGACAAACGGTTTCCGACCTGTACCTGTACAGGGAGTTCCGTCACATCGCCTCTGTAGTCAGGCATCACGAGGATCGCTCTGAGGTTTACATATCCAATATAGACAGTCACCGAAGCCGTCGAAGGCGTTCCATCGGCTCCTGTAATGGTGTAGCTGAACCGATCGATTCCACGATAACCAGGATTGGGCATGTACCGAAGTGTATTATCATCGTTCAGCGAAACAGAGCCGTGTTGACCAGGCGACCATGCAATAATCGAGACAGACTCACCAGCAGGATTTCGGTCGTTAGTCAAAACGGGAATATCGATTGGTGCGTTTTCGTCAGTCTCAGCAACATCGTCTACGGCAGTCACAGACTGACTAATTACAATCAGCGACAGATGAGGGTGTTCGAAAAATGGGGGGCGAGCAAGTATACTCTGACCCGTGAAACCAAAACGACGCCTCCCAAAGACAACCCTGAAAACTCTCTCCCCACAACAGATCGCCCAAGCCGTCCGCACCTTCTGCCAACTCTACCCCAGCCCCCAAACACGCGGACAACCCCGACAATACCCAATCAACTCATCCTCACCCTCGCCCTCATCCAAACCCGCTTCCAAGCCTCCTACCGCGACCTGCTCTTTTGCTACGCCCCGCTCGCCTTTCCCGACCTGCCTCTGCCTGCACTTGGCACGCTCGTCTACCGCTTCCAACAACTCATTCTTCGGGCGCAAGACCGCCTCAATCACCTGCAAGCGTGGCTGGCTCCGATGGGGATCGCTTTAGAAACGCCCACCACCGAAACCCCCTATGCGAGGGTGGATGGCACAGGGATTGGGTACGCCACGCCGTTTGATGCGCCGTTCCGACGGGGCGCCGAGATACGGCGGTTGCGGTCGCATGTGAAAGCGGTGGTGGTGAGTTATTGGCAGGGCGGGTATTGCTGGGTGGTGGGGGGGCATTAGGCAAGCCGTATGCGGATGAGGGGGTGTTGTGGCGGGACTGGCTGGAGCGGTATGGGTTGGGGGGACTGCCTTCGGGCACGCTGGTCGTGGGGGATGGGTTGTATGGACATTGGGCGCAGGTGTTGGTGTTGGCGGAGCGGTTAGGGTGGTGTCCTGTGGCACGGGTACGGGAGGGGCTGTGGCACCGTGTGCGTTCGTCGTCGCGGTTGCGGGCGCGTGCGCGCGGGGAGGCGTATCCCGAGGTGTTGCGGGGTCGTTATCGGATAGAGCAGGTGTTTGGGAGTGTGAAAGGAGCGTATGGGAGTTATGTTGAGGCGCGTTCGTGGTGGGGAGCGGCGTTGCGGATGTGAGGGATGTGGGTGTTGTGGAACAGGGTGGGGTTGTTGCGGGTTGGGGGCGTGGAGGTGTGGGGCTTGCTGAAGAGCGGGAGCCTTTTTGTGTGGGTGATGTGGGTCAGGGGATTTTTCGAACACCCTCAGGGGTCAGAGGCAAAATTCCGACGAATTCACAAATTGGATGGATTACATCGGAGCTATCTTGAGTTATCTACTGAAAGGCTTGGGAGTGGGGAATGGGGAGTCTGACAGGGGTACACGTTTTGAGTTCAACTTCAAACGCCCTTACGCATTTTTCCGAGCGAAAACCGTCATCCCTCAGCCCGATCAGCCCTCACCCTCCCCAGCCCTCCCTCTGGTATATTACAAGACGATTTGTGGGCAGGCATGCCTGCCCACAACGGGGGCGTCCAACACGAACCCCTCTGGGAACTCA
>FWPU01006948.1_pt1 | contig 21657 bp, 19 predicted proteins | sample 2228361 | NCBI WGS metagenome assembly FWPU01 (sample SAMEA103939777, study PRJEB20133) | metagenome
TTATTCATAATGGCTACGAAATTACCGCTTATCTCCCCTTTATTTTTTTTCATACATGCAAAAAGAATGGATAAAAAAGATATGCCGGCCATTAACTTATACGGTTGTGTAATAAATTCATATAGGCCTAAAGGAGTATTTTCGGCTTAATATTTCCTACCCCACTTGGGTTAAGCCCTTTATTACATCTTTAGCCTTAAAATACAGCTCGGTCTTAATAGGAACGGAATGTATCAGGTGCGTTTTAATGTTGACTCAGGGTATTTCAGCGCTAGCTGGAATCGGCTATCGACACCGAGTTTCTTGAATATATTTCTCAAATGCGATTTGACTGTTTTCTCGCTTATCATGAGCAGGTTAGAGATTCTTTTATTGCTATATCCCATCGCCACCAGCCTAGCCAGGTCCTCTTCCCTTTTTGTCAGATAGGGGCTTAGTAATTTTGACTTTCCTTTTTTTGTCTGTATGAGCCTGGATAATATTTTTGTCATAACCTCAACTTCCACCCAGATCCTATTTCTATTCACTTCGGTGATAGCTTGAAGGAATTGGGTGCGGTCTGAGGAATTTGATAAACAGCCTTTAACGCCCATGGAGATGGAGTCCAAGATGAACCTTTCATCTAAAGTGCGGATCAAAAGTAGCACTCTCGTACCGATGCCCTTTTCAGTAATTGCCCCCAGTATTCCAGGAATGTCTAATCCGGGAATGGCGGCATCTATTATCAAAACATCTGGCTTCCTCTGGATTAACATAGGAATAATCTCTCCTTGATTAGAAGCTTCGGCTAAAATCTTCATACTTTGTTCAGGCTCTAGCATTTCACGGATCCCCTCTCTAACCAGGTCAGATGTGGTGGCCACCAATAAACTGATTAAATTATCCCCCTGCTTTTTATACCCGAAAGTGGTAAGACGGGGTCTTTCACTTTTTTCTCTACTATATTCCATCTCTTTAATACCCTGGAATAAAAAAGCTATCCCGGTATTCTTCCCTAACTCGTCCCTCAGGGGCACTATATCCAGATAGATGGGATTTTTTGACCCTGGCCTGGCCTCGAGCACGATGCGATTCTGAGTACGGGAATGTTCATCATCGGCCAGTATATTTTCTATTAGATTTTTAATCCGGTTATTTGTTTTTTCATATAAACCCCTAAATATAGTAGCAAAGGATTTACCAACAGCATCCTCTCTTCTTCGACCCAGGAGAGATTCCGCGCTCGGATTAAGGTATTTTATCAAACCTTTATCATCCATAACCAACACCCCATCGCTTACCTTTTCTAATGTCGTAGAAAGCCAAGACTCCTTTAGCCTTAGGTTGTTTTCTACACGGTGCTTGTGTAGCGCTATCTCGATAGCCGAGCGTATCTCTCTTATCTGAAAGGGCTTAAGCACATATCCAAAAGGCTCTGTTAGCTTTGCCCGTTCTAGAGTGTTGTCATCAGAATATGCTGTAAGATATACAATAGGAATGTTTAAACGATTATAGATCTCCCCCGCCGCTTTTATTCCGTCCATTCTTCCCTTTAACACAATATCCATCAGCACTAAATCGGGCCTAGTCTCTTCCGCTTTGTGAACGGCTTCCTCCCCGCTAGATACTACGGCCGGGACCGTATAACCCAGGCTTTTTAACCTGCTCTGTATGCTCTTAGCCACGATGCTTTCGTCTTCTACTACTAAGACTCGTGCATTTCTCATCTTAAATCTCCTCTTTGTTCATGCTTTTATCTGTGAAAAGTGATTCTAAATTCTGTTCTCGGTCTTCGATTGAACCTTATAGTGCCGTCTAACTGGCTGGTTAAAGCGTTTACTAGCTGCAAACCCAGAGATTCTGTTTTCTTGAAATTAAAACCACTGGGAAAACCTACACCGTTGTCACTCACGCGAAGGGTTAATTTATTATTCCTAGAGTAGAGACTTATGTTGATTTCCTTTTTACCCTCAACCTTATCGGTAAAGGCATGCTTGAGGGAATTTGAGACCAGTTCGTTAACTATCATACCACAGCTTATGGCCGTATCTACGTCTAAATAAACCTCCTCGACATCTGCCCTCAAAGATACCGGGTCTGCTTTGACCCCATATGATTGAATGAGATAATCGGCCAGGCTTAGTATATATTCACCGAAATTAATTTTTCCCAGGTCCTTGGACTGATATAACTTTTCGTGGATTAGCGCCATTGACCTAACCCGACTACAAGTATCATTGAACATTTGTAGGGTCTTTTTATCCTTAACGTGCTGAGATTGAAGGTCTAGAAGGCAGTATATGATCTGTAAATTGTTTTTTACTCGATGATGAATTTCCTTCAAAAGCACGTCCTTCTCCTTGAGCGATGCCTTAATTTGCTCTACAGCTCGCTTGCGCTCGGTGATGTCCTCGCAGACCAGTAGTATTACCGTATTCCCGTCGACATTCTGCATGGACCGGGCTGCTTCCCTTACCCACATTACATCGCCTTGCTTGCGAACCTTGCGAAACTCCCAGTAGCTGACCGCTCCCGTATTCTTCAGACAATTATCCATTTGCTCTAGCACCGCTTTATGGTCATCCTCGTGGAATATATTAAGCACCGATTGTCCGACCAGTTCCTCTCTAGCATATCCAAGCTGCTCCAAACCATAGCGATTTACCGAAAGAACTCTGCCCTGGACATCCAGGGTGAAGCACATAGACGGATTGTTTTCATACAATGCCCGATATCTCTCTTCGCTTTCTCTGAGTGCTCCCGCTTGCTTTGCGTTGTTGATGGCCACCCCGATTTGCCGTGCTACTATTTGAAGGAGATTTATATCCTCTTCGTCAAATGCGTTGCCCTTCATAGAATGAATATTCAATGCACCAACCGTCATGCCCTCAAATTGAATGGGTATGGATAAATAGCTTTTTGTCCCCAGGTCCCTTCCCGCTGGTCCAATTAAATCATCTCGGTTTATGTCCGCACAATGCACCGGCTTTCCCTCTATTATGGTTTTCCAGGTGAACCCTCTCGGATAGGGGATTCTTCCAGCACGCTGGATAAACCAGTCGGGTAGACCTCTATGAGCTTTCATGACTGCTTCCTTACCCTCAACCAGGTAAATACAGACGTTTTCTGATTTGTCTATGTTCTCGTTCATGGTGGTGACAGCGTTTTCCAGGACCTTCTCCAGACTTATTGATTGGTGGACGCTTCGTGTAACCGCGCTGATGATTGTCTCGTATTTGCTTTTTTTAGACAACCTGGATAGTTTTTCTTTGAGTGCTACCTCTGCCCGCTTGCGCTCGGCGATCTCCCTTTCTAGCTCTTTATTAATCGTATTCAGCTCTTGAGTACGCTCCCTTAGCTGAATTTCCAGTTCAGTCTTAGCTTTTCGAAGTAAATCCTCCGCCCGCATTCGTTTGGTGATGTCGTGTGCGGTGCCGATGATGGCAATTACTTCTTCCCCCTGGATTTGAGGGGTGCACAGGAACTCGGCAATCAGATACCCTCCGGACTCGGACTGAACCCGCAGGTGAAAAGGAGGCGGTGTTTTCTTACGCAAAGTTTGTTGAAACTTCTTCATGGCCAATTTGATGTCCTGAGGATGAATCAGGGGTGAGAATGCTTTACCGACCCACTCATTCCTAGACCAACAGGTAATCCTCTCGAAAGCTTTGTTGAGTGACAAAATCCTACCATCAATTGATAGGACAAAAATTACTTCAGGAAGGGCCTCGACAAGGCTAGAATAAAACTCTTTGGGCTGTCTTATCGCCGAAGTTAGGCGCTTGGGTTTAGCCGTCTCGTTTTTCTGGAATTGGTCGGCTCTTAGAGTTTCTTTGTTTCCTTTTTCAAGTCCTATCCTTAATTCATCACTGGGTATGGGCAATGTCTCGTGCTTAACTTGACCCCATTTATTTTTTACCTTAGCATTCATCTGAACTCAAACAACTTTAGGCTTGAATACATATTCAGTTCGCCCGGTTTTTAACCCATATCCATGGCCAAAAAGCCTAAAGAGTCACGCTCTCATTTTTATAACGGCACTTTAAGTTTTTTCGTTTAAGCAAGTCTAGTCTCGGCTGTTCTTCAATATTTTCTAATATCTGATATCAGCGTTATTTTGTCAATACCAATCCTGTTTTTTCGATTCTGTGATAAAAGTGCATGACGGGCGAAGTCATTATCGCTTATTCCTAGGATAGTTGATAAATAATTAATAGTCCGAATAGATTATGGCGCTTGGCAAAAGGATGGTTGATTACCTTTACACTTCTTTTGACAATAATTAAAATACATTGAGGCTCATGCACCAGGAGCAACTAAAAAAACTCGATCAATATTATTGCGATTTTTTAGTCATAGGAAGCGGGCTGGCTGGACTCTACGCCGCTCTCTATGCTTCTAAGTTTGGCAAAGTAGCTCTGATAACAAAATCTACGGTCGAAGAAAGCAATTCTTACTGGGCTCAGGGAGGCATCGCCGCCGCCATCGACCCTGAAGACTCACCGCTTTTTCACCTCGAAGATACAATCACCGCCGGCCGAGGGCTGTGCAACAGAGATGCCGTGGAGATACTGGTACGCGAGGGAAAGGAGCGCGTTATGGACTTAATCAGCCTCGGTATGAAATTTGACACCAGTGATAAAGGCCTGGAGCTGGGATTAGAGGGCGGACATACGAAAAGAAGGGTCCTTCATGCCGGAGGAAGCTCTACTGGAAAAGAAATGGTGCGGTTCCTTACCCATTCGGTCAAAGCTAGTCCCAATATTTTTTTGTTCGAGAGAATGACCATAGCGGAGCTTATCTCCGACAATGAAAGGTGCTATGGAGCCTTGGCGTTCAAAGATAACTCCGACCAACACATTATTTTCGTTTCTAAATCTACCATACTGGCTACCGGTGGAGCCTCTGCGCTTTATGAGAGAACCACGAACCCACCGAGCGCGATTGGGGACGGGGTTGCACTTTCATACAGGGCGGGGGCAGAGATCATGGACATGGAATTTATTCAATTTCACCCAACTGCCCTACACGTCGAGGGCAAAGAAGGGTTTCTCATAAGTGAGGCAGTAAGGGGTGAAGGGGCTTACCTTCTCGATCACTCCGGCCATAGATTTATGCCAGATTACCACGAGCTAGCCGAACTCGCCCCGAGAGACGTGGTGTCCAGGTCTATTTTTGAAGAGATGAGGAAATCGGGGGAAAATTGTGTTTTTCTAGACCTAAGACACCTGGACCCCGGTTTCGTAAAAAAACGCTTTTCAAACATATATGACGTATGCCTAAAATCAGGCATTGATATAACAAAGGATTTAGTACCGGTGTCTCCGGCTGCCCACTACACAGTAGGCGGGGTCAAAACCGGTCTCATGGCTGAGACCAACGTGAAAGGGCTTTTTGCCTGTGGCGAGGTGGCCTGTTCCGGAGTGCACGGCGCCAACAGGCTGGCTAGCAACTCCCTGCTCGAGTGCATCGTATTTGCCAAAAGAGCGATAGACGGTGCAATCGAAGATAACGAGGTAAATCTACAATCCTACAAACTTGGCCCCATGGACTCAGATTTGATACTGCCATCACCACCTTCCCAGAGAGAAGCCTTTTTGGCGAAAAAGAACAATATCTCCCGATTAATGACCGAACACGTAGAAATAGTACGGAGCGCCGAGGGGCTTGAAAAAGCAGGCCACGAACTGGAAAGAATTTCAGAATCGATAAATGAGCTTTCCGGGAACTATAAATTGAAGATACAAAATATGATTGATGTCTCTCTGCTAATAACCAAATCCGCACTAATCCGGAAGGAATCGAGAGGAGCACACATAAGGCAAGATTTTCCTGCAGAAGACCCCCGATGGAAGGCGCACATTATTTGGAAAAAGGGCCATGAACCGGTAGTAATCGCCGTTTAATGAGAACTGCGAAGTCCATTATCAATATCGATTGAGGATTTTACACTACGTCCTACCTGAAACCGGAAAGCGACCAAACAGAAACGGTCTACCCTAAGTCTTTTTCGCAAAATTAAGGCAGGAAATTTCGAGTCAGTCATGTCGGCATAACAACGGTCATAAACCCATTGCAGTAAATCCATTTTGTCTTACAGTATTTTGTGTATAACAAATTACCACACACAACATATGCATAAAAATATTAAAAAAACACTTGACAAAATTTTTAAAACAAATTAAAGTTGTAGAAAAACATTGATAATGATTATTAACTATCATTCAATAAAAGATTTTCCCTCGTTTTCGGCGACGAAGGCGAGGGTTTTTTGTTTTTACATCTTATGGGAAAAGGAGGTGATATAGTAAATGGCTACAAAGAAGAAGGCAGCAGCCAAGAAGCCGGCCAAAAAGAGCACGGCTAAGAAAGGAGGAGCCAAGAAATCTACTTCCAAGAAGAAAAAGTAGTTTCCTTTTGCTCCCCCCTATATTGACGAAAAAAGCCTGCTGTTAACCTTAGTCGGCCAGCAGGCTTTTTAATCTAGCATAAGTTCTAAGGAAAGGCAACCCATCGCCTCTTTGGCCTGACGGATCGCATCTCACGACGGATTCAAATCAGCATATTTTCGGGAATGAACAAATCTAACAGCCGTTGAGTTAAGTAACCATCCTGATAGTTTATGTGAGAATCATTCAGTGGGTTAATCGTTTACCCGGATTATTGATTCATCAGGTTTAAAAAATCCTTGTTTGATTTTGTCCCTCTCATCTTATCTAATAGAAACTCCATCGATTCCACGGTGCTCATCGGACTTAAAATCTTGCGAAGCAGCCATACTCGATTTAGAACATCCTCAGAAAGTAGGAGTTCTTCCTTTCTTGTCCCTGAACGCTGGAGGTCTATCGCCGGGAATATTCTTTTATCTGCCAGTCTTCTATCAAGATAAGCCTCCATATTTCCTGTCCCCTTAAACTCCTCGAAGATAACCTCGTCCATCCTGCTGCCCGTATCGATCAAAGCAGTGGCCACTATGGTGAGGCTTCCTCCCTCTTCTGTGTTTCTTGCGGCGCCAAAGAATCTCTTGGGCCTTTGTAGGGCATTCGCTTCCATCCCCCCTGAAAGAACCCTTCCGCTGGCCGGGGTTACCGTATTGCTAGCTCGCGCTAGCCTGGTAAGACTGTCCAGAAGGATGACCACGTCCTTTCCGTGTTCCACAAGCCTTTTTGCTTTCTCCAGAACCATGTCTGCTACCTGAATGTGACGCTGGGGTGGTTCATCGAAGGTGGAGCTTACCACCTCGCCTTTGACCGACCTCTCCATGTCCGTTACTTCCTCCGGACGTTCATCGATTAGCAGCACTATCAGCACTATCTCCGGGTGGTTTTTGGTTATGGCGTTGGCAATACGCTGGAGGAGAATAGTCTTTCCGGTTCTCGGAGGTGCTACGATAAGCGCCCTTTGTCCCTTTCCTACCGGAATGAAAAGGTCTAACACCCTGGTGCAGAACTCGTTGGGGTCGTATTCCAGGTTGATTTTCTCCTCGGGATGAAGTGGAACCAGACTTTCGAAAGGCACCCTTTCCCGGCAGGATTCCGGCGTATCGTAGTTAACATGTTCTATCTTGAGTAGAGCCAGATTTTTCTCTCCCTCTCTCGGCAAGCGAACCTGACCGCCTACAATGTCTCCCGTCTTTAGGTTGAAGGAACGTATCTGCGATTTGGAAACATAGATATCGTCGGGCCCGGGAAGATAGCTATATTTCGGAGACCTTAAAAACCCGTATCCCTCCGAAAGGATTTCGAGGACACCCTCGGCATAAATCACACCCTCTTTCTCACTTTGAGCCTTTAGAACTGCGTAGATGAGGTCCTGCTTCGACATTCTAGAGGTGTCTTCGATCTGGAGGTCCCTAGCCATCTTCATGAGCTCGGTAGCCTTTCTTTCTCTCAACTCATTCAAGTTGAGAAATTGAGACTCCGGCTCTGCCGTTACTTTGTCATCGGTATTTTGATGTACTTTAGATGCTCTTGCCATGAATTTCAGACCCCTGATATTTGAAGGATTTAAAGATAATTTTCACAATTCAAATTAGAGGAAATGTTCGGTTCGTTTGAGAGTAGCTTTGAAGCTTTAACGTATGATTGCTAATATTATGCACACTAAATTCTAAATTTGTCAAGTGGAGTTTTGGTATAACCATTATAGAGCGAACGATAGTACATGGGAACTAAGCCCAGGTGAGTCATCATACCGCTCATTTTGCGGTATGTTATAATGGAAACTGTGGGGCCAACACAAATTCATAATCCTTATAGGGCTAAATCGAATGAAAAAAGACGTTAAGTCCGGGTCTTTCTTGATATATATCCTCCTTATCCACTTTTTACTCTTGCTGGTTTCTAGTCCATCCGCTACCCACGGTCTCCCGACACGAATTCAATCCGAATTTTCCGAGGGCCAGAAACAACCAAGTTATCTAAATGAAGAAACTCGAGATATTGCTCTTGAAGAAGGAAAAACCCCTTACGGCCCTCCTCTGTATTCGGAGGTCGAGTTCAGCTCGATAGTTGGCGAAATCTTCGTTAATCCAGACTACTCCGGCAGGATAAGGAGCGTCAGGACCTTACTCAGGGACGGTTTGCCAGGAGGTAGGCAGGGTGTAGAAGTTGCTAAAAGCAGCGACGGGTGGGAAAGGATAATTGTCCATGAATCAGAGTTTAATGCCCGGAGTCTTATAGCAACGGGGGAGAAAGGAACCATCAAGGTCGCCGTCACCGAGAAGGAAGCTCCCTCCTGGTCCGACAAAATCAAGTCACTTAATGAACTCACCATCGGTTTCGGACAGCTTAAAGCCACCTTTCTCGCCCCGATGACCATATCCCAGCCAAGCGCCTTTGGAATAGAGGTCTTAGACTACAAGGACGGTCGGTTTATAAGCGGTGAGGTTATAGCCGTGAAAGATAATGAGATTGCCGTAAGATTTGAGAATCTGCCATCCGGCGTATTTAGCCGGGACGGGACAATTCGAGTTAGCCTCAAAGAATCCAAGGAAAGATTTCTTAATGCCGACCTACAGGCTTGGGGTTACAACATTTTAGTCCCGGAGACCGATATCGGGAGGGAATCCCGGATAAAGGCGGAGGTATTCGGTTTGCCGGGAGAGGCTCGGGTCAGATTTACCTTCGCACCGCTTTCCGGACAGGAGATTACTCCACTTACCCGGACCTTAACCGTCCAAGAAGTTAACTCCGGCGAACCCTTGGCAACACTGGTAACCTCCATCCCTGGGGCCCAACCACTGAGCGTATCTGTCGAAAAAATAAGTCGATAAAAGCCAGGCTCCGGTCTTGCTACTCATAGACTAATCCTTTAAAATTAAGTTGAATTCTGAGATTTGATAAAACGAGGTGAAGTAAATATGTCAGGTCATTCCAAATGGGCCAATATTAAACACAGAAAAGCCGCTGTCGATGCTAAACGTGGAAAGATATTCACAAAGCTGATAAGAGAGCTTACCGTCGCTGCAAGACTAGGAGGTGACCCCAGCACAAATCCACGATTGCGCATGGCCATTGCCGCTGCCAAGAATCAAAACATGCCCAAGGATACAATTGATAGAGCAATAAAGCGGGGCACCGGCGAGATTGGGGGAGAGGAACTCCACGAGATAGTTTACGAAGGGTATGGCCCGGGCGGAAGCGCTGTTTTAGTAGAAGTGCTTACCGACAACAAGAACCGCACGGTATCCGAGATAAGGAGGATATTCACAAAGTATGGCGGCAACCTGGGCGAAAGCGGATGTGTTGCCTGGACATTCGAGAAAAAGGGGAGGATCGCCTTTGATAAGGGTACCACGGATGAGGATAAACTCTTTGAAGTTGCTCTGGAAGCTGGGGCGGATGATGTAAAAACGGAGGAGGGTGAGCTCGTTGTTATAACCTCTCCTGATGTCTTCGAGGCGGTGAAATCTGCAATCGATGAAGCCGGGCTCAAATATACTTCGGCGGAAATCACCATGATCCCCCAAAACAGCGTCAGGATCGAGGGAAAAGAAGCAGAGCAGATGCTTCGTCTTATGGAAGCGCTCGAGGACAGCGACGACGTTCAAAATGTATATTCAAACTTTGATATATCGGAAGAACTTATGCAGGCTTTTGGATGAGGGTTCTAGGAGTTGACCCCGGTTCTAGGGTTTGTGGCTTTGGGGTCTTAGAAATCCTGAATGGGAAGCTTATTCACATCGAAAGTGGCGGGATAACCCCAAGTCCTTCCTCTTCTCCACTTCCAAGCAGATTAAAAAGCATCTACGAGGGCCTTATAGAAGTAATAACCCGTTGCTCTCCCGACGTAATGTCTATAGAGAATGTATTTTTTGCCAAAAACGCCAAGAGTGCCCTAAAACTCGGACAGGCCAGAGGTGTGGCCCTTCTCGCCGCAGCCGTTTCTGGAATTCCGGTGCATGAATATGCACCCACAGAGGTAAAGCTTGCCCTGACCGGAAAGGGTAGGGCTAGCAAGCTAAGAGTTCAAGAGATAATTTCCCGAATACTAGACATTCCGGAATGGAAGAAAGCCGATGTTTCCGACGCTGTTGCCATCGCCTTATGCCATATTCATCTCTCTCAAACGATCGAAAGGCTCGGAAGAGGAGCAATTAAATCCAGAAGAAGGAGGTATCGCTGGACGGAGGATGATTTCCCTTCTCAGAGGTAAGATTGCCGAAAAAACATTGGGTAAGATAGTCGTCGATGTTCATGGAGTAGGATACGGCGTTTCTGTACCGCTCTCTACCTATTACCGCCTTCCCGAGCTCGGCGGCGAGACCGAGCTTAAAATTCATACACACGTTAAGGACGATGGGATAGAGCTCTACGGTTTCCTCACCGAGGATGAGAGGAAATTATTTACATCGCTTCTCGGCATCTCCGGTGTCGGACCGAGAATGGCCACAAATATTCTCTCAAGCGTATCTCCGACGGAACTGGTTGAATCCATATCCTCGGGAGACCTCGCTAAGAAAAAAATCCCCGGAATCGGGCCTAAGCTAGCATCCAGGCTGGTCACCGAGCTTAAGGATAAAGTCACAAAAATTCGACCGGTGATAGAGGCGGAAAAACAGGTGGAAGTTTTGGAGGACGTGATCTCCGCCCTGCTAAATTTGGGCTACAAAAAAAACGAGATCGATGAACATATCTCGAAGTTAGAAGAAGTGGCCTCTCAGGAAAAAGATATAGAAATAGCATTAAGGGAATCGCTCAAGATTATGAGGAAGGTATGAGTAAATTGAATTCGGGTCAAGGATGGAACAACTTAAGCCCTTGACGGGGAATAGGCTTTCTACAGGAACAAGGCGAGTAAGAATAAGATTAGGAATACCAATCTATTCTTTGTTGCAGAATAGTATTTTAGGGAATTTAATTTTAATCGGCTTTAGTCTCTGCCGAATATTGCCCTAGATATAATCAGTTTTTGTATTTCGTTTGTGCCCTCGATTATCTCTCCCACCTTGCTGTCTCTGTAAATTTCCTCGACCTTGTAGGTGGATTGGTCATGCTTTAGTTCCCTCATATAGCCGTAACCGCCAAAAATCTGCACGGCATCCCGGGCCATATCCACAGCGCATTTGGTCCCGTAATACTTTGCCCCCGCCGCCTCGGGCTCCGGGAATTCCACTCCCATATCCAGCCTTAAGGCCGCCTTGGAGTATAGATTCCTGGCATTCTCTATCTGTATCGCTCGCTCCGCCAGGAGAAACTGCCAGTATTGATACTGGGAGAGCTTTTTCCCAAAGGCCTCTCTTTTTTTCATGTATTCGACGGATTCGTCAAAGGCCGCCTGGGCCATTCCCACACCGCTTGCGCCGATTCCCACCCTTCCATAAGTCAGCGTTCCTAGCGCAATGCGAAGCCCTTCACCTTCTTTACCGATTAAATTTTCTTCTGGAACCTCCACCTCTTCAAAGTAAATGTCGGATGTAAGCCAGGCTTTATTCCCCATTTTCCGGTCGGGTTCACCCACCCTGCACCCTTTTGAATCTAGGTCAATCACCAGCATGCTTAAGCGGCTGCCCATATTTACCAGGGCCGACACAAAACCGGCGACACAGGCATTGGTTATGAAACGCTTCTGTCCGTTCACGATGTACTTATTCCCCCTTTTCACCGCGGTTGTCTTCAGGACACTGGGAGAAAGATCAGAGCTGGTCTCGGGCTCGGAAGTGGCAAAGGAACCGATAACCTTTCCCGAGATAAGCGGTACCAAATATTTCTTTTTTATCGAATCTGACCCATATCTCGATAGTACATTGCCTGCCAGTATGGAGTGGGCATCGTAAATCGCTGCCAGGCTATTGCTCATGTAGGCAAGCTCTTCGATGACCGTCACTGTAGCACATGCCGGATATTTTAATCCCATTCCTCCGTATTCCACGGAGAATGGAATCTTAAAAAAATCTGCATCAGCCATTTTTTTGAACAGATCGAAAGGAAAGGCCTCTCTACTCTCTTCTCGTTGGCTGAGCCCTTGAGCTGCTGGGGCAATTTCCTCGACGGAAAACTCTCTTATCCTTCTTCTCAGCTCGAGGGTTTCTTCGGGAAGGATAAGGTCATGGTAGAGCACATCCTGCATTCTCGGCGGCAACCTTCTCATTTTACCTCTTCCTTAAAAATAGGATTCGCACCTTTCACAATATACCCGTTCCCAGATGATTGAAAACCCGACGGCTTCACCATGACTAAACTTAGACTCGATTATTTATTTTTGTCCGTTTTAAGAGTAATATGTTATTCACATAGAGAAATGGACGAAAGAGTAGTTACTCCAAAGCTCCAGGAAGAAGATACCCTTTTCGAGTCCAACCTGAGACCAAAGTACCTCAAGGAGTATCTTGGTCAAACAAAGGCAAAAGAGAAGATTGAGATATTCATAGAAGCGGCCAGAAGGAGGAAGGAAGCTTTAGACCACGTCCTTCTTTACGGCCCCCCGGGGCTCGGAAAAACTACCCTTGCCCATATCGTCGCCACCGAACTCGGAGTTAAAATTCATGCTACCTCCGGCCCGGTAATCGAAAGGATAGCCGACCTAGCATCGATTCTAACCCACTTGAACGAAGGCGACGTTTTCTTCATAGACGAGATACACCGGCTTAACCGGATCGTCGAGGAGTATCTCTACTCGGCTATGGAGGACTATAAAATCGACCTCATGATTGGGGAGGGGCCAACGGCTAAGTCGATGAAGATAAGCGTGCATAAGTTCACTTTGATCGGAGCGACAACCAGAACCGGCCTCATCACATCCCCTCTTCGTTCCCGATTTGGGGTCGACCTGAGACTAGACTATTATACGGCTGAAGAACTTGAAGGAATAATAAAAAGGTCTGCCCGGATTCTCGGCGTTAAAATCACCGATGAAGGGACAAATGAAATTGCCCATCGGGCACGAGGGACGCCCCGGATTGCAAACAGACTCCTAAGAAGAGTGAGGGATTTTGCCGAGGTCAAGGCCGACGGCGTTATCAACCTCAATGTTGCCCGTAATGCGCTTGAGATGCTTGAGGTGGATTCCCTTGGACTTGACAATCTGGATAGGTCTATACTAACGACAATCATAGAGAAATTCAGGGGTGGGCCAGTCGGCATCGAAACTATAGCTGCTGCGGTTAGCGAGGATAAGGATACAATCGAATATGTCTATGAACCCTTCTTAATCCGCCAGGGACTACTGGCCAAAACCCCGAGAGGAAGAGCGGTTACCCCGCTCGCCTATTCCCACCTGAACCTACAACCACCGCACATGCAGAGAGGGCTTTTTTGAGAAGCGAGAAAATCAGGCTAAAAGTGTCAATAAATTAGCACAAAACCAAGAGCCAGATCTTAGAAAACCTTCGTATTAATCTCATTCTACAACCTAGTGTATATATTTACTCATCCCAACTAACTTTCCTTGGTTTTCCCATCAAATACTCTTTAATCATCTCTTGTGTTAAATTAGACCTTTCAATCAAATCTTCACACATTCCTGAAAAAGCTTTGAATGGCTCCGATAGCTGACCAGATGATCTAAGTTCAACGAAGTCTCTGAATAAACTATCTAAAAATCTATCGGCAAATTTCATGCTTTCATAAACTACGTGAAGACAACTACGCTGATCTTCGGTCAAATGTGGTCCAACATTACCAATATAATGATCATAAAGATAAGTTGTATAGTGAACAGTGTAGCTTGGTAAAACTGTCTCTTGATCTAAGGAAGTTTTTACTTTATTCAGAAGGTCAATCTTTTGAGGAATGAGTCCTAGATTAGTACGAAGCTCGCTCTCAATAGCTTTTCTTTTCCTATGGATAGACAACTTGTTTTTAATAATTTCCCATAATACTGACAACAAAAACCCGACTATGATCCCGCCTAAAGCCCAAAATTCATTTCTCTCATAAAATTTCATGGATTATTTCTAAACACAAAAAGTGTTCATGGATAGGAGCTATTATAAAAAGTTTGACGCCGCTTTCTTCAGTTTCTTTTACCCTAGCATAAAACCTGAAGAGAATAACCTTCTCTGCACGATGATCCTTCTTCAGCCTCTCACTTATCTTTTGTAAACGCTCATATATTTCCTTCTTCATGGCCTTATTACCCTAAATCAAATAATATCATAAACACAATTGATTGAGGAATTCAGCGAAGAGACTAAGCTTAAAGGAGAGTTATTACATACTATTTAATTTACTTTTAAGTGTCTGTAACGCTTTCTCTATCTCCTCCGATTGTGCCTCGATCAAAGAAATCAATTCCTCAGGGGTTCGTTTGTCCTCCCCGTGTTTGCGATTAGGATTGACCGCCTTGAGGTCGTAGTCCCTGGCTTTAATTTCTTCTATGGAAACGGACCAGGAGCGCTCGCTTACAGCCCGTTGAGGCAGGAGTCTAAAAAAATCGTCTAAATGCGCTATGGTCAGCGGCCTTCTTTTGGTTACGTTCAGGTCGGATAAATCGTAGTACCAAACATTTTTAGTAGGCTCTGCCTTGGTAAAGAAGAGAAGATTGGTTTTGCTTCCGGATCCGGCATTCACGAAAACCCTCGTTGGAAGACTGACAACACACCACAGGTTAAACTCATCAAGAAGCCTGCGCTTCGTCTGGACAAATGCCGATTCGCTTGTGCGGAATAACACGCCCTCATCTAGGACAATCCCACATCTTCCGCCTGGCTTTAAGCTGTCCATGACGTGCTGGAGAAAGAGTAATTGTGTGGACGAGGTTTTGAATGGGAAGCGTCTTTGCGCCTCTTTCCCTTCTTTTCCGCCGAAGGGAGGATTGGTGAGAACGATATCAAAAAGCTCAGGTGACCCTCGAAAAAGACCTCCGTAGAATTCGAGGCCGGTAAGAGTATTTCCATGCCAGAGATGCGGTTCATCAATCCCGTGTAGAAGAAGATTTGCTAGAGCAATCGGATAGACCAGTCTTTCTTTCTCCCTTCCGTAGAAGGTTCCATTCTTGAGGATCTCAAGTTCGTCTAATCCTTCTGCTTTTTCTCTCATATACCCATAAGCCTCTACCAGAAAGCCTCCCGTTCCGCAGCAAGGGTCATAAACACTCTCCCCGATTCTCGGATCTATCGTTTTCACCATCAGCCGGACAATTTCTCTGGGAGTGAAGAACTGCCCTCCATCGCTGTTCTTCTCCCCCATCTTCTGAAGAAGACCTTCATACACTTGAGAGACTGTAAACATATGCGTCTCATCAACCCGGTCTAATGATAACTCGTTGATTTTTTCTACGACCTCAACAAGGTCGTTCTCCGTGTCGATTCCCGTTTTCTCGATGGATGAAAAGATTTCACTGATAATCTTCTGGCGATGGCTCGCATCAGGCTTATCCCTCAGATTTTTTAGATAAGGTATAAGCTCGTCATTTATGTAGTATTTTAATGACCCTCTAGTCTCTTCATACAATTCTTTATTTTTCAATCCAAAATCCGAAATACGCATTCCGCAATCAGGTTGTGCCGCCCAATCCTGCCAGCGGTAGGGATATTCTAACGCATGGTGGAACGCAACCCCTAGTTTACCAGCCTCCTCCTTTTCCCTTTCCTCTTTCTCATCAAGAATGCGTAGAAACATAACCCAGGTAAGCTCGGGCACGTATTGTATGGCGCTAGCCCTTCCCGAACGACGCATAATATCGCAGATGCTTTTGATGTATGAGTTTAAGCTCTGAGGAGATGTAATTTTACGGGAGTTATTGTGCTTTACCATTTAATGTTCTTCCAAAATCACGGCATCACATCGTGTTTTTTCTTTTATATATTCTGCATCTTTCCCATCTAGTTCCAAATGTACAGGTAAAAGGAGATTTGTTCATCTTGTAGGGGCGACCCGCTACATCATAACCATTCATGATTATAAAAAAATCTATGCCTATCGATTTTCATAATGAAATTATTGTCAATCCCCAAAATTTTTATGAACATTTCCGGCATATTCCTTCCTCAAACGCCCTTCTCAAAATTGCCCGTGGCAAGGCTTTGACGGCTTCGAGTTGACTTTGCGTCGCCTTATAAAGCTTTTCAACTTCTACTAACCTTTCCTTAATTTCGGCAACAACCTTCTGTTGTTCTCCCAAAGACGGCGGCAAAGGAATTAATTGCCCCAGGAACCCCTTACGGTTTAGATTTCTTAATCCGGTTGTCGTATCCTGTATCACCCCCAATAACCCCCTCGCTTGAGGAGATTGAAGATAAAAATATAGATAAAAAGCGTCCACCAAATTGGGAATAGCCCTTAACCTCATAGTAAAATTAGAAAATAGGTAAGTCTTTTCATCAGCGGGTATGAAGATTGCGCTTTTGCCGACCAACTCCTTACTGCCGCTAGATGTAGCTACTAAGATGTCACCAGAGATCAAAGCCTTACTAGCTAAGTATTTCTGCTCGACTTTTCTGACGGCTACATCATCAAAAATAATTTTCCCATTCCTTATATTATTTGAACGCAAAATAAGTTGACATTGTGAAGAGCCATCCGGCTCTTCACCCCAAATTCCCGGCTGGTAAGCGCATACCTCGCTCAACCTTTTCTGGTCCCACTTTTTCACCTTTTCGCTGTCAAAAACTTGCCTTAAATGGGCTGCTTTTAGAGCCCCTGCAGCATCTAATTGTCTTTCGCAAGCAGCTCTAGCCCTTTCCACGTCTTGCATTAGTTCCTTAATCTTGGAAGAGATTTTTTTCTGCACTAAAGGAGGAGGAAGAAAAACAGGGATTTCCCCGATGTCCCTTTGATTCAGGCTTGCCTGTCCAATCGCCCGCCTGGCATTTTCTAGGTAATAACCCTTACAGTAATCTGACCTTAACCAATAAAGAAGATATCCCGGGTCTAAGACGCTCTGATTTACCCTTATAAGAAGAGTATTCACTCCGTGATAAAGATTTTCAGGGGCGCCCTCGTATATCACGCAATTGCCCAGTTTCTCTAGGCTGTTTATATGGCTAAACAGAATGTCTCCATCATATAACTTATAATCCTTGAAATCCTCAGTCGGCAAATCTACCCAGCCGACTCTCTCTGGATCGATGACACCTCTAGATATCGTTTCTATTCTGGTGACTTGAAATCCTCTTCGCTCAAAATTCTGTCTTGCTGAGGTTCCGTTCTTTATCGGCTCGGCCAGATTGCCCAATTTCTCCCATAGGCCGTTTGTTTTTATCGCGTATATCCCTCTTAACTTATTCTCCATTATGTCTCGTATCTTTATGAAAATTCAGTTAGCCAAGTCAAATAACATTAAAACACCTCCTATGTTATCATACATCCAAGCTTCCCTTAACTGTCTAATAATTAAAATTTGAAAATAGAAAAGAGCACGGAAAGGATTGAACTTTTATGGTGGGCAATCGGTATCTCACTGACCGGTATTTTTATTGCGCTTGCTCTTATTTCAAAGTTCTTTGACAGAAAAATCCCTCTTCTTGAACAACCTGTATTAATCCTGGTCGCTATTTTGATTACCTCCGGGATTTTGTACCTATTAGTTTGCTCTCTTATCTCCAAGACTAATCCGACCGGAAAACTGCTCGTCTGGATTATTGTAGTGGGAGCCGTAATGAGAGTTTCCATATTACTTTCCACTCCGATTTTGGAGGATGACTATTTCCGTTACCTATGGGATGGCGCTGTCCTGATAAATGGTATTAACCCATATGCCTATTCACCGGAGCAGGTGATTCAAGATCAAAATCGTTTCGCAATTCCGCCTAAACTGCACAAACTCGCTGACGAATCCGGGAATATAATACTAAACATTAACCATCCCGGTCTACGCTCCATATATCCACCAATTTCACAGTTGTTCTTTGGGTTAGCACATTGGCTAAATCCCTGGAGCCTTTTCTCCTGGAGGGTGACGCTTCTCTTTTTTGATTTTTTGACCCTGGCTCTGCTCATACCCGTATTGCGAATTTTGAACCTGCCCCTTCTCGGTCTGGCAGTTTATTGGTGGAACCCACTTCTGGTTAAGGAGATATTCAACTCCGGCCATTTCGATTCGCTGGCTTTTCCCTTAGTCCTGGGCGCGGTTGTGCTATCGGTTCAGGCAAGATATCTACCATCGATTTTCTCCTTAGCATTGGCTGCAGCGGTAAAAATTTGGCCAGTGGCGCTCTTGCCCTTGATTCTTCGTCCTCTGATTCCAAATCTCAGGCGTTTAGTCTTGCCCTTGGGATTATTCTGCATCCTCACCGCTATACTATTTTTTCCTGCCTACCTTGCCGGGCTCGATGAAAGCTCCGGGTTTAACGCTTATGCAGAGAGCTGGGAGAATAACAGCTCGCTTTTTAAGTTAATCCTCTGGAGTACACGATTCATATTGCCCCTGCTTGATATTCACCCGGGACATGGTCAGAAGACGGCACGCATAGTGGTTTTTGTATTGGCGGTACTGTGGACCGTTTACATAAGCTTTACTAAAACGAAAAGACCATCTGATGTATTTGAAAAGTGCCTTTTGATTATTGCCGGTGTTTTTCTCCTGAGTCCAACCCAGTTTCCCTGGTACTACACCTGGATGATACCCTTTCTGGCTATTCGCCCCAGGCTATCGCTTCTCCTGCTCACCGTGCTGCTTCCCCTTTATTACCTTCGGTATTACTTCGAACCCAGGGGTCTCTTGGAGGTTTCCATCTACGGCATTGTATGGATTGAGTTTATCCCGACCTGGATTCTTCTCTTTAGGGAGTGGTATTTGGGGCGTAAAGAAGAGACTTCGCCTAATCAGGCACGAATTGATACAAGAGATGACGCATGATACACGATATAGGATGCAGGATAAAATTAAAAGAATCAGGAATCGTGCATCTCGCATCGTGTATCTGTCATAAACGCCTGCTTTTGTGTTTAGTTATCTCTTCTTTTAGCTCAGGAAGAACTGCTTTGGCCGATTCTTCTCCAATTTTTATTATCGAATCTCCGCGATGAAAATCGAACATCCCCACATCGGCCACGTCCGGCCTGATGATAAAATCTGGAGGATGTTCTTTGAGACGATACTTAGTCATTCCCCTCTGCGCTACTAGAGAAGTTATCTGGATAATATCGAGAATGCCCGGTTCATACGGTTTATCTTTACCCTTAAGGTTAAATTGCTTCCCAAAATATGTTTTCTCCCAGATTTTACTGATGTAGTCAGGTACTGAAATCGGTCCCTGCATTTCGATTTCGTCCTTTTTACCGCACCTGACTTTGTTATTCTTTTTATGCCGATGGGAATGAGCCAGAAGGTCTACCGCAATTACAAATTCAGCACCAAGTGAGCGCGCCGCCCGCACCGGCACCGGCTCAAGCACGCCTCCATCTACAAGTAGCTTGTCTTCGATAACAACCGGAGTAAAAACACCGGGTATAGCCATACTCGCCTTTAGCGCCTGGGTCAGATTACCGCTGGTAAATGTGACGATCTCGCCGTGATTTAAATCCACACAAACTGCGGCGAAGGGCTTTCCCAGCTCTTCGATATTTTCCGCTTTTACAATCTCTCTCAAAAGGTCGAGCACCTTTTTACCGCTGAAAAGCCCTTGCTTCGGCCAGGTGGGTGTAAGAAGCATGGGAATGTCGGCAAGCTTAATTTTCTTGCAGGATTTCTCGAAATCCTCAAGGCTAGCCGCTGCGTACGTAGCACCCACCAGCGCTCCAATGCTGGTCCCGGAAACAACTTCACATTCGATTCCGGCCTGGGCAAAAACCTTCAGCAAGCCAAGGTGTGCAAATCCTTTTGCCCCGCCGCCGCCAAGTGCAATCCCTATTTTCATTTTTAGTATTTAGCCACAAATAGGCACAAATTTACACGAATAAATGATAAAACTGATGTATGCTGTATCCAGGATTTTCATTTGACTATTACATTGCCCATTCATGGCCCAAGAGTTTTGATAATCTTCTACTCGAGCGAATCCAGGAAATCAATAATAAGACGGGTGAGTTTTTCATACTCTAGAAGGAAGGCATCATGGCCGTAGGGAGAATTGATTTCATGATATCTAACTCCTATTCCGTTTGTCTTGAGCGCCTCTACGATTTCTCTCGACTGATAAGAGGGATAAAGCCAGTCGGAAGAAAAGGAAGCCACGAAAACCTTTTGACATTTTATCCTCTTGAAAGAATCATGGAGGCTATCATAACCCTCTCCGGCATCATAGAGGTCGATAGAACGGAGGAGATAGATATAGCTGTTTGCATCGAACCTCTGGACGAACTTTGAGCCCTGATGCTCCAGGTAACTTTCAATCTCAAATTTGCTGCCCAGGCTGAGTTTCATCTTGTCAGGCTCTGTGTGTTTTCGTCCAAATTTCTGCCATAGCCACTCGTCGCTGAGGTAAGTTATGTGGCCGACCATTCTCGCTATCGCCAGCCCTTTATTTGGCGGCTCTTTTCCATAATAATCGCCGCCATTCCAGTTTGGGTCGTCCATTATAGCCTGGATTCCCACTTTATGGATAGCTATGGACTGCGGAGTAGATTTCGGGGCAGAGGCGATTAAAATAATCGAATCCACCATATCCGGATAAAGGAGGGCCCACTCGATCGCCTGCATCCCGCCCATGGAACCTCCGGCGATACCCCGAATACGGTTCACACCCAAATGGCTCATCAATTCCCTCTGCACACGCACCATATCCCTTATTCCAATAAGAGGAAATGTAAATGCGTAAGGTCTCTCCGTTTCCGGATTGATCGATGCAGGTCCGGTTGTCCCATAACAACTGCCCAGTATGTTGGAACATACTACAAAATATTTTTCCGTATCAAACGCCTTTCCCGGGCCAATCATAACGTCCCACCAGCCCGGATATCTGTCGTCTGTATTATGCTTCCCGGCAGCGTGAGCACTGGCAGTCAGCGCATGTTCTATGAGTATTACGTTGTCTCTGGCTTCGCTCAGGTCCCCATATGTTTCATAGGCAACGGTTATTGGCCCTAACTTTTCTCCGTTATCCAGGGTTAATTTATTCGGCGGAAACGCGAAGGTGTGGTATTTGGTCTCGACGACCCCTACCGACCCTTTGTCTACGATAACTACTGGGGACTCTCCAAATTCATGGGCAGACATGCTGTTACCTTTGTATAAATAATTAAACCACGAAGACACTAAGGCACGAAGTAAAAATAGTATATAGAAGCCAGCAGCCAGAATTCAGAATGAAATATTTTTATCTCCTGTATTCTGACTCCTGACTTCTGAATTCCGTTT
>FWPU01006950.1_pt1 | contig 21656 bp, 19 predicted proteins | sample 2228361 | NCBI WGS metagenome assembly FWPU01 (sample SAMEA103939777, study PRJEB20133) | metagenome
ACCCCATAATAAATGAGGGTGCGTTTCTATGGGGTTCTCGCAATGGCTACAAAGGCCGTGCGCGAGACCCCCCCGGCGGTCTCCGGCGCTGGTCCGATTCGCCAACGGAAGCAGCGCGAACGACGATGTCCAGATGGTCGAGGCGGGAGGGGAGCTCGAGGGGAGCGCTGAGCCCGATGATCCGTGCGTCTTCGGGCGGAGGCGCGGCCATGACGAGCTCGCGGGCCCGGGTTGAAAGCTCGGGGTCGCCGTGGCCGCGGCTCAGACGAACCGCGCGCTCACCCGCACCCCGTGCTTGGGCATCAGCGTCACCGCCGGAAGCATCTCGGCGGTGAATCCGGGTTCCAGCGTCAGCCGGCAGCGCTGGAGCACCGTGGCCAGAACCAGCTGCATCTCCAACGTGGCGAAGCCGGCTCCGATGCACTTCCGCTGGCCGGCGCCGAACGGGTAGTACGCGTACAGGTGCCGCGCCTTCGCCTTCTCCGGCGCGAAGTGCTCGGGGTCGAAGCCCTCGGGGTTGTCGAAGAAGCGCGGGTCTCGGTGCGTGACGTAGGCCGAGAAGAAGACCTGGTTGCCGGCCTTCACGCGGTAACCGGCGATCTCGTCGTCCTCGGCCGCCTCGCGCGCGATGAGCCAGGCCGGCGGGTAGAGGCGCATCGCCTCGTCGATGACCTGCGTGGTGTAGACGAGCGACTCGAGGTCATCGAGCGTCGGCAGCCTGCCGCCGAGCACCTCTTCGAGCTCGGCACGGAGCCGTCGCTCGACGGTCGGGCTCTTGCCGAGCAGGTAGAGCGCCCACGACAGCGCGTTCGACGTCGTCTCGTGGCCGGCGAGGTAGAACGTCATCAGCTCGTCGCGAAGCTGCTGATCCGTCATGCCCTCGCCGCTCTCCTCGTCGCGGGCGTCGAGCATCAGCTGGAGCAGGTCGTTGCCCGCCGTCTCGCCGCGGCGGCGCTTCTCGACCATCTCGACCACCACCTCGTCGAGCGCCTTCACCGCGGCCTTGAACTTGAGGTTTCCGGGCGTGGGAAGGAACGAGGGCGTGATGAACAGGCTGTTCATCTGCGCGTACGCGTAGGTGCTGGCGGTCTCGACGGCCGGGCCCACCTGGTCGGCCTCGCCGCCCAGCTCCATGCTGAACAGGGTGCGCCCGACGATGGACAGCGTGAGCCGCTGCATCTCGGCGGCCACGTCGAAAGTCGCGTCGCGGTGCAAATTCCTCCAGCGGTCGACCGCCTCCGCCGCGGTGCGGACGAACGTGTCGGCGAAGCCGGCGATGCGCTGGCGGTGGAACACGGGGTTGGCGATGCGGCGCTGCCGTTTCCAGAAGTCGCCCTCTCACATTCGCGACTCGCATTTTCGGCCGGGCGCGGATTCACGCGGCAGACGGGCCCTTTCGCGCGTAGAATTCGAGCACCTGCTCGCATCTGATGGAGGCCGCATGGGCGCACGGGTACGGACCGCTCCGCGCAAGAGGCCCACGCAGGCGAGGGCCAAGGCGACGTTCGACGCCATCGTCGACGCCACCGCGCGGGTGCTGGTGAGAGACGGCTACGAGAAGGCCTCCACCAACCGGGTGGCCGAGGCGGCCGGGGTGTCGGTGGGCTCGCTCTACCAGTACTTCCCCTCGAAGGAGGCGCTGGTCTGCGCGGTGATGGAGCGCCACTGCGAGGAGATGGTGGCACTGTTCGAGAACGGCCTGTCCGAGCTGGCGTCGGTGGGCGCTCCGCTCGAGGCGGCGGCGAACGTGATGGTGCGGCAGATGATCGCCTGCCACGAGGTCGACCCGAAGCTGCACCGGGTGCTGATGGAGGAAGTGCCGCGCATCGGCCGGCTGGCGAAGATGGACGAGATGGAGCGCCGCATCACCGAGCTCATCGCGGCCTTCCTCGCCGCGCGCCGGGAGGAGATCGAGATCGACGACCTCGAGATGGCGTCGTTCATTCTGGTGATGGCGGGCCAGGCGGTCATCCACAAGGTGGTGCTCGACCGGCCCGAGCTGCTCGAGAGCGGCGAGCTGGAGAAGCAGCTCGTCGAGCTGGTGCTGCGCTATCTGGCCCCATCGCGCTCGCAGGCCCGGCTGGCCCGGCGGCGTGAGGCGGTGCGCAGCGCCTCGTGAGGTCTGGCATGCCGCTCACGGCTCGGTCGTTCGCATCGCTGGAGGAGGAGGTGCGCTTCCTGCGGGGGCTGCTCGCGGCGCAGCGGCTGGCCGACGACATTCTCGAGGACTGCCTCGAGCGGCAGATGGGCCTGGCGGCGGCGGTGGACGTCTTCCTCTCGCAGTGCGCGCGGATGATTCACGCCTCGGGGGGCTTCGTCGAGCTCCGTGGGACGCAGGGGCCGGTGCTGCGCCGAACGTCCGGCTCGGCCGCGGCGCTCGAGCTCGACCGGATGGGTCGCCGGGAGGGTGCGGTCGTCGTCGACGAGCGGCACACCGCGTTCGTCACCCGGCTCGAGCTGGGGAGCCTGAACCTGGGTGCGCTCGGCTTCGTGCTCGAGGGGCGCTTCGAAGGCCAGACCGAGCCGGTGATGGCGCTGGTCGACGCCTTCGGCGAGATGCTCGACTCGGCAGTGCTGGCTTTTCTGGCCCTGGCCGAGGGCCAAAGCCCGCTCGAGCGGCTCGACGAGCTGTGCGACCGGGCGGCCTTTCGCCCCCGCAGCCGCATCGGCAAGTACGAATTGGTGACGCCGCTGGGCACGGGCGGCATGGCCCAGGTGATGGTGGCGCGCACGCTCGGGCCCTCGGGCGTGGGCCGTCTGGTGGCCATCAAGCGAATCCTCCCCCACCTGTCGGGCGACGCGCAGATGGTGGAGCAGTTCCTCGACGAGGCGCGCATCGGCATGCGCCTGTCGCACCCGAACCTCGTCACCTTCTACGACTTCGGGCAGGCCGCCGGCGGCTACTTCATCGCCATGGAGCTGGTGCGCGGAGTGGACTTCGACCGCGTCATCTACGCCCCGCCGGGCAGGGTGGAGCCGCCCATCGCCATCACGGTGCTGGTGCAGGCCTTGCGCGGGCTGCACGCGGCGCACGAGCTGCGCGGCGAAGACGGCCAGCCGCTCCACCTGGTGCACCGGGACCTGTCGCCCCACAACCTGATGGTGGGCTTCGACGGAAGGGTGAAGGTGCTCGACTTCGGCGTGGCCAAGGCCAGAAACCAGAAGACCATCACCCTGCCGGGCATCGTGAAGGGCAAGCCGCTGTACATGTCGCCCGAGCAGGCGGTGGCCGACCGCATCGACCGCCGGAGCGACCTCTTCTCGATGGGGCTCATCCTCTACGAGGCGCTGGTCGGGGCGCGGGCGTTCCAGCGCGAGAACGACGTGCGCACCATGGAAGCCATCGTCCGCGAGGAGCTGCCTCGACCGGCCCGCATCGAGCCGCCCCTGTGGGAGGTGATGCAGCGCGCGCTCGCGAAGAAGCCCGAGCACCGCTTCCGCACCGCCCACGACATGGCCGAGGCCCTGGCCGGCGTGGTGCCGGTGCTCTCGGACGAGCAGCTCGGTCGATTCATGCGCGAGCGCTTTCCGGCGCGGCAGCGCGAGTACGAGAAGTGGGAACGGCTGGCGGCCGAGCTCGATGGGCCGCGGGGCTGAACGCCGTCACGAGGGCCGCACCGCCCGGTTGAGCAGCCGCGTCACCTGCTCGAGCACGGCCTCGATGGAGAAGGGCTTCTGAAGAAAGGCGTCGTACCCTGTCTGCTCGTGGTCGGGCGCGCTCCGCGCGGCGCTCATCATGAGGATGGGGACGTTGCTGTACCTCCCGTTGGCCCGCATCGCCCACACCATGTCGCGGCCGTCCATCAACGGCATCATCACGTCGACGATGACCAGGTCGGGCTTCTGCTGGTCGGCTGCGGCCAGCCCTTCGCGGCCGTTCGACGCCCGGATGCAGTGGTAGCCCTCTTCCTCGAGGAGCGCGCAGAGCGTCTCGCAGATGCACAGCTCGTCGTCGACCACGAGGACGGTCTTGCTCACCGGCGGCCTCCTCGGCGCTGTGCCGGTCGCCGCGAAGGCCGCTTCAGCGGGAGCGCGCGCGCGATTCCGGTGAGAATCTGCTCGGCGCTCTCGAACGTCGGGGCGATGTCGATGCCCTCGTTGCTGATGGCGAACTCCCGCAGCGAGCTGTCGTAACCGCTCTCGCGCACCTTGAGGATGGAGATGAGCCGTCGCAGGCGGGCGCCCCATTCGACGTACCGCAACAGGATGATGTTCTCGACGATGGCCGAGACCCCCTCGATGGGAATCTCGACGTCCATTCGGAACAGCGCCATCCGCTCGCTGAGCACCGTCGTGACGCCCCGCGCCCTCAGCTCGTTGGTGAGGGCGGCGAAGAAGGCGGTGATGCGGTCCGGGTACGCCGACGCGTGCCGGATGCCGCTGATGCCGTCGATGAACAGCCGCTTCGCGCCAAGCCGGTCCACCGCGCTCAGCACGTCGACGCCGAGCTGGTCGAGAATCTGCTCGGCGGGCATGTACCACATGATTTCGAGCGTCCCCGCCTTCAGGCGCTCGCCCAGGCGAAGGCCGATTCCCTCCGCCTTCGACACGAGCCGTTCCGGCGACTCGTAGAACCCCACGTACAGCGCCGGCGCCTCTCCGACCGCGAGGAAGCTGAGGCCGAGCAGCGTCTTGCCGCTGCCGGCCGGGCCGACGACGGCGGTGGTGGACGCCGCCGGCACGCCTCCATCGAGCATCGCGTCGAGCTGGGCGATGCCCACGGGTTGCTTGCCTCTCACCAGCCCCGGAGGAGGCAGCTCGAGCGCGGCGAGCAGCTCGGTACGAGGGAACACCGTCAGCCCGGCGCTGGTGATTTTGAAGACGTGCGTGCCCTCGAGGAACCCGGTGCCGCGGACCTTCAGCACGCGCAGCTCGCGGGTGGCCCGCTCCTTGACGAGCCGCTGGCTGAGCTCGACGATGCAGTCGACCACGCCCAGCTCCGGCGCGTTGGGCACTGCAACGACGCTCGTCAGAAACATCGCCGTGCAGCCGGTGGTCGACAGGAACGTGTTCAGCTCGTGCAGGAAGCGCTGGAACTCCAGGGGGGTCGCGGCCATCGTCTCGACCACTGCCAGCCCATCGACGACGAGGACGGTGGCGTTGCGCTCACGGATCAGCCGCTGGATCATCGACGAGAAGCCGGCCAGGCCGTCTTTCAGCAGCACCGGGTAGCCGCTCACCACGTACAGGCGGTCGGGAATGGCCGCCTCGTCGAAGAACTCGAGGGTACGGAGGTGGTCGAGCAGCAGGGCGTGCGGCTCGGTGAGCACCGTCACCATCACCCCGCGCCCTCCGGCCCGCGCGTGGTGGAAGGCGAACTGCGCACCGAGAATCGTCTTGCCGGCGCCCGGGCCGCCGAGCACCAGCGTCGAGCTGCCCTTCATCGGGCCGCCGCGCAGGATGCGATCCAGCCCCGCAACCCCGGTAGGCACTCGCACCAGGTCCCGGTGCCCTTCCGACCTCATTCAGCCCTCGCTGTCTCCTTGCTGGCGCGCCGAGCCCTCGGCGCACACTTCGCCAGAAGGTGGGGACGCGACGGCGCGCTCGCAAGGCCCGGCGGACGTCGCGCCGGTCGAGGTGGCGGGCATCGGCGCGCACGGCGCGGGCGCGGAGCGCGGCGGTCGCATCGGCGGAAGTCTGGCGTTAGGTTTCGCGGCCGATGGAGCGTTCGGAAGTGCTCTCGAGGGTGCGGGCGCATTGTACCCGGGTCGGGTCGGCGGTGCTGCTCGACGAGCCGGGAGGCCTCTTTTTCGACGTGCCCTCGGGCAAGTCGCTGCCTCTGAACCTCGCAGAGCTCGAGCGCGCCGAGGAGCGGCGGGACAAGCAGACCGGCCGGCCGTACCTGCTCGTCGTCTACGGTGACGGCAGACAGCTCGCGTTGAGCGATGCGGGCATCGCGTTCGCTCCCGACTTTCGCAACAGCGGGCCCATCGGCGAGCTGCCCCAAGCGGTGTGCCTCGCCGACTTCCGTACGCTGCTTGATCGCGTCAAGCACGAGCTGTACGGCCACCCCGATCGGCCGCCCGGGCGCGACGCGGTGAAGGTGGTGATGATGTGCATCGCCATTCTCGACGGGGCCAGGGCCGTCGGCTTCGACGTGGGCCGCGAGGAGCAGGAGCTCGAGCACCACCTCGCCGAGCTCGAGCGGCGCAGCGCGCGCTGAGGCAGTGGCCCCACACGTACAACCGTGCGGCATTCGATGGAACACCTCTGGGCCGCAGCGCCGAGCGCGCTTTTCGCCGCTGGCGTGGCTTTCGAAGACGGAGTAGAAGGGAATCGGAAGCCTTCCCCCCTGGCTTCCAGCGAAGCCGCTCCGGTGGCCTCCCTTGGCGCCGGGGCGGCTTTCTTTTGGAGCGGTGCCGCACCCTTCGGCTCTCGTCAGGGAGAACCTCGCGCGAACACTCGAACGATGCCTCTGCCGCTCCATCGACGAGCCGGCCGTCGACCACGGACCAGGTACCCGACGAAGCCGCCACTGGTCGGGAGAACTGCCGCTGCGCGGGCGAGTGCACGATGGAGAAGGCGGACGACGTGCCGCCGGGGCGATACACCTTCACGCTGCGAACGACGCAGTCCTCGAAGCGGCATTCGGGCGCGGGATTGGAGGCTGCGGTGCACCAGGGATGCGAGTTGCATGCGCGAGGGAAGCCGAGCCAGGTGCCCGCAATGCACGCTTGGGCCGTCCTCCCCGGTGCGCAGCCGAGCCCCAAGGCGGCCAGGACGATGACAGGCGCCAGATGGCGAATCATCGCGAGCCACCATCGAGAGGTGAAGGCCGGCAGACTTGGGCGTCCGCGTTCACCAGGCGAAGGGCGCTGTCGGGTCGCGGCATGATTTTGCAGCCCAGCACGTCCCAGCCGGTGACGAGCGCGACTTCGTCCGCGCACGCGTCGGCGCACGCGTGGGCACCTGCGTCGAGCGCGAGCGTGGCGGCAGAGGCGCACTCGTCCGCAGAGCCGGCCTCGGTCGGAAGGCACGTCTGTGCCGTGTTCTGAGTCGGCTCGATGCGGGTGCAGAGGCCGGCGTCTCGCTCGGTGCAGATGGCACAATCGCAAGCGCACGAAACGCGTACCCCGCATCGGTAGGGTTTCGAGGCGGGCCCGCAGCTCCACGCCGCCGAGAGAGCGAGTGCCCAAAGAAGCGCCCGCGACATCGCATCACCACCGAGGCCTGCGCAGAAGCGCCAGAGCCAACAGTATCCAGGCGCCAGAGGGCCCCCGAGCGCTCTGACACCCTCCCGTCGACTGGGGCACCTGCTCACCCAGCGCCGAATGCCCGCGGCTTTCGGCAGATGTTCCGGTCGGGGGAATGCACGCGAAGTCGCCGGGAACGACGAGCATGGTCTCCGGTGCTGCCCGACAACGGGAGTCGGGCCTCTGGTCATGCGAAACCCGTACAAGCCCGGTGGCCGTGCCGGCGTTCCCCGATGCGTCTCGGGCCATGATTGTGACTTCGTAGGTTCGTCCTTCGGACGAGAGCCCGGCTCTCTCCGCGCGGAGACAAACGAAAGTCGGCGCAACCGCGACGTCCCCGGTCGTGTGGCCGTCGCCGAGGGCGTCATCCGGCTCCGAGCTCTCGGCCGCCGTGAAGCCGAGCAGCGCCGGATTCGGGTCGCATGCATCCGTCACCGTCGCGGTCGCGTTCTGGCCGAGCGTGTACTTGACGAGCTTGTGGTCGACGGGCCAGAGGCACGAGGGGTCGAAGCTCAGTGAGACTCGAGGCGGGCGCGTGTCCTTGACGGAGATCGTCGTCGACGACTTGCCATAGCGGCTCCCGTCGAAGACGAACAACGTGACTTCGTGCGTCCCGAGCGGCAGGGTGACTGGCAGCCGCGCGCCGCGACCCACCGGGTTCCCGTCGACGTACCAGAGGTAATCGACCAGGGGCGTTCCATCGAGGTCTCTTGACCTGGACCCATCCAGCTCAGTCGGCGCCGCGCCGCATTCGGCGACGTCCGGTGCATCGATGACTGCCACCGGTGCGCGATTCAGCGCGACACCCTGGAGCGCGACGTACATCACCTGCTTGCCGTCTTGCGACGCAAGGGTCAGGGCCGTGGTGAAGAAGCGCGAGGACAAATCATACGTGCCGGAGATTTCGCCTTGCGGCCGCAAACCAGCTTCGGTGTAAGCCCCATCGACCAACCCGGTCGCCATGAACAGGGCTTGGGGGCCATCGAACCGGTACATTCCATCGGCTTCGAGCGTGCCGCTCAACGGACGTACGAGCGAGATGGCGAACTGATCGATCTTCGTGCCATTGAACTGCAGCATCTCCAGGCCGTGAATGCGTACGAGCGTCAACTCGAAGCTCGATCGTTGCACCTGAACGTCGCAGAACACTCGGGCGCGACCGCTCTTCACGATGTTGCCCCGCCCGTCGAGCTCGACGAGCAAAACTTCGGACCTGCTCGCATCGCAGATCAGGATGTCGGAAGTGGGCGTTCCATTCGCGGTCGTGGAGACGACGGGGTCCGATCGCGACTGCATGCATTCGGGCCGGTTGCTGCCGATCGAACCCGACTGCGTGACACATTCGAGAACCGCCAGCCCCTGCACGCGCAGATCGGCGGCGCACGCCTCTGCGCACGCATCCCGCAGCGTCCGGTCGCCTGCGTCGGGCCCGGCGGTGATTCCCGCGTCCGCGACCCGGGCGACCGCCGGCCCGCATCGTTCACCTTCCCGCTGCGCGACAGGGACGCAGGTCACCGACGATTCGAGCCTCGACTGTGTTGCCACGCACGCGCCGGTCTCGTCGCGTCGCTCGCAGATGGTGCATCCGCAGGTGCAGTGGGCGGTGGCGAAGCAGATGCCAGGCAACGGTTGGTCGTCCTGCGGAAGGATGCAACCCGACCCCAGAACGGCGAGCGCGATCCATCTCGCCCGCGAAGCAGGTGTTCCCATGGGCGCCCCCCGTCAGGCGACGGGAGATTGAAGCACGAGTTCCAGGGTACGCGGAAAGGACCCGCGTACCGCACACGACGGACCTCTGCCCGCAGCCGGTAAGGGCCCCGTCGCTCGCTCGGGTCAGCCCCTTCCACCCCCCATCGGCGCTCCGGATGTCGCTCTGGTACCCTACGCGCCCAAAGGGCCGCTCGACCCGCTCGGGTCGGAAGACCGGGACTCGTGCTCCGCTTCGCTGCATCCGCCATCTTCTGCCTGCTGGCGCTCGCCGCCTGCGGCAAGAGGCCCGAAAGCTGCGAGCCGGGCCGGCAGTACACCTGCTACCCGGGGCCGGACCGCACCATCAACGTCGGCGACTGCCGCGCGGGCACGTTCGTCTGCAACGCGGCCGGCGAGGCCCAGCCGTGCACGGGGGCGGTGCTGCCGATGCCGGAGCTGTGCGACGGGCGCGACAACGACTGCGATGGCGAGGTGGACGAGGGCGTCACCAACGCCTGCGGCGGGTGCGCCCCGCTTCCGCACGAGCCGGGAGAGCGCTGCGCCGGGTGCGGAAGGTACGTCTGCCAGACGACGGAGACGGTGGGCTGCGTGGCCGGCACGGTGAACAACTGCGGAGCGTGCGACGTGCCCGACGTGCCCGGGCTGGGCAAGTCGTGCACGGGAGAGAACGGCTGCCCGGGCCAATTGGCCTGCCCGCCCGACGGCGGCAGCGAGGCGGTGTGCGCGGCGGTGAAGAAGAACAACTGCGGAGCCTGCGGCGCTCCCGACGTGCCGGACCTCGGAAAGAGCTGCGTCACCGACGCGGGCTGCGCGGGCACCCTCTCGTGCGTCGACGGCGGAACGACGTCCTTCTGCCTCGCGGCGTCGGCCAACAACTGCGGCCGCTGCAACCAGCCGAACGAGCCCGACGGCGACGGCGACGGCCGGGGCGACGGCTGCGACAACTGCCCGTCGGTGCCCAACGCCAGCCAGGCCGACGGCGACGGGGACGGCGTGGGCGACGGCTGCGACAACTGCCCGTCGGTGCCCAACGCCAGCCAGGCCGACGGCGACCGGGATGGCGTGGGCGACGGCTGCGACAACTGCGCGTCGGTGCCCAACGCCAACCAGGCCGACCGCGACGGGGACGGGCGCGGCGATGTCTGCGACAACTGCCCCTTCGTCTCCAACCCCAACCAGGCCGACTTCGACGCCGACGGCAAGGGCGACGTCTGCGACGTCGTCATCTCCGAGCTGGCGGCCGAGGGCCCCTCGGGCGCGGGCGACGAATTCGTCGAGCTGTACAACGGCGGTCCGCAGGCGGTGGCCGTCGGCGGGTGGAAGCTGCAGTACCGCTCGGCGTCGGGGACGAGCTACTCCACCCTCGAGACGATTCCGCCCAACACCAGCATCCCCGCCCGCGGCTACTTTCTGTTCGCCTCCGGCGCCGGCTACTCGGGCATGGCGCTGCCCGACCTGGTGCGCACCAACAGCCAGGACGCGGGCGCCGCGCTGAGCCTTTCGGCGAGCGGCGGCCACGTGCGGCTGGCCCTGCCCGGCGGTGGCACGGCGCTGGCGGACCCGCAGGTGGTGGATCTGCTCGGCTGGGGGACTGCCGCCGGGGCCGAGGGGAACAACCCCGCGCCGGCGGCCGCCTTCCAGGACGGCGGCTCGCTCGAGCGGAAGGCGAACGCCGGCTCGACCGCCGCCTCGATGGAGGGCGGCTCGGACGCGCTCTCGGGCAACAACCGCGACTCGGACGACAACGGGGCCGACTTCGTCTTACGCCGGGTGCGGGAGCCGCAGAACCGGGCGTCGGGCAGCGAGCCGTGAAGCGAGGGGGCCAAGCCCCTGTCTGCACCGCCCGTAACACCTTGCCCCGTGCACCGTTACCTCGTAGAAGGCGCCCACTCGCTTTTCAGAGAGGAATTCCCATGCGGAGCATCTCGCTGTCGCTCCTGGTGGCCGGTGCCCTGTTCGCCTCCGGGTGCGAGAAGAAGAACGCGCAGGCCCGGGGAGGGGCCGACGCCTCAGCGGCCCAAGGCGCGACCGCGGTCGCCGCCGGCGCCGAGGACGTCATCCTCATCGGCGAGGTCGGCTCGCTGACCGGCCCCGAGGCCACCTTCGGCATCTCCACGCACAACGGCATTCAGATGGCCGTCGACGAGGCCAACGCCCAGGGCGGCGTGAAGGGCAAGAAGCTCGCGGTGCGCGTCTACGACGACCAGTCCAAGCCCGAGGAGGCCGCCTCGGCCGCCACCCGCCTCATCACCCAGGACAAGGTGAAGCTCATCTTGGGCGAGGTCGCCTCGTCGAACTCGCTGGCCATGGCGCCCAAGGCCCAGGAGGCCAAGGTGCCGATGATTACCCCCTCGTCCACCAACCCCGCGGTGACCGAGGTGGGCGACTACATCTTCCGGGTCTGCTTCATCGACCCGTTCCAGGGCTTCGTGATGGCCAAGTTCGCCCGGGAGAACTTGAAGCTCACCCGGGTCGCCATTCTGAAGGACGTCAAGAGCGCCTACTCCATCGGGCTGGCCGACGTCTTCGGGCGCAAGTTCACCGAGATGGGCGGGAAGATCGTAGCCACCGAGGCCTACTCGAAGGGCGACACCGACTTCCGCGCGCAGCTCACCGCCATCAAGGCGCAGAAGCCCGAAGCCATCTACGTGCCGGGCTACTACACCGACGCGGGAGTCATCGCCCGCCAGGCGAGGGAGCTCGGCCTCAAGGTGACGCTGCTCGGCGGCGACGGGTGGGACTCGGACAAGCTGTTCGAGCTGGGCGGCTCGGCGGTCGAAGGCGCCTACATCTCGAACCACTACTCGACCGAAGACCCCTCGCCGCGCGTGCAGAACTTCGTGCAGGAGTACAAGAAGAAGTTCGGCTCGGTGCCCGACGGCCTGGCCGCGCTGGGCTACGACTCGGCCCGCGTGGCCATCGAGGCGATGAAGCGCGCGCCGGACCTCTCGGGCCCCGCCCTGCGCGACGCCATCGCCCAGACCAGAGACTTCCCCGGCATCACCGGCAACATCACCATCGACGAGCACCGCAACGGGGTGAAGCCCGCCGTCATCCTCAAGATCGTCGACGGCAAGTGGAAGTACGAGACGACGATCGCTCCGTGACGGGCGTTTCTTGAATGGCCCAGCTCCTTCAGCACGTCATCAACGGCATCGCCGCCGGGACCATCTACGCGCTGGTCGCGCTCGGCTACACGATGGTCTACGGGGTGCTGAAGCTCATCAACTTCGCCCACGGCGACGTGATGATGGTGGGCGTCTTCATCGGCTTCACCACCGCCATGCAGCTCGGCCGGCAAGAGGCCGCCAGCTTCTTCGGGGTGACGCTCGTCTTCCTTTTGTCGATGGGGCTGTGCGCGCTGCTCGGCTTCTTCATCGAGCGGTTCGCCTACCGGCCGCTCCGCGAGAAGCCCAGGCTCACCGCGCTCATCACCGCCATCGGCATCTCCTTCACGCTCTCGTACGGCTTCCAGCTGCAGCTGGTGCTGAACAAGGACAGCCCCAAGCCATTCGTGGTGCTCCCCGGAGCCGCGCCGCGGGCCTTCCCCGAGGTCATCGTCCCCACCGAGTGGCTCGTCATCGGCGACCGCGACGTCGTCATCTGGAACTGGCAGGTCATCTCGCTGCTCATCGCGGTGGTGCTGATGGTCGGGCTGCAGCTGCTCGTCTTCAAGACGCGCTTCGGCACCGCGATGCGGGCGGTCTCGTTCGACCACCGGGTGGCCGCGCTGATGGGCGTTCCCGTCGACCGCATCATCGCCGGCACCTTCATGCTCGGCAGCGCGCTGGCCGCGGGCGCGGGCCTGCTCTACGCCATCAAGGACACGAAGATCGAGCCCCTGATGGGCCTGTACGTGGGGCTCAAGGCCTTCGTGGCCGCGGTCATCGGCGGCATCGGGCACGTGCCGGGAGCGGTCGCCGGAGCGCTTTTGCTCGGGCTGTGCGAGGAGTTCCTCGTCGGCTACGGCGCGGCCATCGGGTTCGGCTCGACCTGGCGCGACGCGGTGGCGTTCGGCTTCCTCATCCTCGTCCTCCTGGTGCGCCCCGAGGGGCTGTTCGGGCGCGTCACCGCCGAGAAGGTGTGATGTCCACGGGCTCGTCGCTCTTGCGAAGGTGGGTGCTCGGAGAGGTCTCGCCGGCCCTGCGCGGCGTCTGGCCGGCTTTGCTGGCCGTGGCCGTGCTCGGGCTGCTCCAGCTCGCCATCAGCCGGGGCGACTGGGGCTACTTCTTCAACCTGTCCACCCTGGTCGGAGTGAACGTCATCCTCGCGGTGAGCCTCAACATCGTGAACGGGATGACGGGGCAGTTCTCCATCGGCCACGCCGGCTTCATGGCCGTCGGCGCGTTCATCGCCGGCAAGCTGACGCTGATGCTCTCGGACATGGCCATCGCCGGCATCCCGCACGCGGTGTCGGATCAGATCGTCTTCTTCGCGGGCCTGCTTCTCGGGGGCGCGTTCGCGGCGCTGTTCGGTTTCCTGGTGGGCCTGCCCTCGTTGCGGCTGCGTGGCGACTATCTGGCCATCGTCACGCTGGGGTTCGGGGAGATCATCCGCGTCATCTTGCAGAACACGCCCGAGGTGCGGCCGGGCGAGCCGTCGTGGCTGGCCTTCGGCGGAGCCCTGGGCCTGCACGGCATTCCGCCGCTCACCAGCTTCTTCATGGTCTGGTGGTGGGTGTTCCTCACGGTGCTGGTGGCGCGCCGCATCGCCGGGAGCGCCCACGGCCGCTCGCTGTGGGCCATCCGCGAGGACGAGGTGGCCGCCGAGGCCATGGGCGTCAACACCACCGGCTACAAGGTTCGCGCCTTCGTGGTGGGCAGCTTCTTCGCCGGGGTCGCGGGCGGGCTGTCGGCCCACTACGTCACCGCCATCAACCCGGGCACGTTCGACTTCAAGCGATCCATCGAGATCGTCGTCATGGTGGTGGCCGGCGGGCTGGGCTCGACCTCGGGCGCTTTTCTGGCCGCGGTGGTGCTGACGCTGTTGCCCGAAGCGCTGAGGTCCTTGTTCCTCGCGTTCGGCGGCGAGGACCCGGCGTTCGGCCAGATGGTCGACCAGGTGCGCATGCCGGTGTACGGGCTGTTGCTCGTGGTGCTGATGCTGCTCCGGCCGCAGGGGCTGTTCGGCACGAAGGAGATCTGGGACGTCCTGCCCAGGTGGATGCCGCGCCGGATGCGCGAGGTGCACAAGGAGCCGGCGGCATGAGCGAGGTGCTGCTCCGGGCCGAACGGGCCAGCATCCGGTTCGGCGGGCTCAAGGCGCTCACCGACTTCGACCTGGAGATCCGCCGCGGGGATTTGAAGGGGCTCATCGGCCCCAACGGCGCGGGGAAGACCACCGCCTTCAACGTGCTCACCGGCGTGTACCGGCCGACCTCGGGCGACGTCTACGTCGGGCCCACGAAGGTGAACGGGCTGCTTCCGCACCAGATCAACCGCCTGGGGCTGGCCCGCACCTTCCAGAACATTCGGCTGTTCAAGGGGCTCTCCGCGCTCGACAACGTCAAGGTGGCGTGCCTCGCCGACTCGCGGCCGCTCTTCTCGCGCCAGAAGCTCGATGGCCTCCGGGCGAAGGGTGGCTCGTCGCAGATCTGGGCCAACGTGCTCGATGCGTGGAACAACTACTACGACTGGTGGCGGGCGCTTCTGCTCACGCCCGGCTTCCAGCGCGAGGAGGCGGAGATTACCGCCCGCGCCGAGCAGCTGCTCGAGGTGATGGGGCTGTCTCACCGGCGGGACGAGGAGGCGAGGAATCTGCCCTACGGCGAGCAGCGGCGGCTGGAGATTGCCCGGGCGCTGGGCACGCGGCCCAAGGTGTTGCTCCTCGACGAGCCGGCGGCGGGCATGAACACCCGCGAGAAGGCCGACCTGATGGTGCTCATCCGCAAGCTGAAGGACCAGTTCTCGCTGGGCATTCTGGTCATCGAGCACGACATGAAGCTGGTGATGGGCATCTGCGAGCAGATCACCGTGCTCGACCACGGCGAGACGATTGCGGTGGGCACGCCGGAGCAGGTGCGGGCCGACCCGAAGGTCATCGAGGCCTATTTGGGCGAGGGCAGCGTGCGCATCTCGAACCCGAAAGAGGCCCGGCCGTGACGGTGCGCGTGCTCGGCCAGCGAAAGAAGCGGCCCCAGCTGCTCGAGGTGAAGGACCTGCACGTCAGCTACGGGGCCATCAAGGCACTGCGCGGCGTCAATCTGTCGGTGGGCAAAGGCGAGGTGGTGGCCCTCATCGGCAGCAACGGAGCGGGCAAGACGAGCACGCTCAGGGCGGTGAGCGGCATGCTCCGGCCCACTTCCGGTTGCATCACCCTCGACGGGCAGGACGTCACCGGGATGAGGGCGAACCTCCTGGTGCCCAGGGGCATGGCCCACGCCCCCGAGGGCCGCGGCATCTTCTTGAACCTCACCGTGCTCGAGAACCTCGAGCTGGGCGCCTATCTGCGCAAGGACCGGGGCGGCATCGAGCAGGACATGGAGAGCTGCTACCGCCTCTTCCCGGTGCTGAAGGAGCGCAGAAAGCAGCTCGCGGGCACGCTGTCGGGTGGCGAGCAACAGATGCTGGCCATCTCGCGGGCCCTGATGTCGCGGCCCAAGCTGCTCCTCCTCGACGAGCCGTCGTTGGGGCTGGCCCCGCAGGTGGTGCAGACCATCTTCCGCATCTTGCGCGAGGTGAACGAGCGCGAGGTGTCGATTCTCCTCGTCGAGCAGAACGCCCATTTGGCCCTGCAGCTGGCGCATTACGCGTACGTGCTGGAGACCGGCGAGGTGGTGATGGAGGGCGTCGGGCAAAAGCTGCTCGACAGCCCGGACATTCGCAAGGCGTACCTGGGAGAGTAGGGCGCCCGGCCAACCGGCATCCGTCGCGACCAGGGGACGCTGGCGCGGGCCGGAGCGTTGGCGGCGGTCACGAGCACGCGGCGAAGCATGACGTTCGGCCGTCATGAACTATCATCCGTGCCGGATGCCCACCCCCGTCCGCGTGCTCGTCGTCGACGACTCGGCCGTCTGCCGCGCGGCGATCCGGGGCATTCTCGAGACGGATCCGCTCATCCACGTGGTGGGCGAGGCGGCCGACGGGCTCGAGGCCACCCAGATGATCGAGGCCTTGAGGCCCGACCTGGTGACGCTGGATCTGGCCATGCCCCGCATGGGCGGGCTCGACACCATCGAGTGGGTGATGCGCCACTGCCCCACGCGCATCCTGGTCATCACCGAGCGGCCCGAGGTCGACGGGGTGGACATGGCGTTCGCCTCGCTCTCGCGCGGCGCGCTCGAGCTGCTCCCCAAGCTGACCTGGTACGAGCCCGACAGCCCCGAGTCGAAGCTGCTCCTCGACCGGGTGAAGGCCCTGGCCCGAAAGGAGCCCGGTCGCGCATCGCCGGTGAAGCGGACCGCCCAACCGAGAAGGAGCCGCCGCTCGGGCATCGCCGCCATCGGCATCGGCGCGTCCACCGGAGGGCCGACCGCGCTCGCCGAGCTGCTCAAGGCGCTCCCGTCGGATTTGCCCGTGCCGGTGTTGGTGGTGCAGCACATGCACCCGCTCTTCGAGGAGAGCTTCGTCCTCTGGCTCAAGTCGCGCTCGAAGCTGCCGGTGAAGCTGGCGCAGGACGGCGAGGAGCTGCCGAAGGGGCAGGTGCGGGTGGCCCCGCAGGGAATGGACCTCATCGCCCGCGGAAGCCGCATCGAGCTGGTGCCGCCGGTGCCGGGCGTGTTGCACGTGCCCAGCGTCGACCGGCTGTTCGATTCGCTGGCGGCCACCTTCGCCGACCGCGCCGCCGGCGTGCTGCTCAGCGGCATGGGCGTCGACGGCGCCTCGGGCATGCGGGCCCTCTACGAGAAGGGGGGCCTCACCCTGGCCCAGGACAGAGACAGCGCCGTCATCTACGGCATGCCCGGGGCGGCCCTCGAGGCCGGAGCCGTCGAGCACGTGCTGCCGCTTGAGGGCATCGCCTCGATGCTGGCCGACGCCGCGAAGGGCTCGGCGCAAAGCTCGAGCGAGGTGCGCGGCAAGGTGCTGCTGGTCGACGACAGCCCGCTGGTGCTCGAGTCGGTGCGGCACACGCTCGAGTCGGCCGGCTACCAGGTGGTGGCGCTGCAGAACCCGCTGCAGGTGCCGTCGGCCGTGCGCCGCGAACGGCCCGACCTGGTGCTCATCGACGTCAACATGCCGGCGGTGCAGGGCGACATCGTGGCGAAGATCGTCCGCGACCACGGCCTGGCCAAGAGCATCCAGGTGCTGCTCTTTTCGGATCAGCCTTCGAGCGAGCTGGCGCTGAAGGCCGAGCGTTGCGGCGCGGACGGGTTCATCGAGAAGCGCGCCGGCGAGTCGGCGCTGCTCTCGCGCGTGCGCGAGGCGCTGGGTCGGTAGGGGCCTTTTGCCCCGAAAGCACAGCGTCCGCGGCGATGCACGAGACCGGTCCGCGGGACGACGGTGGGCGCTGCCTCTGCGCTTCGGTCGCCCGGCTGCCCTTCCGTCGAACGAGCGCGATTGCCCAGTACCGGTGAGCCGCCCCGACGAGAGGCGAGGTGTACGTCCGTTGCCGCATCGCTCCTCCCCTTCCAGCTTTCCGCGGACGGGAGGGGAGCATGCGCATCACGTTCATCGGGCACGCGGGGTTCGTGGTCGAGACCGACTCGGCGATCATCGTCACCGACCCGTGGCTCTCGGAAGACGGCGCCTTCGACGGCGGGTGGATGCAGTTGCCGCGCAACCATCACCTGGCCGAGCCGGTGCGACGCATGCTCGACGAGAGCTCGAAACAGCGGTTCCTCTACATCAGCCACGAGCACAAGGACCACTTCGACCCCGGCTTCCTCTCCAGGCTGAAGCGCAAAGACGTGACGGTGGTGGTGCCCAGGCTGCGCCGCAAAGCGCTGCGCCAGGAGCTGGCCGATCTGGGCTTCTCGCGCCTTCTGTGCCTCGAAGACGGCCAGACCGTCCCCTTCCCGGGCGGCTACCTCAAGCTGTACGTCGAGGACTCGGTGCTGAACCGCGACTCGGCCATCCTGGTGAGGAGCGGCAATCGCACCTTCCTCGACCTGAACGACTGCAAGCTGCACGACCGGCTGCCCCGCATCGCCCGCGAGGAGAGCGCCATCGACGTCCTCACCGCGCAATTCTCCGGCGCCATCTGGCACCCCACCTGTTACGAGTACGACGAGGACAGCTATCAGCGCATCTCGCGCAAGAAGATGTTCAGCAAATTCGAGGCGGTGGCCCGCGGCATCGAGGCAGTGCGGCCGCGCGCCTTCATCGCCTCGGCCGGGCCGGCCTGCTTCCTCGACCCGATGCTGCGGCACCTCAACTTCGAGCCGGTGAACATCTTCCCCAGGGCAGGCCGGCTCTTCCAGTACCTGAAGAAGCGGCTGCGCAACTTCGTGCTCGAGCTGGTCGAGCCGATGCCGGGCGACGTCTTCGAGGTGGGCGAACGCGAGCTGGGCCAGGCCGCGCTGCGCACGGTGCACGAGGAAAAGCCCCGCGTGACCGACGAGAGCTTCTCGGAGTACCTGGCGCAGTACGCGGCCGACTTCGAGGAGATGTACGCGGCGCGGAGGCGCTCCTTCTCGCCACTTGGCCTCGACGGCGTGTGGGGCGCGCTGAAGGCCGAGCTCGAACGCAAGCTCGACGCGCTGTGGCTGCGCGAACGGGTGCTGGTGCCGCTGTACGTGTGGCTCACCGAGCGGCCCGACCGGTTGGCGCGCGTGAGCTTCCAGCGGGGCAGCGTCGAGGAGGTGGACCGCGTCTTCGACGCCTCGCGCTACACCATGGCCGTCAGCGCCTCGGACATCATCCGGGTGCTCGAGCGCAACATGACGTGGGAGGACTTCATGCTGTCCTTCCGCATGCGTTTGAGCCGCTCGCCCGACGTCTACGACCCGGTGCTGCACGGCTACTTCGTCATCGAGGCCGAGGACCTGCCCGTCTTCTGCGAGGAGGTGCTGGCCACCGAGGCGAAGCAGGAGCGCATCGTCGTCCGCGCCGGCGACAAGGCGTATTCCGTCTTGCGCTACTGCCCGCACCAGGGGGCAGATCTGACCGAGGCATGGCTCGAGGGCGGCCGCTACCTCGTTTGCCCCAGGCACCGGTGGCGGTTCGACCTCGAGCAGGAGGGCGTCTGCACCACGAGCTGCGTGTCCATCTCGGCCCGGCCGGCCAACGAGGTGGCCCTGCCCGGCGAGAAGAAGCGCGAGGCTCCGAACGAGGCGCAGCTCGAGCCGAACGCGCCGTAGCCGTGCTGCGCGCGAAGAGACGCCGCGCTCTCCGTGCGGAAGATGCGCTGACCCTCCAGGCGGCCGAGCGTTGACCATCGAGCAACTCGGGAACGAGCGGTCCCGTCGCCGGTTCGGCGGCGGCCATGAACGCTCGAACCGTCATCGCTGCCGCATCGACGTGTCTGTTCGCCGCCTGCATCGCGCAAGAGCCGGGCGCGCCCCCGCCGCCGCCGTCGCAGAGCGGCTCGCCTCCCGGGGTGAGCCCGCCACCGACGGTGGACGGCGGCCATGCCGGAGCGCCTCCCTCCGAGAAACCAACCGAGGAGCCGCCTCCGCCGCCCGCGCCCTCGGTGGATCGCTTCGGCGTGCGCATGCTCTACCCGTCGGCCCTGGGCGGCGAGTCGTGGGAGCTGAGCGACGACCCGGCCTCGGACGAGCGCTTCATTCCGCAGAACACCATCAGCCGGAACGCCGACGGCTCGTGGAAGATGAAGAGCGACAAGGTCCGCATGGTGGTCGCCACCTCGACGGGCTACGACCGCTCGAAGATCTCCACCTACGACCGGGACGAGCTTCTGAAAAAGAAATACATGCAGGCGCCCAATGACTGGAAGAACGTCGAGATGACGGGTTATGTGAAAGTCAACGATGCCGACGACATGTCCGACAATTTCGCCTGGTACGCGCGCGGCGGCCGCCATACGAGCTCGGTGCCCTGCGAGGGGTCGGCCTACAAGGGAGATTTGCACTACGACGGCCGGGCCCGCATCGCCAAGGAGTCGTGGCACGTCAGCTACGACTACGCGGGCTACAAGCCGGCCACCACGTCGCTCCGGGGGCGGTGGGTCGGGCTCAAGGTGGTCATCCGCGACACGGTGAAGAACGACGAGCCGGCGGTGAGGATCGAGGTGTGGCTGGACGATGCCGCCGACAAGACGAACTGGAAGAAGGTCTACGACTTCGTCGACGACGGGAGCTGGGCGGGCGATTCGGCGCGCTGCGGTGCGAGCTCGGAGAAGGTGCCCCTGCTCTGGGGCGGCCCGACCGCCACCTTCCGCTGGGACTCGGCCACCGACGCCGACTTCGAGTGGCTCGGCGTGAGGGAGATTCTTCCCGAAACGCCCTGACGCCGAGCGCGCCGGCGCTGAAACCAGCAATGGCCACGTGGGGTGTGGCTGATTCCGGTTTCAAGGCTCGGGTACCCGCAGCTCGAGCTCGAACCGAGCGTTGTCGGTGCGCAGCCCCACCGGGCCCTCGAGCGACACGGCCTCGCGCGGAAGGCGTCCGAACCACACCATGCGCCCGTCGAGCCAGGCGGTGAGCAGCTCTCCATCCAGCTCGGCCCTCAGCGCGTGCCACCGGCCCGGCTCGGGCGGAGGCACCTTCACGGCTCGGAACGGCCGCACCGTCCGGTAGCCGCGGTTTCCGCACTGCTCATGCCGCCGCGCGCCGGGGTTCTGCTTGAGCTGCACCGAAACGCCGGGCTCGGGAGCCACCCGCCACATGACGTACAGGACGTTGCAGCCGTCGCGCGCGAGCAGCTTGAGCCCCGCCTGGCGCCGCACCCGCCCCGACGCGAGCGGAGCGGTCTCGCCCGTGGGGCCCAGGTAGCGAACCTTGAGCTCCGCGCGGCGGGCCCGGCTCTTGGTCACTGGTCGTATCTTGGGAACGTCGACCACCATCGCGCCGCCGCCCGCGGGCTTCAGCGCTCCCAGCGTCACCTGCATCTCGTCGACCGGAACGGCGCGGAAGCCGTCGTCTGCGCGCGAGGAGGAGCCGGCCACCGCGGCGATGACGGCTAGCGAGAGGTGCCTCCGCCGACCCATGGCGTCTCCCCGAGGTATTCGCCGAGCTGCTCGAGCCGCTTCTCGAGGTAGGCCCGCTCGGCCTTCAGCTCGACCGCCTCGAACCACACCGTCTCGCGGAAACGCCTCGCCTTGGCCCACCCGATGGCCCTGGTCCGCTGCACGTCGCCCTCCATCTCGCCCAAGAGCGCCCGCACCTCCTCGAGCCTCGCCCGCTCGGCGTCGCGCGCCTGCCGCAGCCGTTCGAGCATCGCGCGCGCCTTCTTCGCCAGCCCGTCGAAGTCCTGCCGGCGCCACTTCTGCCGGCCCTCGGCTGCCCGCGCGTTGGCACCGCCCTGCCACGGCCCGCCCAATTCGTACGAGAGGGTGAGCATCGCGAAGTAGGGGAGCTGCGCGTCGACGCCGAAGACGTGGTCGTACCCGGCGCTGATCCGCACGTCCCAAAAGGACGAGGCGCGAATGGCCGCGGCCGCGCGCTCGGCCTCCTCGTCGGCCCGCTCCAGCTCGGCCAGGAGCGGCTCCACCGGCTGCGCGGGGGGCAGCTCGGGCACCTTGGCCCGCTCGACCGACACCTGGTGCAACCGGCGGCGGATGCCGTCGAGCCGCGCGCGCGCGAGCGCCAGCTCGTCGGCCGTGGCTCCGTCGCGGGCCATGGCGTCCCTCACCGCCCCCACCACCGCCGCGCCCTCGGCCGACGCACGCTCCAGCTCGGCCCGTTGTGCCTCCCGC
>FWPU01004493.1_pt1 | contig 21628 bp, 23 predicted proteins | sample 2228361 | NCBI WGS metagenome assembly FWPU01 (sample SAMEA103939777, study PRJEB20133) | metagenome
AGGACCCGCCTCCTGGACTCCGGCCACATACTGGGCTCGAAACAGTTTTTCGCAGAATGGGATTCAACCACCTTTCTTTACTCGGGCGACTTCAAGCTCGAGGACTCGCTCACGTGCCCAGCGGCTGAAACCACCGGAGTCGAAACTGTTTTGGTCGAAACCACTTACGGCGTTCCGGAATACGTTTTTCCTCCCCGCGAACAAGTATATGAAGAAATAGCTTCGTGGGTGAGAACAGAACACGCCGCTGGCCACAGCGTCGTCCTCGGCGGCTACGCCATAGGCAAGGCCCAGGAACTCGTGGCTGTCCTAAACACTTTTCTTGGCATCGTCCCGGTTGTCACGAAAAAGGTCTTCGACGCGTGCGAGGTCTACGCCCGCCACGGCGTGAAATTGGAGGCGGTGTGCGCCGAGACCGACGAGGGAAAGGAAGTGCTGGAGTCCGGCGGGTTTGCCGCGGTTGTTCCAATGCACTTGGCTTCGCCCGAGACCGCGAGCCAACTTGCCAGCGCTCATGGAAGAAAAACCGTGCCCGCGGTCGCCACTGGGTGGGCGCTCCACAACAGGTTCAGGGGCGTGAAAGCCTTTTGTCTCAGCGACCACGCGGACCACGAGCAACTCCTTGAATACGTTGAACTCACCGGCGCGAGAAAAGTGTTCACCACCCACGGGTTCGCCCGCGAGTTCGCAGCCGAACTCAGGAAACGCGGAGTCGACGCGGCTGCGCTCGAGGACTTGGCTGTGAAAAAACAGAGGGTGCTGACGTCCTTCTCTGAAAAAACTAATTAAAAAAAACGCCATCACTCACTCATGCCGCTCGGCATCGCTTACAGAAAAGAGCTCTCCCAATACGATTTTGGTCCCGGCCATCCCTTCCGGGGCGCGCGGTTCGCCGAGTTCATGGACTTTCTCAAAGCGAAACACGTGCTGGACGGGAAAGCAGAAACCATTCCCTTCAACAAAGCAAGCGAAGCAGACCTCCTAGCCGTCCACTCCCGCGATTACATAGGAAAAGTAAAGGCATGCGAAAAACAAAGCATTCCACTCGACCCCGACACCCCAACTCATCCAGGAACTTTTGAAGCAGCCCTGTGGATCTGCGGTTCGTCAATCGCGGCAGCAGCCCATGCGCTGAAAACCGGGAAAGCAATCGGGTTCGGCGGCCTCCACCACGCGGGCCGCGGGCGAGGCGCTGGCTTCTGCGTTTTGAACGACGTGGCCGTTGCCGCAGCCAAGATTCTTGCAGAGAAAAAAACAGGTCGAATAACAGTATTCGATTACGACGCGCACCACGGGGACGGCACCCAAGAGATTTTCTGGGAATCAAACAAGGTCCTCTATATTTCGATCCACCAGGACCCGCGCACACAATACCCTGGCACGGGTTTTGTTCACGAAACCGGGGCAAGGGAAGGAAAAGGCTACAAAATAAACATTCCAGTGCCTCCGGGCGCAGGAGACCGGTGTTATGCCGAGGCAGTAAACGAAATCGTGCTTCCAGCCATTAACCAATTCAATCCCGGCCTCGTAGTCGGAAACGGCGGGAGCGACGCCCACCACTCCGACAGCCTGACCCAACTAGGGCTCACCTTTAAGGGATTTGAAATGATTGGAAAAAGTTTTCTGGAAATGAAAAAACCATTCTGCCTCCTGCTTGCAAGCGGTTATAACCCGGTGGTGCTCCCTAAGGCGTGGTATTCCCTCATAGCCCCCTTGATGGGAGGAAAGGCCGTTGAAGGTGATTCATTTAACGAGCCGGCGTGGGTGGTTGAAAAAACCGCCGGAGTCATAAAGGAATTGAAAGACGCTCTTTCGCCATACTGGTCCCTTTAACCCCCAGCGTCCAGAAGCCCGCAAAAAATTAAAGAACCCCGGTCATCCTTGTTTCATGCTCATGGTGGAGGTCGCGTGCAGGGACGAGAAGGAGGCGCAGCACATCGCTAGCACAATCATCCGCGAACGCCTCGCCGCGTGCGCCAACATAATTCCCTCCATTACGTCGTTCTTTTACTGGGACAAAAAACTCACCGCAGAACACGAGACCCTACTGTTGTTGAAAACAACGGAGGCAAAGCACGCGAGACTCGAAAAGAGGATAAAACAACTTCATTCCTACAAAGTGCCCGGAGTCATCGCGTGGAAGGCAGCGCGCGTGAGCCGAGAGTACGAAAAATGGGCGAAGAAAGAACTGGGCAGAAAATAACAAGCCACCAAGCGCCGGGGCAGGGACTGCCAAATCTTTTTGGGTGAAGCTTTTTGCCGCACCAAAAAGGTTCTTTGAACCCTGAAGGGCTTGCGCCCACTCGCTTTCTCGTCAACCGTGGTTGGCTCGAGGCGAGCGCAATACCGGACTGCCGCTGCCGTTTTCTACTCCGTCGATGCTACCTACACGGCGACGGCTTTGCTGTCGCCTAGTTTGTTCGGCATCGCCCGGCAGTTTCTGCCACCCCGGCGGAGTAATGTGGGCGACTGTTTTTTAATTCCCTTTTTCTTCCTGTCCTCATGGCCGAGCGAATAAATCCCTGGGGGGACGAGCTCGTCAAGAACTATGACAGTCTTTTCAAGGAGTTTGGGCTCCAGCGCGTGGACGAAAAAATTCTGGGCCGCATAAAGCGCAGGAACCGGTTGTTTCGCAGGGGCATTGTCTTCGCGCACCGGGACTTCGACAAGTTCCTCGAAGCCGCGCAGGCTGGGAAACGGGTTGCGGTGATGAGCGGCATCAAGCCCTCGGGAGAGTTCCACTTGGGCAGCAAGCTCACTGCCGAAGAGATTGTTTTCATTCAAAAAGAATTTGGCGCAAAGGCTTTTTACTGCGTCGCGGACCTCGAAGCTTATGCTGACAACGCGATGCCGCTTGAGAAAAGCGCGGAATACGCCGTGGACAACGTGGCAGACCTCTTGGCGCTGGGCCTGGATGAAAAAAACGCCGTGGTCTACAAGCAGTCCGAGCACAAGACCGTATCCAACCTTGCCTTCTTGTTTTCGCGCAAGACCACGCTTTCAACCCTCGAAGCGCTTTACGGCCACCAGAACCTGGGATTGTATCAAAGCGTCTTGATTCAAGCCGGCGACATCCTCCACCCCCAGTTGAAAGAATTCGGCGGATACAAGAACGTCGTGGTTCCGGTCGGCGTCGACCAAGACCCTCACATCAGGTTCACTCGGGACATGGCGTACAAGTTCCGCGACGAGTTCGGCTTCATCCTGCCGGCCTCGACATACCACAAGACCTTCAGGGCATTGAACGGAGAGGCGAAGATGAGCAAGCGCGAACCAATGAACATTTTGACGCTGAACGACGACCTCGAGCTGGCGAGGAAGAAAGTCATGCACGTTTTCACCGGCGGCAGGGCCACCGTCGAGGAACAAAGGCGGCTCGGCGGCGAGTATGGAAAGTGCGTGAACGCGGAACTGGACTGGATGCACTTCGAGGAGGACGACGCAGCAGTCGAGGAAAGGAAACGAAAGTGCTTGGCCGGGGAAATCATGTGCGGCGAGTGCAAGGCGCAAGTAGCTGAAAAAGTCGTCGAATACTTGAAAGCCCACCAGGAGAGGAAAAGGAAAGTGATTTCAAAAGCAAGAAAAATCCTTGGGGCCTAAGTATTTTCATGCGATTCGTTTCAGGCGCGCCGGCTGCGGTTGCTGGAAAAAACCTTGTGCTAGCTGACCTTCACCTGGGCATTGAATTCGAGCTGCGGCGCAAGGGAATAATGGTGGGAATCCAGTGGTCCAAGGTTGCAGAGGAAGTCAACGGGTTGCTGAAACAAACAAGAGCCACTGGCCTCATTATTCTGGGCGACGCGAAGCACGACGTGCACGGTTTCGAGGCAAGGGAGAAGATAATGATGGAGGATTTTTTCGCGGCCCTTGACTGCAAACAGAAGGTGGTTGTCACGAAGGGCAATCACGATGGGGGGCTTGGGCAGTTGACGGAAATCACCGTCACCCCGCCGGAGGGCTTTGTCAAGAAAATAGGCGGCAAGAAATACGGTTTTGTCCACGGCCACGCGCGGCCCGCGCCTGAACTGTTTCAAGCCGATTTTCTTCTCACAGCGCACTCGCACCCAGTCATCGAGTTCAGGGACCCCCTCGGGTTCAGGTGGACGGAGCCTGCCTGGATAATGGGCGAAACAAAAACAAACAAGGAACTGGGCTCGCGGAGCGGACAGAAAACAATTATTTTCCCGGCTTTTTCCAAGATGGCTGGCGGGCTGGCGATGAACGCCATCAGGGAAACCGAGTACCTAGGGCCCCTCCTCCGCAACAAAGTCATTGACGTCGAAAACGCCGAGGCCGTGCTCGTGAGCGGCGTGCGGCTGGGGAAAATAAAGAGCTTGAAAAAAACGGCTGAGTTCAAGTGAGTGGAATTCTCTTTATTTCCCTGAGTTTGTCGAAGTGGCGGTCATCGGATATTATTTCGTGCAATTCATTTTCAAGGGCGCATGCCGCGTGAATGGCGTCTCGGGGCCCGAGTTCGTAGATTTCGATGAGTTTTTGCGCCCGCGAAATCACTTGGGAGTCGACGGGCAGCAAGCGAAGATTCGGAAAAGCAATAAGATTCCGGCCCTCCTCCGTTGCAGTTTCTCGTCCGGCAATTCTTCCAACAGCCCACACTAGCTCGTCCCATGCGAGCGAGGCTGTTGCGGCCGCAAGTTTCCCCGAAGCTATTTCCATCAGAATTTTCTTCGCCGCGCTCGCCTTCGCATCCGCATAAATCGCAGAATAAGCGAATATATCGGCGTCAACATATTTCATTTGAAAAGCCTCTCCTCAAGCTGTTTTTCGTACAGTCCATGGAGATCAATTTTCTTCTTGGCCTTTTTCTTCACCGCGGAACAAAATTTTTCCACGAACTCGGCCGGGGTGGCCTTCGGGCGTATGATTATTTCCTCGCCCTTGACATCAAACAGGACCTCGGCCCCTGGCTTGAGTCCAAGAATCCTCCTCACGCTCTCCGGAATCACGACCTGCCCCTTCGGGCCGATGGTTTTTGTAACATACATTCAATCACTTTCCTACGTGTAAGAAAAAGTAAGAACTTCTATTTATACTTTTTCCTACAGATAGTTCAAATCCACCTGCTCCTCGGGTCCTGGCGCGCGAGCCGCATCCTCACCGAGCCGTCGGAGTAGACGAGGAACTGGATGCCTTCTGCTGGCTTGAATGGCCCGCCGAGTTCCTCTGGAGTTTTTTCAGTAATCAGTTCAGCAAGCATGTTCAGCTGCCCCGGCGTCTCCTTTATCCCGCCGTGCGTGATGTAATTCAGGTAAAGCAACGGCTGTCTGCCTCTGGGTTCGCCTGGAAGGAGTTAGCGCGAAAGATTGTCCAAAACCCTCTTGACTGTTCCAAGCCTCTTCATTGAAAGAAGGTTTTCCCAAGATTCCATGTGCGGCGTCGGTTCTCCGCGATACACTTTCGCCAACTCTGGTTCGAGCTGTTCGGGCGTCATTTTCTTTGCTTCAGCCGTGAGCCTTTCGGGCACGTTGAGCCCGGGTTTTTCATGAAGCCTCGCGTCCACGAGGCGCCTCCCGACCCGCGGGTTCGACACCAGGCCCAGCGAATGGTTGCTTGCAGTCTGCCGCGTCCTCAGCGTCTGGCTGTGAACATTTACTATCCCCAGTCCCAGCCCAGGCTTGCACAGAGTTTCCTAAACACTGGCTACCTTCACTCCACACGCTGCACGCCGCCAGTCCCAGCCCAGGCTTGCACAGAGTTTCCTAAACACCAGGCGTGTCCAGAAGAGTATCCGCTGCCTGCCTTCAGCTGCACATTGCTAGTCTGTGGCCTTCTGCCGTCAGCCTGTCCCCCTCGTTTATGCTGTGCCTCATCACGTTCAACACCGCGATGACGCGCGGGCCTCCATCTGCACTTAATCAGCAAAAACAAGGGAGGCGCACTGCTTTTGTTCCTTTTTTCTACTTTGTTACCGCATTCCAGATGACCGCGAACAGCGCGCCGGTGACCGCGCCGCTGGCGAAGGCCGCGATTATTCCAACCACGGCAGTCACTGCGTCCAGGGCGGCGACGTGGTAGGAGACGGTCACGAAGTGAAGAGACTGCGCCCACCCAATTATTCCGCCGCCTGTTCCTGCCACGAGCGCAATGCCGATGACGTGGAGCGCAGCGGCCAACAATCCCAGCGACAATGCAGCGTCCCCAGCATTGAACACGATTTTCTGCGCTTTCTGCGGTTTCAAGATTTTTTGAACCATGACCAAACCAATTGCCCGGCTTTTACATGGTTATGGTTTGTGCACCGCAGATTTTTTTCACGTGCTCCACGCGCTTTTGTATGAGCGCGCTCGTCCCGATGTCCCTGCGGTGGAACACTGGCCCGCGGATGGAAGAAACTGTTTTTTCAGCCCGCTGCTCGGCTTCCCCAATGGTCTCGGCGATTCCCACGCACGCGATTGCGCGCGAGCGACCCATTTTCAGGAGCGTGTTTTCGGCGTTGAGTGATTCCACTGAGCCGAAATAATATTTTCCATCCCCTGGAACCGCGGAGACATCAACATGCTGGCCCTGCACGGGATTCGTGGGATAGCCCTGGGGCACCGCGTACTTGCACACGGTTGCCAGTGGCTTGAAGCGCGGAATGATTTTGTGGAGCGAGCCGCCGACGAGTGCCCGGCATACTTCAACGAAGTCGGTTTCAATAATCGGCAAAACGTTCATCACCTCCGGGTCTCCGAAGCGCGCGTTGTACTCGAGGAGCTTGACGCCGCTGGCTGTTTTCATGAAGCCCCCGTATATTACTCCCTTGTATTCGAGGCCGGTTTCTTTTCTGAGCGCAGCAGCGGTTTTTTCGGTAATTGCTTTTGCTTCAGCGAGGTCCTTTTTCTCCAAAAACGGCAGGGAGTGGTCGGGAAACGAGTAAGAGCCCATTCCGCCCGTGTTCTGGCCAGTGTCGTTTTCAAACGCGCGCTTGTGGTCCTGCGCCGCCGGGGTGGGGCAAATTGTTTTTCCGTCCGCGAGGTATTGCACGCTGAATTCCTCGCCCTCGAGTTTTTCTTCAATAATGACAGCTGGATGGGTTTTCAGGATTTCTTCGGCGTACTGGACGGCTTCGGCATGGTTCTTCAAGTGCTCTCCGGAGACCTTCACCCCTTTTCCTCCGGTGAGGCCGTCGGGCTTGACCACGAAGGAATCACCCAGTTCTCGGAGATAGGACAGGATTTCGCTCGCGTTGTTTTTTGAAAAAATCTTGTGCCCAGGGCTTCCAGGAACATTGTGTTTTGCGAGGAGCGCGCGCGTGAATGACTTGCTGGACTCGAGGCGAGCCAGGGACTTGAACGGCCCCACGGAGGGAACGCCGGCTTCCAAGAGGGCGTCCGCGGCGCCTGCCGCTACCGCTTCGTCCGGGCCGATCACCGCCAAGTCCGGCGAATGGGCTTCGGCAAATTTTTTCAAGGAATCAAAGTCCGTGATGGAAGCTATCTGGACGTGCTTGGCCAGTTTCATTACGCCAGGGTTTTTCGACTGCATGAAGGCAACCAGTTCTGGCTCGCTCGGGCTTGAAGCAATTGCTTCAGCCAAGCAGTGGGCGCGCGCGGTTGTCCCGAGCGCCACGAGGAGAATTTTCATTTGCATCACGCTTCAGTCACTCCGGTTTTTCAAGTGTTTTTTTGAATGATTTCCCTTTCATGGGACCGGGCTTCTGCGATTTTTTCAGCCAGCTCGGGCGAAATGCCGGTCGGATATTGTCCGGTGAGGCAGGCCATGCACAGGGGGAGTCTAATGGATTTTCTGAGGCCCTCGATGGTCATGTACGTGAGCCCGTCGAGGCCCAGTTCATCCCGGATCTCGTCCGCGGTCTTGTTGCTTGCCGCCAGCTCCTCGCGAACCGGGAAATCGATTCCATAGAAGCACGGGTGCTTGATGGGCGGGCACGTGACGAACAAGTGCACTTTCTCCGCTTTTTTCTTGACCAGGCGCGCGATTTTTTTCCCAGTTGTTCCGCGCACGATGCTGTCGTCCACGAGGAGCACTTTTTTTCCTTCAATGACCGCCGCGATGGTGTTTAGCTTGACTTCAACCGCCTTGTCGCGCTTCACCTGCGTTGGCATGATGAACGTTCTTCCAATGTACCTGTTTTTAATGAGGCCCTCGCGGCACGGGACGCTAATTGCTTCCGACATCGACTGGGCGGCGGTGCGCGAAGTGTCCGGCACCGGCACCACGACGTCGCCTTCGACGTTGTTTTGCTTGTAGAGCGCCGCGAGCTCCCTTCCCAGGCCGAGGCGCGCGTCGTAAACGCTCACGCCGTCGATAACCGAGTCGGGCCGCGCGAAGTAAACCCATTGAAACATGCAGTGGGCCGGGGCGCCTGGCCTGATTGTTTTTGAATGGATTTTTTTGTCAAAACCAACCACCATTGCTTCGCCGGGCTTCAGGTCGCGCACGAGCTCGAAGCCCATAGCATCCAGGGCAACGCTCTCGGAAGCGAAAGCGTATTCGCCGCCTTTTTTTCCAACCGCGAGGGGCATGATGGCGTGGGGGTCCCTGAACGCGAGCAGGCCTACTCCAGCAACCACGGCCACGGAGGAGTAGCTTCCGTTGGCTTTTTCCATCACGTCCGCCACCCCCTGGAAAACTCCTTCAATTGAGTGGCTCGCCGCAAGCGCCCGGCCCAGCATTTCCGCGAGGACTTCGGCATCGCATGCGGACTCCAAGCGGCCCGCGAACGGCTTGCTCAGTTCCTCGTAGTTGGCGATGTTTCCGTTGTACGCGAGCGCGATTCTCTGCTCCCTGTCCACGAAGGGCTGGGCGTCCCTGTTAAGGGACGAGCCGATGGTGGCGTAGCGCACGTGCCCAATTCCGTAACTGCCCTCGAGTGATGAGAGGGACTTTTCGTCAAAAACGTTTTCCACGAGGCCGGGTGCCTTGACTAATGAAATTCTTTTCCCTGACGTGCACGCGATTCCCGCCGAGTCCTGGCCCCTGTGCTGGAGCGCAAGCAGGCCCTTGTAAATGTTCACTGCCGCTGACCCGCCCGGCTCGCTTGCCACGCCGATTATTCCGCACAAGGCGACCGCACCCCGCGATTCGATTGTACTCCACGATTTTTCGCGCAGTCAATGATTCTTTTTTCGGTGATTATTTTTTGCACGGTCACGTCGTGGCCCGAGGCAGGAATTCCAGGAACCATCTGGAACTCGTACGCGAGAGCAATGGTGGCCGCTTTCCTTGTTTTTTTCAGGAACTTGTCGTAATAACCCTTTCCGTACCCGACGCGGTTTCCCTCCTCGTCGAATGCCGCGCCCGGAACGATTACTAGGTCGATGCGTCCCGGCGAAATCCTGTTTTTCTTTTCCCCAACAACTTCCCTCGCCGGCTCGGGCACTCCGAAAGAGCCGGGCGCCAGTTCCTTGAGGGAACGAATGCGCACCGGAATTATCGCGTCCCCGCTCACGAACGGGACCACAACAATTTTTTCCTCCAGCGCGCGCTTGATGGCGGGCAGGGTGTCGACCTCTCTTTCCTTCGAAGCATAAAACATCACTGTTCCCGCTTTCTTGTACTCCCTGCTTTCGAACAGCCTTGAAACAATTGCCGCGCTCTTTTCCGCCAATTCCCTTGAGGAATGGTTGTTCTTCACGCTTCTCACCAGGCGCCTGATTTCCTCCTTCACTTAATCAACCATTAATCAATTCTCAGCCAACCATCAGTTTGTTCTGCCTCTTGAACGCGGTCACCGTGTTTTCAAGGAGCATCGCGATAGTCATGGGCCCGACCCCGCCCGGCACTGGCGTGACCGCGGAGGCTTTTTTCCTCACCGAACAAAAATCCACGTCGCCCACGATTTTTCCACCCGCTTTGTTCACTCCCACGTCAATAACCACCGCGCCTTCCTTCACCATGTCCCCGGTAATCAACGCGGGTCTTCCGGCAGCGGCCACGAGCACGTCGGCCTGGCGCGTGTGGAAAGCGAGGTCGCGCGTTTTCGAGTGGCATAGCGTCACCGTCGCGTTTTCCTTCAGCAACAGCACCCCGACGGGTTTTCCGACAATGTTGCTCCTCCCAACCACGACCGCGTGCGCTCCATTCAAGTCAATCCCGGCTTCCTTTATCAGAGCCATCACTCCCCTGGGCGTGGCCGGGACAAATAACGGGTCCGCGAAAGCAAGGAGCCTGCCCAGGTTGAAGGGATGGAACCCGTCCACGTCCTTTTCAGGCGGAATGGATTCGATAACTGCCTGTTCATTCACCTGCCCAGGCAAGGGGAGCTGGACCAGTATTCCGTTAACCGCGTCGTCTTTTGCAAAGCGCGTTATTTCTTCGAGCAATCGTTTTTGGGAAACGCCCTCGTCCAAATGGATTTTCCTCGACTCTATCCTGGTTTTTTCGCACGCGACTTCCTTCATGCTCACGTAGACTTTTGACGCCGGGTTCTCGCCGACCAAGACAACCGCGAGGCACGGCGTCGAACCAGTCCTTTTTTTCAACGCACTCACTTCGGCCCGCAGTCCCTCTTTTATTCCTTCGGCAAGCGCTTTTCCGTCAAGGATTTTCGCTGACATTCAACGCCCCACCAAGGAACTACACCGGCGACGCCGCGGCGTCGCCAAGAATTTTAACGCGCCTTCCCTCGATGCGCAGGCGGTTTTCCGCAAACAGCTTAACCGCCAAGGGAAGTATTTTGTGTTCTTGTTCAAGGATTTTTTTCTCCAGCGACTCAGGAGTCTCGTCCTCCGCGATCTCAATGGCCTTTTGGAGAATAATTGGGCCAGTGTCCTCTCCCTCGTCCACGAAGTGGACAGTGCACCCAGTGACTTTCACTCCGTGTTCGAGCGCCCGCGCGTGGGCGTCAGCCAACCCGCCTGGAAAAGCCGGCAGGAGCGAGCGGTGGACGTTCATGATTCTGTTCCTGTAGGCGTCCACGAAAGCCGGACTCACCAACCGCATGTAACCAGCGAGCACCACCAATTCAATCCCGCGCCTCTCCAGCTCCGCCATCACCTGCCTGTCGAACTCCTCGCGCTTCTTTCCAGTGGGGTCCAGGAAAACACCCGGGATGCCGTGTTTCCTCGCCCTTTCAAGAGCCATCGCGTCCCTCTTGTCGCTCACCACGACCGCGATTTCTGCCCCGAGTTCTCCGCGCTCGGCCGCGTCGATGAGCGCCTGGAGATTGGTTCCCCTCCCTGAGGCCAGGACCGCGACTTTAAGCAAAAAGCCCACCTTAAAAAAAAGCAGTTGCTAAAATATAATAACCTAACGAACCCACTCCAATCGTGATTCCTTGGTCGAAGTAAAGGGAGGCGCTGAAACCGCCTCGCGCCTGTTGAAAGAAAGCGGAATGAGGCACGTCATCAAAAAGTTTTTCCGCAGTGAAGGAAAGCATTTTAGAGGGAGCAAGACCCGGAGACCGGGTTATAAAAATGATTCAGGACAGGGACATGCGCACGCGGCGCGTCCCCGGCGTAATAGAGATAGCTCGTAGCGCCGCAAGAGAGCATGGGACGGCCTCAACCCCGGCCGCCCAGTTCAAGGAAGACCGCGTGGTAGCTTTCATTCACTTCGCGCGGGAAAAGAAATGAAACCCAGGGAAAAAATCCTCGTCACCGGTGCCACGGGCAGACTCGGCCAGCACCTTGTGAAAAAACTATTGGACAAAGGCTTTGGGCTGCGCTTGCAGGCGCGAGACAAAACCAGATGCCGCGAATTATTTGGGGAACGCTGCGAGGTTATTCAACTGGATTTGGCCAAGGCGCACGTGAACGAAGTGTTTGAAGCATGCCACGGATGCGGACAAGTAATTCATTTGGCCGCGCTTTTGAACGGCAGCGAAAAACAACTCATGCAAAACAATTTCGAGGCGACGAAAAAACTCGTGGCAGCAGCCAGAAAGGCCGGGGCGAAGCGGTTTGTTTACTGCTCCTCCACAGCGGTTTACGGCAACCCGGCCGGAATTGCTTCAGAGGATTCGCTGAAAAAACCGGTGAATGCGTATGGCCGGTCAAAACTCTTGGCAGAGGAGGTGGTGAAGGCCGGCGGAGTGCCGTGGATAATCATCAGGCCCTCCGTCATCTACGGCCCAGGGTTCCAGACAGGATTCAGGGAAATAGTGCAGTTGATGGAAAAAGGATTAATGCCACTAATCGGTTCTGGAAAAAACCGTCTTGCCTTCGTTCACGTGGACGACGTGGTGAACGCGTTTGTCCTCGCGCTGGAGAAAAAATGGATTGAGAACGAGGACTACAACATTTCAGGCCCGCCGGTGACTCAGGAAAGATGCCTGAGGATGGTTGCCGAGGCGCTTGGCGTGAAGCCAAGGGTCGTGCGGGTTCCAAAACCAGTTGCCTACGCTGCTGCGGGCGCGATGGAATTGTTTTCCCGCGCTGGGGGAAAAAGGGTTCCTTGGCTTGATTTCGCGCGCGTCCTGGCAGAAGACCGGGTTTTTTCAACAACGAAAGCCGAGCGAGTGCTTGGGTGGAGGCCGCGCGCGGTTTTCGCAAAGGAGGCTGCGCTGGTCGTCACTTTACTATCAGGACCGGGACCCGCGAGAGTCCGATGAGCTGGGAGGCCACGCTTCCGAGCACTGTCCTGTGCAGACGCGCGCTTGTCCCGCTGCCCAAGTGCCCGACCACCACCATTCCGGCTTTTTGTCTTTCCGCGAGTTGCTGGCCGGGCTCTCCGGAAAACAGGACTGGCGTCAACACCACTCGTTTCCTCTCCGCCCGCCCGAGCGCTTTTGAAAAAAATTTTTTTGCAGTGCCTCTCCAGTTCAAGGAACCTGCCGTGCATCGCCGAGTCGTCGGCGTAGGGAACCACTCCGGCTGCGATGATGCTGGAGCCGAGTTTTTTTCGCAAGGCCAAGCGCTGCGTCGAGCGCCTTGAAGGATTGTTTCGACCCGTCCAAGCCCACGACGATTGAGCGCATGAATCGTGTTACTCCACTGGATTTTAAATAACTGGCTGGAAAGAATCCTTGGCGTTTCGGGGCGATTTCGTGGACGAGAAAATAACCCTTGACAGGCCGTCGTTCCAGGCACTTGCTTCTGAGGCGCGCGTGGCGATTCTCAAAAAGCTTGCTGCGCGGCGCATGACTGCAAGCGAGCTTGCGCGAGAGCTTGGAATGAGGGCCCAGAGCGCTAGCGAGCACTTGAAAAAAATCGAGCGAGCAGGCCTCGTCGCGCGGGCGAGGAGGGCGAAGTGGGTTTACTACGAGTTGACGGAAAAGGGAAGGGCGGTCGTGGCTCCTGGAGAAAAAAAGGTCTGGATGCTGCTCGGGGTCAGCGTGCTGGTGCTGGCTGGCGCGGTGCTGTTGCTTTATTTTCTGCCTGGCGAAAAAATTGGCCCGCAGCCAGCGCCCGAGTGGAAGGCCGGCGAGCGCGCTCCGCTTCTTCCAATCGCAGGAGAGGCCGAGGCCCTTGGAGTTCCAAAACTTACTCCCGCGCCTACTCCTTCTCCAACAACCACCCCCACTCCTGCCGCGCAGGCGGTGAATGCGACTAACGCGACCACTCAACCCTAGTCGTTTACGTCCAATAACGTGATGTTTCCGACGTTGGCGGTGAATGCAACTAACGCGACCACTCAACCGTAGCCCGATTCCTTGGCCCAATACGGGCCACTTTCCATGGCCTGATTTTCTTAGCCTAGCTCTATCGTGGCAAGGCCGCGTACGCGCTGGGGAATGCCCGGAATTTCAAGAATTTTGGTCAAGTACCTTGGTTCTGCCGATTCAGGCACTTGGAACGAGGCCGGGGGATGCGGGGAGTCCCAATACGCGTTGTAGTCCGCATCGTAGAGGTTGAACCCCAGCTTGTTCACTGGCGAAGGGTCTTAGACGCTGAGGTTCACCGCTACGGTTTTGTATCCTTGGCTTGGCGGCCCTTCTGTCACTGAATAAACAATCACCACCCCCACTTGTATTCACTTTTTCTCCAATGGCGTGTTTTGGAAGCGTTTCGGGATAAGGCGCTGGAGTGGCGACGAGCGGAGTTGGAGTGGCTGCTGGCGGCGAGGACATTGGAGTGGGCGGCGGGGGCCGGAGGGAAAGGAAAACCAGCAAAGACCGCGGCCTCACCAGACCACTGCTCCAATCACTGCTTTTAGAAAATAGTCCAGTGGGCTTTAAAAAAACGCGGCCCGTTCTTATGCCATGATTGAAGTAGTGGTTTTCCTCGTGGCGGCGCTGCTCGTGCTCGCCAAGTCAGCGCAGGTCGTGATTGACAACGCGTTGGTGCTGGCGAGGTTTTTCAGGATAAGCGAGATGGCAGTGGGTTTTGTTCTAGTGTCCGTGTCGACTTCTATTCCCGAGTTCGTTGTCGGAATCATTGCCGCCCTCGAGGGACAGGTGGGGATTATTGTGGGAAACGTGTTCGGCTCAAACATCGCGGACATTCTGTTGGTGCTCGCGATTGCGGTGATGGCCACTGGCTCGATTTCGGTGAAGAGGAAACAGATCAGAAGCCTGACGAAGGTCCTCTTCATCACCTCGGTCCTGCCCCTCATCATGCTGCTCAATTTCTACTCTTCGCTTTATGGCATAATCCTACTCCTCGTGTTCGTTGCCTACGTTTATTACGTTATCAGGGAACGCATTCCGCTCGAGGCAGCGGGCCCGGTTATTTCGGGAAAAAAAGCGGTTTTGAGCGCGTTTTTGTTCGTGTTCGGGGCGGCCTTCGTCGTCGTCAGTTCAAAGTTCGCGGTCGACTACGCGGTCCAGCTCGCAACCCTCCTCGGCGTGTCCAAGGCATTCGTTGGCGCAACCATAGTGGCTGTTGGCACGTCGCTTCCCGAGCTCTCAGTTGATTTGGCTGCTATTTTGAGAAAACACTCGGAACTCGCCTTGGGAGACATTCTGGGCAGCTGCATCACGAACCTGACGCTCGTGCTCGGCTCCGCGCTTGTCATCAGCGCGTGGACGGTCAATTTATTCGCATTCATTAACCTAATCATATTCATGCTTTTGGCCAACATGGTATTGTGGTATTTTATTGGAACTGGCAGGTTGTCGCGCAGGGAAGCGTTCGTGCTGGTTGCGTTATACGTAATCTTTCTCGTTTCGGCCATTCAGGTTGAACAAAGATTTTGAAAACACTGGGTGGACAGTTGTTCTGAGGCGGTTGAGTGGCTTTTCTTGAAAGCATCGAGTTCCAGATGAGCATTCTGTTGTTCGTTTCACTCTTGGGCTATTTGATTGGCACGAGGCTCGGAAAATCCGTCGTGGTCGGAGAAATCCTTGTGGGAATCATCATGGGCCCGAGCCTCCTCGGGCTCGTGACCTACACGGATTTCGTGAAGGAACTGGCAACCCTGGGCGCGATTTTCCTTCTCTTCGTCATCGGGCTCCACTGCAGGCTGAAGGAACTCTTCACCCCGAGGTCGATAGCAATAGCCCTGCTCGGAGTAATCATACCGTGGCTCGGCGGGTTTGGCTTGGCGTGGGCCTTTGGATACAATACCATAAACGCGGTGTTCGTGGGAACCGCCCTCACTGCGACAAGCATTGCAATCACCGTCCACGTGCTGAAGGAACTGGGCAGAATGAATACCGATGCTGCGCAGGCCATCGTCGGCGCCGCGGTGATCGACGACGTGCTGGGCCTCATCGCCCTCTCGTTCACCCAGCAAATCGCTGCCGGCCAGCTGTCGATTGAATACGGTTTTCAAATCCTTGGCGCGGCGCTCGCGTTCCTAGTGCTCGGAATAATCGTCGGCGTTTATTTCTTGGTCATCCAGCTCGAGCGCCTTGACAAGTGGGCAGTGAAGCAAGGATTTCCGCAGATGACGTTCATTGCAGCAGTGTGCATAGCGTTCTTTTACAGCGCGGTGGCTGAATCAATAGGGTTGTCTGCAATCGTCGGGGCATTCGTGGCCGGCGCGTGCCTCGAGCGCCTTCCCATAAAGATTTACCGCACTGGCTCGGAGTACCTGGAAATAATTTTCGCCTCCATTTTCTTCGTTTCGCTCGGCGTGCTCATAAACATTCAAGAGATTTCCGGCATCGGGGTTTTCCTGGCAGCCCTGTGCGTGGTCGCGGTGGTCACGAAACTCTTTGGATGCTATGCGCCAGCCAAGTGGCTGGGAATGAGCAAGCGCGACTCGTGGACAATTGGCCTGGGCATGGTGCCGCGCGGGGAAATCGCCATGATTACCGCTCTTTACGGCCTGCGTGCCGGAGTGGTTGGTCAAGAAATTTATTCCTCGATTCTCCTCATGGCCCTCGTGACAACCATTGCCACGCCTTTCATGATGAAGAACATGATTGAAAAGGGAAGATTCTTGTAGCTTCCCGGGCCCTCCCGCCGTGGTTGTTCACCGAGCAACCCAGTCAGTGCTTCTTGTGAAGAAGGTCCAGCAGCGCTTCGCGCGTGAGGCCAACATGTTTCATTATCGCAAGGAGCGTGCCTTTTGCGAGAGTCTTGTGCGCCGGCACAGTCACGCGCAAATGAGGAAAAATTATGCGCCGCATGATTATGTGGCTGCCAGTCTGGTGGTCCACTTCGTACCCGATTTTTGACAGCGCCTTGGCGAGTTCGCGGCCGCCGATGACTGGAAGTCTCATACACGTACCGCCATTATTTGCGCGATTCGTTTTATCGGAATGGCTTCCCGATGCTTTTTGAGGCTCTTCAGATACCCGCGAATAGCGTCTTTTATGTTGCGAAGGGCCTCCTGGCGTGTCCTTCCCTGCGAAATGCAGCCGGGCAGGTTGAGACACTCTGCGACAAAAACCCCATCCTCGTCGACAGACAAGGCCACTTGAAAATCCATTTCACTACCCAACAAGATTTCGTCGGCGGGATATTAAAACCCAAACTCTTTAGAGAAAATCGTGCTCAAGACAGTTCACTGAACAACCAAGGCAAGAAGCCGTTGCCTTTACACAACGGAGGAATGCAACGGCTTCAGACGTGGAAGGCCTTGGCAATTATTGCAGGGAAGCCAAGGCCTTCAGGCCGTGGTTGTTCACATCCTCAGCGTTTTTGTTCTCGCGAGCCACAGGAAGCCCAAGCCCATTATTATCGCAAAGTCAGCCGGGGAAAGGATGCCTGCAACAAACAGTAATACTGCGCCTGCTGCTATGCCTTTCGTCACATTGTCCGCGACGCTGGCGGCAGAAGAAGTTGTCCCGCCTGAAGACATGAAAACTACCCATGAAAAAAGCTGGCAGAAAGCAGGTGAAATCGAGTTAACCGGTTTTAGTGCCGCAAGAAATAAAAACCTGCCTGGCCCAGCCCCAGTCCGCTCCATCCATTCGCTTTATATTTTTTCATCCCGTGGTTTGCCTGATTCAATGAATCCAGCGTCAACGAGTCCAGTGGTTTTGCCAGTGCACGCACTGAAGGCAGGCGAGGCGGTGAAGCGCCTGGGCACGGGGCGGGAAGGGCTTTCCTCCCGAGAGGCTGTGGAAAGGCTAGAAAAATTCGGGCCCAACGAGCTCCGCCGCGAGAAGAGGCGGGGACTGATAGAAATTTTCGTCACCCAGTTCTCTGGATTCATGATAATGCTCCTCATCGCAGCAGCAATCGTGGCCGCGTTTCTCGGCGAATGGATTGATTCCTCGGCCATCGCCGCAATCCTCGTGCTCAACGCATTAATGGGCACCGTCCAGGAATACAGGGCCGAGAAAGCAATCGAGGCGCTCAGGAAAATGATTGCGCCAACCGCCAGGATTGTCAGGAATGGAATGGAACACCGCATTCCGGCAAGCGAACTGGTTCCAGGCGACTTAATCGTTCTGGAGGCAGGGGACAGGGTGCCTGCTGACGCCAGGCTCGTTGAAGCAATCATGCTTGACTCGAACGAGGCTCCGCTCACCGGGGAGTCCCTGCCTGTCCACAAGAATGCGGAAGTGGTTGTTCCTGCTGCCGCGCCTGTCTCCGAGCGCTCCAACACTGTTTTCATGGGCACCACCATAACATCGGGCAGGGGCAGGGCGGTTGTGCATGCAACTGGAATGAATACAGAGTTCGGGAAAATCGCTGCAACTGTCCAAGAAATTGTGGCCGAGGAAACGCCTTTGAGGCAGAGCATGGAGAAGCTCGGCAAACAATTGGCTGTCGCGGTGGTGGGTGCCTGCGCGATTATTTTTTTACTTGGTTCCGCGCGCGGGAGTCCGCGGATTCAAATGTTTCTCACGAGCGTGAGCCTCGCGGTGGCAGCCGTCCCCGAGGGGCTTCCTGCAGTGATCACCATAGCTCTCGCCATCGGCGTCCAGCGCATGTCGCGGAGGAACGCGGTGATGAGGAGGCTCATGGCAGTCGAAACGCTTGGGTGCGCTAACGTCATTCTCGCGGACAAGACCGGGACTATTACGAAGAACGAGATGACCGTGCAGAAGATTTTCGTTGGCGGCGCGGGAGGGGAATGGGTTGAGGTAACAGGCTCCGGTTATGTGCCCTCGGGTGATTTTGTTTCGAACGGAAAGAAAATCCGGCCGAAAGAGATTCGGGGGCTTGCCGAGATCTGCGCGGTGGCTGCGTTGTGCAACAACGCGGTCCTCGTACCCGATGCTGAAAAAAAAGTTTTCACTGGCACCGGGGACCCCACGGAGGTTGCCTTGCTCGTGGTGGCTGAAAAAGCCGGCGCGGGCCGCGAAGAACTCAGGCGCGGGGCAGGGTTCGTTCAAGAGATTCCTTTTGATTCAGCCAGGAAAATAATGACTGTTGTTTACGTGCTTCAGGGAAAGCGGATGGCGTTGATGAAGGGCGCGCCGGAAGTTGTTTTGGAAAAATGCACGCGCGTGCTCGGCCCTGGTGGGGAAAGGCCGCTTTCAAGAAAGGACAGGGAAGAAATTCTTTCGGCCAACAAGAAAATGGCTGAAAACGCGCTCAGGGTCCTGGCATTCGCCCACCGGCCCCTGAGGACCGAAAAAAAGCTCGGGCCCGAGGAGCTGGAGAGGGAGATGACCTTCCTCGGCCTGGCTGGAATGATTGACGCGCCGCGCGAGGAAGTGCCTGGCGCGGTTGCGCTGTGCAGGAAAGCCGGAATAGAGACCGTGATGATTACCGGGGACAACGCGTCAACTGCGCTGGCCATGGCAAAAGAAGTCGGAATGTTCAGAAGCGGCGACCTGGTCGTCACCGGACCGGAACTCAATGAAATGACCGACTCCGAGCTCGAGGAGAGAGTAGGACGCATCCGCGTCTACGCAAGGGTGGACCCTGAGCACAAGCTGCGCATCGTGAACGCGTGGAAGAAAAAAGGAAAAGTAGTCGCAGTGACAGGCGACGGCGTGAACGACGCGCCCGCGCTTAAGAGAAGCGACATCGGGGTGGCCATGGGCGTGACCGGGACCGATGTCGCGAAGGAAGTGAGCGACATGGTGCTGGCGGACGACAATTTCGCGAGCATAGTAAACGCTGTTGAGGAAGGAAGAGGGATTTACGACAATATAAGGAAAGCAGTCGCGTTTTTGTTGTCCGGAAACATTGCCGAAGTCCTTATTGTTTTCCTCGCAGTCATGCTCGGCATGCCCCTTCCGCTCGTCGCGATTCAACTGCTTTGGATAAACCTCGTCACCGACGGCCTGCCCGCCCTAGCCCTGGCAATGGACCCCATTGACAAGAAAGTGATGGAACGGCCCCCGAGGCCCAGGGGTGAGAGCGTGTGGCGCGGAATGAGGCCCTTTCTCCTCGAATACCCTTTGCTACTGACTGTTGCCGCACTCGCGGTGCTCGCGTGGTATTCCGGCGAGGGCGTGGTGAAGGCGCAGACCATGGTGTTCACGCTCGTGATAATGTTTGAAAAATACCAGGCGTTCAGCTGCAGGTCGCTCGAAAAACCAGTTCTCAAGGAGCTGCTGGTCAACAAGTGGCTCGTTTTCGCGACCTTCCTCACGCTCTTCCTCCACTTCGCCATTCTATACGTTCCTTTCCTGAACACGGTTTTCCACACCGAGCCAATAACGGCTTTCGACTGGGCGCTTGTGCTCGTGGTCGGCTTCGCGGGCTTCGCCTACCTCGAGGCGTACAAGGCGCTAAGGCACTTAAAAAAAAGCCGGCGGTAAAAGCGACTGAAAGGAATAAGGACGAATACACTGATGTTGAGTTGGCGATAACTTGCATTCACGCGGAAAAAAAAGTGACTTGAAGAAGCGTCGAATAAATTCAAGTCCACGAAAAAATACTGCCGCGGCGAACCATGCGCGGTTTACAGGGAATGCGGTGATCATGTTTTTGTAACAACCGCTTTTTGGAACGTGCGGGGGGGAGGGAAACGAGTCTGAAAGACAGGGTTTGCGGAACATGCAACAGGAGAAAACTGCACGCGTTCAAGGACGAGACAGCAGCCCCGCGGGTTCGGTGGTTCAAATCCCGTCCCCTGCACTTCATTTCCTAGCCGGAAGATACTCGAGCCATTCCCCCCGCGGCGCCGCGCTCCAGCAGCCGGCAGACAACGCTCTCCTTGTCGAATTTCCTGTAGTACTCAATAATGGGCATCACGGCGCGGGAGAATCCGTTGCCTTTTTTGGTCAGCGCGTACGTGACTGCCGCGCCGCGCTTTCCGCCATCCACCCTGCGGCTTACCAGCCCCTTTTTTTCCAGCAGCCTGAGCCTGCTGGAAAGGATTTTCGGCGTGATTGGGAAAAGCGTTTTCTCAAGCTCCCTGAACCGCATCGGCGCGCCGTTCACCGACAGCTCGAGCAGGATGGGGAGGACCCATTTCGTGCCCGCGGTTTTCAGGGCGGCATTGACCGCGCATGAGTCGACCTCGTACTTCGAGCGGTTCAGACAGCGGACGCAGCGCCTTCCATCGATTTCGGTCATTTTAAACCACTATCCTTTTGGAAACCAGCCTATTTTAAACAACTATCAAAAAGATAGTGATGGGTGTTTGAAAATGGAATTGATTGACGAACAAAGGCTTATCGCCTCGCTGAAACCCGGGCACGTCGTCCACACGCTCGTGAAAGAGCACGAGAGAATACTTAATTTTCTGGACGCGCTTGAGGAAACCAACGCCGCCATCCAGAAAATGGCCGCATACGACAGGGCGAGGCCAGAGTTCAAAAAACTGAGACGCGTCGCCGAGCACCTCGTCGGCGCGGAGCCGCACCACAGGCGCGAGGAGGAGGTTCTTTTTCCCCAGCTTGAGATGCGGGGGTTCCGCGGCCCGCCGCAGGTCATGAGGATGGAACACGACGAGCTGAGGAAGTGGAAGAAGGAAATAATGGCGCTGGCTGCGAAGCCGGGCGAAACCGGTTTCGGCGAATTCAAGGCGCGGCTGAATAATGCGGTTCAAGCGGTTGTTCTCATGCTGCGCGACCACATCCACAAGGAGAACAACATTCTGTACCCGATGGCACTCCAAGCGATTTCCGACGAGAAAACTTGGGGCGCGATGCGGGCCGAATGCGATAAAATAGGTTACTGCTGTTTTACTCCTGGTGGGAAACCATGAGGCTGCACTGCCTCCACCAGGGACGAAAAACTGCCGGCCCCAGACGCTTTCGACTGGCTGGTGATAATGGCGGCCCCCATGAGCGTTTGAAAAGAGGATAAACACTCCTGGCTCGGGGCAGAAAAGCGGTTCATGGCGCGGCGATCGAAAAGAACAAAACCGTCCTCGGCGTGTGCCTCGGCGCCCAGTTGATGCGGACGTTCTCGTCGACAAAGTGACCGAAAACAAGCACAAGGAAATCGAGCGGCATCAAGTGTTATTGGCGCCGGAGGCA
>FWPU01004389.1_pt1 | contig 21623 bp, 19 predicted proteins | sample 2228361 | NCBI WGS metagenome assembly FWPU01 (sample SAMEA103939777, study PRJEB20133) | metagenome
GCCGACCGAAGACGGACGCGACGGAGCGCATCCCTCCAAAAGGGCCAGTGTGGACACCGAATTCCTTGGAGGGGCACGCTCTGTCGTGCCCGCTGGGAACCATAACCTGGAGGGGCACGCTCTGTCGTGCCCGCGGGAGATGTGGCGGGATGAAAGGACCTTAAGGCCACCACCGTGCTGCCCCAAGACGGACGCGACGGAGCGCGTCCCTCCAGAAAGGCCAGTGTGGACACCGAATTCTTTGGAGGGGCACGCTCTGTCGTGCCCGCAGGGGGCGGACCGTGTGGCCGCGCACGGCACAAGCCGGCCGCACCTGTATCCGGAAAATGAAGGAATGACCCCTGGTATGACGCTTCTCAAAGGTCGCACGGCCGCGACCCCGCAAAAGGCTTCCATGCGGAGGAGCGAGCGTTTTCTTGCCTTATTTCGGCAGGTTGCAGACAACGATCCCCCCTGCCCTCCTCTGGCATTCTCCTTGCAACTGCCCGGGTGCGATGGATCATCGCGCGACTCAGGCATTGTTGAAAGAAAGATCGAGTCAAGCAGGCAACAGGAGGGACCTCCGATGAACGGAAGAACAGGCGGCGGGATGGGGTCGGGCGGAATGGGTGGCGGGGGTCGAGGCTCCGGCACAGGCGGACGCGGAGCCGGAAGAGGCGGGGCCGGCCGGGGACGAATGGGGGGCGGCGTGGGAGCCGGCCCCGGGGGGACCTGCGTATGCCCTCAGTGCGGGCATCGCCAGCCGCATGAACGGGGGGTCCCCTGTTACCAGAAGCAATGCCCTCAATGTGGTACCGCCATGATCCGGGAGTAAGAACGAGAGAACGAGAGAAAAGGAGGGTAGGACCATGCCATGGGGTGACAGAACTGGACCTTGGGGAATGGGGCCCATGACGGGCCGAGCAGCAGGCTTTTGCGCCGGATTCGGTATGCCGGGATACATGAACCAGATTCCGGGCGGCCGATTCGGCATGGGCTTCGGCAGAGGCCGAGGCGGCGGATTCCGAGGCCGCGGATTCGGCGGTGGTGGCCGCGGCTGGCGGCACTGGTATTACGCCACAGGACTTCCCGGGTGGATGCGCTTCGGAGGAGGCTATCCATGGGCCGTCCCATGGGGCCACCCGGGCCCTGCGTACGCCGGCCCGGACCCCGAAACCGAAAAACAGGCCCTGAAAAACCAGGCGGACGCGCTTCAGGCTGAGCTGGATTTCATCCGGATGCGTCTTGCCGATCTGGAATCCGGCGCAGCAGTAGAGGAGAAATGAGCCGGCTGGCAAGGAGGGCAGCCCTTTGAAAGTAGCCTTCACGACCTCGGGCGATCACCTCGGGGCCCCGCTGGACAGCCGTTTCGGCAGGGCCCCCAAGTTTCTCGTTTATGACCTGGACGCGAACACGTTCGACGTGATCGACAACCAACAAAACCTTTATGCGGCACAAGGCGCCGGGATCCAGGCCGCAGAGACCGTGGTTCGGGCCGGCGCAAAGGCGGTGGTGACCGGCCACTGCGGGCCGAAGGCGTTCCGCGTGCTGTCGGCCGCCGGCGTGAAAATCTATAACACCGACGCCGCGACCGTGTCCGAGGCCCTGGAGCGATACCGGTCCGGCAAGCTCGTGGAAGCTCGCTCTGCCGACGTGGACGGACACTGGACTTAAGCGATAGAGAGAATGCCCATGCCCGGATTCGACGGCACAGGACCGTGCGGAAAGGGTCCGATGACCGGCAGGGGCGATGGATATTGCATGTTCAAGCTCTCCGGCTCGGGGACCGAACCCGTGGAGGGATTCGCGGGCTACCGGGGGCGTCCTGTTTGTCTGCCAGGGCTCCCCGGTTCCAAGAAGGCCGATCAGGGGCCCTGGGCACCTTCTCCAGGCTCTCTGCAGTTGTCTCCGCGAAAGTCGGCTCTTCTCCCCCTCTTTTGCTTGTGCCTCCGGACCATTGCAGCCAGGATCGCCGAGTTCGAATGGCGCGTTGCCAGGCTTGAGGCCTCGCAGGAGAACCGGGCCCTGTCGAGCAAAAGCATGGCTTCCCGACACTCCCCGCAAAACGACTGCGTGCGCAGGCCCCAAGGTGGAGGTTCCTCGTGATCCTGGCCATAGCCTCGGGCAAGGGCGGCACGGGCAAGACAACTGTCTCCGTGAATCTCGCGCGTGCCTTCGGCCGTCCTGTGCAGCTTCTCGACTGTGATGTCGAGGAGCCCAACGCACACCTGTTTCTCCGAGGCGAAAAGATCCGTGAGAAAGTCGTCAGCCTGCCGGTGCCCAGGGTAGACGAACCGCTTTGCGACGGCTGCGGCGAATGCGGACGGTTCTGCCAGTACCATGCCATCGTCTCCTTCGGAACCGTGCCTCTGGTCTTCGATGAGATGTGCCACGGCTGCGGCGGTTGCGCCTTGGTATGCTCGAAAAAGGCCATCCGGGAGATCGAAAGGCGCATCGGGGTGGTCGAAACGGCACGGGACGGCGACGTCACCCTTGTGCAGGGCCGCCTCGATGTGGGCGTGGCCATGGCCCCGCCTCTGATCCGCGCGGTGAAGGCGCAGATGGACCTAGGCTTGCCGGCCATCCTGGACGCGCCGCCCGGAACTTCATGCCCCGTCGTGGCGACGATCCGCGGCGCGGACTTCGCACTTCTGGTCACAGAGCCTACGCCCTTCGGCCTCCACGATCTCGAACTCGCCGTGGAAACGGTTCGCGAGCTCGGGGTTCCTTTTGGCGTGGCCGTGAACAGAGTGGGTATCGGCGACGATCGCATTCACCGATACTGCGACCGGGAACGCATTCCTGTTCTGCTCGAAATCCCGGACGACCGCCGGATCGCCGAGGCCTATTCCAGAGGAAGGCTGATCGTGGAAGCCCTGCCCGAATACCGGGCAGTCTTCGAGATCCTGGCCGAAAAGACTTTGAGCCTGACAGGGAGCGGGAGGAACTGATCCATGCCCACCTACGAATATGAGTGCCGGGCATGCGGCTTGCGGCTGGATCGCAAACAAGCGGTGACAGAGGAGCCTTTGTCGGAGTGCCCAAGCTGCGGCGGCCATATCCGAAGACTGGTGAGTGGCGGAGTCGGATTCGTTCTCAAAGGACAGGGGCAGGCCCGGCCGGGGCGGCCTGGCGGCGGGTGTGCCGTCGAACGCACCGGAGAGACCTGCTGCGGCCGCAGAGCGGTGCGACAAGCCGCCATGCGGGAGCAGGCCATGAGCAAGGGGAGCCCGCCTCCCTGCTGCGCCGCCGAAGAGAACCCACGAACATGAAGGAACTCGTCGTCATCAGCGGCAAGGGCGGGACCGGCAAAACGAGCCTCACAGCGTCGTTCGCTGTCCTGGCCGAGCGCCCGGTCATTGCCGATTGCGATGTGGATGCGGCGGACCTCCATCTGGTGCTCCGGCCCCGCATCCGAGAGCGCAACGAGTTTCGAAGCGGCCGGGAAGCGGTCATCCTTCGCGACAGATGCACCGGATGCGGCGTGTGCCTCGAGCGCTGCCGGTTCGGAGCCGTGAGCCCCAACGGCGGCAGCACTTTCCAACCGCTTTTCTCCGTCGATCCGATCCTGTGCGAAGGATGCGGGGTGTGCGTCCGATTCTGCCCAGCCGACGCCATTGATTTTCCCGAACGCCTCTGCGGAGAGTGGATGATCTCAGAGACCCGTTGCGGCCCCATGGTTCACGCCCGGCTGGGAGCGGCCGCCGAAAACTCCGGCAAGCTCGTATCGCTGGTTCGGCGCGAAGCCCGCCGCATCGCAGAAGAACAGGGCCGGTCCCTGATCCTTGTGGACGGTCCGCCCGGGATCGGCTGCCCCGTCATCGCATCCGTGACCGGCGCATCCCGGGTCCTGGCCGTGACCGAGCCCACGGTTTCCGGTGCTCACGATCTCGAGCGGGTCCTCTCTCTGGCGCGGCATTTCGGGATTCCGGCCTCCGTCTGCGTGAACAAATGGGACATCAACACCGAAATGGCGGCCCGCATTGAGCAAGAAGCCCTAGACGCAGGAGCCGAAATCGCGGGCCGCATCCGTTACGATCCTTCCGTGACCCGGGCACAGGTCGAGGAACTCGCGGTCGTCGAAACCGACGCGCCCTGCGTCGAGGACATCGTGGCGGTGTGGAGGGCTCTCAGGCTGCAGTAACGGCAGGAGGGTTGCAAGGTCCGGGAGACCAGGGTTCGGCATGCCCCAAGGACGGACGCGACCGAGCGCGTCCCTCCAGAAGACGCGGCCGACAGGCAATTGGGCCTCCCCTGGAGGGCCACGCTCTGATGTGCCCGCGCAACGGTTCTCCTCCCTTCCCTGGAGGGGCACGCTCTGTCGTGCCCGCGGGGGAGGGTTCTGGGCGCCACGGCCTGAAGGTGCCATCTGGACCCCGGAAGACGGACGCGACCGAGCGCATCCCTCCAGGCAGGTTTTCAGGACTGTTGCAGATGGTCTGGTCCACATGTATTCTGTCCCCTCAACCCTTTGCTGGCAGGAGGCCTGCCCGATGACCACACGCATCCTCATCGTGCGCCACGGGCGAACCGAGTGGAACAAGGGAGAGATCTTTCGGGGAACCGTGGACATCCCCCTCGACGACCAGGGGCGAAGAGAGGCCTCCTGCGCCAGGGAGTGGCTTCGCTCCGAGAAACTGGACGCAGCCTACGCAAGTCCTCTTTCCAGGGCCATGGAAACCGCCCAAATCATCCTTGAGCCCCACGGCCTCCAGGTGACCCCCCATCCCGGGCTCACCGATCTGAATTACGGAGACTGGCAGGGAGTCTCCCTTGGCGAGGTCCGGCGGAAATACCCGGAACTTTACAAAACGTGGAAGCAGTCCCCCCATACGGTGGTGTTCCCCAATGGCGAGGGTCTTGCCAGCGTCCGGGACCGAGTCATCGGGGCCGTGCAGGAGATCGTTGAGCGCCACCCGGGCAAGACCGTTCTGCTGGCAGCCCACCGCGTGGTGAACAAGGTCCTCGTCATGGCCCTTTTGGGGCTGGACAACTCCCACTTCTGGCGGATCGGCCAGGACACGGCCGCTCTCAATGAGTTCGCCCTCGAGGACGGTGTCTGGATCTGCCGAAGGGTGAACGACACCTGCCACCTGCGGGAACTCGAGGGCAGAGTGACCCACGATTTCTGACCCCGGAGAGATTTCAGACCTGCTCCGGCAGTCTCGCTCTCTCCGGAGACCCCGGACGACCCCGATGCCAGACCTTCCAAAGGGCCCGAACCCCCTTCCCTTGTCGAGCCTCCCCCGCAGTGTCGACATCCTCTTTTCGCCCGGCGGCCCCCCCGAAGCGGACCGGGTTATGCAAAGCTGGCTCGAGGGCCTTGCGGCCGAGGCGCAAGGGAAAATCACCATCTCCCCGGGAGACCCTGTCTCTCAGCCCTTCTTGCCGGCCTTTTCCCCGCAGGGGGACAGGCCTTCGCCAGTCCACTATCACTTCGTGCCCAGGGGCCGCGAGGAAGACCCTTTCCGGGAGTGGCTGTGGCATCTCGCCGTGGCCGAAACACAGGCCGACTCTGGCAAGGACGGCCATCGAGCCGTCGCCCATGAGCCGGCCGAAGTTCTTCTGTTCGTCTCCGTCCACTGCCCGAACTGCCCCCGGGCCGTCCGCATGGTCTCCGAGCTTGCTCTCGAGACGGGCCGCATGATTGTTCACATTCTCGACGCCGTGGAAAGGCCGGATCTCGCGGAAAAGTTCCGCATCCGGTCGGTGCCGACTCTCCTGATCGAGAGGAAACTGCCGGTCGTGGGCGTTCCGGACCGTGAGCGGCTCCTCGCTCTCGTAGAGAAAGACAGGACTGCCCAGACCCTTCAGGCCCAGGTTCTTTCTCTGATTCATTCGGGCCACGTTTCAGAGGCCGCCGCCATTCTCGCGGGCGGGCTGGACCCGTCTTTTATCGCCAAGGGATTTCAGAACCCGACCTTTCACGAGAAGCTCGCCCTGCTGGCCACTCTGGAGGAAGCCCTGGAAATCTCTCCCTCCTGCCTCGATCCCCTGGCTGACCGCCTGGTCCCTCTGCTGAATGCCGAACAGGCGCCCCTGCGGGGCGACATAGCGGACCTGCTTGGAAAAATCGGCAGCGTGCGCGCCCTTCCGGCTCTCGAGGCGCTGTGCCGAGATCCGGATCCGGACGTGGCCGAGGCCGCAGAGGAGGCCTGCAGTCTGATCCGCTCCAAGATGCTGGGGAAAAAGTAAGAAACAGCAGTCTTCAGTTTCCCCGTTTCCACCGTGCCGCCCCCCTTTGGTCTGCCCGCTCGGCCCAGGACTTGCAACATTTTGATTCATTATGTATCATCATACTGCGCTTCCTTGAGATCTTGAGTTGCAACAAAACCCGCAAGAAGGAACATTCCGCTCCGCCGAGGTGAAACGTGGATACGCCGGGATGCTTCGAGAGCGCGCTGACCTGCATGGAAAAGGAATGCCCTGCTCCCTGCAGGATGATCCTGGACAACGTCTCGGACGGTGTTCTCACCGTGGACGCTCAGGGCAGGATCGCCTGGTTCAACCGCGCGGCCGAACGGATCACCGGGTTTAGACGAGACGAGGTCCTCGGCAGGCCCTGCAGGGAGATTTTCCAGACCGACCTTTGCGGAACCCAGAGCTGTCCTCTCGAAAAAGCCGTGAGACTCGGGCAGACGACTTCGAATCTCGAGGTGCTGGTCCGCAACAGATGGGGCCGCCAGATCCCGGTCTCCGTAAACATGGCGACCCTCCGGGACCGGAGCGGCGAGGTCTTCGGAGCGGTGGAGACCTTCCGGGACCTCTCTCTCGTGGGGGCCTACGAGATGGACCTCCAAGAAAGAGATTCTTTCAAGAACATTGTCACCAAGAACCCCACGATGCTCTCGATTTTGCGCCACCTCAAGGACCTGGCCAGAAGCGATTCGCCCATTCTCCTGAGCGGCGAGAGCGGCACAGGCAAGGAGTTGTTGGCCCGGGCGATTCACGAACTGAGTGACCGGAGGGATAAGCCTTACGTGACCGTGAACTGCGCCGCCCTGCCCGGGACTCTGCTCGAATCGGAGCTGTTCGGTTACCGCAAAGGAGCCTTTACCGACGCCAAGAACCACAAGCCGGGCCGATTCACCCTGGCGGACCGTGGCACCCTGTTCCTGGACGAGATCGGAGAGCTGCCCCTGGAGCTTCAGGTCAAGATTCTCCGGGCTCTTGAAGGCGGCGAGTACCAGCCACTCGGCAGCACGGAGACCCTGAAGGCGGACGTGCGGATCGTGACGGCCACCAACAAGGATCTTTTCGAACAGATGAGCAAGGGGCTCTTCCGGGAGGACCTCTTCTTCCGCATCAATGTTGTGCATATCGACGTGCCACCCCTCAGGCAGCGACGGGAGGACATCCCCCTGCTGATCCATCACTTCCTGGAAAGACTGAACCAGAAGCGCGGCAAGGCGATCGGCGGTCTCTCGCCGGCAGCGGAGGAGATCCTTTTCGAGTACGCCTATCCCGGCAATGTCCGAGAGCTGGAAAACATCCTGGAGTACGCCACCATCGTCTGCAAGGGGTTCCTCATCGAACCAAGGCACCTGCCCGCCTATCTGCTCAAGAAAAAGCTGCCTGCCCCCTTGTCCGAGGGCCGAAAGGTTCCGGATCCGGTCAACTTTGAGGAGATGGAGAGGCAGGAGCTGCTCAACGCGCTCAAGGCCCACCGGTGGAACCGACAGGCCACGGCCAGGGCATTGGGAATAAGCCGCACAACCCTGTGGCGCAGGCTTCGACAGCTCCAGGCCCGGCCATGATTGCCACATTACGTTTCATTTGTTTCAAAATGTTGCCAAAATATTTCCCACAGCAAATTCAAATGGTTAGCTTTGACATGTTTCCTTTTGTTTCGCGGGATCCAGAAGACCCCAGATGAGCCATGAACAAAGGACAGTTTGAATCCATCTGAAAATACTGAGAAATTTGCTTTGGCCTCCGGCTGGCATCTTTCTTGCCACGCGTTCTTATTCCTGTTTTTGAGGCCAGACCCGGGGCCTGACGGCACTTCGAGGACGTTTCGGACAAATGAAAGCCGCGATGACCCCCTTGCAAATCTTGGAGAATATTCCGGAAGGCGTTTTCGCGGTCGATCCGAACTGCTTCATCACCTATTTCAACCAAAAGGCGGAGGAGATCACGGGATATTCCAGAACCCGAATCCTCGGCAAACGCTGCGCCGACGTGTTCCGGACAGAAAACTGCGGTTCCCGATGCACGATCCGCCACTCCATGACCCAGGGAAAGGAAATTCTGGATTATCGAGTCAACATCCTCGACCGGGCCGAACGGCCTTTCCCGGTCAGAATCCACGCCTCCCCCCTTCGGGCCGACCGGGGAGAGATCATCGGCGGGCTCCAAACGTTTCGGGTGATCGAAAACCCGGACGAGGACACGCAGAAAGAACTCGTTCTTTTTGAGCTGAGAAGCAAGATCGGCAGGGACGCGCGGCTTTCCCAGATTTACGAAATCCTCCCGGACCTTGCCCGGAGCGACGCGCCGGTTCTGCTCCAGGGCGAACCCGGGACCGAAAAGAAGCTCCTGGCCCGGGCCATTCACATGCTCAGCGGGAGAGCTTCGGGCCCCTATGTGGCGGTGGCATGCGCGGAAAAGAATCCGGAAAACCTGACCGAGGAACTGCTCGGATCCCGCGCTCCCCGCGCAGGCACGGATCCGTCGAACAGGACAGAACTGAAGGGCTATCTCGAACAGGCTCACCGCGGGACCTTGTTTCTCGAGGGCATCGAGTCCTTGCCGTACCCGCTGCAGGTGAGCGTATTCAAGGCCATGGAGGAAGGGGAATACATGCCCCTGGGAGCCGAAGAGCGGGCGAGCTCGGACTTTCGGCTGATCGCTTCCACCCACATTGACCTGGAGAGCAGGGTCCGGGAAGGCACTTTCCCGGACAGTCTCTTCTACTGTCTGAACGTGTTCCAGATCCATCTGCCGCCCCTCCGGGAACGAAAGGAAGAAATCCCCAAGCTTGCCCGCAATATCCTGTGGCGGGTCAGCATGGAGACAGGCAAGGACGTCACGGATCTCGACGACGAAGTCGCAGCAAGGCTCCAGAGGCACCCGTTCTACGGCAACCTCCACGAATTGGATCAGATTCTCCGGCAGGCTCATCGAAACAGCGAGGGACCACAGTTGACTCTGCGCGACCTCCCGATCCTGACCGAAGCGCCGGGGCCCGGATCCGACCGGACGGAGGGGCCGGCGGGCGGATCCGACAGGGAGCCTGACAACCTGGAAAAGGAGCGGGAACGGATTCTGGACGCTCTCGTTCGAAACCGCTGGAACCGCAAACAGGCGGCCCGCGAACTCGGAATGGACCGGACGACCCTATGGCGCAGGATGCGGCGAGTGGGCATCCATCCGGGCGCGAGGCAGGGAGGATCCGGCTGAAGCCGTCGCGGAGACAACATTCAAAGAAGCGGATCGACCGCAGTCTCCCGACACTCTCGTTCAAGGCAGCCCAAGGAGGAGAAGCAGAAATGGTCCTGGTGCAGATTCTGGTTTACTTGGCCGTGGTCGTTTTCTTTGTCGCCGTGGGGGCGAAAATCTGGAAGTACGCCACCACTCCCCCCCATCTTCGCTGGGAACTGGCCCCCGTGCCCCACGAGCCCGGCAAGCGCACCTACGGAGGCTCCTACTTCGAGGAGCTGGAGTGGTGGAAATCGCAGCCGAAGAAAAGTCTGGCCACCGAGCTGCTGGCCATGGCCGAGGAGATTCTGCTTCTCAAAGGCGTCTATCACCACAACCGCAGCCTCTGGTTCGCCTCCTATCCGTTTCACCTCGGTCTCTACCTGCTCGTGGGGTTGATCGGCCTCCTGATCGCCGGGGCCCTCGCCACCCTGGCTGGAGTTCCCGTTGAAGCCGCCTCGCCCTCTTTGCTCGGCCGGGCGGTCTTTTTCGCCACCATTTTGGCCGGTTACGCAGGACTCACCCTCGCCCTGGTCGGTTGCATCGGGCTTCTGGTCAAGCGGACCCAGGACCCTTCTCTGCGCCCCATGACCTCGCCGGCGGACATCGCGAACCTCGTATACATCCTGGTCCTGCTGGCCACAGCACTCCTGGCCTGGCTCCTTACGGACCAGACCTTCGCCATCTCCCGAGACATCGTCGGCTCCTTCCTGCGCTTCGAGGCCCTTCCCGCCTCGACCGGACCGATCGTCGTGCTCGAGCTGGCTCTGTTCGCCGGTTTTCTTCTCTACATGCCTTTCACGAGAATGACCCATTTCTTCGCCAAGTATTTCACCTATCACAAGGTGCGCTGGGAGGATGACCCCAATCTACCCGGAGGACCTTACGAACAAAAGATGAAAGAAGCTCTCCATTACGGCGTAACCTGGAAAGGCCCCCACGTCCAGACCGGCATGACCTGGGTGGAACTCGCCACGAGCGACTTGCCCTCGGAGGAATCGAAATGAAAGCCGCACAAGAGACCAAAGTCAGGGATCTGGCCAACACGACAGCGGAGCCCCTCGTCGAGCTCGACCCCAAGGATTTCCTGAAGCTTCCCCACCCCTACGAAGACTGGGATGACGGGGAGATGCAGAAGCTCAGCGAGGAGCGCAGAAAGAGGATTGAGCACTCCCTGGACGGCGTGGTGGCGGTCGGGATCCCCAAGCCGGCCACCGAAGAGGAAAAGGAAAAGGCCGTTGCCCGGTTCCTGGAGGGCCTGGCCAAGCTGTTCACGAAAGAGAACAACTGGACCTTCCTGCAGCCTCTGCTCCTGTCCATGGAGAACTGCGTCAAGTGCCAGACCTGCAATGAAGCTTGCCACATCTACGAGGCGAGCGGCCATGCCGAAATCTACAGGCCCACGTTCCGCTCCGAGGCTCTGCGGAAGATCGTCAACAAATATTTGAAGCCCGGCGGCAAGATCCTGCCCAAGTTCCGCGGCAACGATCTGGAACTGAACTGGGAGACCATCGCACGCCTGGCGGAGAGCGCCTACCGGTGCAACCTCTGCAGGCGATGCGCCCAGACCTGCCCGATCGGGGTGGACAACGGCCTTATCGCCAGGGAGATTCGAAAGCTGTTCAGCCAGGAGATGGGCATCCAGGTGGAAGAGCTTCACGGTTCCGGAACCGTCAAACAGCTCAAGACCGGCTCCTCCACCGGCATGAGCCCCACGGCACTCAGGGACATCATTGAATTCGCCGAGGACGACCTGGCGGACAAGTTCGACCGCAAGATCAAGATCCCTGTGGACGTGGAAGGGGCCGAATACCTGGTCATGCACAACGCAGGGGAGTTTCTGTCCTGGCCCGAGAACCTTCAGGCCTTCGCTCTGGTTTTCGACGCCGCGGGCGTAAGCTGGACGATTTCCAGCGAAATGGTCGGCTACGACTCCGTGAACTACGGGCTCTTTTACGACGACGTGCAGCTTGCGCGCATCGCCGTGAAACAGGCCCAGATCGCCAAGCGCCTCAAGGTCAAGAAAGTCCTTCAGGGAGAGTGCGGCCATGCTCACAAGGCCTTCATGCCCATTTCGGACAGGATCCTCGTGGGCGAGCTCAACGTGCCGAGGGAGAGCTGCTTTCCCCTGCTCGAGGACATCGTCTGCAACGGCAGAATCAAGGTCGACCCCTCGAGAAATGATTTCCCCGTGACCCTGCACGATCCCTGCAATGTGGTGCGCAACATGGGGATCGTGGAGCCCCAGAGGCGGGTCCTGCGGAAGATCTGCCCCCAGTTCCGGGAGATGGAGCCACACGGAGTCAACAACTACTGCTGCGGCGGCGGAAGCGGATTCGCCATCATGCAGGGCGGCAACTTCCCGGACTGGCGGAACAAGATCTCAGGCCGGATCAAGTTTAAGCAGATCCTGGACGCTTTTCAGGACAAGATCGGGCCAGAGACCAACAAATACGTGTGCGCCCCCTGCTCGAACTGCAAAGGCCAGATGCGTGATCTTCTGACGTACTACGACGCGTGGGAGAGGTGCAGAATCCTTTACGGAGGGCTTGTGGAACTCATCGCCAATGCCATGGCGGACCTCAAGGAGCCCTTCATCGAGTGGGAATTCCACTAAAAGCCGTCCGTGTTCCCGGCCACGGCGGGCCTCGGTCCGTCGTGGCCGGGCCTTCCCTGGAGGGCCACGCTCTGTCGTGGCCAAAGCTGCACCTCACACCAGGACCAGGCCAGACTCGCATCCGTCAAATGAAGCCCTGACCCAGAGCTGCACGACTCCCGTCTCCGCGGGCAGACCCCGGGGAATGCCCCAACGCCTCTCAAGACGGACGCGACGAAGCGCGTCCCTCCAGGGATTCGTTCCTCTCTTTGGAGGGCCACGCTCTGTCGTGGCCGGAGCCGCACCTCACACCAGGGCCAGGCCAGACTCGCATCCGTCAAATGAAGCCCTGACCCAGATCCGGGCCTGGCCAAGCGCAATCGAGGCCCGCCTATCTCATGCCGCTTGTCATCCGGAGCGCGAACCGGCTGATCCTCTCGAGGATCGCCTCCCGCTCAGGCACGCCCTCGAGCCCCTCTCCTTCCACCGTGAGGGACGCGGCTGAGCTCGCGAACCGGCCCGCCTCCTCCAGACTTCCTGTCTCGGCGTACCGCACCAGGAAGGAGGCACCAAAAACATCCCCCGCTCCGGTGGGATCCCTTTCCCTGGCCGGAAAGACCCCGAGCCTGAGGGTCCGGTCTCTTCCGTAGATCGTGCATCCCCGGCGCCCCCGCGTAACGATCACGATGGAACAGAACTGCCGAAAGACCTTCACGCAGTCCCTGTTGCCGGCCAGGTCCTCCTCGCTCACGATCACCAGATGGGCCCTTTCGAGAAAGGGCTCGAAGCCCTCCCATCGGGCCGGACGCACCACACCCCGCGAGTCCCACTGCCTGAACCATCCCTGGGGCGCCACTGCGACCAGGGAACCGGGAAACAAGGCGGCCCACGCCGGCGTCACCTCGTTCAGAACCGGACAGAGGTAGACCAGACGGGCGCTTTTCCAGGATCGCGGCAACCACCCCGGCTCGAGTTCCGAGGCTGCTGCGGCGACCCGCTGGTGTCTCTGTCCGCGCCTGTAAAGATTTCGAAAGGTCGAGGTCCGCCTCGAGGCCGCGACGAACGACTCCAGGACCTTGAGATAGCGGCTGCCCGCGAATCCCTCGGCGGCCGCCGTGAACACGGCGGCCCTGAGGCCCAACCTATGGGCGGTCCACGCCGCGTACAGGGCGGCTCCGCCCGGCCGCACGCCTCCCCGGACCAGATCGTGGGTTACATGTCCCACGGCCAGAAAGTCAGGCCTCGATCCGGATCGGCGCAAACCAAGGCTCCTTGCGGCGACCGAAGACCGCGGCATTGTGTTCGCCGCTGCCGCAGCTATAATCGTGCGGAAACCGCCCTCAGACAGGATCAAGGTCCCCATGCCCTCCCTGCTCCGCACGTTCCTTCAGGTCCTGCCCGTCTTTCTCCTCGTGGGCATAGGATACGGACTCGGCCGCATCGGCGTCCTCCGGCCCAGGACAGCTGGCGTCCTGAGCCGCCTTGTCTTCTATGTGTTCCTGCCGCCCCTCATGTTCCTGGGAATCGCGGAGACCCGTCTTTCCGAATCGTTCGAGCCCGGCGTGATTTTCTGGTCCCTTGCAGCCGTCACCGTGTTCAGTATTGCTGTTTTCCTGGCCACCGGTCCCTGGCTCGCCCCGGCTCAGCGCGGCGTGCTCACCCAGGGAGCCTCCCGCTCCAATCTCGCTTTCGTGGGGCTGGCGATTCTTCTGAACCTCTATGGAGAGGGGATCCTGGGTAAGGCCGCTGTGTTCATCGCCTTTCAGGCCTTTCTCATCAATCTCCTCACGGTCTTCTTCCTTCTGGTTCCCCATTATTCGCTCAAGGATCCGGCCAACTGGAGAAGGATCGGCACCCAGCTCGTCCTGAACCCGATCGTTTTGGGGTGCGCGGTCGGCATGGCCTTTTCCGCATCGGGCTGCCATCTGCCCCCGCTCTGGAAAACGGTCCTCAAGGACCTGGCTGCGCCGACTCTGCCTCTGGCCCTTCTCACGGTCGGAGCCACGCTCAAGGACTCGGCCCTGCGGTACCGAACCTCCCTGGTCGCCCTGGCGGCCTTTCTCAAGCTCGGCCTTCTTCCAGGTCTCGTTTGGCTGCTCCTGCGGCTGGCTGGCGCAGAGAGCTCTTCTCTCGTCATGGCCGTCGTCCTGCTCGGCTCCCCGACGGCCGTAACGAGCTACATCATGGCCAGGGAGATGCAGGGCGACCATGCCCTGGCTTCCTCGATCATTCTGGCCACCACGGTCCTGTCGCCTGTAACCCTGACCGTCTGGATCGAACTCCTCTCCTGAGCCTTAAGCGCGGAGCGGCTGCCGTGAGCGACGTCAAGGCATTTTACCGGAAAGTCTGGCGGGAATACGACGACCCGCACTGGCATCCGGTGACGGCATCGTGCCTGGATCTCCAGCGCCGCCTGCTGCGTTCCTGGCTTGAACGGCGCAAGCCCCGCAGGGTTCTGGATCTTGGATGCGGCCCGTGCCCGGTCGTAAGACCCGGCCAGGCTCCCCTGGTCGTCAGCGCCGATCTCGTACCCGAGATGCTCGCCGAGATCCGGAGGCGCCTGGCCTGCACCGCGGTCTGCCTGGATGCCCGCATCCTCCCTTTCCAGAGCCAAACCTTCGACCTCGTCTGGTGCGGCCTTCTCGTGGATCACATGCCCGAGGCCGGGACCTGGGTCCGCACGCTTGCCCGCATCGTGCGTCCGGGCGGCACCCTGGGCCTGGCATGCTGGGACCGCAGCCTCCTGCCCAGGGACCGCTACCCAGAGGACAGGAGCATGCGCTACACCTGCTCGTCTGGAGAAGAAATCGAGGTGCCGAGCTACCCCAACTGGACCGAAGCCATGGAAGCGCTCCGAGGTCTCGACCCCGACCTTTCGCTCGAAACCCATCCGGTCGTGCCGGGCCAGTACGAGTTGCAGGTGGCCCTGGCGACAATTCCCTGAAAAACGATTCTTGTTTCAGGATTCACGGCGTCTCGGTTCCTCTGTCCCTGTCACGGCCGTCTCGTCGGTCTCATCGGTCGGCTGCCGAAAGCCGCAGACACCAGAAACTGGCCGCTTTCCAGACAGCGCAGGCCACGAGCGTAGCCGGTATACCGACCCATGGAATCAGCACCACGCCCAGCAGAAGCGTGCCCCCAAAGGCCCCTGCAAGGTCCAGTGCATAGAGCCGTCCTGCTTCGACCGCCTGGCCTCGGCCTGCCGGAGAGGCCGAACAGGCCCCTTTCACGGCCAGAGCATACTCGGCTCCTGCAAGAAACCCCGCGGCAAACATGAGCCCGACCAGCGCCGGCTTGGAGCACCAGACCGGGCCTTTCGCCTGGGTTAGAAGACCGGTCAAGCCGGCAAGCCCCGCGGCCAGCAGCAGAAGAAAGCCAAGAAGAAGCCCTTCGAGCCAAAGGACGCGACTGTACGCCCCAGGTCCCTCCCGGACCCACCGGGCCGCAGCTAGGGATCCTCCGGCCAGCCCTGCCATAAAGGCAGCGATCAGGACCCCGAACCACTGGTAAAGATATCCGTAAAGGGACTGGAACAGGAGCAAGGCCGCCATCTCCAGGGCCATGGCAACCGCGCCGGTCGTGAAAACGGCATAGGAGAGAGCGAACCTGCGCGCCTTTGCATGAAACCGCAGACGCACAAGAGGCAGGAGCGCAACCGCGCCGAATGCGGCCGCAACGCCGGCCGGCCCCAGACGCCTGAGAGCCGAAGCCCGTCTCCCCCCGCCTGACGAAGTCTCCGCGTAATGGTGCCAGAGGAAATACCTGACAAGAGCCGGCCTCAGGTCGCGGTTCGTATCCGCTGGACCCGCACGCTCCAGCTCCCGGTGCAGCCAGGCTTCCCGATCGGCATCCATCCGGTATCGGATCGATTCCGGGCCGAGCCATCGCGTTCCGATTCCTCGCTCGATCCGCATCTTTTCGAGGTCTTCGGCAGCAACATCGGCAACGGCAGACCCGGTGGAGGCGAGAAAAAGATTTCGTTCCCCGGGCAGGATCCGGACCGATGGAAACACTTCTCTCAGGGTCCTCTCGGCGCAACGGTTCACCCGCGCGAGATCCTCGCCCAGATGCGCCTCGGAGCCGGGCATCGAAAAGAAAAACACCCCTCCCGCGTTGAGACGCTCGCGGACCCGCTCGAAGAACTCCCGGGTGAAATACCGGTTCGTTTGCACTGTGGAGGCCTCAGGCACCCTCAGGAGAATCACGTCGAACCTCTGGGCGGACCGGAGCAGAAAAGAGCGGCCGTCCTCGTAGACGATCCTCACGCGCGGATCCTGAAGTTCGGCCCGGACAAGGGGGCCTCCATGTCGCTCGGCGGTCCGAACCAGAGCCGGGTCGATCTCCGCGTAGGTCACGCGGACCCGTGTATGTTTCAAGGCCTCGGCCAGGGCGCCGCCCACCCCTCCGCCGAGGAAGAGAATGTCCCTGGGCTCTGGGTGCGCCAGGAGCGGAACATGCACGCTCTCCTCAAGTTCTGCCGCGTCCGGAAACGGCATGGTGAGAGTCGGCATCCCGTTCTCGTAAAGGACCACCTGTTCGCCCATGGAGACAGCGTTCACTTTGCCGTAAACCGAATCCACGCTCTCGAGGGACTCCAGAGGCTTCCAGCGGAGTCTCCAGGACCAGTCCTCGAGCAGGCGGGCCCCGGGCGTAAGAAGGAGCACCGAGGCCACGATCAAAAGCAAGGCCGCTACGGCTCCCCCGGCCTTGCTGCCGCGGACGCCGCCCGGGCAAAGCCTGGACCGGCCGGAGCCCGGCTCGGCCCAACCAAGACTCAGGGCCGAGGCCAGGTTGAGAAGCGCCACGACGAGAGCGATTTCGAGGGGCGCCAGGAGGCCCAGCAGAAGGAAGCTCAGCGCCGCCGCACCCAGGACCGCGCCGGCGGATTCCAGGGCATAGACGACTGCCGGCGCCCGGTCCACGCCTGCGGGGTCCGCCTCTTCCAACATCCGGCACCCCAGGGCGAACATGGCGCCTGAGGCAAAAGCGGCAGGGCCCACGAACAAGAGCGTGGCCCACGCGATTCTGCCGAACCCCAGAGTCTCCCAGGGCGGCAGGCCCAGCCAATGGCGGCTCGTCCGCGCCGCCAGGACCGAGACAGGAAGGAGCGCGGACACAGCAGCCTGCACAAGGACGTAGACCTCGCGGGCGATCTTCGGCCGGAGCAAGCCCCGGCCGGCCAGGGCGCTTCCCAGACCGGCGGCCAGGATCCAGTTTCCCAGGACGATGCCAATGGAGAGTTCATTGCCGCGGGCCAGAAGCACGGCCTCGCGCAGAAGCAGGACCTGAGCGATCACGAAGGTGACACCCAGGATGCCAAAGGCAAGAACAAGCCGGACAGGAGGCACGGCGCTTCACCCCGTCGGGACACGCAGCCGCAGAGGCCCCTGTCGGGGCCGCAAAGGCGATCCTCTGCATGTTACTTGCCCCGGCCCCGAAAACACAACGGCTTCCGCCCCGGGCCTCGCCGGCCAAGGCGGAAGCCGTCACGGAGAGTTGCGGATTCCAGCGTGCTCGGGCTCCTTCTACATCTCGGCCACGTAGTTGAATGTGATGAGATCCATGCCCGTCATCTGCTCAAATGATCGGGCCCTTGGCCTCGCGCACGCTGTCCTTGATCCGCTTGACGTGGCCCCGGCCCAGGCCTTTCACCTCGCAGCCGAGTTCGAAGTAGCGCCGGATCCTTCGATCGTCCAGGATTCCGAAGCAGTCGACCACCGCAAAGGGACGGCCCGCCCATTCCACAAGCTCGTCGGGGTCGAGCGCGAGATACGGCCTGTGCCGCACTGCGAACACAACGGCGTCGATGTCCCGGAAGGACGACTTCAGATCCTGGGAGACGCGGATGTTCTTGAGCTTTTCCTGGTTCCGGAAAAACCGGGCCCAACTGTAACCCGGCCGGGGATAGGTGTCCTGCTTTTCGAACTCCCACCAGCGCACCACATACGGGTCATGCACCCGGATCTCGGCCCCCATTTCCGCAAGCTTGCGCACGATGAGCTCCGAGCCGCTGTAGCGGGTGTCTCCCACGTCCTCCCGATAGGACGCGCCCAGCAGCAGCACCTCGGCCGCGGCCAGGGGCCGGTTCATGTTTCTCAGCGCGTCCCGCACGAGCTGGGCCACGTGCAGAGCCCTCGTGTCGTTGATGTCGATGGCCAGGGGCGTGATCCTGAAGATCGCATCCTCGAACCCGAAGATGTGTTTGTACGCCCAGATGCCCAGCCCTCCGTCCTTGGGCAGGCAGTATCCGCCGATCCCCGGCCCCGGGAACAGGATGTTCGAATGGGTGGGGCGCACCCGGATCGCCTCGATCACCTTGACGATGTCCACGCCATTTCTCTCGGCGAAAGTGCACCACTCGTCCATGAAGGCCAGCATGGCGGCCCGAAAGCTGTTTTCTACAATTTTGGCGGTTTCGCTCTCCACCGGGCGGTCGAGCACCGTAAGCGGATAGTCCCGGGTGTTGAGCACCTCGTTCAGGAACTTCACCACCCTTTTCCTGGCCTCCTCGTTGATGCCGCTGCAGACTCGCCAGAAATTGCGCACGCTGTCCACGTACTGCCGACCGGGCATCACGCGCTCGTAGCTGTGCGCAAGAAGGGGCTCCGCCTCGATCCCTCTTCTGTGAAAGGCCTTGCGGATGATGGGATAGGCCACCTGCTCGGTCGTGCCCGGAGCAACCGTGGTCTCGATGAGGATGAGAGTTTCAGGCCCGACCTTCTCGCCGATGACCTCGAACGCCTGCTCGAGTTCCTTCATCTCTACCGCGCCGTTCCTGAGATCCCCAAGGGACTCCTTGGTGTAGTCGCACTGGACGTCCACCACGACGATATCCGCAAGGCGCAGCGCTTCGTAGGTGTAGGTAGCCATGAGAGTCTTTTTTTCGAGAACGCACCGCCGGATGATGGCATCCACCTCGGGGTCTTCGGACTTGACAGGGGAGAAGCCCCGATTGAGCAGGGGAATCTTCCAAAAGCTTCGCTCGCTGGGCCGCTGGACGCCGAAGACAAACATCTTGGGCCTGCCGTGCTCGTCCACGCTGTCCGCCACCACGGCCGCCATGACAGCACCAACGAACCCCACCCCGAGAACGACCACGATCTGTCTTCCCCTCTGTCTCTGCTCGGCCGCCAGCGCTTGCAGCCGCTCCCATTCCCTGGAATAATCGTTCTGGTCCGGCAGCGGGAATTTCTCGCCGTCCGGGCTCACGGAATACGGTCTCTCCATGTCCTGCTCCTCTTTGAGGTTTTCGGCCGAAGATATTCATTTTTCTCTCATCGATCAACCGCCGGCCTTTCTTGATAGGCCCGGCCGCGAAAGGACCCAGGAGCATGAACGACGCGAACCCCGGTGGCACCTCGGACGATCCTGTGGGCCTCCTTCTTCCGACCCCTTTTGTGTCGAGGGGCGACGAGGTCGAAAGCTCTCTCTGCCTCGACACCCGGCATCAGGGCTGGACAGAGCTGCCTCACGGCGGCCTCCTGATGTCCTGTCTGCTCGAAGCCGCCCGCCAGGGTTTTGGGCACGCTCTGGCCCCCAGGGGCGACGGCCAGGCGGTTCGGACCTCTTTTCGATGGGGCGGCCCGACCCTGTTCCTGGGGGACGAGATCCTCATCGCGGCCAGGAGAGAGCCGGCGGGCATCGAAGGCTCCGTCCGCAAGAAGGGAGAGACGCGGCCCACCCTCACGGCCAGGATCGATCAGGGCCCGCCTAAGCTCTCGTTGAAGGACCTCGATCCCATCCCGGAAATCATGGAAGGGCTCGCCAGGGAAGGCGTGGAAAAAACCGTCCCTCTGCCCTATTCCCAAAACTGCTTTGTCTGCGGAAGCGGCCGGTCTCTGCCGGGGCTCGAAAGAAGGTTTTACTGCCTGGAGAACAGCGACCACAGGGTCGTCTTCACCCTGGCCGGTCTCGATCCGGACGACGACGAGCGCTTTTTCTGGTTCCGCATCTCGGACGACGAAGTCCACCCGGGCGCTCTTGCCTCTGTTCTGGACGAAACTCTCGGCTGGAGCGGCTTTGTCGCCGCCAGGCAGGGAGGCGTGACCGTCCGGCTGGAAATCGATTTCTTCCGGCCCGTCGATCTCGGCGAGCGCCTGCTGTTCTTCGGCGTCTGCACCCGGATCCGCGGTTCCAGTCCCCATCGGCTCTTCTGGTACGCCGCCGGGGGCATCCTTCCCTTTGGCACAGGCGCGGACCTGGCGCCGGTCGCCCTGGCCGCAGGCCAGTGGCTGGCCGTGCCCAAACTAACCGAGGAAATGAAACGCCATCTGGCGCCCGCCGAATGGGTCTCCCGCTGGTTCTAGCTCCCAGGGGGTCAGGCTAGCTCCCAGGGGTCAGTCCTCCATTTTACGGATGCCTTCCGATCCTGCCCTCGCTCGGACCTTCACGAGCGGGCACGACAGAGCGTGCCCCTCCAAACAGGGAAACCGCCCCCTGGAGGGACGCGCTCCGTCGCGTCCGTCTTTTGGACCGGTTGGGCTTGGCCCTGGTCGCCGGCGTCCCCCAAGAACCGACGGTGTCCCACCTGATTTGCCCGCGGGCACCCCCCGCCCACGGGCACGAGGGACCGTGCCCCTCCAGAGAGTTTCGGACCCTGGAGGGATGCGCTCCGTCGCGTCCGCCTTCTGGCCCCCACGTAACACCTTCATGCCCTTCCAATCCCGAATCCGACCCCGCGGGCACGAGGGACCGTGCCCCTCCAAAGAGGGAAACCGACCCCTGGAGGGACGCGCTCCGTCGCGTCCGGCTTCTCCAGCGCCTGCGCAAGCCTTTCGGGACAGTCACTGATCCCTGCAGCCGGCGCCTTACCCTCGCCGGCCGAATGCTTTCTCGTGCGGCTCTGTACCTGAGACCTGGAACCTCCTTGTACCGGCCTTGACCACCCCGACTCCGTGCTTATCTTTGAGGCGGACGCAGAAAATGGCTACGAGACAGCTAGGCATCAAGCCCCAAGGAGGTGACAAGCCATGTTGGTACGATACAATCCCTTCCGGAGCCTCTGGAGCAGACCGTCTCTCCTTCCGAGCCTGTTCGACGATGACTTCGTCCGGTTCTTCCCCAGGGTCTTCGGCGACTTCCTGAGAATGGACGAGCCAAAGATCGAGTGGGTGGAGAAGGACAAGAACTACCTGCTTCGCGCCGAGTTCCCGGGGTACGAAAAGGACGAGGTCAAGGCCGAAGTCGTCGACGGCGTGCTCAGGCTCAAGGCCGAGCACAAGGAGGAGAAATGGGATCAGAACGAGGAGGAGGGCTGGAGGAGCATCGAGACCCGCACCGGTCACTACTCCCGCTCAATCCCGCTGCCCGAGGATGTGATTGTGGACAAGATCAAGGCCGAGATGAAGAACGGCGTCCTGCCGATGACCCTTCCGAGGGATCCCAAGAAGGCGCCTGCCGTCAAGGAAATCCCGGTGCAGTAAGAGACGAGAGCAACCGGGAAAAGGGGGCTCAGGCATGCCCCCCTTTTCTTTTTTAGCTGATACACATTCGGCCTAAACTCACTGCGCCATGCCTATGCGGGCACGACAGAGCGTGCCCATCCCTGGAGGGACGCGCTCCGTCGCGTCCGTCTTCCGGCCCCCACGTAACACCTTCATGCCCTTCCAATCCCGAATCCGACCCCGCG
>FWPU01003315.1_pt1 | contig 21622 bp, 15 predicted proteins | sample 2228361 | NCBI WGS metagenome assembly FWPU01 (sample SAMEA103939777, study PRJEB20133) | metagenome
CGGGTCGAGGAGCTGGCGGAGGCGCAGGCGCGCACCGAGCGGCGGGTCGAGGAGCTGGCGGAGGCGCAGGCGCGCACCGAGCGGCGGCTGGAGGAGCTGGCGGAGGCGCAGGCCGCGACGCAAGCGCAGCTCCAGGCTTTGACGCAGCGCGTCGATGTTCTGGCGCAGCGCGTTGATCGTCTGGCCGACCAGGTCGGCCAGATGCGGGGCGATTGGCTCGAGCTGCGATACGTGAATCATGCGCCTGGTTACTTCGGCCAGTGGCTGCGGCGTGTGCGTCCGCTCACCCATGACGAGCTATGGGATTTGGTGGAAGATCGCGTGCCCCAGGAGGCTCTGCGCGACGTGTTGTTGACCGACCTGGTGGTGCGCGGCTATCTGAGCGCTGGCGAGGCCGCCGGAGCGGAAACGTTCCTGACGGTCGAGGTCTCGGCAGTGGTGGATGAGGCCGCCGTCGCGCGCGCACGCCGCCGCGCAAGCCATCTGCGCCGCGCCGGAATTCGCGCCATCCCGGTTGCGGCTGGAGAGCAGATCACGCCTGATGCGGAAACTGAGGCGCGCTCCTCGCCTGTGGCGCTGGTGGTCGATGGCCAGGCTTTGCTCTGGGAAGAGGCTCTGGCCACATGGGTGAGCGAGCCATGCTAAGGTTCTGTCGCTCAATCAGCGCGCACCGTCTCGATCAACGCCACCATATTTTCGACGGGGATGTCGCCCGGCATGGCGTGGGAGGGGGCGATGATGTACCCGCCGTCGCGCCCGATCTCGTCCATCAGCCGTCGCGCCTCGTCGCGCACTTCCTGGGGGGCGCCGTAGGGTAAGATTCGCTGGATGCTCATCCCTCCATAGAATGCCAGATGTTGCCCGAATTGACGCTTGATCTCATAGGGATTCATCATTTCGGGTTGGAAGGGGTTGAAGCAATCAAGCCCCAGTTCGATCAGGTCCGGGAACAGTTCCTGGACCTTGCCGCATGAGTGGATGAAGACCAGTTTCCCCGCCCGTTTGACGGCCTGATACATTTGCTTCAGGTGCGGTTTCAGGAAGCGACGCCACAATCTCGCCCCCGTCAGTAATCCCTGTTGCCCTCCCCAGTCGTCGCCAAACATCACGGCGTCGATGTCGTATTGGACCACCCTTTCAATGATTCCAAGATTGTACGCGGTGATCGCTGTCAGCAGCTCATCGACCCAGGCGGGCGCTTCCAGCATATCGATCATCAACTCGGGCATGCTGCGCAACGTCCAGGCGCGCTCGAACAAGGAGAAGCCGATGTTGACGATGCGGAAGCGATCGGCATGCGCGGCGATAAAGGCGGGCAACCCTGCGTAGCGGCGCGGATCGCTGGGATCGGGAAACTGGTAACCTGCCAGCGATCGTTCTTGAAGGCGCTGTGAACTCGAATTGCCACGGCACACGGTCTGGCTGCTGGTGGCGCATAGCTCGCTGCACGCGCGCGCGGGGGGTGATCATGACAGGCCTCCTCAGGATGATTTGCCTACCATTATACTACGCGCTTCCTTATGGGGTAGGACGCATTCAACCGTGGAGATCGTCCGGGGCTAAAACCGCCAGGTTCCAGCAACTGAAAGCCAGTTCACGCCCGGTTGCCAGGACCATTGCCAGCCCGCCCTCGCGGGCTTTGACCTGACCCAGCCGGGCGTTTCAACGCTCGGCGGATGACGTTGGCCTCAACCACGGTTTGGCGCGGAGCTACCCCTTATGGGACGCGCCCAGCGAAGGTGCGTAACTTTCGGCCGCCCCGAACATCTTCTATAATGAGAGCAGCGGCGGCGATCTTGTCTGTCGGGTCGTTTGAGGGCTACGGATCTTCGCAAAAAATCGAGAAAGGGTCTTGACAAAGGGTTTTCTATGGGTTAGACTGCCTCCGCAGCGAGACTGTATAGTGAGGTAGGATGAAGATGGAAGAGGAAATGCAGGTGTCTGGCGTCCTGGCAGATCTGATCAGCCAGGCATCTGCTCAAGGATACATCACATACGATGAGATCTTGCAAGCCTTCCCGGATGCAGAGCAGAGCATGGAAGTCCTGGAAGATCTTTTCACGCGTCTTCAAGAACAGGGCATCCCGTTGCTGGATGAGAGCGAAGTCGAGCGAGCGTCTACGGCTGAACCGGAAGGGGATGGCGCCGAGGAAGAGACTCCTCTGGCTGACTTGCCCACCAGCGACGCGACCGATCTCTATTTTCGGGAGATGGGGCGAGCTCGCTTGCTGACGGCTGAGGAGGAGACGGAATTGGCGCGTCAGGTGGTGGCTGCGCGCCACGCCCGGCGCCGGCTGCGCCAGGATCCCGATGTCGATATGGCTGAGCGCGCGCGCGCGAAGCGCGTGATCCGGCGCGGCAAGCAAGCGCGCCGACGCATGGTCGAGGCCAACACCCGCCTGGTGATCAGCATCGCCAAACGGTACATTGGGCAGGGGGTGCCGTTCCTCGATCTGATCCAGGAGGGGAACATCGGCCTCATGCGCGCTGTCGACCGCTTCGATCCCGAACGCGGCTATAAGTTCAGCACCTACGCGACGTGGTGGATCCGCCAGGCGGTCAGCCGCGCCGTGGCCGATCAGTCGCGAACGATCCGGTTGCCGGTGCATGTGGGGGAGAAGCTGCTGCGCCTGCGCCGCGCTTCGCAGATGCTGGAGCAGGAATTGGGGCGCGCGCCAAGCCCGGAGGAGGTCGCTGACGCCACGGAGTTGCCAGCCGAGCGCGTGCGCGGCTATCTGCAAGTGGCGACGCAGCCGCTCTCGCTGGAGCAGCCGGTGGGCGAGGAGGAGGACAGCACCCTCGGGCAGTTCATCGAAGATGAGGACTCGCCAGCTCCTCCCGATGCGGTCGAGTTGGGCCTCTTGCGCGAGCGCATCAACGATCTGCTGGACACGCTCAGCCCGCGCGAGGCGCGCATCTTGCGCATGCGCTATGGCCTCTATGATGGTCATAGCTACACGTTGAAAGAGATTGGCGATAAGTTCGGGTTGACCCGCGAACGCATCCGCCAGATCGAAGCGGAGGCGCTCAGCCACCTGCGCCATCCCAGCCGCAGCCGCTTGCTGCGCGATTTTGTGGATTGAATTGTGCCCACGGGCGACAGGAAAGAGATCGGCGACACCATGATTAGCGCAGACGATGCCACTCTGGATGACTTGCCGATCTGGTTGCTAGAGGCCGGCCGCGAGCGCGGCTTCGTAACCGTCGACGAGGTACTGGACGCGATCCCTGAGGCCGGCGATGAGCCGGAGGACTGGGAGAGCGCCCTCACCGCCTTGCGCGAGGCGGGCATCTCGTTGCGCGAGGAAGGCGAAGAAGATGAGGAGCTGGACGAGGAGACGGCGGAATCGGCCGCGCCCTTGCAGGACCTCGTCCGCTACTACATGCAGCAGATCAGCCGCACTCCTCTGTTGAGCGCCGACGAGGAACGGGAACTTGCCTGGCGCGTGGTGGAAGGGCAGAAGGCGCAGAAACGACTGCAGCAGGATCCGAATCTCTCGGATGAAGAGCGGGCGGAACTCGAACGGTTGGTGCGCGATAGCGAACTTGCCAAAGAGCACTTGATCAAGGCCAACACCCGCCTAGTCGTCAGCCTTGCCAAACGCTATATCGGCATGGGCCTTCCCTTCCTGGATCTGATCCAGGAAGGGAACATTGGCCTGATCAAAGCTACGGAACGCTTCGACCCCTCGCTCGGCAACCGCTTCAGCACCTACGCGTCCTGGTGGATTCGCCAGAGCATTTTGCGGGCGCTCAGCAATCGCGGCCATACTATCCGCTTGCCTGTGCATAAGCGGGATGCCATCCGGCGCATGCGTCGCGTCCGGCAGGACATGTACAAGACGTTGGGCCGCGAGCCAACCGACGAGGAGCTGGCGGAGGAGCTAGGCCTTTCGCCTCAAGAGCTGGTTGAGCTGCAACGTCTGGCGGTGCGCACGATCTCCCTCGATCAGCCGGTCGGTGAAGATGAAGAGACCACCCTCGGCGAGTTGATCGTAGATGGAGAAGCGCCCACCCCCTTCGACGTGGCCTCGCTCAGCCAGTTGCGCGAGGATGTGCGCACGGCCCTCGAATCGCTGAATCAACGCGAGGCGGACGTCCTGTACCTGCGCTACGGCCTCGATGGCGGGGATATGCGCACCCTGCAAGAGGTGGCTGAGGAATTGGGAGTCACGCGCGAGCGCGTGCGCCAGATCGAATCGCGCGCCCTGCGTAAGTTGCGTTCGCCGCGCGCCCGCCGCTCGCTGGCTGGCTATGCTGGCGGCCAGATCGGTATGCGGGTGCCAGACCGCCCACGCCCACGTCCACCCTCCGCATCGCTCCCGCCCGATGCCGAGGAGTCCGACACAGCGGTCGCTGGTATGCCGCCTAAGGAAGTGCAGGAAGTCCTGCGCGAGCTGTGGCCCCCTTCCTGGGTGCGCCGCCCGCGCCCTCGGCGCACCCGCTCCGATTGACCTGCTCGTAACGCAAGCCTCCGGCTTGCGCTCCGTGGTTGGGATGCCACAAGCCGGAGGCTTGTGCTACTTTTCGCGCAATGAGCTACAAGCCGGAGGCTTGTGCTACTTTTCGCGCAATGAGCTACAAGCCGGAGGCTTGTGCTACTTTTGTCGGATCTCTACTTCAGTTCGACGGTGATCCCCTCGGCGGCCGACCTGTACGCAGCCAGGAGCAGCTTGAGGACGCGCGTCCCATCGATGTGCGTCTGGATCGGCTCTTCTTTGTTCTCCAGGCACTCGACGAAGTGCGTGATCTCCGCCGCAAACGTGTCGACGGGCGGGAACTCGTGCGCCGCCGGTTCGGCCCAACCGTTGACCTTGAATTTGACATTGGTGTTGGACCCGCTCACCTGCCCCTTTTCGCCGATAATCTGGAAACGAGGGGCGTCGAGAGGCATCTCAAAAGCCCAACTCGTGAGGATATGGCCGATCGAGCCATCGGCGAAGCGCACCATGACGTAGCCGGTATCCTCCCCTTCCATGAACTGATGGCGGTGCTTTTGCGTGAACGCGGTCACGGCGACCGGCTCCGAACGCGCCAGGTAGAGGAGCATGTACGACGGATGATAGCCGGTGTCGATCAGCTCGCCCCCGCCGGTCATCGCCCGTGACGCGCGCCAACCCATGGAGACTGGCTTGGGGGAGCGACCAGGGACGCCGGAGGGCTTCCAGCCGTGGAAGCAATCGATCGTCCGCAGCATGTAGAGGTCGCCCAGATGTCCCTCGTCCAGAAAGGCGCGGGCGGCCTGGATAGGCGGCAGGAAGAGCTGATTGTGGGCGCACATCATGACGACTCCGTTGCCCTCGACCGCGCGCGCGATGTCGGCCGCCTCCTCCAGAGTCAGGCACAGCGGCTTCTCAGCCAGGATGTGTTTGCCCGCTTCGGCGGCGGCGACGACGGCGTCGCGATGAAGGTGATGCGGCAGAGAGATGTCCACCGCATCGAGGTCGGCCTGAGCCAACATGGCGCGATAGTCAGTGAAGACGGCGGCGCCGCCGACTTCGGCCGCGCGTTGCTCGGCACGCGCGCGATCGATGTCAGCGACAGCGACGATCTGGGCGCGGCCCTCGATCGCCCGCCAGCCGCGCAGGTGCGCGCCGACGATGCCGCCGCACCCGATGAGACCAATGCGGATAGCCATGCGAGTCCTCCAGCAGATGGGTTGCGCCAGAGGCTGGCGCGGGCGGCAGTGTAGCAGACGCCCGCGGCCTGTCAAGCGGGGAACTGCAGGGAAGGGTGGAGGTCGGTCAGGCGATCTGGACGGCGCGCACCCCCTGTGCGCGCGCGTGGGCGGCCAGAGCCTCCATTTGCTCGCGAGGTGGGGTCGACAGCCCGGCAGCCTGGTAGGTCAGCCCCAGGCTGCGGTATTTGCTTTCAGCCAGACGGTGAAAGGGCAGCAGCTCGTAGAGGAGCAGCGAGGGGAAGTCGCGAATGAACGCCGCGATAGCGCCGATCGCTTCCGGCGTATCGTTGACGGTGGGGACGACGGGCGTGCGCACGATCAACGGGATCCCCGTCGCAGCCAGCCGTCGCGCGTTGTCAAGGATGAGCCGGTTAGAGACGCCGGTCACGGCGCGGTGCTGCGCGTCATCCATCGTCTTGATGTCCATCATAACCAGGTCGAGCCAGGGGAGGAGAGCGGCCAGATCCTCCCATGGCGCGAAGGCGCATGTCTCGATCGCCGTGTGCAGCCCGGCTGTGCGCGCGCGACGCAACACCTCCAGGCTGAACGCTTGTTGTAGAAGCGGCTCGCCGCCGGTGAGGGTGATGCCGCCGCCCGATTGTTCGTAAAAAGGTCGATCGCGCAACAGTTCGGCCAACAGCTCATCGACGCTCCACCAGCGGCCGACCAGGACCAATGCCTCGGCGTAGCACGTCTCGACGCAGCGTCCGCAAGCGACGCACACCTCACGGTGGTAAGCGCGCTGGCCAGCCTCGATCGTATGGCCGCCGCGTTCGCAGCGCTCCAGACAGGCGCCGCACTGGATACAGCGGTCGGGAAAGAGCTGGACTTCGGGCCGTTTGCGCCACGTCTCCGGATTATGGCACCAGAAGCAACGCAACGGGCATCCCTTGAAGAAGACCGAAGTGCGGATGCCTGGCCCGTCATGGATCGAGAAACGCTGGACGTTGGTGAGCAATCCCTGCAGTGCGGCCGGCGCTGCGCCGTCGATCGGATTGGCGCCGTCTGCGGCGTTTGACGTCAAAAGAGCCTGGAGATCGGTCACGGATCCTGAACTCCCCTCTGCCTGGTGTGCGCCAGGAAGGTAGCCCGCCCCCGCCGTTTTGTCAAGTGGCCGTACCGCGATCCTCCGGATTGCGCCGCGTCGCGCCCCACGATCCAGAGGTGTGATACGATCGCCCTCTCTGACACACCCAAGCGCAGTCGTGCCGCAATCCTCCGGATTGCGTTGCGCCGCGCCCCACGATCCAGAGGATTGTGATACGCTCGCGCGCTCTGGCACACCCAAACGCGGCCGTACCGCGATCCTCCGGATCGCGCTGGGTCGCACCCCACAATCCGGAGGATTGTGATACGCTCGCGCGCTCTGGCACGCTCCAACGACTTTGATGAGCGCTGGCGGCAAGCTCATAAGGAACCTATCCGAAAAGTTTCGGCATGGTCTCCTGACCGTGCCCCTGGCTGGGCAGGAGACCAGCCAGAACCGTTTTTCGGATAGGCTCTAACTCGCTGCCAAACTGGAATGCACCTTCATCTCTTCCCTCGATTGACGCCCCTTTTGCCAGGGGCTATAATCTCCCAGGCATGGTTGCCTGAGGCCGATCTTCCTCTTGATCTCGTCTGAACTGGATTGGGATGCTCGTCCTTCCCTGATCGCTATGAATCCCATCTGACGAAGGAAACTCGTGACCGCTCCCGCCCATCAACCGCCCTCCCCTTCGCTGTTCGTTCGACTCAGCGGCCTGTTCGGCGCGCATCGCTGGCGCCTGACGTCTGCCGGAACACCGCCCCCCTGGTGGCGCAAAGCCGCCCTCTTTGCCTTCCCGGCTATGGTAGGACTGGCGGCCGCTGCGCAATGGGTGTTACGCCATCGTGGCCTGCCAGCGTCGTGGGCAGGCGCGCCCCTCCTCGAGCGACTGCACGCGCATCCCGGGTGGGTCGGTCTCGCTCTCTACGCGTTGTCTCTGGCCCTGTTCTGTGTCCTCCTGTCGGATGGGACGCTTGGCCCGCGCGATGGCGCGACCCGGCGCATCAGCGGGCGCGAGGTGATCTTCGTCATCGGGATCATGGCGCTGGCGGCCTGGGCGCGCCTCTATCGGCTGGACGAGCTTCCCCCAGGCCTGGGCTCCCTTGAGACGGAAGCGGCGCGCCGCGCGCTCGACCTCCTGGCGGGCGAGCAGCACGCCTGGTGGCAATGGGCGACCGCCGATCTCAGTTGGGGCTATGTGCGCTTTGTCGCCCTTTTCTATCGGATACTGGGGCCGGGCATCCTTGCTGTCAAGCTGCCGGCGGTGATCGGCGGCGTGTTGGCTGTTTTCCCTCTCTATTTGCTTGCGCGGCCCTTGATGCGCCTGCCCGCCGCGCTGGGCGTGATCGCCCTCTACGCGACCTCACGTTGGGCGATCAATCTGGCGCGTTGGGGAGGGCCGATCGCCTGGGAACCCTTCTGGGCCTGCCTGTCGCTCTGGCTCGTATGGCGAGCGGCGCGCGCGGAAGATCAGGCCGCGCGTTGGGCCAGAGGGGGCGTTGCCGGCATCGCGTTGGGGTTGGCCCTTTATGTCCGGCCGTCGATCTGGCCCGTTGTCCTGGTCGCTGGTCTCTTCGGCCTGGCGCGCGCCCTGGTGCAGAGGCTGCCGGAGGGCCAACCCTGGTCGATCTTTGCCTGGCGTCAGGCGATCGGGCGCGCCTTGAGCGACCGGCGAGCCTGGGCACCGCTTCTGGTCGGCGCCTTTGTCGTGCTGTTGCTGGCGTTGCCTGTAGCGGGCGCCGGACGCGGGGAGCTGCGGACAGCCACCGATCGCCTCGCGCGTCCTGCCACCTGGGGCGAGCCGTCAGAGCGAAGGGGGCCGGGGGGAACGCTGCTCACGTATGTACAGGCTTTGCCGTACCAGGGCGATGACGACCCGTTGGGCAATCTGCGCGGGGCACCGCAACTCGAGAGCATCCCGGCCGCGCTGTTTGTGATCGGCTTCGCCTACGCTCTGGCGCGCCCGCGCCGCCCTGGCTCGGCTCTGGCGCTCATCTGGTGCGCTGTCTATCTGACGATCGGCGTGATCCATGGTCCGTTCGATGGCGTGCTCCTTTTCAGCGTCCTCCCCGCGATCCTGCTCATCTGTGGGCTGGCGATCGACACGTTGTGGAGCGTCTGGGAGCGCCTCGATCCCATTTCAGCCGATCATGTCGCGCCCACCTTGCTCGCAACGCTGATGGCCTGGGCCGGGCTGGATGGCGTCGCTGTCTATTTCAGCAAACAGGCGGTGCAGCCCGAGCTGTGGGAAGCGTTGCGCGGTGGGGAGACGCGCATCGCCGCCTATCTCGACCGCGTCGCGCAGGCGTCGCCCGGCGCGTGGCGTGTCTATGTCAGTCGGGCTTTCGCTGGCGGGGCGCGCAGCGGCGCGGCAGCCGATTCTCCGGTCCTTGACGTCTTGCAGCCTCGGCTATCGGCGCTGCGTTGGTCGGCTGCTGATCAGATCCCGCTTCCCCCTCAGGCGCGCAACGATGTGATCACGTTTGTGGAGCCGAACCTGGCGTCGGCGTTGGAGGCGCTGCAATGGTTCTATCCTGACGCCTGGCGCGACCTCGTGCGCGACGCGTGGGGGCGTCCTCTGTTTTCGGTGTTCGTCATCCCCCGTACGGCGGCCGCGCGCCGCGGTCTGCGCGCGATGTTGTGGTCGGGCGCGCGCATGGAAGGCCCACCCGCGATCGATCTGCCTTCGGTGGATGTTCTGAGCGATCCACCGCAGCCGCTGCCTTTGCCCGCGGCGTTGACGGCGCCGTACGCTGAGTTGCTGACGGGCAGTTTGCGGCTCACCCAGGCAGGCGGCTATCGGTTTCGGTTAGGGGTGACGACGCTGCCCAGCGCCCTGTATGTGGAGGACTGGCTGGTCGACGCGGTCGGCGCCGATGTCGTTGGCCAGGGCGTCGCTCGCATGTCGCCCGACCGCGCGACCTTGTGGCTGCCGGAGGGCGCCATCAACCTGCGGCTGGAACGGGTCGTGACGGATGCTTCGCTGGCGTATCCCGTGCGCATCGAATGGCAGCTGCCCGGCGCGTCCGCCTGGCAGCCGCTGCCTCCGGATCGGTTGTTGCCCCTGGCGGCGCCGGAGAAGGGGTTGCTGGCCGCCTATTATGATCAGGATCGCATCTGGGGGCGGCCGACGCGCCTCGTGCGCGATCTCCGGATCGTCCCCGATACCCCTGCTGCGACTGGCTCTTACGCCGTACGCTGGTTGGGCGCCCTGGATGTCGCTGCTGCCGGAGTGTACCGCTTTCAGGCGCGCAGCCCGCACGCGTTCCGGCTTTGGGTAGGGCGTCAGCTCGTGATCGACCATTGGCGGCTGGACGATCCCACGCCGCAGGTCGGGTTCATCGCCCTGACGTCGGGGCGCGCCTCAGTGGAGGTCCAGTATGTCAACGCGGGCGGCGCCGATTCGTTCACCCTCGAGTGGGCGACGATGGATGGAGAGTGGCAGCCGTTGAGCGCAGCGCCTCTCTCATGGGGGCAGGCTGAGATGATGCGTGCCTGGGCGCCGTTGCCGACATCAGCGCCTCTGGCGTTGCCCGTCTACGCCGATCGTCCTGGCGCGAGGTGGGCGGCGCCGCGACTGGAGGATCTGGCGCCTGCTGCGACGCGCCCGCGTGATCAGCGCTGGCCGCAACCGCGGCGCGACGCCAATTTCCGCGGGGGGATGCTCAAGGTCGGCCGCGTCTTGTACGATCATGGCGTAGGCGTCTATGGGCCGACGGAACTGGAGTTCGCCCTGGCTGGGAGGTATACGCGCCTGGAGGGAGCGGTGGGGGTTGATCGTGACACGGACGGCGACGGCGTCGTCTGGTTCGAGGTGGAAGTCGATGGTCGGCTGGTCTGGGAGAGCGGCCCGCGGCGCGTGGGCGATCCGGCGCTGCCGTTCGCTGTCGATCTCACAGGGGGCGACCGACTCATCCTGCGCACGCACGAAGGAAGCGCCGTTGGCCCCAGCGATGGGGCAGACTGGGTGGATCTGTACGTCCTCGGCGCTCAATAAAGCGCTGCAGCCTGCCATCTCCTGTGCAGTTCAGCCGTGTGCAGGCCGCAGCGATGGTTCGCTGACTGATGTCGTGACGCTGATGGGCGCGCGCTTGCCAGCCCGGGCGTCAGCGCGTCTTCCTGAAGATGATATTGGTCCACTGGCCGGTTTGACATTTATCAGTGACGGTGGCCACAAACTTGTCCGAGATCGGCGTCAGCGGCGCTTCGCTGGGGTCGTGGGTCTTGCCATCAGGCGGGATCGTCCCCGGACAGCCAACGACATAGATCTCCACGGTCACCCCTTTCGGGTTGCTATCGCCGAAGGGGGCGAAGCTCCAGTTGCCGTTGCCCACCCCACCGCACCCTGAGCATTTCGTGGTGCGTGGGCCATAGAACGCGATGTGCACGCACACGCCGTTCTGGGGCGAGCCATCGGCGTACTGTACCTGGCCATCGAAGTGCACGACGCCGCAGTTGGGCGCTGGACGTACGGCGTCCTTGACCAGCATCCACTCATATTGCGGGGCAGGCGGCGCGGTCGGCTGTGGGACCGGCGTCGGCTGCGGGACGGGGGTGTCCGTGGGCGGCGGCGGGGCGGGGATGTTGGCCGCCACCTGCACGGCGCCGACGTTCCCCTGCGTCTGAGTCAGCCGCGCAAAGAGCCATCCCGGTCGCCCTTTGTAGTCGATCTGCCACCAGTCGCCAGCCGGGTTCTTGCCCGTGATCTCGTAGCTCTCGCCCGGGCGCGCCGCGCCGATAACCGGATAGACTGTGCCAGGCCCCTGGCGCACGTTCATGTTGCTGCTCGGCGAGGCCAGAGGGACGGCTGGCGTAGGCGTGGGCGATGGCGGCGCCGGGGTGTCCGTCGGCGCGGGGGTGGCTGTCGCCTGTCCAGAAGGCGTCGCCGCTGCTTCGGCCGGTAGCCCTCCTGTCGCTGTCCCCTCGGCCGGCGTGGGGGTAAAGGTGGGACGCAACGCCGCCCGCGGGCGCGTCGGCTCTGCGATCGGCGTGGGCGTTGGCCCGAAGCGGATGTTCACAGAACACGCAACCGTCGTTGCCAGGAGGATCAGCGCAACGACCAGGACAATCCAACGAAGACGAGAGCCGACAAAGGGCATCGACGGGTTCCCTCCTTGTTGTGAACTGTTATCAGATCTGCGGCCCGCTGATCGGCGCTTTCTTGGCAGACGATCCACGCGCCCTGATGGTTCCCGCCCGGGATCAGGCGCGCCCCCGGCCCCGGCCCCGGCGCGCTGCGCCCGGCCCCCGGTAGGCGGGCGCTTCGATCGCGTACACGGTGCAGCGCGTGGCGTCGAGCATACGCGTGCGCAATCGCGGCTCGATCTGGTCGATGGCGTTCGACGTCGTGATCACCGTCGGCAGGAGCGCAACGTAGCGATGGTTCAGCAACTGGAAGAGCTTCTCGCGCGCCCACGGCGTCGCGCTCTCCGTCCCCAGATCGTCGAGGACCAATAGCCCGGCGTTGCGCACCTCCTCGAAGCGCTTGTCGTAGGAGATCACGCTGTCCGGGCTGAAGGTCGCGCGCAGATGATCGAGCAGATCGGGCGTCACGATGAACAGGGGCCGCGTCCGTCCGACCGCGACCTGATAATTGGCGATGGCGGCGGCCAGATGCGTTTTGCCGCAGCCGTAGGTGCCGGTCAACACCAGCCAACCCCGTGGCGACTCGGCAAACCGCCTGGCCTCGGCCAGCGCCCCTTCCAGGTTGCGGCGCTCGGCGGCAGTCAGCTCCTCCTCGCGCAGGTCGAAACTTTCGAACGTCTGGGCGCTGTGCAGAGCGAGCGTGCTCAGCTCCGATTGCATCGCGTCGACGCCGACGTGGCGGAAATCGGGCGCCAGGATGGGCACGATCTGCACGAGCGCCGGGTCGGAGAGGCGCGATCGCACGCGAATCTCCATCTCATCGAGGCTCTGGTTGGTCGTGATCACCGTGGGCAGGCGCAGATTGTAGCGGTAGTTGAAGATCTGGTACAGCTTCTCCTGCGCCCACGGCGTGGTGGCCTGCGCGCCCAGGTCGTCGAGGATGAGGAGCGTCGCCTGGCGGATGGCCTCGAATCGTTCGTCGTAGCCGACCGGGCTGTTGGGGCGGAATGTGGCGCGCAGGTAATCGAGGAGGTCGGGGACGACGATGAAGAGGGCGGAATCGCCGCGGGCCAGGCGCGCATGGGCGATGGCGGCGGCCAGATGCGTCTTGCCGCAGCCGTAGCCGCCCATGAAGAGCAGCCATCCTTCGGGGCGCTCGGCGAAGCGCAGGGCGGCCGCGTAGGCGGCCTGCAGGTTGCGCCGTCGCTCCTCGGACAGGCCGATGCCGTCGGGCCGGAAGGTGTCGAACGTCATGTGCTGCAAGGTGTCGAGGTTGCTCAACGTGCGCAGACGAGCCAGGCGACGCCGTTCGATCTCGGCCTGTTTGCATTGACACGGGATGGCGCGCCCGAAGTCGGGATGCCCCACCGGCACGTCGCGCACGATCCAGCCGATCCCGTGGCAGATCGGGCAGGGAGGAGGGGCGGGCGCGCGAGGATCAGTGCTTGATGAGGTCGGCATAGTCGTCGGGGACATAGCGCCGACGCCGAGCCTCGACAGAATCTTGTCCAGCGATTCCATCGTCTTTCCCCTCCGCTGCCCAGCGCTGCAAGATGGCCAGCACATAGCGCCAGTTGCGTTTGTTGAGGCGCGCCGCCTGCCGGAACGCCTCCTCGATCCAAGGGGCAGGGTACGTGCGTTCGGCCTCCCGCAGCTCGTCGACGATCAACGGCTGCAACAGGCCGATGTTCTGTTCATAGAGGTTGAAGATGTTGGGGCGCTCCGCGCGCAGGTGGGCGATGGTCTCCGGCGGCAGCGCTCCCTCTAGCTCTGGAACCTGCCCCTGCGCGATCTGGGCAACCGCCTCGCGGCTGCGCGCCGTGTTGAGGAACAGCCACTCCTCCGGCGCCTGCCCCTCGCTTTGCACATGGACCCGCAACAACGCGCCGCGCGCCACAGCGCGCTCGATCGCCATCGCCAGGGCCTCGCGCCAGTCGCCAGCGGTTGTCGTCTCTCCCGCTTCTCCGCTCGTCAGCGCGGCCTGCAACAGGTCGTCCTGCTCTAGCTCGGTTCGTCGCAGGTAGCGCAAGTCTCCCTGTTGCAGCCCCAACCGCCAGAAGCAATAGAGGATCACCTTCAGCTCGGCCAGATCGTCGATGATCGGAAGCAGGTCGCTGAAGAACGGGTTGGGGATCTTCGTGTGGCGCAGTTTGCCAGCCGGGAACCCGGCGAATCCCCGCAAAGGGCGAGAGGAACCGTCGGCCACGATCAACCTCGACGTGCGAACGCCTGGGAGCGCGCCTCGCGTAGCTGAGATCGCCTCATTCGAACTCGTCCGTGTTCAAAGGCTCGCGGTACGTTTCCAGCTCCAGGAACTGGGTCAACTCTTTCTTGAAATAGAGGGAGACGACGCCTGTGGGGCCGTTGCGGTGCTTGGCGACGATGACATCGGCGATGTTCTGGCGGTCGGTCCCCTCGTTGTACATGTCTTCGCGATAGATGAACATCACGACGTCGGCGTCTTGTTCGATGCTGCCGCTCTCGCGCAGGTCCGAGAGCATCGGCCGCTTGTCGGTGCGCGCTTCGACGGCGCGCGAGAGCTGCGAGAGGGCCAACACCGGCACGTTCAGCTCGCGCGCCAGCCCTTTGAGCGCGCGCGAGATATATGAGATCTCTTGCACGCGATTCTCCGATCGTGGATCGCCGCGCATGAGCTGCAGGTAGTCGACGACGATGAGGTCGAGGCCATGCTCGGCGTGAACGCGCCGCGCCTTGGTGCGCATCTCCAGGGCCGAGAGGGCCGGCGTGTCGTCGATGAACATCATGGTGCCGGAGAGGACCCCTGCCGCCTCCATCAGCAACCCCCACTCTTCCTCCTGGATTTGCCCCAATCGCAGTCGCTGCTGGTCGATCCCCGTCTCGGCGGCGAGCAGACGCAGCACCAGTTGTTCGGCGGACATCTCCAGCGAGAAGAAGGCGACGCGCTGGCCGTAGCGTTTGGCGGCGTTGACGGCGATGTTCAACGCCAGGGCGGTCTTGCCGACCGATGGCCGTGCAGCCAGGATGATCAGGTCCGACTTCTGGAATCCCCCCAGCAGCTTGTCGAGCTGGCGGAAGCCGGCGGGGACCCCCATCAGCTCGCCCTGATGCAGCGCCAGGTATTGCACGCGGTCGGTCACCTCGCGCATCACCTGGCTGATGGGCGCCAGCGTCCGCTGGATGCGCTGTTCGGAGACCCCGAAGATCAGCTCTTCGGCGCGGTCGACGATCTCATCGATCTCCCCCTTGTCCTCGTGCGCCATGCGCGCGATCTGCCCGGCGGCGTCGATCAGGCGCCGCAAGATCGCCGTGCGCACGACGATCCCCGCGTAGTGTTCCACGTTGATCGCAGTGGGGACGACGTTGAGCAGCTCGATGATGTAGGCCTGCCCGCCGATGTCCGTCAGTTGGCCGCGCCGCTCCAATTCATCGCACAGGGTGACGAAGTCGACAGCCTGGCGTCGCTCGTGCAGTGCCAGCGTCGCCTCGTAGATCCAGCGATGCCTGTCGATGAAGAAGTCGTCCGCCCGCAGCGTGGGGGCGATCTTGATGATGGCGTCGGGGTCGATGAGCACCGACCCCAACACCGCCCGTTCCGCGTCGACATTGGCGGGGACCAGCCGTTCGCTGGTAGCCGCAGCTCGCGAGGAAGAGGGAAAAGAGCGATCGTTCGACATCGTGCTCGGCATAGAAGAGTGATGACGAAAGCGAAGGCGAGGCCTGGCCTCGCCTTCATCGTGCTGTGTGCTTGTGTCGGTCGGGGGCGTCGGCGGCGGTCCAGGCTGGTTACTGGTCTTCCTCGTCGAACCCTTCCAGATCGAGGCTGTCTACGAATTCGCGGAAAACCTCCAGCCCGTCGTCTTCCGCATCCTCGCCGCCCTCTCCCTCTTCGACAGCCTCGTTCATCTGTTCCTGGACGTCCGCTTCGGGGACGATGCTGGCGCGCTCCATCACGTCTTCTTCTACATACAGGGCGACTTTGGCGCGCACGGCCAGCGCGATGGCGTCGGAGGGACGGGAGTCGATCTCGATCTCTTCGCCCTCGAAATCAAGGAAAATCCGGGCGTAAAACGTGTCGTTCTGGAGGTCGTTGACGACCACGCGCACCACGCGCGCGCCCAGCGTCTCGATCGTGCGCTTGAGGAGGTCATGGGTGAGGGGACGGGCTACCTCCACCCCCTGCAACTCGATTGTGATTGCGTCCGCTTCGAAGGGGCCGATATAGATAGGAAGAAAGCGTTCGCCGTTGATCTCCTTCAATACCACAATGCGATGTTGGGATACCAGGCTCACGCGCACACTGTCGATCGCTACCTCAACCATGTACTGCCTCCTCTTGCAGCCAACGAACACACCTCTGGCTTGATGCAACCTGGCCGATTATACCACATTGGAGGGCAGGAGCAAATGACTTTTTCTCTTCGCCTGCCATGCGGGCGCGTTCAGCGAGGGCAAGAGCCGGCGTTCCCTGCGTTGCAGGCGGCCAGACCGGTGGGCGTATTTCAGTTGTCTGGAAGAGGCGGCGCCCCTGATTGCTCATTCACCATTGCCTGTATATGCGGCCGTGCCGCAATCCTCCGGATTGCGCTGCGTCGCGCCCCACAATCCAGCGGATTGTGATGCGATCTTGTCCCCTGACCAAATAAATGTTATTCTATTCACATGAATCCACCGTTGATGGACTGGCTGAGACGTTCTTCCCGTCGGCAGACGCTCGCGGCCGACCTGCGGCGCCAGTGGGAGGCTGAGCCGCAGGCGCTCGTCCGCGCCATCGTGCGCGTCGAAGGGGAGGCAAGTCGGTATGCGACGACCATCGAAAGCATGGGGCTGCGCGTCCGACATACGTTCACGTTGATGCCGGCCCTGGCAGTTAGCGGAGAGGCGGCCGCCTTGTTGAAGCTGGCCGCGCAGCCGTGGGTGATCGCGATCGAGCCTGATCGCGCCGTGCATACGACAACCGATGAGGAGGCGTCATGAACGCAGAAGCTTCGAGCAGCGGCCCCATAAGCGCCGGCGGCGGCGATAAGCTGCATGGCGAACTCGGCGCGCGCATCGCTGGCCGCGGCGTAGAGGAGCCGCTGCGCGTGATCGTGCGCTTTCGCGATCCTCAGGTGGGCCGCGGCCTTCTCGCCGCCACATTGGAGGCCACGCAGGTCCGTCACTTCGAGCTGGTGCCGGCCAGCGCCCTGACCGCTCCGCCGTCGCTGATCCAGGAGCTGGCGCGGGATCCCAACGTCGAAGTGATCTGGGAGGACCTGCCAGTTCATACCATGCTCGATTTCTCGGTGCCCCATATCCAGGTCCCTGCCCTGTGGGGAGAAGGCAGGCGCGGCCGCGGCGTTACCGTCGCGGTGGTCGACACGGGCATCGACGAGGCGCACCCCGACTTCGCTGGCCGCATCGTGGCTACCCAGGCGTTCGGCAGCCCTACGCCCCACGATGGCAACGGCCATGGCACGCACGTCGCCAGCATCATCGCTGGCAGCGGGCGCGCCAGCAACGGCCGTTACACGGGCGTGGCGCCGGAAGCGTCGCTCCTGGCCGCCAAGGTCCTGCGCGATGACGGCAGCGGCTTCATGAGCGACGTCATGGCTGGCGTCGAATGGGCCGTCCAGCAGGGCGCGCGCGTCATCAACCTCTCGTTGGGCAGCGACGGCTCCTGCGATGGCACCGACGCCCTCTCCGTCACCTGCGACGTTGCAGTCGGGCGTGGGGTCGTCGTCTGCGTGGCTGCTGGCAACGCTGGCCCCGCCGCGCGCACGGTGGGATCGCCCGGCTGCGCGCGCAACGTCATCACTGTGGGCGCCTCGACTGACGACGACGCTATCGCGTCCTTTTCCTCGCGAGGGCCGACCAAAGACGGCCGCGTCAAACCTGACATCGTCTTCCCCGGCCACAACATCGTCGCCGCACGCGCCCAGGGCACCAGCATGGGCAGCCCGGTGGATCAGTTCTACACCTCCGCGTCGGGGACCAGTATGGCCACGCCCCACTGCTCTGGCGCGATCGCCCTCATGCTGGAGGCAGAGCCAACGCTGGCTCCTCTCGCCGTCAAGCAACGCCTGATGAACGCTGCCGTCAACCTGGGCTTGGACGCCAACACCCAGGGCGCCGGGCGCGCCGATGTCTACGCGGCGGTGCATGGGACGACACCCACCCCGCCGCCTACGCCGCCTCCCTCGCCGGAGCCGCCCCCCGGCTGTTTGGGCCGCGCCCTGCGCCTGTTGCGTCTCGCGTAACTTTCCGCTTTCTTGCGACGCCTGTTGAATCGAGAGAGGCATGCCTGGTAGGGGCTGGCATGCCTCTCTTTTTGTCTGTCCGAAGCCTCTCTCGTCGCCTGATAACCCACCAGTTGGGCCATTGACAAATAATAGCTGCTATCGTACATCAAGGGAGGATGTCGAAGGTTGGAGTCCTCCCCCATAGCTCAAGGAGGTTTTTTGGCGATGAATCGATGGCTTCTCCAACTCCCTCTCTCCCTTTGTCGCTGTCACAGCACTCGCCACGCGCTGGCCTGGCTTCTCTTCGGCGCGTTGCTTGCCAGCGGCATCCCTTCCCCTGTTGTCTCAGCCGGGCGCAATGCGCCTGCCGCTCCGGGCGCCTGCACGGTCGCCAATATTCGCCTGCTCACCAGCGGCGGCGACCACGACTGGTCTCATGCCGCTTTTCCCAATAACCTCATCGTCTACGATGACATGGACGACAAAAACACCTGGCAGTTGTATACAATCCGACCCAATGGGCTGGGGCGGACCTGTCTGACCTGCCGCACGCGCGCCGATTCGCCGCTGGTGGATCGCCAGAAGGGGCATGGCTCCTGGCATCCCAGCGGCAAATACATCGTTCTGCAGGCGGAGATGGACTATCATGCTGGCACGCCACGCACGCGCGGCTTTGCGACCCTCGGCCGCGGCTGGTGGAACAACCTCTATGTCACGACCCCCGACGGCCGTTCCTGGACGCGCTTGACCAACTACAAAAGCGGCTCCGACTTCGAAGGCGTGCTGATTCCTCGCTTCTCCCATGATGGGACGAAGTTATTCTGGGCGAAGCTGGTCGGGCAGCCCGATGACCCCGATGATTGGGATGATCCGAACGATCCTGTCATTCATCCCATGGGGCATTGGCAGTTATGGGTGGCGGACTTCGTCGACACTGCTGGCGGACCTTCTCTGCGTAATGAGCGCAACATCACGCCCACTGGCGGTCGAGGAGTTTTCTATGAATCCGGCGGCTTCTCGCCCGACGACAGTAAGGTTATCTTCACCGCTGACTACGACATCGCCAACGGGTTCCCCTATGGCTATGATCTCTACACGTTGGACCTGGCCACCGGCACCCTCGTCAATCTGACGAACTCGCCGGACGAGTGGGATGAACATCCCCATTACTCTCCCAACGGTACCAGGATCAGCTTCATCTCCAGCCAGGTGATCCCCTCCTATGATCCTCGCGACATCAACACACTGCGTGGCGAGCTGATGCTCATGAACCCGGACGGCAGCGATCTGGTCCAGGTGACCCGCTTTAACACTCCCGGGGCACCCGAATACACCGCAGAGCCGAGCATCGCAGCCGATTCAGCGTGGAACGCTGATGGCACTCAAATCTCGGTCACGCAGATCCTTTTCGGCGACAGCTATCCGGAACGCCGCGTCTGGATCGTGACATTCGACGGCGCCTGCGGTTGAACGTCTGCAGTCCACCCTTTCTCAGGAGGCCCCTATGCAAGCCTGGCTGACAGTCATCCTGGCCCCTCTGTTGGTCGCGTTGCTGGCGTCGCCCGCGCTGCCGGCGTTCGTTCAATCATCTCGGCCGTCCGCCGTTCATCTGATCGCTTTGCCGCCAGCCCAAGGGGACGATCCTCAATTCAACGATCAAAGCGGCGGCAAGCTCCATGCCGCTGCGATCCGGGACACTTATGCTTACTCCGTCGTCGGCGGCTGGTTGACGGTCGTCGACTTCAGCGTCCCTCTCGATCCCGTGATCGTGGCCGAACTGGACGTAGGATCGTATCAGGTTGCTGGCCTGGCGATCTCTGGCTCCTCCCTCTTGATTGCCGATAGCGAGGGACTGCAGATCATCGATATTGCTGACCCAACCGATCCCCGCAGGGTCGGCTTCTTCGACGCCCAGGGGGCGGACACGATCGGCGTAGCCGTCAGCGGCGATCTGGCTTTCCTGGCCGACGCTGAAGGGATCAGCATCGTCGACATCAGCGATCCAACGCGTCCTTCCGAAGTCGTCTTCCTGGCCGATTTCGTGTGGTTTGCCACAGCAGTAGCCGTCAATGGCGACTATCTCTACGTGGCCGATCTCTTCCAGGGCATGCACATCATCGATGTGTCTGATCCGACCAACGCAGCAGAGGTCGGCTTCTTCGATTCGCCCGGCGCTTCCTGGTCGATGGCAGTTGCCGGTGGCCACGCCTATCTGGTCGACGGCGAGTCTGGGTTGCAGATCGTAGACGTCACGGATCCCACGGATCCTGTGCTGGTCGGCCTCTATGATCTCGCCAATGATGACCTGACGGCGGTCGCGGTCTCCGGCGCCTACGCGTTCGTGGCCGACGCCGTCGGCGTTGTTCATGTCCTTGACGTGTCCGATCCAACGGCGCCCACGGAGGTGTGGTCCTATCCCGGGCTGGCCTTGGGCGTCGCTGCGGCTGGCCCTTACGCGCTGGCCATCAGCGAGGATAGCCTCGCTCTGCTCGTCGACCTTGGTGGCTCTCTGACGATCGGCGATTTCGCTGTCTACACGATCTTCGACGTCGCTGATTATACGACTGGCGTCGCTGTGGCTAGCGACTATCTGTACCTGCTCGACTTTGCTCAGGGCATGGACATCCTCGATATTACGAAGCTGGATGAGGTTTCGTCGGTCGGCTTCTTCGACGCGCCGGACGCGATCGCCAGCGTCGCAGTGGTTGGTCGTTACGCCTATCTGGCCGCTTTCGACGCCCTGCGCATCGTCGACGTGAGCGATCCGGCGAATCCGATCGAGATCGGCGCCCTACCTGTAGAGGGAGAAGCGGTAGGAGTCGCGGTCGTCGGCGGCCACGCGTATGTCGCTTGCGGCTGGGAGGGATTGCGGATCGTCGATGTCTCCGATCCCGCCAACCCGCAGGAGGTCGGCGCGATCGCTTCACAAGACTATACAAGCGGCGTGGCCGTACAAGGATCGTACGCGTTTGTGGCGGATGGCCTGGCTGGCGTGCGCGTCGTCGAGGTAGACGACCCCGCCGCGCCCGCGGAGGTCGCTGTCGTTGACACCCCTGGCGAGGCCTGGTCGGTCTTCGTGCAGGGGGCCGCCGTGTACGTGGCGGACGGTACAGCGGGGCTGACTATCATCGACGTCTCCTCTCCTGAAGCTCCCCAGACGCTTGGCGCCCTCGACACCCCCGGCGAAGCTTACAAGGTAGTTGTCAATGTAGACGATCTGGCTTTCGTGGCGGATGGCCTGGCTGGCTTGCGCATCATTGATGCCGCCGATCCAGCGGATCCCCTCGAGCTGACGTCCTTTAATAGCTCTGGCGCGGCGGTCGATCTGGCGATCCAGGGGAATCTGGTGTACGTCGCCGACGATTGGGGAGGGCTGATCGTCCTTGAAGTGGTTTACGAGTCCGGCCTCTACTTACCCCTGCTTCTCTCTGGTCGTCGATAAGCTAGACTTTTGGGTACTGAAAAGGGCACGGACCAGGCCCAAGCGAGAAGGGGAGGAGGGCCATCCACGAATCACACACACGAATCCACGAATCAAGCGGCCCGCGTCAGCGTGCTCTCACACGTGATCATGGTCATTCGCGGATTCGTGGCCAGAATTCGTGGACGGCAAGCCTTACGACGCCTCAT